>WNGB01009947.1_pt1 | contig 14580 bp, 13 predicted proteins | sample 5400681 | NCBI WGS metagenome assembly WNGB01 (sample SAMN13153367, study PRJNA577476) | soil metagenome | isolation source: 115 cm soil or saprolite under grassland replicate 2 | place: USA:California | collected 2016-06-15 | reverse complement strand
TAATTCCTTCTCTCTCGCCAGAAACGTATTGTCACGTTCTGACTGAGTCGTGGGCGATGGGCCTGCCTGTGCTGGTGTCGGATATCGGCACACTACGTGAGCGAGTCCTGAAGCATGGTGGCGGCTGGTTATTGCCGGTGGGCGATACAGAGCAATGGTTCGCCAAAATGCGGGGATTAGCGGACGATCGCGAAGGGTACGCGGCGGCCCTAGAGGAAATTCGGAAGATCGAGTTCCCCGCTATTGACTCGATGGCTGAGAAGTATGACACGATTTACAAACACCTGCTCGCTCGTCGGGGGGCGACGTCGGCAACCAGTGTAAACGAGTTTAGCGGTTAACGCAGCTATTGGACACACCGGCAGCCATCGGCTTTCACCTAGGAACGGCAACGCGCTATCTGCTGCATCATTGTGCATCGCTCGGGAGAACAACATCTCCCACATCTTTTCAGTTCTTTTCTGCGGTTCAATGCGCTAAGCCGGGTTGAATTTAAGGTGATATTGCGGCCTGTACGGATGAATGCCGGAAGGTCATTCGGTCATTTCAGAACCGGCCGCGCATCAACGGGACAGATTGTCAGGGAAACCAGTCGTTTGCCTGTTCGAACAATCGTGCAGCCGAAGCAACCAACGCTGGGTATCTGATTATTCCTCAATAACGACGTCATTTTCAGGAGAACGTGGTGCTCGAACTTTTTCGATGCTGCAGGAACCGCGTAGCGGCGGGCCATGACATTCGTTTCGTCGCCGGAAAACTCTTCAAGGGAGCGCTAAATGGCTTGCTCTTGCTTTGCAGGCCCAAGTGGATACTCCTAGGCAAAGGAGTGCACTGAGATGCTAGGTGGAGGTGAACCGAATTGCGTTCCACCCGGAGCTTATCTCTGCCTACGTTGTAGCGTATAGGCTTCCTTTAAGGCTGGATCAATTGCGAAAACGCGTAAATGGTCAAAATCGCGAAAATCGGAGTGGTTTCCCCCCAGTGGATTCAAGGAAAATCCCATGGTAAAGTGACTTTGGTCGCGGGCATCGGAACGGCTTGCCAGGAGCGGCCCATACTTCGTCATCAGTGCGACATTTATGACATGCATGGCGCCGTTCGCCTCTTCAATGGCAGCAACGACTGCTGGAAAGGGTAGTCCGGTTGCCGGATGCATCGCCCAGCCGTTCGCATTACTAGAGCGCTCCTGATAGTTAATTGAGAATTCACCGGCAGAAGGGCGAGCCAAGGCGGCCCGCATCGCCTGCAACAGCCACTCGTCTCGCCCCAGATCACGCAGAAAGCCCGCATCAACCAGTGTAAAATAGTGCGTCCGAAAGCGTGACGGTTTCCGCGCGGGCAGGGGATAGACGTCCGGCGCTTGCCTCCAGAGGCTCAGTGCTAATTCACGGCGCTTCATTGCTTGAAAGTGGGCAAAGCTTTTCTGCCATCCTGATCCCCAAGTCATCAAAGAGAAAGTGCTAGCGGCAAGGAGGACGGCCGCTGAAAGGATCAAATAGAGTTTAGTACTGTTTCTCGTGGATCTGACCGATGCTCCCACGACGGAGCTGAGCAATCCACCAAGGCCGAGCGGAAAAAAGAGTGTGATAAGAAAATACCGAGGTGCAACGGCATTGGTTGTGCCCATGCTTTGTCGGCCGAAAGTATCGGCGATGCCAGAGCTTCCGACGTATCCTAGTAGTAATAGCCAGGGCCACGCCGCTTCCAGCCGCTCAGTGCTGCGCCGATAAGCCGCACTGACTAAGACTAACACGCTGATCACGAACGCCAGAGTGAGCATCAGAACTCCGAAAACAAACGAATAATCTGCCCTTACGCGGCTGGCGAGAGAAGCGCCAAGCCACGTGCAATAATAGCTTGCGAAGTTGGACCAACCGTTCCAGCTTGGACTTAAATGCCATCGAAAACCCTTAAAATAGAGGAGAACCACCAACAAGCCCAAGACGCACACGAGCGCGCTGCTGAGGATGGCATTGCTGCGACGTCGGTTACTTCCGGTTTGAATCTCATGCCAAAAAGGAAAGACGGGGAAAAGGAACAGCCATAGGAGCATGCCATTGGCGAATGAAAAAGTGCTGAGCAAGGAAAGAATAGCGTAAATTGCGAGTTTCTTCTTGAAAGGTATTGAGCGCGAACAAAGATAAGAGCCCAGTAACAAAAAAAAACCGGGAAACATTACCACTGCTTGACTACCTTGAAAAAAAGTGCCTGGGGCATTACCCGTATGCAGTAAGAGCAGAGCGGCAAAGACAGAGAAGCTCCAACAGATAAAGTTATCCGCCCCACTTTTGCGCACCAGTCCGATTGCCAGACATATCTCCGCAAAGGCGAGAAGCACGGCACCATACATCCAGTGCTTGGGCGCCCATCCCACGGTGCAAGCTTCCGCCAGCCAAATCAACTTTGGAATAACAAGCCTGCTATCATTACTCAGCTCCCATAAATAACGCCACTGAAAATCGCCTATAGCAAAGCGGAAGAGAAAATGTCCAGGAACCTCAAAGTCATCATGGAATGGAACATTCACTCCGTAAAGGTGGACTAGCACGAGCATCGCTACCATTAGAACGGCACCGGGAATCCAATAAAGCGGGCGGATTCGCAACCGAGTGAATATTCCGGCAGAATGCTCGTTTGAATTTATTGAGGTCACAGCGATTGATTGCTCGCGGCCATTCCTTGCCAAGCGCGAAAGCTTGACAGGCGATGCGGAAGATGCAAGCTCGCGTTCATCGTCTCTCCACTCCTTTGTCCTCAATGTTGAGCATAGTCGTTCCCTTTTTCAATGAGGAAGCAGTGCTTCCTCTCCTCTGGGCTCGCATACAGTCATTGCCAAAAGCCACGGAATGGGAGTTCATCTTCGTGAGCGACGGGTCTACCGATCGCAGCGTCGAGATAGTCAGCGGCTGGGCGGCCGAAAGTCACAGCGTAAAGTTAATCGAATTGTCGAGAAATTTCGGCCATCAGGCAGCTATCAGCGCTGGTTTGACGGTCGCGGCTGGCGAGTTTGTCGGAGTGATGGACGCGGACCTTCAAGATGAGCCGGAGGTTTTGCTCTCGATGTTCGAGGTGGCTGTAAAGGAAGGATATGATGTGGTTTATGCTGTGCGAACTAGACGGCGCGAGACAAAACTTAAGCGGTTCTTCTATTTCGCTTTTTACCGGCTCTATCTCTTTTTGGCGGATAGTCCTGTCCAGATCGATAGCGGCGACTTTTGTGTGATGAGCCGTCGGGCCGTTCGCCTGCTGCTAAATCTGCCGGAAAAACTGCGTTTCGTACGAGGATTACGAGCTTGGGTGGGATTGCCGTCGAAGGCATTTCCGATTTCGCGACCGGCCCGCGCAGCGGGCGCTCCGCAATATTCGTTGCGGAACCTGACGAAGCTGGCTTTCTCGGGCCTCACCTCCTTTTCGACCAGACCATTGAGATTGGGCTTCGTGTGCGGCAGCGTTCTTTGCCTCGGTGCGGTGACAGGCGCACTGATTTACGGAGCGATCGCGCTATTTACGGATGTCCATATCGCCGCGCCTGGTTTCTCAACGTTGGTGATTATTCTTCTGTTTTCCAATGGATTGATCTTCCTATACTTGGGAATTCTTGGTGAATACATCGGCCAGATGTTCATGGAAGTAAAAGCGCGTCCATCCTTCATCATTGAGCGTACAATAAACCTTGAAAAGGACGGCGAAGTCGATGAGCGGGATTGAAATTCTTTCCCAACCTCAAGAAGTTTCCATGGCGAACGAATGGTTCCAGTTTGCGACTGCGGACCATTTTTGGATGCAATGGCGACACCGTCTGCTCCTCCGAGCGATTAAACGTGCTGGAGCTCCCGTGCGTCAGGCGCTGGAAATCGGGTGCGGAAATGGTGTCGCCCGAGACATGCTGGAGCGTGATCTCGGGATCCCGGTGGACGGCTGCGATCTCAATCGAACGGCTTTGGAGATGGCCAAACCGGGCAAGGGTCGGCTTTTCGTATACAACATATTCGAGCAGGAACCTTCGCTCGTGGAACATTACGACGCTGTCTTTTTGTTAGACGTGATCGAACACATCCCCGACGACACAGCGTTTCTTATTTCGGCCTTGCGGCATTTGCGGCGAGGTGGGCTACTGGTTGTCAATGTGCCAGCGAGTATGTTGCTTTTCAGCGATTACGACCGTGTTCAAGGCCACGTGAGGCGTTACACACTAGGTGGCTTGGCGAAATTGTTCGACCGTTGCGAAGTGGAGACCGAGGCCGTTCAGGCGTGGGCCTTCCTGATGGTTCCGTTTCTGCTTGCACGCAGAGTGCTCCTTCATGGCGCGAAGATCGAGACGGCGGAGGCAATACTACGACGTGGTTTTATGCCACCAAATGGGATAGCGCGGCTATTGATGCATGGATTGAAGAACATTGAGACGGCGTTGCCGTTCCCGATGCCCTTCGGTACATCCATCCTCGCCTGGGGCCGGCTGCGCACTCCGCCGGATGAATAAGTTTGCGGTCGTGGCTCCAACGGGCGGACAGCTATCCGCGGCCCTGGCCGGCGCAGAGTTTCGGCCTATCGACTCCCTGCCTCATAGGAACTCTAATTGATCCCGATGACCGCTGAACGCCTTGGCCCAAATTTTCCTTCGGGGATCAAGAGGATTCACGTCGGATGCGGCCCGCATGCGATCCTGCCCGACTGGTGGAACGTGGACGTTCGCATTTGCCTGCGACAGCTTTGCGCGCTAACTGCCGCTCAAGGCGCGACCAGGTTCCAGTCAGCCGTAAGAGTGGGACCGTAGGCGCCTCCGACACGCGTAACTCCAGACAGATACGAGATTGCTGTTTGGCGCGTGCTCGCGTAGAATATATAATCCGGGTTGCCGTCCCCGTTGAAATCGGCAGTCCCCGTCAATTGATAGCCACTTGCAATGGTCGGACCATAGGCGCTTCCGACCCACTTAACCCCAGACAGATACCGGATCGCAGACTGACGCGTGCTTGGATTGAAGAGTAAATAATCAGATCTTCCATCCCGATTAAAATCGGCCCCGCGGCAATTAACAGTTTGCTCTCGGTGCAAGCGGATAAAGACATCCATAATGTGCCGGTGACGCACGACGCGAGAAAGGAAGGCGTACGCGGTCTGCCCGAAGACAACGAAGGGATGTCCAAAAATTCTATTACAACCTTTGCTTCCTTTGTTGCCTTCTGTAAAAACGATTCCGAGATAAAAACGAATTAACAGAAGCAAACAAAGGGATTGTATTCAACCCAACAATTCGAATCTTCGTTTTCTTCATTGCCTTCTGTAAAAGTCTTTCCCGCGACCGGAGATAAGAGCAATTAACAGAAGGAAACTCCGAAGGCTTTCGCGAGCAGACGAAGGTAGCGAAGAGGATGTGTATTGGATCGAAATTCGATTCCTGGCTTTCTTTGTTGCCTTCTGTTAAAGATTTTCCCGCGTTGCCTTCTGTGAAAGTTCTCTTCGACGAATCATGAGTACACCTGAGCCGCCCCCGAAGCTTTCGGTCGTGGTCGCTTGTTATGAAATGGCCGCGCAAATTAGGAACACGCTTCAATCGCTCCTGCCGCCGTATCAGCGCAACATTTTCACAGGCGATTATGAAATCATTGTGATGGATAACGGTTCAGCCAAAATGCTCGATGAGGAGACGCGAAAGATTTCGCCGAATCTGAATTATGTTTATCTTTCACCCGCGGAGTCGAGCCCGAGTCCGGCGGCTGCAATGAATCGTGGGGTGGCGCTCTCTCGCGCCCCTCTTCTGTGTTTGATGATCGACGGCGCGCGGCTGCTCACGCCGGGGGTTTTATGGTGGGGGATGCGCCTGGTCGAACTTGCGTCGCGCGCCATGGTAGAGGTGCGCGGCTGGCATCTGGGACCGAAATGGCAGCCCGAAAGCGTGATGGAAGGTTACGATCACGAAGAGGAGCGGCACCTCCTGCAAGCAATCGGCTGGCCGGAAAACGGTTACCGTCTTTGGGAAATCGCGGCGTCCACGCCGCAGGTTAGCCGTGGTTACGCCGACCCAGCTCCGGAATCGAACTGCATCTTTTTGTCGCGCGATTTATTTTTCGAGACTGGTGGGTTTGACGAGCGGTCGCGCGAGCCAGGGGGCGGTTTGGTTAATCTGGATTTTTTCTCGCGCGCGGTCGCGACCGCGGGCTGTGTGTTCACCCTTTTAGGCGAAGGAACCTTTCATCAAGTGCACCGCGGCGCCGCTACCGGATTAAGCAAGCCGATACTGGAAGAGAGATTCAAGCAGTGGCGCGCGGAAAGTGAAGCACTCGGTCAAGCAATCCTACCGGACTACGAATTTATTCTCGCAGGCCACATGCCGCGGGAATGCGCCAGTTGGTTAGCGAGACACACGCCGGCGTGAGTGGCGAACGGGCCAAGGGCGAAGAGCGAAGGGGCCGCTCGACTCGCACCCCGAGCTGTGCTGCTTCGGCGAGCTGTTCAGACGCCCGTCAGCCGCGCCGCAGGCCTCCCGCAAGCCGAACGATCCGACGACCTGGGGCAAGGGCGGCCCAGTCCCGGCGGCCCCAGCTACAAGCACTGCCACGGGCGCTACACTTAACGATGATTGAGCGGGTGAGCATTTGGTGGGCCGGACGATTCCAGCCGAACTCCTTAGCCTAAGTCCCAGACCTGTTCTAATGGAAGAGCACGCGAACATAGGCGCTGGCGCTATCGTCCTGCATGATTAGCCCGTTGAGAATGTTTTAACGGTGCGCGTGGGCGATGGAATCATTGACGTGATGGATTGGCCGCAATATCAACAGGGGCCGTTGGTGGCGGTGCAGCGTTTTCTTGGCGAAAACAGCAGTTTGGTCGCGGACGAACGCTGCGAAAAATTTATCTTAACCTATGCGCCGGGCGGATTCCTGAAGCGCGTCGGCAGGTAGCCGAAAACATTCAGAAGCCTGTGGTGACATGCGGTGAAGGCGTCATCGGTGGCGGACCCCGCGGCCGGGTTTCGTCACGCGTCGAGGACGAAAAACTTGTTCGATCGCCCCGCTATTGCGTGCGATTCGTGTGCGCTGGCTAACGGATGACCGCTACTTCATCGTCGGCAATCCGGCGGCTTTCCAGGCTTTGAAACCGCCGGCCATGGAGCGGACGTTTTTGTAGCCCATTTTTTGCAGGCTCTCGACAGCGAGCGCGGAACGGCCACCGCCGCCGCAGTGGCAAATGATCATCGCGCTGGTGTCGGAAACTTTTTCCTCGATGTCGAGCTCAATCGTGCCGCGACTCATGTGAATCGCGCCGGGGATGTGTTCCTCGTCCCATTCGTCTTGCTCGCGGACATCGACAATCACCGCTTCACCGCTTTTTGATTTCGTGGCCGCGTCTTGTGGCGAAATCTCGGTGATGTTCTTTTTCGCCTCCGCGACCAATTTTTCGAACCGTGCGTGTTGTGCCATACAGATTTCTAACTACTAATGCACACGAATAAACACGAATTTCGTCCTCTCCTTAGTGTCCATTCGTGTTAATTCGTGGTTAAATTTCTATTCGTAGCGCAACGCTTCGATGGGATCGAGCGCGGCGGCTTTGCGGGCGGGATAAAACCCGAAAAAGACGCCTACGGCTGCGCTGAACAGAAATGCAATCGCGATCGAACTGATCGAGATCAGCGTCGGCCAATGCGCGTAGATCGAGAGAATCCTGGACGCGCCGATGCCACAGACGATCCCAATTATGCCGCCAACGGAACTGAGGGTTACCGCTTCGATTAAGAACTGGGTGAGAATGTCGCTGCCGTGCGCACCGACGGCCATGCGCACACCGATTTCGCGCGTCCGTTCGGTGACGCTCACGAGCATGATATTCATGATACCAATCCCGCCGACGACGAGCGAGACGCCCGCGATTGCGCCCAGCAAGACGGTCATCACGCGCGAAGTTTCCGTGGCAGCCTCCGCGATTTCCTGCTGATTGCGTACGGTAAAATCGTCGTCGCGCCCGGGACGAATATTATGCCGTTGCCGAAGCAATGAGATAATTTGCTGCTGGGCCGCTTCAACCTGCTGCCCGTCGCCGATTTGCACGCTAATGTTGCGCAAGTTCGTGCCGCCAATCACGCGCTTCATCGCACTGGTGTACGGCATTATCACGATGTCATCCTGGTCTACACCCTGCGTGCTCAATCCCTTTGGCGTGAGGACACCGAGGATCGTGAATGGGACCTCTTTAATTCGCAGAATCTGGCCAACGGGATCTTCGTTACCGTAAACCTGTGTCGCAGTCGTGCGGCCAATCACGCAAACTTTGTTCGCGCTGCGCACGTCTTGCGGCGTGAATGGCGCGCCGTCTGCCAGCGGCCACTGCCGAATATCAAAATAATCTGCCGACTCGCCGTAAACGCGTGTAAACCAATTCTGGTTTGCAGCCACTTGCGTGGTCGAGACAACTTCCTCACTCACTCCAAGGACGCCCGCCACTTCGCGCCGAATCGCTTCGGCGTCCTCGATTTTGAGAGTGCCCGCACCGCCCCAACCAGTGCGAATCCCACTCGAAGTGGTGCTGCCGGAAAAAATTAGGATCACATTTTGTCCGAGGCTCGCGATCTGCGTCTCGACTTGCGCTTTCGCGCCGTTGCCGATCCCAACCATCGCGATAACAGCGCCGACACCGATGATAATTCCCAGCGCGGTCAATACGGAGCGCATCTTGTTCCGCCGCAGGGCGCGAAATGCGACGTTAAATGTCGGTGCGATTCTCATTTTGTTCTGTATTGGAACGTTTACGCGCCGTCATCACTTGTCGATGTTGTGACATTTTCGATCTCACGTGCGGCGTTGAGCCGTTGCGTGACGACCCTATCGCTGAGCACAACGCCGTCGCGCATAATCACGTTGCGTTGGGCATAGGCGGCGATGTCCTGTTCGTGCGTCACCATCACGATCGTAATTCCGCGCTCGTTAAGTTGCTGAAAAATTCCCATGATCTCGATGCTCGTTCTGCTATCGAGGTTGCCAGTCGGCTCATCCGCAAGCACGATTTCGGGATCGTTGATCAACGCGCGGGCAATCGCCACACGTTGCTGCTGACCACCCGAAAGCTGGCTCGGATGATGATCTTCCCGGCCCGCCAACCCAACCGACGCCAAGACGCGATCTGCTTTTTCACGAAGCTGGGCGGTTGATAGGAACTGCGCACTATAAACCAGCGGCAACTCGACGTTTTCTCGCGCCGACGTGCGCGGCAGCAGATTAAAATTCTGAAAAACGAAACCGATTTTGCGGTTGCGAATATCGGCGAGCCGATCTCGATCCAGGCCGGAAACATCAGAGCCGTCCAGCACATAGCGACCCGAAGTTGGTCGATCGAGACAACCGAGAATATTCATGAGCGTGGATTTTCCAGAACCGCTGGCGCCCATTAGCGCTACGAATTCAGCGCGCCGGATCTCGAAGGAAACGCCACGCACAGCGTGCACTTCCATTTCGCCAGTGCGATATGTTTTGTGCACATCAACAAGTTTGACCAGCGCGCCATTGTTCATGTCATGATGCAACTCGTGCTCTGTCTTCTTGCTTTTACCCTCGTCTTTGCTCTTGCTCCCGCTCTCACGCATCGATAGCCAAAACAGTAAGAAATTTCTCGACCCCACTCGAAATGAGGAACCTCATGGGAAGCGACGCTGCCCGCCACTGAAGGGATTAGCCGGAGTCGATGTCCTGGCGGCTGTTGAAGTCACCTCTGCAGTTACAACGCGATCGCCTTCTTTCAGACCTTCAATCACTTCGGTCGTAATCCCGTCGCTGATTCCTGTTTTGATTTGCACTGGCTGCGGATGGCTGGCGCCAGATGGCAAAACATAAATCGTGCGCTCAGCTCGACCCTCCCGAGTGGCTCCACTGCGTCCTCCGCCGGGCCATCCCGGGCGGCTCGTGCCCATTCGTTTTGTCTCAATCGGTGTCGCATCCGGTGGGCGATAGCGCAGAGCCGCATTCTTGATTTGCAGCACGTTATCCTTGTGCGCGACGATGATTGCGACGTTTGCTGTCATTCCCGGTTTCAATTTCAACTCCGGATTGCTCACTCCAATAACAGTGTCGTAGGTCACGACGTTTTGGACAGTGATCGGCGCGTTCCGCACCTGAACGACTTTTCCCTGAAAGGTCTGCATCGGAAAAGCGTCCACCGTGAAATCGACATTCTGATCGACCTTCACGACGCCTACATCGGCTTCCGCCACATTCGTGTCGATCTGCATTTTGGTCAGATCGTTCGCGATCGTAAAGATGACTGGCGCCTGCAAACTGGCTGCGACGGTCTGGCCGACATCGACGCTGCGCGAAATCACGACGCCGTCGATCGGCGAGGTGATTGTGCAATGGTCGAGATCGGCCTTTGCCTTGTCCAGCGCGCCCCGTTTGATCTTCGCGTTCGCCTCCGCTTGATGAAGATTGGCCATCGCTTGATCGACATCAGCCTGCGACGAAGTCTTCTTCGCAAACAATTCTTGGGTGCGGCTGGCGTTCAATTTCGCCAGCTCGAGCGCGGCTTGCGCGTTGGCCAGGTCGCCCTCTGCCTGCGTAACAGTGGCCTGAAAAAGCGCAGGATCGATTTGCGCGACCACCTGGCCCGCTTTCACCTGGGAATTAAAATCCACGAACAACTTCGCGATATTTCCTGAAACCTGACTGCCCACCTGAACGTTGACCACGGGATTCAATGTGCCGGTCGCGGTAACGGCCTGCGTAATAGGGCCGCGTGTTATCGTTGCGGTCTGATAATTTGCAGCGCCGCCGTCCCGCCACTGCCGGACGACAAAGGCGATGATGAACAGCGCGGCGACGAGAGCGAGCCAGAAAAAAAAACGTTTCATGCGAGTGGTAGTTGACTGCACCTATAGGTAAGTGACAGGAAAAGATGATGCGCCGTTACATCGAAATCTATTCCATCATCCTGCGCAACTCGCTTATCCGCGAGATGAGTTTCAAGGCGAACTTCCTGCTGTGGATGATTGTCGAAGTCCTCTGGTTTTGTGGACAAATTGTTTTCTTTAGCATCATCTTCGGGCAGGTCGATCGCATCGGGGACTGGACGAAATGGGAAGTGGTGCTGCTCGTCGGCACGCACCAGATGATCGCGCAACTCTTCCAGGCGTTCTTTTTTGTGAACGTCGCAAACATCCCTGAACTGGTCCGCACCGGAAAACTGGATTCGCTGCTCGTTTTGCCCATTGACAGCCAGTTCGCTGTTTCCACTAAACAATTCGCGCTCGACAGCATAATCAACGCCGCCCTTGGCGGTGTGGTCGTCTGCGTTTCGCTATCGCAGCTTGGGGTGGTACCAACCCCGATGTCGATCTTGCTTTACGTGGTCGCGCTGGGATTCGGCGTCGCCGTGCATTACTCCATTATGCTCGGCCTGGCAGGGGTAAGCTTCTGGATCGTTCGAGCGCAGGGCCTGGTATATGGCTACTTCAATTTCCTGAACATTGCCCGCTATCCAGACGTGATCTTTCCGCGGATTTTTCGCCTGATTTTCGGCTGGGTCATTCCTGTCGTAATTATTGCCAACATCCCAGCCCGCCTGCTCATTAAATCGCTTGGACAACCAACGCAGCTGATGTTGCATCTCGTTATCGCCTCGAGCATTGTTTTTTGGCTGTCGCGCGTCTTCTGGAGATTTGCACTACGGCATTACTCGAGCGCCAGCTCGTAAAACTCGGTACAACGCCTGAAGACGGCTGTAGCGTGCGCTGCCGTCAGCGCACAGGAGCTTTGGGTCGCAGATTATCCGCTGAGGACAGCGGACACTAACAGCATCAGAGTCGCCGAAAGCGTAGGCGAACTTTTTTGACCGAATCCGCTTGCGCGGCTCGCCAAATGTTCTTAATTAAGCGTCCGTTTTCTGTCTGGCGTGCTGCTAAAAGACGCCTTTTACGCTATGGCCAAACCAAAGAAAAAGAAGAGTTCTGCTAAAAAGCCCGCTGCGCGCAAAGCGCGACCGGGGCGCAAGATCTCCGCCAAAAAGCCTGCTCGGAAGAAGATCGTGCGGGCCTCGGCGAAGGCGGCGAAGCGGTCTTTAAAATCTTCGAAGTTGAAACGGGCGGCCGATCTTTCGCGCAGTCCGCTCGAGCTTATGAGAAACAATCACCGGGAGCGTCGGCTCGATCCGTTCACACGTAAGCAGAAGGAGAAACTCCTTCAGCTTCGCGATGCCATGGTCGATTCGATGGCCGGCGTTGCCCAGGACACGCTCCGCTCGCGGGCTGAAGGCAGCGAAGCTTCGGCTTTTGGAATGCATCAGGCCGATGCCGGATCGGACGCTTACGACCGCGATTTCGCGTTGAGTTTACTTTCCCAGGAACAGGACGCCCTTTACGAAATCGATCAGGCGCTTAAACGAATTGAGGTCGGCACCTACGGCGTCTGTGAGTTGTCGGGCAAACCAATTCCGCGTGCGCGTCTCGAAGCGATTCCGTTCGCGCGTTTTACCGTTCAATGCCAATCGCAGCTCGAGAAGCAAAGTAAAGCTTCACGCGTCCGGCAATCGGTTACGTCGCTCTTTGGGCTCACCGAGGAGGAAGGCGGCGAGGGAGAGGAAGAAGAAGCCGCTGCGCCGGCCGAGGCAAAAGAGTAACAAAAAATGGCGCAGGAAATTGTTACCCTGGAATGCACCGAGGCCAAGGCGCTCGGCATGCCGCCTTCGCGTTACATGACCTCGCGAAACAAAAAAAGTCCGCGCACGCCTAATCGGCTCGAGAAAAAGAAATACAATCCATTCCTGAAGCGGCATACTCTCCATCGCGAAACGAAATAAACTGCTGATGCAACCCAAGACTCCCAAACGTCGTTCCGCATTTCGCCGCGCGAATCGCACCATGCCGCGCCGGCGAATCGACATCGCCATCGAAGCGATCGATTACAAAAACCCGGATGTGCTGAAAAAATTTGTCACCGAAAGCGGTAAAATTCTCCCTCGCCGGGTCACCGGCATGCCCGCGCATCTGCATCGCAGGATCACCCGCGAGATCAAGCGCAGTCGCTCAGTGCTGTTGATGAAATAGTTCCCTCTGGGATCATGCATTGCGGCAGTGCCTTGCCGCATTTGTCTCATCTGCCGCATTGGCCCTATGTGACCAATGAGACGAATGAGACCTATACATTCACACGCCTTCCGCGTTCTCTCGCCTTGCTCGATCAAATTCCAAAACTCGCGCGTCTCGCCCAGTTGCGCGTCCTCCGAGACAGGCAGTTTGCTGCGGAAAAGGAAATCTCGAAACGTGTTTTTATGCAGGACGCGATGGACGGTGATGCCTTCGTCCGTTTTCTCGAAATAGATCCGGTAATCTTTCGCGCGATAGCGATACAACTTTTTTCCCTCGCGTTGAATCACGCCAAATCGCTCTGAGTCGAGATGATCCAGGTCTTCAGGCAAGATTTGAAACTCGGCCAGCAACTCGAGCTGCAATTTCTTCGGCAGCGCAGAGATCTCTGCCGCGCTCAATTCGTTGAAGATGATTTGGAACATGGGAGCACTAGTTAAAGCGTCGAAGCGTTGAAGGGTCGAAGCGGGCTGGATGGAACAATCTCGATTCTCATTCGCTTTAACGGGTCAACGCTTCAGCAGCAGCTTCACCGGCCCTTAAACATAAACCCGCCGCACCCGGCTGCCAATCCGGGTAGTGATTTCCCATGTAATCGTCCGGGCGCGCTCGGCCAGTTCCGCGCACGAAACTTCCTCGTTCCCATCGCGCCCCATGAGAACAACTTCGTTGCCTGCCTGAACCCCTTCGATCTTGCTCACGTCGATCATCATTAAGTCCATCGTCACCCGGCCAAGGACAGGGCAGCGCTGCCCGCGAACCAAAACTGCAGCGTCACGATTGGAAAGATGTCGCGGGTATCCATCGGCGTAACCCGCCGATAATGTGGCGATGCGCATCTTTCCCGGGGTAACGAACGTGCGGCCGTAGCTAATCGAGCTCCCTTTCGGCATGTCGCGCACGAGCGCAATCCGTGTTTTCCAGGTCATTGCCGGTTTGAAAAGCTTTTGAAATTCCGGCAGCGGCGAAATCCCGTAGAGCACGATGCCCGCGCGCACGATATCGAAGAGCGGGTCGGCGAAAGCGAGAAGGCCCGCGCTTTGCAGCACATGCGCTTTGAAATTCCCGGGCACCGCGGCGCGAAATTGCTTCACGATGTTGCCAAACCGTAAAAGCTCGTCACGCGTGTATTCTGCGTCCTCATTCGACACCGGCAGATGAGTCGAAACACTGTGAATCTTTATGTGAGGCAACCCCGAAACTTTCTTGAAAACTTCCAGGGCTTCGCTTTCCGGGACACCCATCCGGCCCATGCCCGTATCGACCTTGAAATTGATCGCCACTTGCGCGCCGGACCCCACGCGATCGAAATCCTGGGCTTCTTCAAAGGTGGAAATCGAAGGGATGAACCCGCGCTCCGCGATTGTCGCTCTTTCTTCCGGGAGGGCTGGACCAAGAATGATGATCGGATGCAAAAGCGCTGCGCGCAGTTCCGTCGCTTCCTCCAGATTCGCGACGCCAAATAATTGCGCGTCCTCGGCGAGCGCCTGCGCGACCCCAACCATCCCGTGTCCGTA
>WNGB01008493.1_pt1 | contig 14580 bp, 12 predicted proteins | sample 5400681 | NCBI WGS metagenome assembly WNGB01 (sample SAMN13153367, study PRJNA577476) | soil metagenome | isolation source: 115 cm soil or saprolite under grassland replicate 2 | place: USA:California | collected 2016-06-15 | reverse complement strand
GCGAGCGGATCGGGTCGTCGATGATGATCAGGTCGGCGCCACGGCCGGTGATACCGCCGCCCACGCCGACGGCGCGGAAGCTGCCGCCACCGATCGTCTCCCATTCGTCCTGCGCGCGAATCTCGCCGCCGCGAAAGCCGCGGTCCTGCGCGATGCGCCGCGACTGGCGGCTGAAGAGGTTGGCCAGGCTCTGGTCGTAGCATCCGAGCATCACCCGGATGCCCAGGTTCTGCTCCATCCGATAGATCGGGTAGCGCACCGTGGTGAGGGCCGAGTTATGCACGACCAGGTCGTCGGCGGTGAAGGTGTGATCGTCTTCGACGGTGATGCAGCGACACGCGGTCTCCCCGGCCGACTCGACGGCGACGATCGGATCGGCCAGCAGGGTTTCGTCGAAGCGTCTGCGCTGAACATCCCATGCCGCAAGGGTCTGCGCCTTCGCGCCGACAATCGGGATCGCGCGCGCGAACCGTGCGACATCATCCTGGCTGGTGATCGTCAGCCGCCAGGAGTAATGGATCTGGCCCAGGTAACGGCCCTGCTTGAGCTGGACGCGTGACTGAATACCGAGGCGCAGCAGCAGGTGTTGCACATCAGCCAGGAGATCACGGTTGACGCTGTAGTACTCAACCGCAGCGTCCGAACGCGCGGCACCCTTCTTCGCCACTGAGCCATCGCATGCGAGGTAGGCGCCCAGAAAGTGCCCAATCTGTTCGGGCGTGCCCTGAAAGACCCACGATGGCACGCGCTTTTCCCTGGACGACTTCCCGGCCAGGTCGCAGGCACGGAGCCAGGTCCGCACCCCACCCGAGAAGGCATAGCTGCTTTTTTGGGCCGATAGTCTGATCGCCCAGCCCATCACGCCGGCGCAGTGCGCGAGATCTTCGGCCTGGACGGGATCGAAGCACGTCACCCGCGCATTAATCCCCGTAGGAGTGCCGGAGCTGGTCGTGTTACCATCGCCGATGAAGTAGCCCGCGAGCCGATATTCTTCATTCGTACGCCTGTCCTGCTCCGCCTGGCATGCTGGCCGTGGAACGTTGGCCAGCACCATGCCAGGGGCAAGGTCGCGGGCCTCTTTCCATCCCTCGGTGGTTAGGAACGGGTGATCATATGCGGCGGTCGTTGTCCGGCCGGTGGACGTCGTCAGCTTGAGCACCGGAAGCGTGCCCTGCTCGAAAACAGCGAGTACCTTTCGCACCGCGCCAGTGTGCGAAATCACCGTATCGCCAGGCTGGATGTCCGCCAGACGCTTCCGCGAGCCGTCGCCCATCAAAATACGCGCATGCACCGCAATGGGCTTTCCATGTCGGGGTGGCATGAACAACATCAGCTTGCGGATCTCGCCGTCGGTGACCTTTTGCAGGTGTGCCTGAATGTATTGGAGGTAGGCCCAATCCCAGGTGAAATCAGGGGAAACCTCGTTCAGCCACGCGGGAAAGCTGGTCGACCTGGTCGTGGTCTGTTTGCGGCGGAGCATCTCACGCCGCGCCTGCTCGAGCAGGGCATCACGCAGCGAGTAAGTTTGGGAGGATCGCGGCATTAGCTGACGAACACGCGCTTCAAAGATGAGTGGCGCGTGTTCGCTGCCTGTACCGGATATGTCCAGTATAGCATGCGGGCGTGAGGAGCAACGGTAACGAAATCGAATACAAAAGGCTGCACTTTGTGTGCGGGTCGCGCGTATCACCGGCTCTGGCGGCGATGTGGCCGCGCTAGAGCCGGTGAGCCGGTACCCGCTTACGACGGCTCCCACGCTGCCAGCACGGTCGCGAGGTCGATCTCCAATCCGTGATAGGCCAGCCAGGCGGCGTAGGCCAGCGCCTGGCGCACCCTTTGCGGCTCAGTCATCGCCGCGACCAGCGCGATGGCGCGCGCCTTATCGGTGTGGTACAGCGCGGCGAAGTCCTCAGGGTCGTACAAGGTGGGCATGATCGTCTCTGGATCAAGCGGAGCCATGGTGAGCACGTGCGGTGGAATCAGGCGCGCCGAGGCATCCTCCGGCCGGAGGTGGCACGGCGCGCACGCGGAATGAGCCGTAGACATGACGGCAACCTCCGGCGCTGGTCCGCGAGAAATGGCAAGCGCGGAACGCGAAAACGGCACCCCACTGCCATCGCAGAGTGCCGCCGGGGTCGCCGCATGATGTGCTATCATGCGCCCAGCCACACGCCTGGCTATAACAGGTGTGGGGTTAGCAGCCGTTTGAGTGTTACCAGCACTCGAACGGCTGTGTCATTTCTTACACTCATACTACACTGAAATCAGTGTAGTGTCAATTGCTTTTTCGATGTTTCTTGGGGATGTTTTCCAGATGCCGAGATCGGAGGTATTCATCAACAGCAGTGCGCGTCGTGAACCACATCCAGCCTCTTTTTTTGCCTTTCATGCGGCCCTTCTTCACATAGCTATGGATGGATTCTTTTGAGAGGCCTGCATACTCCGCCGCCTCCTGTAGTGTGATGAGCTCGCCGATGCTCAGCGAGTCCTGTTGAGATGGAGAGTTGTTGGTCTCGTCGTTCGTCATACTGCCATAGTATGCGACGAAGCGGCGAGCGTCAACTCGCACGTCTACACTCATCGACAGAGAGCAACACTGGGAGCGATCAGTATATCTTTAACGGTATCATTACGTGCTAACCGGCGTCCACTGATAACTCCATTTATCGGCCGTGGTATCATCGTATATGAGCTTCTGCCTCGCATCTGTTTGCTGTATCTGTGCTGCTTTGAGTATTATGATGGTACATCGCTTTCCATAGGAATGAATTTGAATGACATCTGACGCCCCCCTAACCCTCAGTCTCTTGCGCTTTAGCGCGCTGCTGGCGGCGCTGCGTGATGGCCCGCTCAACCGGCCTGATCTGCTGGAGCGGCTTGGCGACGCCTACCCGCGCACCGCCAGCGCCCGCCCAATGGTCGATCGTGATGTCAAGCGCCTGGCGGAGCTAGGGATTGTGATTGAGATCAGCCACACTCGCCCGCCGATCTACACCTTGCGCGGCGGCGCGCCGACCTTCGACACGTCCGATCTGCGCTCATTAGCGCTCATCCGCGACACCTTTGGCAATCGGCATCCGCAGGCGGCGCAGATACATGCGTTGCTGGGGCGCCTGACCAGCCAGCTCGGCGCGGCCGATCGGCAGGCTTACGAGCGCCGACAGGCGCGCCGCGCTCCCGTGCAACCGGCGATTGACTACACGCCCTACGACGATCTAATCACGCGGCTGGAACGAGCGATCGATGCGCGCCAGAAGCTGCGCTTCCGCTACCGCTCGTCCGAGGGACGCCTGACTGTCCACAAGCAGGTCGAGCCCTACGAAATCGAGTTCTACGAGCGGCACTTCTACCTGGTCGGCTACTCGCACAACAGCCGGCGGATCCACGACTTTCGGATCGACCGCATTCAGGATGATGATGCGTTTAAGGAGCTCGAGCGCCTGCCGCCCGACATGGCGCACGCGCGTCACGCCGTCAGCTTCCGCTATCGTTTGGCCGCTGCGTTGGCGCGCGGCGAGCTCAGCCAGCGCTTCGAGCAGCGCGTGGTCGAGCGTCTGGCCAATGGCGATGTGATCGTCGAGGCCGAGGGCCGCAGCGACTTCTTCATCATTCAGACGCTGTTGCGCTACCGCGCGAACGCCGAGTTGCTGGAGCCGGCGTGGCTGCGCGCGAAGATGGTGGAGGAGGTACGGGCGCTGGCAACGGTATATGGGTTGGTGGAGGAGCGCGGAACACCGGAAGGAGCGGAGGAAAAGGAATAGGCGCATTACGCTGCCGCAGAGCGGTTGGCTAATCTCAAGATCGGCTACTGAAGAGCTGGAACAGACTGCAATGCGGTTTGCCGATTGAACGACCTCCGCGATACAATCAACCCATCATCGTACTCGGAATCGAGCGCCGCGTGCCTTGCGCGTGGAAAATCCATCCGCAGAACTCATAAGTGAACTCCCCCAGTGCCGAGCGCCATGGTATGATGGTCGCAGATAAGTTAATCAGCGACGCGCGGAGCGCGATTTGTGCACTGGGACGACGGGCGTTTCTTTTTGCGGGCACCCAGCGTTTACCTACAAAGACATCTTTTGCCGCGCTAGATGAGCGCCTAACCGCCGGAATGACCCGACTGAATGCAAGGACGGGGGGACGCGATGCAGATTACCACACTGCCCGTGTACTCGAAGCTAACCGACGAGGCGATCCCCATTGAAGTCACCCAGTGTCTGCCGAAGGGCTGGCAGCTTTCGCAGCACCAGCTTGCGACGTATCGCGCGCTAATCGATCCGGGCGTGGATGTAGTGATCAATACGGCGATGACGGGGGACGGGAAAAGCCTGGCGGGGCAGTTGCCACTGCTTATCGATCGGCGGGCGACCTTGGCGCTCTACCCGACAAATGAGCTGATTCAGGATCAGCGGGCCAGCGCGGCACGAACGCTCGCGCAGTGGCAACGCCCGGAGCGCTGGGTAACCGATCTGTACGGCGCGCGGCTAGACGATCTTACGGCCGAGAGCGAATATATGCGACGCGGCGATGCGATCTTGCAGCTCTTCACACAGCAGCGGCTGGTGCTATCGAATCCTGACATTTTCCACTACATCTTGCAATTCTGCTACCAGCAGCCAGGGCGCGCGCCCGATTGGCTGGCCGGACGTGTCAATGAAAGTTTTCGCCAGCTGACCTTCGACGAGTTTCATATCTTCGACCTGCCGCAGATCGCCGCAGTGTTGACCGGGCTGATCTTTATGTACGAGCAGGCGCAAAGCGGTTTGAAGACTTTGTTTCTTTCCGCCACACCGGGCGAATTCCTGACGCCATTGCTTCAGGCCGCCGGGCTACGCGCGCAATTGGTGCAGGGAGCGTACCTTCATGGGGATGACCCCGGCGGCGGCTGGCGGTCGATCTTGCAGGGTAGTGAGCTACATTTCGACAAGTTGCGGGCTGAGGAATGGGTTGAGGCGCATCTTGAGGATACGCTGCTGCCCTTCTTCAAGCAGCACCGCCCCGGCGCGAAGGGCGCGATCATCGTTGGCTCGCTCGCAGCGGCGCAACGGCTGCATCAAAAACTACAAGGGCCATTCGAAGCTGAGAGATTGCAGGTCATGCTCAATACCGGGCTGACCGATCGTGGCGAGCGCCGCGATTCCTATGCCGCCGACCTACTGATCGGCACCTCGACTATTGATGTCGGCGTGGATTTTCAAATCAACTTTTTGCTCTTCGAAGGCAGCGACGCGGGCAATTTTCTGCAACGCCTGGGGCGGCTCGGGCGCCACACGCACTACACCCGCGACAGTACCACGCACCAGTTCCATGTATTTCAGGCCTATGCGCTGGTGCCTGAGTTTGTTTACGAGCGCTTGTTCGTCGGGCGCGACGGCGCGCCTGCGTCGCTGGTGCCTGGTACGGTAATCACCCGCGAGGCCTTGCGGCTGGCGATCGAAGAAGCATTCCCGCCGACTGTGACGTTCCCGGCCTACCTCAAGCACTGGGGGCGCTTCCAGCCAGCAGAGGTGATCGCGCAGCTGGGCAGCAAGCCAATCCGCGATGTGTATGATGGGCTTCGCCAGCGGCTTCAAGACCGCTACGAAACGACGTTCGGCATTCGGCTTGGCAAGGCCTGGGGCATGGGGAAACGGATGAAGGAGGAAGGGCGCGGACCGCTGCTAGAAGAAGCGCGCTCGTTTCGCGGCGGTTCGCCCTTCGCTTGCGGCGTGTTGCTGGCCAGATCGCAACAACGCGAGCTGGAACCGCAAACCTACGATCTGTTCTGGCTGCTAGCGAACGTCGAGCTGGATCTGCTCGATGAAGAGCAGTTTATCGCGGCTGCGCCAGGCTATCCAGCAACCGTTGCAGCCATCCGGCGGGGGAAACCGGCGGCCTATTTCCGGCTGCTGGCCTATCGCGCCGAGCGGAGAGATGTGCTGGTGCGGCTGCCGGCCGAGGTCGCTGCCTGGGGGCCGGAACAACAGCACACCGCCGAGGTGCTCACTGGCCTCAAGGTTGAATTGGCCGGCGCGCCCTGGTTGAACGAGCTAAATCATTGGCTGGCGCAGCGCAAAGTTGTCGGACTGATTGTACCCGGCCTGCATCCGCTCGAATTGCGCCGCAAGCTGCGCTTGCCGCTGCTCTTCCCGTTGCATAGCTACGAAGATATCAATGGCGTGCGCGGCTGCGTTGTCTTCGCTCGGCAGGCTTTGATTCTGGATACAGCATTGCGTTACCGAAAATTGAGCAGCGGCACGCCCGAAGCGCCAATTATGCTCTAGCGCGCAAGGCAGCGTTGGCATACCAGGGAGGTACTCGATGAACGGATCGCGTTCCAAAAAGAAATCACAATCGATGTCATCCTTCGTACCAGATGATCCGGCGGCCGCGATACCTGATGGCACGGGAGCAGATGATGAGCCGGAGGCGACTCTCGAAGAGTATGCTGAGGCGACAGAGGCCGAAACGACCGAGGCCGCGCAGCTCGCGCCGGAGCCGCTATTTAGCGCGCTGCTCAAGCGCACGCTGGCCAAAACCAGCCCGCATGACCATGTGCTGCGCGACTATGCAGAGTACGTTGTGCCGCAGCTTTCCGAGGAGCTCGCCCAGCACACCGCGAAAGGCGGCGAATTCGCCCGGCAGCATCGGGAAGAAGGGCGGGCGCGCGCCGAACACTATAGCGCCGACCAGAGCCTGCGCGCCCATCTTGTGAATGGGCTGCTTCCGGCGGCGCAGGTCGCGCGCACGCTGCTGCGCTGGCAGGTTCCGCGCTTCGAGGATGATTGGGACGAAGCGACTTATCGCTTGTTCTGCGCCGGCTACACGCTGCACGATTGGGGCAAGCTGCCGGCGGTACGGGCGGAGTTGGCCGCGGCCGGTCTGGATCACTCCATCAGCGTTGTGAAGAACCTGCCGCTCGTCGAAGCGATCTTTCAGCGATCCTGCGAGCGCCTAGGGCTGGATCGATTTCTCGCGCCGCTTGGCGCGCTGGAAGATCATATCCACGACCTTATCTACATCGCCAGCAACACGCAGCGCCAGTGGGGCACGCTACGCAATTTCGCGGCGCTGCCGCAGCTGCGCGCCGATCCGCGTGTGCGTGGCCTGGCGACCGATCTTAGCACGCTGGCCGATCTGCTGGCGTATGTAGGCCGCACCCCTGTCGACGCAGCGACCCACCCAAGTATTGCCGGGCTGCTCGAACATTTGAGTAACGGTCAGGCGCGTCTCACTTATCATCATATTGCGGAAGTACGCGGCGTGCTGACCAACCTGATCAATAACGCCGCGCTGGAGGCCTTTGCGATCCCGGATATGCGCGAACCGCTTCTCTATGCGCCGACCGGGATCGTCTACCTGGAGCGCGGCGGCGCGCCTGATACGCCCGAGGCGGCACAGGTGGCGGAGATTGCTGTCGAGAAGGTGCGCGGGCTGTGCCGGCAGCAGTTGGCGCAACAGCTGATCGGCTTTGGGCGCGACGGCAAAGGCTTGAAATGCGCCGATTATTACTGGTTGTTCTTCACACCGCGTCAGTTTGCCGCTGTGGCTGCCCGCGCCGCGATGGTACGCATTAACACTGGCGGCAAGAGCGCCAGTAGCGCGAAGCAGGCCAGCGCGCCCAAACGCTTCGCCAAAATGCGCGACGCAGGGCTGGTGCCTGCCGATCTAGACCTGAATCTACCCGGCGATATTAATGTAGATCGTATGGCGGAACTATGCGCGCTGCTCGTGGATGTCGCCGCCGATCAGGCGCCCGGTATTGCGGCGACAACGCTGCTTTTGCAGGAGCTCGGCTTGGCTGAGCTTGCAGACACGATCCGGCTGATCCCCGCATTGGGTGGCACACCCTACCCCTGGTACTACGTCGCGGGCGTGTACCGTCAGCGCACCGCCGGCCTGAGCGAGGAGGAATGGGAGCAGCGCCTGGAGCATATCGCGGCGGCCGTCGCCCAACAGCTGCCCGATGAACTGCCCGCCAGCGCAACGGGCTGGGATGAGCTACGGCGCTACGTCGGCGATCACCTGCGCTTTGGCCGCAGCGTGGTGAGCGACTCCGTGACAAGCCCAGCGTTGATCGCGCGTATGCAGGCCGAACTCACTCGCTATAGTGGCGCGCGCAAGAGCGGGCGCGGCTCCAGCCTGGTCTGTTCGCTATGCAGCTCGCCATATCAGGTTAGCCCACAACAGGAATCGGCGATCCTTTTTGCGCCGCAGGTCTATACCAATAAACAGCCGCTGCACGGCAGTAAAGCTATCCGCCATATGTGCGCGATCTGCGGGCTGGAGCTGATGCTGCGCCAGGTGCTTATGAACAACTCGGCGGCGATCGGCAAGCGCTTCGAGGCACGGCGGCTGCGCTACCTGTTCTTCTACCCGGCCTACTTCTTCACCACCGAAACACTGTCGCTGTTTCGTGAGCTACAAACCGAGCTGCGCCGCATGAGCTTCACCAGCCTTCGCAAATTGCTGGTGCCGGGCAAAGACGATCAAGCTGTGAATGCCGATTTGTCGTTCGCCACCTTTCAGCGCGTGCGCGATTTGTTGCTCGACCCCGGCCTGCGCCAGAACCCGTCCCAAGATCGCTTGTTCCGCCTGCGCTACAGCGAACACGAGCCGATGACCTTCTTCTTCCTGGGCATCCCGCCGGCTGGCCGCGACGCAAAAGACGCCGAGGCCTGGGTGCATCCGGCGTTTCTGTCGTTGCTGCTGCCACTGCTGGTGGATGTCAAAGTCGTAGCGAGCGAGAGCATGATGCCAGTTTTCAACGAAGCCGACGAATTGCCGGAAACCGTAGCGTTCGATGGCGCGCATTCGTTCGTCACATACCTCACTGGCAGTGCGTGGCTGAATCTAGATGAGGTTAGTCGCGCGTTACAACGACTTACCGCTGCCAATCTCATCCATATGGACGGTAATGCGCGCGCTGGCGCGGGCGGCTATGACTATCGCTGGCAAAACATCCCGGCAGTCGCGCGCAATCTGGCCACCTCGCCGCTGTATGCATTCTATTACCTAAAAGCCTGGCAGCGTCGTGAAAACCAGGACAGCCCCGGCCAGCGCAAGGCCGCGCTGTATCTCAACCTCGTAGACTATCTAGCGCCGAAAGGAGACCAGGACATGACCCACGCCCGCCAGCTGACCGAGCTATACCGGCGCTTCTACCGCGCCGAGAAGCTCAACAGCAATGCCATCCTACGCCCCTTGACTGTGGCCGCGCGCGCGGTGCTCGACGCCGACACGCGCCTGTTCGATGATGACGAGGCGCTCTATGAAGCCGTGCGCGGCAAGCTGCGCAGCTTCATCGAGAATGTCGCCAACAACCGCGCCGATGGCCGACTGCCGAAAGGCAGCACATTCGAGATCCGCGAGGCTGCGATCCAGGAGTTCAGCGGCTACCTGGTCCACAATATCTATCGCAAGGCGTTTAGCGGCGATCGGTCCGCGTTTCGCGGCGCGCAGCTGAATTTGCTCAAGAATGCCTGCGAGGCGATCTATCTGGATGAGCGCCGCAAGGAGCGCGCCGATGCGCCGGGCGAGGAGGAGACAAACCCGCAAGCAAGTGTAGAGTCGTAATGAGCACCCGACATATTGCAACAACTATCGTAAGGGGACATAATCCATGCTGAACCTAAAGCACTTCCCAACCGCCGTGCCGCCGCGTCCGATGGGCAGCTATGCTCACATTGTGATCCTGCGCGAAACCGATTCGTATGCGCTGTTTCAGACCGATGGCGAGCTCAACACCGCTCGGGTGCGCGCCGGCCGCGCGAGCGGCGAGCCGATGACGCGCCTGACGATGTTCAAGCGCAAGCAGACCACGCCGGAGCGCCTGATCGGGCGCGAGCTCTTGCGGCGCCACGGGATCATCAGTGGCGAAGCCGCCGAGGAGAAATCCAAAACCAACCTGGATAGCAGTGGGCGACCGATCTGCGATTACAATGTGCACTTCTGCATGCAGTGCCCCGATTGCATCACCTACGGCTTCGCCATCGGCGATAGTGGCGCGGAGAAATCCAAGGTCTATAGCGATACGGCCTATAGTGTCACACCCTACGAAACCAGCCACGAAGCCTTTACGCTCAATGCGCCCTTCGAGAGCGGCAGTATGAGCCGCGAGGGTGTCGTCACCAGCCGCTTCAACGAACAGGATCATGTGCGTCCACAAACACTCTTCCCGGCGATTATCACAACTCGCGATCTGACCAGCGCCTTGTTCCTCTATGTGCTCAACAATGTGCTGCGGGCACGGCGCTACGGCGCCCAGACGACCCGTACCGGCACAATGAGCAACCACCTCGTCGCAATCGTACTGGCCGATGCTGAGATCAGCTCGAACCTACGACTCACTCAGGCGCTCTATGATGCGCTGCAACAGCATGGGGATATCGCTCCAGCACAACCGATCGATCCACAAGCAGCGCTCACATTATTCGACGAACTCCTGCCCAGCTTACTGGCGGAGAGTGCGGTCCATATGACACAATTGCTGCGCGGCGCGGAATTGAATGCCACGCTGGCCGAACTGCCCATGCGTAGCGGCGACGAAGCGGCTGTGCGCGAGCTGATCGAAGCCGCCGCACGCGATAGCCGCGCCTACTACAGCACGTATGTGGAGAAGAAAAAGAAGTAGGAGTAGGCAATGCAAGTCCTACGCTGCCAACTGACACTGCACGAGCCGCTCTTTTTTGCCACCCGCGAAGTCGGCCGGCTCTATGAAACGGGGCGGTATCTCCACAATTATGCACTGACATATGCATTCGGGCTAGCGCAGGCACCATATTTCAACCCGGTACAGGTTCCACGCTATGCTGAAGATCTCGGCGTGGTCGCAGAACAGGGCTACTATATTACACCTGCTCAGCCGCTTGAAGTGCAGTATCAGCTCGCGACGATCAAATATGGCGACGAACTCAGCCATTCGGAGATGCTGCCAGGTCGTTTGAACACGCCAAGCTTTGGGCGAGTGAAAGAACTCGCCCCCGAATCGACCTTCCGTTGCTACGTGCTCAGCGCCGCGCCGATCACGCTACCGCGCTGGATCCGCCTGGGCAAATGGCACAGCAAGGCGCTGGTCGAGACGGAGGAGATCGCTATCAAGCACGCAAGCGGCGAGTACGTCGCCGTCGGCCCACTCAACCCGCTGGATGTGCCGCCGAACACGCTACGCGCCTTCGACATCATCTCGATGCCGCCGAGCAGCCTGGTGGCCAATGCGCGGTGTAGCGGCGATTACTACGAGGTCGAGCGCGGAGTCGGGCTGCCGATGGGGCTGCGATACACATTTCCGACCTGAGCTCATCGGCGACGAACGACGAATGAAGAACGACGGACGTCGAATGACAGACAACTGAGAGGTTCGCATGCCCGACTTTCCCGACCTGTACGCGCTGGTCATCCGCCTGCGCCCGGAGCGCGGCAGCCCGCCGGCAGACCCGCGCGGCCACGGCGCGCAGGCGCTGTTCCTCGACCTGCTGCGCCAGGTCGCGCCGGATCTGGCCGCGCAGCTGCACGCCGACGCGCTGAGCAAGCCCTACACCGTGGCCGTGCTGCCCGCGCGTGGCCACGCGCGCAGCAGCGACGATCCGATCGAGCTGCGGGTAGCGTTCACCCGCGCCGATTTGTTCCCGCCGGTCTCACAGGCGCTGCTCCAGCAGCTGCCCGGCGTCGCCGCGCTGCGGCTTGGCCGCGCGACGCTGGCGCTCGCCGACGTGCTTGGCACGCCCGGCAGCCACCCGTGGGCCGGCTACGGCGCATTCTCTGAGCTGTGGACGGCCGCGCGGCCGGCTGCGACGGTGACCCTGGAGTTCGCCACGGCGACGGCCGTCGGCCAGGGCACACGCGCCGATGGCCGCCCGCGCCTGGGGCTGCTGCCAACGCCCGAGACGATCTTCGGCAGTATCACGCGGCGCTGGAATGAACTGGCTCCCACCGATCTCACACTCGACCCGGATACGGTCGAGGCCGCGGCGCGGGACACCCTGGTCAGCCGCTACGCGCTGGAGACCGCGCAGATCAACCTGGGAAAAGGGCCGCAGAAAGGATTTCTCGGGCTGTGTAGCTACGAGCTGCCGCCTGATCCGGCGCAGGCGCGCACGCTGAGTCTGCTCGCCGACGCGGTGTTCTACCTAGGCGTCGGCATGAAGACGGCCAGGGGCATGGGGCTGTGCCGCAAAGTACCAGAACAAAGAACAGAGAACAGAGAACAAAGATGAGCACGTCCGATTGTTCTTTGTTCTTTGTTCCTTGTTCTTGGAGCTGCTATGACCACTATCACCACCCAACCCGACTATATCCCGCTCGCGATGATCAACGCACTGGCCTACTGCCCTCGCCGGTTTGGCTATGAGTTTATCCAGGCCGAGATGCTGGTCAATGAGCATGTCGTTGAGGGTACACTGCGTCACCAGGGCGTGGATCTGGGCGGCAAAGAGTGGATCGGCGAGGCCGTGCAGCAGCGGCGCGTCTACGTCTGGAGCGAGCGGCTGAAGTTGGCCGGGCTTTGCGACTTGGTTGAGGAGCGTGCCGGACAGGTCTACCCGGTCGAGTATAAGAAGGGCAAGCCCGGCCGCTGGGCCTCCGACCATGCCCAGCTGTGCGCCCAGGCGCTCTGCCTGGAGGAACGCATGCGGGTGACGATCCCGCAGGGCGCGATCTTCTATTTCGCGACTCGTCGGCGCGAGGTGGTCGCGTTTACGCCCGAGCTGCGCGCCGAGGTCGAGCGTCTGGCCGCTGAGGCGCAGCGCCTGGTGACCGCCGGCGCACTGGCACCGCCGATCGACAATCGGATGAAGTGCCGCGATTGCTCGCTCCAGCCACTGTGCCTGCCCGACGAGGTGCGACTACTTGCGCGGAGTACAGGGACTGATTGGGAGAATATAAATGACGACTGAGCCACATAGCAGCTACGCAGAAGGAGTCGAAACGCTGATGGCCACGCTCTACCTGACCGAGCAGTACAGTGTTGTGAAAATTGAAGGTGAGGCGCTGCGGGTGCAGTTTCCCACCGAACGCGCCAGCAAGCAGGCCGGTAAGGTCGTGCGTGTCCCGCTGGCGAAGGTCGAGCAGGTGATGGTGCTGGGCGACATTACGCTGACCACGCCGGCGTTGCACGCGCTGCTCGAACGCCGGATCGCGGTCCACTATCTGTCGGCGCGCGGCCGATCCTATGGCGCGCTGACAGCTGATTGGGGCAAGAACAGCGGCGTGCGCCTGGCGCAATACGCGCTGTTCGGCGATGTGACACGGCGCTTCACCATCGCGCGGCAGTGTGTGGCCGGCAAGCTGCTGAACATGCGCACCACGCTGCTGCGCTATGCTCGCAGCCGCGAGGACAGCGCCGAACTCCAGGAGGCTGCGCGGACGATCCGCGGCTGCCTGCGCGCCATGGCACGCCTGGCGGTACCAACCGAAGTAGACCCCGCCGACCGCATGCATGGCTTTGGCTCGCTGCTGGGGCTGGAAGGCAGCGCTAGCGCCGCCTATTACGGCGTGTTTGCGTTGCTGCTCAAAGGAGACTGGGGCTTCGCGGGCCGGGTCAAGCGCCCGCCAACCGATCCGATCAACGCGTTGCTGTCATTCGGCTACACGGTGCTGACCAATCAGATCGTCTCGCTGATTCACGCGGTTGGGCTGGATCCGGGCCTGGGGGTGTTGCATCAGCCGGGGTTCGGCAAGCCGGCGCTCGCGCTCGATCTGATCGAGGCGTTTCGACCGATCATCGTCGACTCGGTGATTATTACGATGGTCAACACCGGCCAGATCACGCCGCATGACCTGGACGAGGAGGTCGGTGCCTATCGGCTGAAGGACGACGCACGCCGGGCGTTCCTCGAAAAGCTGGAGGCGCGGCTGAGCGAGCGGGTGCAGCACCCAGTCTTTGGCTACCAAACCAGCTATCGGCGCTGCATCGAACTCCAGGCGCGGCTGTTCGCCAAGTATGCGCAGGGCGAGATTGCTCAGTTTGTGCCGTTCACCGTGCGTTGAGGAGTCGCCATGCCTGCGCCCACCGAAGAAACCACATTGTACATCATCGCCTACGACATCCCCGACGACAAGCGGCGTACCAAGGTGCATAAGGTGCTGTGTGGCTATGGCGCCTGGACACAATACTCACTGTTTGAGTGCTGGCTGAACCGGCGCCAGATCCTGGAACTGCGGGTCAAACTGGCACGCCATTTGAATGAACAGCGCGACAGCGTGCGTTTCTACTCGCTGTGCGGTGGGTGCCAGCCGAAGGTTATCACCGTGGGCAGCGAGCGCCCGCGCGACCCCGTGACAGTCATTCTTTGAGCGTGCGAGGAATCGAGCAGCGAAGCATGGGGACAAAACACGGGAGGTACTCGAAAATGTATCTAGCGCATCACAATGCGTTAACGCTACTGCACCGCTATAGCAGAATAGGACAAAAGCATTCCCAACGACCATCGGAATTGCATGCGCTCGAATCAGGTCGGTTTTACCGCATTCCAATGCGTCACAGAAAAAAGGGCTTTGGGAAGCTGAGAATCCGCGCGGCGGATTGAAACGTTTCAATTGCACGTGAATAATTCGGAGCGAAGGACCTTTGGGAAGCTGAGAATCCGCGCGGCGGATTGAAAC
>WNGB01020077.1_pt1 | contig 14583 bp, 13 predicted proteins | sample 5400681 | NCBI WGS metagenome assembly WNGB01 (sample SAMN13153367, study PRJNA577476) | soil metagenome | isolation source: 115 cm soil or saprolite under grassland replicate 2 | place: USA:California | collected 2016-06-15 | reverse complement strand
GATCGCGACGTCGACGCCGGCCAACGCCTGCGCCAGCCAGTCGGCGATCTCGGCGGCCAGCGCCTCGAACGCAGGGCCGGCCTCGCCGGCGGCCAGCTCGCGCGCGACCTGCTCGACCCGCTCGCCGCGCGAGTCGAGCAGCGGATTCGTCAGGACCGTCACGCCCGGGCGCGCCAGCGCGCCTCGCCCCGCGACGATCCGGATCCGCCGTCCGTCCGCCGCCATCACCCGCGCGTGAGCCGCGATGGTGGCCTCGACGCCGCCGATCGTCGGCGGGCCGGCGTAGTGCAGGATTGCAATGGAAAGAGGATTCATACTACGTTTTCCCATCGGGTACCAATCGATCGACCGACCTCGAATGCGGAACGCGGAGCGCCGGCAGGAGCGGAACGGCATCGCTTTCACAACCCGCTGAACGACCATCCCCCTCGCCTGCCGTCGGTATCGCACACGAACCGGCTCGAGTGCTCAGCCGCGCCGGGCTCGCTGCATCAACTTCCGGCGCTTACGCTCCTTCCGCTCGTTCCTCGTTCAAATCTCCCCGCGCGACATCCGTATTGCCAGGTCGATAAAGCAGGCAGCCGACCAGCCGAACATAGGCGCGGCCTTGGGCGGCGCCTCGCCGGTCGCCGGGTGATAGTACTCGTAGATATCGTTCTGGCCCATCACCAGCGCCAGCGTGCGCTCGGCCAGATCGCGGGCGATCTCGGGGCGGCCGGCTCGCGCGAGCGCCTCGACGAAGATGTAGTTGATGTTGATCCAGACCGGCCCGCGCCACATCTGCTGTGGGTCGTACTTGCGATCGTTGGCCGCGACGGTCGGGAGCGGGTGGGGCGTCCAGAACGACCGCGGGTCGCGCAGGTGCGCGAGCAGGCGATCGACGATCGCCTCCGGCATGCGCCCGGTCCAGAGCGGGTACAGGCTGAACGGCGTCACGACGCGGATCGGCCGGTGGTCCTTCTGGCTCCAGAACAGGCCGGCCTGCTTGTCGTAGAAGTGCTCGATCATGCGCGCGGCCAGGGCATCGGCCTTGCGCTGCCACATCTCGGACTCGTGCCCGCGGCCGAGGATGCGCGCCATGCGGCTGAGCGACTGCATCTGGATGCACAGGTAGGTGTTGAGATCGACGGCCTCGACCGGCACGCCCTCATCCCACAGCGGGCTGTCGTCGAGGCCCGAGGAGAACGGGTGCGAGTACTGCACGATGCCGTCCGAGTCGTCGTCGTTCAGCCCAAACCACCACGAGTTCCAGCGCACCAGCGGGTCGTAGATGTCGCGCAGCAGCAGCTCGTCGCCGGTCTGTGCGAAGACGTGCATAGCGACCCAGCCGACGATCGGCGGCTTGGTGACGGCGGCGGCCACCGGCCCTTCGAGCTGGGTGATCATGCCCTCGTCGTACACTGCGTCGGGAATCATCCCGTTGGGCTGCTGGTGGTCGAGCATGAACTCGATCTGGTCGCGGGCCAGCGCCTTGTCGGTGTAGCGGAAGGCCAGCGCGTGGAAGTAGTTGTCCCACTGCCACGCGCCGACGTAGTGTGCCTTGCTGGGAGCGACGCTCTCGCGCCGGAAGTAGCCTTGCGGCGCGAGCATGTTGTTGCCCATCACCCACCAGGCGTAGTAGTACTGGTTCCGGTAGGTCTCGGCGACCGACGGCACGGCCGCGAACCAGCGATCCCAGCGCTCCTCGGCCGCCCACAGCGCTTCGCGAAAGGGAGTGACGGCCCGGTTCAGGTCGAGCCCGCCCTGCACATGCAGCGTGATCGCCGTGTCGGCGTCGCCGCCGACGGCCAGGGCCACATCGTAGCCGTTGCCGTTGTTCTCGACGCGGTTGAGCACCACGTCGCCGTTGGTCGAGTAGGCGCAGTTGCGCACCGACTTGAACTCGCCGCCGTGCCCATCGGGGCGCGACAGGTCGGGCGAGATGCTGAACCTGATCCCACACGCGATGCCCGGCGGCACCCCGAAGCTGAGCGTCCGGCCATCCTGAAAGATCAGGACGAACTCGCCAAGCAGAGTCTGGAATTGCAGCGCATGTGGGAACGTCGTCAGATCGAACGGCAGCGCCTGGCCCTCGGCGTCGACCAGGCTCAGGCCGGCGATAAACGGCGGGCGGTTGCGGTAGGCCGATAGTCCCGGCGTGAGCGATGTCAGCCGCTCGGCCAGCTTGACGAACAGCGCGTGGGAGGTGCGGTGGTCGCGGTAGACCAGCAGGCGCGAGCCGCGGTCGCTGAACGGCACTCGATCGAGCTGGATGCGATTCTCCAGCAGGCGCAGGTAGGGTGATGTTGGTATGTACAACTGCTCTCCCTCAGCAAGATTGATCGCGAGATCGACATGGCGCGGGCGGCGAATTGGATGCCTGGAACGTACCACAGTTTGCGAACACCTGTCAAGATGCTCGTGATTCGTACGGCTCATGCAACGTTCGTGGGATCGCGCGCCGCACCCCGCTTTTGGTCGGTCCCTGGGGCTTCGCCACCAGGGACCGACCAAAAAGAATACGCTTCGGGGGCGGCGAAGCCGCCCCCGAAGCACTACCCAGAGCGACGTTGCAGCCACCCTGGATTTGCGCGCTTTCGAGTGGACTAGGGAGACGGCGCGGACGCCGCCTCAAGCCCTCAGTGCACGATAGATGCCAACAAACGGCCCGTGCGAGCTGTTGACAAACCACTTTCGCCATGATGTTATCTTAGCGACGGCACGCGCCATTTTGAGCACGGCCGCGCGGCTGTTCATGCAGCGCGGCTATCACGCGCTGTCGATCAACGACATCGCCAGAGAGACCGGGATCACCAAGCCAACGCTCTACTATCACTTTCCGGACAAAGAGGAGCTGTTCGTGCAGCTGGCGCTGCGCCGAATGGCCGAAGTCCACGCCGAGATGGACGCCGCAGTGGCCGTGAGCCGCGCGGCGCCGCGCGGCTCACGGCCGTGGCCGAGGTGGTGCTCAACCTGGCCAACGGCGACCTGCGCATGCTGCGCCACGAGATGCGCGAGCACATCGGCCCGGCGCAGCGGGAGCGGCTCAACACGGCCTTCTGGCAGCACCTGTTCGCACCGATCCGCCAGGTCGTCCAGCGCGGATTGGACGAGGGCGAGCTGGCCGGCGGCTCGGCCGCCGAGCTGACGATGCTGTTTCTGGGGCTGATGGAGGCGTTTCACGGCTTCTCGCACGCGGCCCCCACACCCCCGCTTCCGCGAGCTATTCAGACCGTCTCTAAAGCTCGCGCTGGCGCGGCGGCGCGCGGCGGCGGGAGGACGCGCCGCGCTGGCGCGGCGGCGCCGCGCTGATAACGCTGCGCAGCGCCCGGTATAGCAGCTGCTCGGCGCGCTCGTGGTCGGCGGCCACGCTGTCGAGCACGACCGCCGCGATCGCCTCGGCCGTCGGCAGCACAGGCAGCACCGCCGCACCAGCCCCGACACCCTCGATCAGATTCAGCGCGCACTGCACGTCGCCGTTCAGCGCGCGCATGGTCGCGTTCAGCTCGGTCAGCGTCGGCAGCGAGCGCCCCTGCTCCCACGCGCTCACCAGCGCGTGCGACAGGCCGACCGCGTCGGCGAGATCCAGCTGCGTCATCCCGCGCGCGATCCTGAGCTGGCGCAGGTAGGTGCGAAACTCGATCATAACCGCTCCTTCATTTTTTGTGGGGCAGCGAGTCTAGCACCGCCGCGGGCGTACGACCAACCTGCATACATGACGGGAAGATGAGAAGTCGGGCGAGCGCCTCCATCTCAAGACCGATGCTTCGCGTCACGAAGTGCGCTATCCTCTAGCCCGGTCGCGCGACATATCGACGGTGCGCCTCGGCAGGCCCCCCATGGGCTGCCCAGGCGCTTTTCGGCGTTCCCAGCGAGGCTTGGGACTTAGGTCTCGGGACTTGGGACTTGGGTCTCCGCAGCCCCTAGCCCCTAGTCCCTAGCCCCTAGCCCCAGAGGAGGTCTATGCGCCTATACTATGAGATCGCGCTCCGCTCGTTTCGGCGCGCCACGACCTATCGAAGCGCCTACGTCGCCGGCATCCTGACCAACGCCTTCTTCGGCGCACTGAGGTCGTTTGTCTACATCGCGGTCTATGGCGCGGGCGGGGCCGTGGCCGGCTTCACGCTCCAGGACGCGATCAGCTACACCTGGGTCACCCAGTCGCTGATCTCGATCGGCGCGGGCTGGGTGATCTCGCGCGAGCTGATGATGACGATCAGGACCGGCGACGTCGTCACCGACCTGGCGCGGCCGTGGAACTTCTACGGCTACTGGCTCAGCCAGTCGCTGGGCGAGCGCGGCTTCAACCTGCTGCTGCGCGGCACGCTCACGTACCTGATCGGCGTGCTCTACTTCGGTGCGCATGTGCCTTCGCCCGCGCAGGCGCTTGCGTTCGCCGCAGCGATCGCGCTGGCGCTGCTGCTCTCGTTCGCGTTCAGCTTCATCGTCAACCTCAGCGCCTTCTGGCTGCTCGACAGCAGCGGCGTAACGATGATCGCCAACATCATGCTCAGCTTCTTCTCGGGCTTCCTGCTGCCGATCGCCTTCTTCCCGCCCGCGCTCGCCGCGCTCGCCCGCGCGCTGCCGTTCCAGGCGATCACCGGCCTGCCGGCCCAGATCTTCCTCGGCCAGATCGCCGGCGCGGGGGTGCTCCAGGCCCTACTGCTCCAGGCGATCTGGACGGCGGCGCTGGTCGGGGTCGGCCTGCTGCTGCTGCGGGTCGCAGTGAGGAAGGTCGTGGTTCAGGGAGGATAGTTATGAGTTATGAGTTATGAGTTATGAGTTATGAGTTATGAGTTGAAGGAAACAACTCAAAACTCATAACTCATAACTCAAAACTGGGAGGTACTATGCTCTCGCTCTACGTTCGATTGATCGGCGCCCGCATCCGCGCGCAGATGCAGTACCGGGTCTCGTTCTGGATGGAGCTGCTCGGGTTCGGGCTGGTCACCGGGCTGGAGTTCGCGACGGTCGCGATCCTATACGGGCGCTTCCGCTCGATCGGCGGCTGGACGATCACTGAGGTCGCGCTGCTGTACGGGCTGACCTCGATCGCCTTCGGGCTGGCCGAGATGCTCGGCCGCGGCTTCGACTCGCCCTTCGAGAAGATGATGCAGCAGGGCTCGTTCGACACAGTGCTGACGCGGCCGCTCGGCAGCTTCTTCGGCGTGCTGACGTCGGAGTTCCAGCTCATGCGGCTGGGGCGCGTGGCCCAGGGCACGCTGATCCTGGCCTACGCCTGTGCGCGGCTGCCGATCGCCTGGACGCCGGCCAGGCTGCTGCTCATCCCAGTCACCGTCTGCTCGGGCGCGGCGATCTACGCCGGCCTGATGGTCGCCGGCGCGGCGATCTGCTTCTGGACGATCCAGTCGCCCGAGGTGATCAACGTCTTCACGTTCGGCGGCGAAGAGGCCACCAGCTACCCGCTGCACATCTACAACGGCCTGATCCGCGGCGTGTTTCTGTTCGTCATCCCGATCGCGTTCGCCAGCTACCCGGCCGCGCTGTTCCTGCTCGGCCGCGCGGACCCATTCGGCCTGCCGGCCTGGCTGGCCTGGCTCGCGCCGCTGGCCGCCGCGCTGTTCTGCGCCGTCGCGCTGGCCTTCTGGCGGCTCGGCGTGTCGAAGTATCAGAGCGCCGGAAGTTAGGGGCGGGGGGCGACCCGGTGACAAGATGAAAGATGACAAGGTGACAGGGTGATGGGGCTTGAGATTTGGGACTTGGGGCGACTGACCCCTGGCCCCTGACCCCTGACCCCTGGCCCCTGCCCCCTGCCCCCTGACCGCAAGGAGGATCTATGTCCCTGATCGAAGTCGAAAACCTGCAGAAGACGTTTAGCGTGCCGGTGCGGCGGGGCGGGCGGCTTGGCGCGGTCAGGTCGCTACTGTCGCGCGAGTACCGGCCCGTCAGCGCGGTGGAGGGCGTGTCGTTCCGGGTCGAGGCCGGCGAGATGGCCGGCTACATCGGCCCGAACGGCGCCGGCAAGTCCACCACGATCAAGATGCTGACCGGCATCCTGGTGCCCAGCGGCGGGCGCATCGCGGTGGGCGGGCGCGTGCCGCATGTGCAGCGGGTCGAGCACGTGCGGCACATCTACCGCATCCCCGCGGCACGCTGGCGCCAGAATCTTGCGGCCTTCGCGGAGCTGCTGGAGCTGGGGCCGTTCCTGGAGACGCCGGTGCGCCAGCTTTCGCTGGGCCAGCGCATGCGCGCCGACCTGGCCGCGGCGCTGCTGCACGAACCGGCGATCCTGTTCCTCGACGAGCCGACGATCGGGCTGGACGTGGTGGCCAAGGAGCGCATCCGCCAATTTCTGCTGAGCATCAACCGCGAGCGCGGCGTGACGGTGATCCTGACCACGCACGACCTGGAGGACATCACGCGGCTGTGCCAGCGGGTCGTGCTGATCGACCACGGCCGCGTGATCTACGACGGTGGGCTGGAGGCGCTGCGGGCGCGCTTCGGCCACACCCGCACGCTGGTGGTGGACCTCGACCAGGAGGTGAATGGTCTGCACGTGGGCTGCGCGGAGGTCGTGCGCCACGAGGGGCCGCGGGTCTGGCTGCGCTTCGACCGCGCGGCCACCAGCGCCGCCGCGCTGATCGCCGAGGTGGCGGCGCGCTACCGCATCCGCGACCTGACCGTCGAGGAGCCCGAGATCGAGGGGATCGTGCGCGGGATCTACGAGCACGGATGCGTGGCGTGACGGCTGATCACCAGGAATTAAGACCAGGTTCATGCGCACGTTACAATGGTGCGTCACAGGTCATAGGTCGCAGGTGGCTTCATCTTGCGACCTGTGACCTGCGACCTGCGACTCTCTTATCATCGTCTCATTTTTTATCTCAGCAAAACATGCTATAGTTATGCCTCTCATAGGTTCAGGAGAGGCCTTTCAGCCACCTGCCACATAGCGTGCCAACCTCAATGCAGCCCGCTCTTCCTCGTGACGGCTCCCAAGGCTAAAGCACTTGGGCTTCAAAGGACTGCCGCCCCAGTCCACAGACCTACAACCTGAGTGTTTGGAGACCGCGTTGCAGGATATTGATCGCCGCATTCGCATCACGATCCATGACCAGCCCGCAATGGGGGCAGGTGTGGGTGCGCTCAGCCAGCGCCTTCTCGACCAGTTCGCCACACCCGGAGCACATTTTGGATGTGTTGCGGGGGTTCACCAGGATGACGGTTCGGCCAGCTTCTTCCGCTTTGCTGACGGTCATACTGATGAACTGAGACCACGCCACATCCATAATGCTTTTGCGCATTCCGCGCCCGCGTCTCGCCCCCATCTGTTGCGGTTCGAGGTCTTCAAACACAATGACTTGATACGTGTTGATCAGTTCTCGGCTGCGCTTGTGCGCAAAATCATCTCGCCGGTTCGCAATCCGCTCATGAATGTGGGCCAGCGCCTTTTTACGATGCCGGTTCTCGTCCCACTTTTGGGCGTTCTTGGCCGCATCCTTGAGTTTCTGCGCGCGCTTCAAGTCCTGCTCGTCCTTGCGGTAGAAGCGCGGGTTGTCAATCTGCTCGCCATTCGACAGTGTAGCGAACGATGCCAGTCCCACATCCACGCCCACAATCTCAGCGCTCGGCGGAAGGCGCTTTGGCTCGATCTCGCACGAAAAAGAGACATACCACTTATTCGTGCGCGAGCGCCGGAGCGTGACGGTTTTGACGGTGCCCTCAACCGGGCGGTGCCAGACAACCCCCACACGACCGATCTTGGACACGACCAGATCGTTGCCACGTATTTCGACTCCATTGCCGTATTGCGGGTAGGTGATGCTGTCGTACCGGCCAAAGCCCTTGAAGCGCGGATAGCCGACTTCCGCTTCGCCAGCCTTCACGCGACGAAAGAAGGCTTGAAAGGCCAGATCGACTCGGACCTGGACATTCTGCAAGACCTGGCTATGCACCAGCTTGAGCGACGGGCGTGTCTTTTTCCAGTCTGGCAGCATGGCCTGCGTGTCATACAGTCCACACTTGATACTGTGCTCATACGCGAACTCACGCGCTTCAAGTGTCTGGTTGTAGACAAAGCGGCATTCCTCCAGCATCGTATTCAGGATACACCGCTGGCCATTCGTTAGGTAGATGCAGTATTTGTAGGTCTTGCGCATACTTTAAGTATAGCACAAGTCTACGTAAAGAGCAACTATGTGCGACTTTGGGCGAAAGCCGCGGTTCCTGAGCCTGTCGAAGGGGAAGCGGGGCGTTTCATCCCACCGCGGTTCCTGAGCTTGTCGAAGGGGAAGCTGGTGGGTTTCCGTGCCTAAAGGCAAGCTATCTATGAGCGAACAATCTGCTTCACGATTGGGGGCGTGGCGACGACGCCTGCGGCATCTTCGCGCACAGCGTGCGGTGCCATTCGCCGGGGGAGTGCTCGCCGCGCTCGCAGCCCTTCTGCTGTACAACGTTCTCTTTCCCGGCCCACATCAGCTGACCACGCGTGAGGTGAACGACGCGGTCGCCCAGGCCCTCGCGACTGCCACACCTCCGCCAGCCTTCTCCGCACGCGTGTACCAGGCGATCCAACCCTCGTTGGTGCTCATCCAGACGCAGTCCACGGGCGCGAGCGGCAAGGTCGAGCATGGCCTTGGCAGCGGCGTCGTGATCGACGATCGCGGCGACATCCTGACGAGCCTGCACGTGGTCGCGGGCGCGGCCGACATTCAGCTCACGTTCGCGGATGGCACACAGTCGAGCGCGCGAGTGACGGCCAGGCAGCCGGAGAACGATATCGCCGTCCTGCGTGCGAGCCAGCCCCCGGTACAGCTCGTGCCCGCGACGCTGGGAAATCCGAAGGCCATGCACGTCGGCGACGAGGCGTTTGTCGTCGGCAACCCGCTCGGCCTCTACAGCTCGATGAGCGCGGGCGTTATCTCGGGCTTCGACCGCTCCTTCCGGCCCCCGAACGGCGATCAGAGGCTGCAAGGCTTGATTCAAATTGACGCCGCGGTGAATCCCGGCAACTCGGGCGGTCCGCTGCTGAATCGCGATGGCCAGGTGATCGGCATCGTCGTAGGGCTCGTGAATCCGGCCGATCAAGATGCCTTTGCCGGCATCGGCTTTGCAGTGCCGATCACTGTCGCGGGCGCTGCGGCCGGCTTGCCGCCGTATTGAGACCAGTAGTCAGAAGTCAGTAGCCAGGAGTCAGTAGACTTTATCAGAAATACGGGAGCTGGAAGGGCTATCCCCCGCCAGGTAGGGCGATTCTGGGGGGCTGCGGACCCCGAACTCCCACCGTTTCTATTTCCGCGGTGAGTTGCCGCCATCGCCGAAATAACCGTCTGATTACTGACTACCGACTACTGGCTACTATCACAGGAGCATGCATGGATCAACATACGAATCCCGCGAACGGGACGTCGATGGAACGCGTGTTGTACGAGGTGAAGAAGGTCATCGTCGGGCAGGACCACCTGCTGGAGCGATTGGTCGTCGCACTGCTGGCGCGCGGGCACATCCTCGTCGAGGGCGCGCCGGGCCTGGCCAAGACAATGGCGATCAAGACCCTGGCGGAGGCGATCGGCGGCGAGTTCAAGCGCATCCAGTTCACGCCCGACCTGGTCCCGGCCGATTTGATCGGCACGCGCATCTACAATCAGAAGACCGGCGAGTTCAACACCGCGCTCGGCCCAGTCTTTACCAACCTCCTGCTCGCGGACGAGATCAACCGCGCGCCGGCCAAGGTGCAGAGCGCGCTGCTCGAAGTCATGCAGGAGCGCCAGGTGACGATCGGGCGCGAGACCTTTCAGGTGCCGCGCCCGTTTCTCGTGCTGGCAACACAGAATCCGATCGAGACGGAAGGCACCTACCCGTTGCCCGAGGCGCAGGTGGACCGCTTTATGCTCAAAGTGCTGGTCGGCTACCCCAGCGCGACGGAAGAGTTCGTGATCGTCGAGCGGATGACGGGCCTGCTGCAGGCCGTTCAGAAGGTGCTGACCACCCAGCAGCTGCTGGGCTTGCAGCAGGAGGCCGATCGCGTGTACGCCGACCCGGCGCTGATCGAGTATGCCGTGCGAATGGTGACCGCCACGCGGCAGCCGAGCGCCTATGGCCTGAAAGAACTGGAGCACTACATCATGTTCGGCGCGAGCCCGCGCGCATCAATCAATCTCATCCTCGCCGCGCGGTCGCTCGCGTTCGTGCGCGGGCGCGACTACGCGTTGCCGCAGGACGTCCTGGATCTGGCGCTCGACGTGATGCGGCACCGCCTGGTGCTGTCGTACGAGGCGCTCTCAGACAACGTGACCGGCGACGATCTGTTGAGACGGATTCTCGACCGTATTCCGAAACCAGAGGTGCCACTCCATGAGCGCGCTAGCATCCGCGTCCACGCCTGAGCGCATCCTCCAGCGTCTCGACTGGCAGGTTATTCGCCGGCTGGACGGTCTGCTGCAGGGCGATTATCGCAGCCTCTTCTATGGCTACGGGGTCGACTTTGCCGATCTGCGCGAATATCAGCCCGAGGATGATATTCGCTACATCGACTGGAACGTCACCGCGCGAATGGATACGCCGTACGTCCGCCAGTACGTCGAGGATCGCGACATCACCGCGTGGTTTCTGCTCGACCTGAGCCCCTCGATGGACTTTGGCACGCTGCAGAGTCTGAAGCGGACGGTGCTGATCGACCTCGTTACAACGCTTGCGCGATTGCTCACGCGCCACGGCAATCGCGTCGGCGCGATGTTCTACGGCAGTCGCGTCGAGCGGACGATCCCGGCGCGCGGCGGCCGGATCCAGGTGTTGCGCCTCGTCAACGATCTGCTCAAGCAGCCGTGCCTGCCGAAGGCGCCGTTCACGAACCTGACCCCGCTGATCGAGACCGGGCTGCGCTCGATCAAGCGACGCTCGTTGATCTTCATCATCTCGGATTTCATCAGCGCGCCGGGGTGGGAGCGGCCGCTGAGCTTGCTCAACCGGCGGCACGAGGCCATCGCCATACGCCTGTGGGACCCACGCGAAGTGGAGCTGCCGGACATCGGCCCGATCATCATGGAGGATGCGGAGACAGGCGAGCAGCTCTACGTCGACACGCACGATAAAAAGTTCCGCCAGCGTTTTCACGCGGCGGCGAGGCGGCGCGAAGCAGCGCTGAACGAGGCGTTCAAGCGCGCCGGCGTAGACGCGCTGTCGCTCTCGACCGACGAAGACCTGGTCCACGCGATCGTGCGGTTTGCGACGCTGCGGCAGCAGCGGAGAAGGTAATTGCAGATTGCAGATTGCAGATTGCAGAAGCATATGAGGCTCATCTACAATCTGCAATCTACAATCTGAAATGGGTCTGGCTATGTCATTCATCTGGCCGGCGATGCTTGTTTTCTTAGCGTTGATTCCGCTGTGCGTCGGGATGTACATCCGGATGCAGCGCCGGCGGCGGCGCCTTGCCGCCAGCTACGGCAGCCTCGGGCTCGTGCAGGCGACCGCGGGGCGCCGGCCGGGCGCACGCCGGCATATCCCCCCGGCGCTCTTTCTGGCCGGCCTCACGGTCCTGACGATCGCGCTGGCCCGCCCGCAGATGGTCATCAGCCTGCCGCGGGAAGAAGGGACGGTCATCCTCGCGTTTGATGTCTCCGGCAGCATGGCGGCCGACGATCTGAAGCCGACGCGAATGGAGGCGGCCAAAGCCGCCGCGCGGGACTTCGTGCAGCGCCAGCCGCGCACCGTCCAGATCGGCGTCGTCGCGTTCAGCGATAGCGGCCTGGCGGTGCAGACGCCGACGAACGACCAGGAGGCCATTCTCGCCGCAATCAACCGCCTGACGCCGCAGCGTGGCACGTCGCTTGGCCAGGGCATTCTTGCCGCGCTCAACGCGGTCGCCGTGGGCACCGGGCAAGGCCCGCGCCGCTACAGCAATCTCACGCCGACGCCGACGCCCATTCCGAAAGGGTCGGACACGTCCGCCATCATTGTCCTGCTCACCGATGGCGAGAACAACGAGTCTCCGGACCCACTGGCCGCGGCACAGGCAGCCGCGGACCGCGGCGTGCGCGTCTACACCGTCGGCATCGGCAGCGCGGCGGGGACGACACTGCGCACCAACGGCTTCACCGTTCATACGCAGCTCGACGAGGCGATGCTGCAACAGATCTCGCATCTGACCGAGGGCGCCTATTACAACGCAGAGAGCCAGCAAGATCTCCGCACCATCTACGAGAATCTCGGCCTGCAGCTGGTGACGAAGCCCGAAAAGACCGAGGTCACGTCGCTTTTTGCGGGCGCCGGCCTGCTCGTCTTGCTGATCGGCGGCGCGTTGTCGCTCCTGTGGTTCGGGCGCGTGCCATGATCAGCTATCAGCTTTCAGCGGTCAGCTTTCAGCTTTCCGTTCTTGAGAAGAGATTGAAACCGGCATTGGATAGCTGATAGCTGATAGCTGATAGCTGACGGCTAACATGGGCATTGGAGGTCGTAGATGGACGTGCTTTGGCCCGGGTTCCTACTCCTGCTGGGATTACTGCCGCTGATGATCGCGGCATATATCTGGATACTGCGACGGCGGCGGCGTTTTGCGGTACGCTACTCCAGCCTGGCGCTGGTGCGCGAGGCGCTGCCGCGGTGGTCGCGCCTGCGGCGCCACCTCCCGTTCGCCCTGTTTCTGCTCGCGCTGGCGAGCCTGGCGACCGCATTGGCGCGCCCGGTGGCGATCGTCAGTGTGCCCACCGGGCAGACGACGATCATCCTGGCAATCGACGTCTCGCGGAGCATGTGCTCGACCGATATTCAGCCCAGCCGACTGGAGGCCGCCGAGGCCGCCGCGCTGTCGTTCATTCAGCGCCAGAAGTCTACAACGCAGATCGGCATTGTCGCATTCTCTGGCTTCGCCGAGCTGGTCCAGCCGCCCACAACCGATTCGGAAGCCCTGCAAGCCGCAGTCGAAAGTCTGCTCACCGGGCGCAGGACGGCGGTCGGCAGCGGCATTCTTCAATCGCTGGACGCGATCGCCGATATCGACAAGAACGTCGCGCCGAGCATGACCGACACAGCGCCCGGGGTCGCGCCAACGCCAGTGCCGAAAGGAGCGTATGCGCCGGACATCATTGTCCTGCTCACCGATGGGGCGAGCAATGCCGGTCCCTTGCCGCTGGACGCCGCGCAGCAGGCCGCCGACCGGGGAGTCCGAGTCTACACGATCGGGTTTGGCACTGAGCACGGGTCGGAATTTCCGAACTGCGGCCAGCAATTCCAGAGCGGCGGGTTTGGGGGCGGCGGGTTTGGGGGCGGCGGGTTTGGGGGCGGCGGCTTTCGCCGGGGCATTGATGAGGACACGCTGAAGCAAATCGCGGATGTGACCGGTGGAACCTACTACGCTGCCGAGAGCGCGGGCGAGCTTCAGAATGTGTTCCAGAATCTCCCGACCTACCTGATTATGAAGCACGAGATCAGCGAGATCAGCGTCGTATTTACCGCTATCGGCGCGCTGCTCGCCGCGATAGCCGTTGGCCTATCGCTGCTCTGGCACCCACTGCCCTGAATGGCTATTGTCCTTCAGATTAATATGTAGAGCAGGTGTGGTTTTGGAGAGGGCCTGCGGCCCTCCCCAAGCCCCTCCCCTTTCAGATCGCAAAATCTCTCCTTTCTCGTGTGACAGCATAACATCCCCACCTATGGTATACTGCGTATACTTTTTATTGTCGGCTTTGTCGGGCATGCCCAGATGGGTGTGGAGACGCGTTCGGCATCTCCGCACCTGTTTTGTGTACGCGCGACAGGCATCACACACAGAAGGACATGCGCACCCTCATGCTAAAAAGTCGTCTCCAGAAGACCATCCTGCTGATCGGCGTGATCGCGCCGCTGGTCGGGACCATCGTCGCCATCTGGCTGCTCTGGCAGCGCCTGGTCACCTGGCGCGACATCGCTCTCCTCGGGGGCATGTATTTCTTCAGCGCGCTCGGCATTACAATCGGCTACCACCGTATGCTGACCCACCGCAGCTTCGAGACGCACCCGGCCATCCGCTTCTTCTTTCTCATGTGCGGCTCGATGGCGTTCGAAGGCCCGCCGCTCGACTGGGCCTCCATCCACATCAAGCACCACGCCAACACCGACGCGGACGACGACCCCCACAGCCCACTACACGGCTTCTTCCACGCCCACCTCGGCTGGTTCATCAGCGGCTTCCACGCCGAGCCGGAGACCTACGGTCGGTGGCTGCTCAAGGACCGACTGGTCATGTTCATGAGCAACACCTGGTTCGTCTGGGCCGCGCTGGGCTTCGTAATCCCATACCTGATCGGCGGCTGGACCGGCGTGCTGTGGGGCGGCCTGGTGCGCGTCTTCCTGACACACCACGTGACCTGGAGCGTGAACTCAGTCTGCCACACCTTCGGCCGCCGCATGTTCGAGACCAAGGATCAGAGCACGAACCAGTGGGTGGTCGGGCTGCTGGCGTTCGGCGAGGGCTGGCACAACAACCACCACGCCTTCCCGCGCTCGGCCTTCCACGGCCTGCGCTGGTGGCAGTTCGACCTCTCGGCCTATATCATCCGCCTGCTGGAGTGGACCGGCCTGGCCTGGAACGTCTGCCGCATCCCGGCCGAGAGCCTCAGGGCGCGCCTGGCCCGGCGGCCTGATCGCCAGGCGGCCTAGCTGGGTCAG
>WNGB01008492.1_pt1 | contig 14583 bp, 15 predicted proteins | sample 5400681 | NCBI WGS metagenome assembly WNGB01 (sample SAMN13153367, study PRJNA577476) | soil metagenome | isolation source: 115 cm soil or saprolite under grassland replicate 2 | place: USA:California | collected 2016-06-15 | reverse complement strand
TACGATACAATTCCCAACGTCTCCATTCGGGACTCGGCTATAAGACCCCACGTGAGGTCCGTAACGAGTACCTGAACCGACAGCTCGCCGCATAAATAAGGTAACTAAGCAGCTGTCCGGAAAACGCGGGGCTCCCCATTCGCCAACTCCAGCTGGCGGGGCACCGGATCGACGCCGGTCACCGCAAAGCCGAACCGCTCCCGCAACTGCGCGGCGTGCCGACCCGCACCACAACCGACATCGAGCACCACCGCGCCCCGCGGCAGGCCGAGCCCGCCAACGATGCCGTACAGCTGATCGGGTCCCCGCGGGTCACGGCTGAGATCCAGCGCGGCACCGAACTCCTCCTCGATCCGCGGAAACTCCCCATACCCGTACTCGGCGATCCACGTCACGTCGTCATCATCACCGACCCGTCCACCGGTATCACGGCCCTACGGACGGGCACCCCATCGGCGCACACCGTCACGTTCGCGATGCGGGAGACAGGTGCACGCCCTGGTCCCATCTACGGTCCGCTCGACGGCTTCACAATGCGCCGCGCGACTTGCGGCAAAGTAGTGCGCGTCCTGCCCGATGGGATCGTGAACGGCGGGTGGTTCATGCCGGTGTTGTCCGGTAGAACGGCGCGTTGGAGGTCGGCAGCGCGGGCCGGCGGAGAATCCGGTCGCTGATCTTCTCGGCCATTATCAGCACCGGCGCGTTCAGGTTCCCGGTGATGACCCGCGGCATGATCGAGGCGTCGACGATCCGCATCCGGCGGACCGCGTTGACGCGTCCGTCGCCGTCGACGACCGCGTGGCCGTCAATGCCCATTCGGCAACTGCCCGAGGCGTGGTAGGAGGTGCTGGCCCGCTGCCGGATGAAGAGCTCGATGTCACGATCGCTGAGGACGTCGGGCCCGGGGCTGAGCTCCAACCCGCGGTACCGGTCCCAGGCGGGCTGGTGGATCAGTGTCCGGGCCAGTCGGACGCCGTCGATGAGGTCGCGAAGATCCTGCGGCTGCTTCAGATGGTTGAACACGATCGAGGGATGGTCGGCCGGGTCGCTCGACCTCAGCCGCACCGTCCCGCGGCTTTCGGGTCGGGAGAGGTCCATCCAGAGTTGGAAGCCGGGGATCGGGACGAGCCGGCCGTTCTTCATCTGCCGGGTCAGGGGCAGGAACTCGTACTGCATGTTGGGGAAGGCGACGTCGTCGCGGGTGCGTAGGAAGGCTCCGGCCTCGAAGAAGTTGCTCGTACCCAGGCCCTTCCTCCGTAGCACCCAGTCCGCCGTCAGGGTCACCCGCCCGATCGGTCCCAGCTGTGAGGTCAGCGAGTCGCCGTGCGCGGCGGCGTACTGCAGGTCGACACCGGGGTGGTTCTGCAGGTTGCGGCCCACCTCGCGTGCCTCCGCGACCACATCGATACCGTGCCGGCGCAGTTCGTCGGGGTCTCCGACGCCGGACAGCATCAGCAGCTTCGGGGTGTTGAGCGCGCCGGCGCAGACAATGACCTCACGGTCGCAGTCGATACGCCGCGGGCGTCCCCCGTGCCGGACCTCGATCCCGGTCGCGGCGCCGTCGTTGATGAGGATCCTGGTGACGTGCGTTCTGCTCATGACGTGGAGATTCGGTCGTCGAAGTGCCGGGCGCAGGTAGCCGCGCGCGGCGCTCCAGCGCAGCCCGCCGTGGATGAACGATTGGGCGATGTGCAGGCCCTCCTGCTGGTAGCCGTTGTGGTCGGGGGTCACCTCGAAGCCTGCCTGCTGCCCGCCGCGGAGGAACACGTCGAACAGTTTGTGCTCCGCGCGGCAGCGGCTGATCCGCATCGGCCCGTCGCCGCCGCGCCACTGGTCGGTACCGTCGGCGAACGTCTCCATCCGCCGGAAGTAGGGCAGGCAGTGGGCGTAGTCCCAGTCGGTGAGGCCGTCGGCGGCCCACCCCTCGTAGTCCAGGGGGTTGCCCCGGTTGTAGATCATGGCGTTGATCGACGTCGAACCGCCGACGACCCGTCCGGCCTTCTCATCGATGGCCCGACCGCCCAATTGGGGCTCTGGACCGGACTGGTAGCCCCAGCCGATCCGCCGGCTCTGGTAGGCGAACGGCAGCGCCGCGGGCATCGCGATGATCGGGCTGCGATCAGTGCCGCCGGCTTCCACCAGCAAGACGCGCAGCGTCGGGTCCTCGCTCAGACGCGAGGCGACGACGCAACCGGCGGCCCCGGCACCGACCACGATGTAGTCGAACTTCGGGCTCATGGCTGTGCTCCGCCCTTTCTCAGATGATTCCCTGCTCGGGCAGCGGTGTACCGTCGACCAGCCGCTGCCAACCGAACCGGGCCAGGTCGATGGTCGAGTAGCTCCCGTTCAGGAGCAGTTCGGCCATGGCCCGGCCACAGCCGGGCGCGTGCATCAGCCCGTGGCCGGAGAAGCCGGACAACAGGTGGAAGTTGCCGAGTCCGCCGGCCCCCGGGCCGATGATGACGTTGCCGTCAAAGTCGTTCTGGTCGTAGAGACCCGGCAGCGTGCTGATGCACCGGGTCCGCTCGAACTGGGGGAATCGATGGGCCAGGGCCGGCCACACCACGTCGTCGAAGTAGGTGTGGTCGACGGCGAAGTTGTATCCGCGTGGCTCCGCCAGGGTCGGTACGCCTCCCGAGTAGCCGCCGCCCTCCGGCCGGAAGGCCAGCCGTTGGGTGTCCTTGATGAAGGGCAGCGGCTCGATCGGGTCCTGGCACTGGAAGTAGTGCTCGAACCGGCGCAGCGGCTCGATCGGAACGGAGATGTCCAGCATCGCGCAGACATCCTTGGCCCACGCCCCTGCCGCGTTAACGAAGTGGTCGGCGTCGACGCGCTGGCCGGAGCCCAGTACCGCGCTGGTGACGCTGCCCCCGCTGCGTACCAACCCGGTCACCTCGCCGGACACGAACTCGGCACCCAACGACCGGGCCTTGTTGCGAAAGCCCATCAACACGCCGTACGGATCCAGCCAGCCGTCATCCGGAGAGTGCACGGCGCCGCCCAGGTCCGTGACGTTCATCGAGGGGAATCGGTGCTTGAGTTCGTCAGCCTCCAGCCAGGTGACGTTGCACCCGAGCCGTCGCTGCCGGTCGAAGTTGCGCCTGAGCACGTCGAGCGACGATGGCGGGGCGATGAAAAGGTACCCGTTGCGGTTGAACCCGACCTCGGCCCGCACGCCGTCCACGGCCATGATCTCGGCGAAGCTCTCAAAGAACGCGATGCTGAACTTCGACAGCTCGATGTTCTCCCGCAAGGAGAAGAGCCGGCGTACGCCACCGGATGCGCGCGGCGTCGACGCCAACTGGTACGAGGGATCGCGTTCGATGACGCAGACTTCGGTACCGCCGTCCATGAGCTTGAGGAAGTAGGCGACCGCCGCACCGACGGCACCGCCCCCGACGACCACGACATCGGTCTTCATGCTGCGAAGCTATTCGCCGGCCGCGGCCGGCGGCTTCGGCGCCTGATCGGATTCTTCGCCGTGCCTTCCTACAATTGTCGAAAGACGGGGCCGGACCGGTGGGAGGTGGCAGCGTGGTCGAGACGACCGAAGTCCAGGCCGCCGTCGACCGCCTGGCCGACGACCTCGGGCAGCCCGTCCTCATCGAGGACGAGCGCCAGAAGCCCATGTGGTGGAGCGCCCAGCGCGCCGTCGACCGCACCCGAGCGAAGACCATCCTGGAGCGGCGGGTCGATCCACTGGCCGCCGCGGTCGTCAGGCGGTTCAGACTCGCGCAGGCGACCGCACCGGTGCATACCCCGGCCATCCCCGAGGCCGGCATGTGGGCCCGCTGGTGCATGCCCGTCCGGCACGAGGACCGACTGCTGGGCTACCTGTGGGTACTCGACCCGGACGGCAGCGTCACCCCGCCGGACCTGGGCCGGCTCGTGGAGTGCGCCAACCTCGCCGCACAGGCCATGTCCAGGACCCGGCGGACGCTCGAGGAGCACCGCCAGCGGCGCGACGCACTCCTCGACCGCCTCCTGCGCGGCCCCGACGAGGCCGCCGTGCGTGACCTCGCCCGCCTGGAGCGCCTCCCACCGGACGCCCGGGTACAGGTCGAAAACCCCCGCCGTACCGGCGGCTGGCCCCTGCCCGGCGGCATGAGCGTCCACACCGTGAGCACCCGCCCACGCCTGGCAACCAGCGGAGCCGCGCTACCGCTCATCGACCTTCGCGAGGCGGTACGGCGCGCGACGGCCACCCAGCGGGCAGTAGCCGCGGGAGCACACCCGAACCCGGCCACATGGGACGGTCTCGGCGCCTGGCGGCTGGTAGTCGAGGCGCCCGACAGTCTCTCCATCGCCGACCTCCATCCGGGCGCGGAGATCCTCGCCTCGCGAACCCGCACCGACCTCACGACCACCGCCCGCACACTCCTCGACCACGGCGGCGACATCGCGGCCACCGCATCGACGCTGCACCTGCACCGCACCACGGTCCACTACCGGCTCACCCGCATCCAGCAACTCACCGGAGTCGACCTACGCGACGGACCGGCCCGCATCGATCTGCAACTCGCACTCTGGCTTCAGGCCTACCGGCGAACCGACGCCTGACGCTGCCCCTCTGCCAGACCCGACCGCGAGCCAGGCACCGCGCGTTCGATGCGCGTCCCGCCTCGAGATGCGACCGACCCGGGCGCAAAACCGCGGCAACCTCACCCAAGATCGGACGTCCTGTCATCGGCAGATGAGGATGCCCCGCTCCTCGCGTCCGAAAGCCGATATATCGACGATCTTCGTAATCCGGAAAAACGTGTCAATGAGGGTGCCGACGAAGCCGGTGGGGATGCGCATCGCTCCCTCGGCGTCGGGGGTCCAGGCCCAGTCGCCGGCAAACACGCCGACGCTGCCGATCCGGACACGGTCGGGATGCAGGTGATCCAGGTTCGGGTGGTTGGGGTTCATCGTTGTGGTCCTCCGTTTCGCGCAAGCAGGTGGGGTTGTGCGGGCGGGCGCCCGGGGTCCGCCCGCACCCCTGGGGGTCGGCGCCGGGGTGGCGCCGCGGCCGGTGGCGGCTGGCCGTTTGGGTTCTCGGCCGCTTGGGGGCCGGCACCGGCGTGAGGCCTCGCTCGTCGGTGGTGAGCGGTGACCTGTGTTGGGCGGGGCGGCGCCGGCAGCCGTGTTGCCCGGTGGTGCCGACGCCGCGCCTGTGGTTACGGCTGGTCGGGTGGGGTGTCCAGGGCGTCGTGGTCGATGCCCTGGGCGGTGGCGTGCACCTCGACCCGGCTGTCGAAGTCGACGTCGACGGGGCAGTCGGCGTCGTTCACCGCGTGGGCGATGGCGTCCTCGGCGGCGTCGTACGCCTCGTGGCGGGTGCCGGCGGTGATCTCGACGACGAAGGTCAGGCCGACGCGGACGGTCCACCGGCGGGGCAGTTCGGCCAGGCCGAAGACGTGCAGCATGCCGTTGGCCACCTCCGGGTCGAGGTGGTCCGCGGACACGGCGTCGGCGAGCTGTTCACGGATCAGGTGCCGCAGCCGCTGCAGTTCGGTGGATGGCCCCGCCGCGCCGGCGTGGGCACCGGTGTGGTCGGTGGCGTTGCCGTCGGGCGGGGATGCGGGGATGGGCTGGCCAGTCACGGCTGGGGCTGCCGGGCGTGGCCGGACAGGAGCATGGCAGCGGCCGCGTCGAGCAGGCTGACCAGCCCGGGGTAGGCCGGGCACGCCCGGGGGTGGGGGTGGTCGTCGACGACGGCGACCGCGATGGCCTGCCCGGACAGGCGGGTCAGCCGGTACAGCCGCCGGTCGGCGTCGACGGCGTCGAGGCGGCGGACCTGCCGCACGTCGGCGCCCAGGATGTGGGTGTGCTCGTGGATGATCCCGCAGCCCAGCAGCCGGGCCTCGGGACCGGTCTGGTCGAGGAGTTCATCGGCGAGCGCCGCGCGCAGCGCCGCCCCCGCCGCCGGGTCCGTCTCCGCGGCGACGTCCGCCCCGGGGGCGGTGTCGGTGAGCCACTGGGCCAGGTCCCGTAGGACGGCGGTGACGCCGCCGGGGCGGCCGGCGGCGACATGGCCGGCGACCAGGTCCGGGTGGATCGGCAGCAGGATCGTGTCCAGTCGCCGTCCCCGGCCGTGGGTGGGGTGCAGGCGCTGGGCGCGCAACAGGATGATCATCGGGGGTTGCCGCCAGCCGTGGGTGTCGGCGTGGGCTTCGGCGTCGAGCAGGCAACCGGTCAGGACGTGGATGGTGTGCGACGACAACACCTGGGACTCCTTGGCTTGTGGTGGTTGGTTGTGGGGTTGGCTGGGTGGGTACGGGGAGGGCCCCGCAGCCGCGGGATGCGGCGGCGGGGCCCTCACAAACGGGGTGCCGGGTGGGGACGCCGGGGAGGTTGGGCAACCGGCGTTGAGCCGGCCCCGGCCCGGCGCGCGAGGGGCCGGACCGGGTCAGCGTTCGACTTTGTTGAGGTGGGCCGGGGTGTGCGCCGGTACCGGGTCGAGCGCCCGCAGCCAGGTCCGGGGCATGCGTTGGGTGCCGGCCGCGGGTCGGGCGTCGAACAGCAGTTGGTGGCCGTCGACGCCGAGGTAGACCATGACGGCGCTGCCGTCCAGGCGCTGCGTGGTGCTGCGGTAGCGCAGCCGGTACCGCTGCCCGACCACCAGCGTCGCGGCCACGTCGTTGTCGGCCGGGGCGGTGGCGGCGCCGGGATGGGCGTTGGTGAGGTGCTGCCACGCGGTGCCGGTCCAGACATCCGATGGTCCGGTGTTGTCAAGTCGGCCCGGTAGCAGCGTCTTGAGGGCATGGTGAAGGGCGGGCTGGCCCAGGTTCGGCAGTCCGGTTGCCTGGGTACGGCGGGCCGTGGAATCGCCCGCTGGTACCTTCCGAGACCCGGTTACGGCCTCCCGTGCGTTGATCGCTGCCGCGAGCGAGCTGTGCCAGGACGCCGCCGATGCTTGCCGCCGGGCGCTGGAAACGGGTGCGCACGTCTCAGCGCATCCTCGCGGGACGATCCCCTCGTCTAGCGCCTCGCCCGCGCTGCGTCACTGCCGGTTCAGCGTCACTGCCGGTTCAGCGTCCGAAAGTCCGACCCGAGGTCGCAGGTCGCGCCGTTCACGTAGGACATCCAGGTCACCGGCCTGGTCGGGGCGATATCGATGCGGTTCCACGGGGTTTTGCCGCCGTCCGGCTGGACGAAGGTGAGCAGGAGGTCGCTGCTGTATCCGGTGGAGCCGGGCGAGGCGTCGTTCAACGCCCAGGTACCGTGGCCGGACAGCTGGTCCGGATCGCGGTCCTTCTGCCGCAGATCCTGGGCGGTGAACGTGCCGTCCGCGGCGAGCACGAGCGTACCGGCGTCCTTCCCGCTCCAGGTGCCCACCACGTCGCTGTCCCCAAGACCCACCGTCCCGCTCGGTGCGCAGATGCCGTTGAGCTCGTCACCGAAAGCGCAGGCGGCGGTCGGCGGTACCAGCAGCGCCAAGGACAACAGCACCCGGAGGCGGATTCGGCGGCGGATCGGGGGATCGGGGGATGTTGCGGTCATCGGGAGACTATTTCATGATCGCGACAACCGTAGGGGGCGTCCGGCGGCGGTAGTTGCTGGCCCGGCCCGTCGCACGATCACGCGCCAGCCAACCGGGGCCGGCTGATCCCCACGCTGCCGACAGGTGCTTGCCGTTGTGGACCCGCAGCGTGAGCGGTCGTGTGTCATGGTCGCGCCGTTACCAGCGGCGTGGTTAGATCCGTTGTAGTTCAAGCCCTTCTGAAGCCGCCGCCGCGACGGCTGGAACCGTTGCCACCTAAGGCGAGGCGCGGAGCAAGACATCCGATGGTCTGGTGTTGTCAAGTCGGACTTCGCGGCCGGGCGGCGAGGGCATGGTGATGGGCCAGCTGACCCTCACGGTCGGGTGGGCCGGCTATGCGGCTTTCGTGCGCCTGGTAGCGTGCCTTGGCAACGGTTCCGCGAGCGGCGTGCTGCGTCGCCGTTGCTGTGTAACGGAACTCCGCGCTGTCCCGTCCGGGTGAAGGTGTCGGACTCGCGGCGCGTTGAGCTGCGGTTCGCCAGATAGGTCCGGACAGCCGAGCGACGGGTTGTCCGGATCTACGTGGCGGATTCGGCGGAGGGTGTGGCTGGCCGTTGACACAGACAGAACGGGTGGCCCGCCGGGTCGGCGAAGACTCGGTGTTTCGTCGGGCTGGCTTGGTGGTCAAGCTTGGTGGCGCCCAGGCTGAGGACCGCGCTCTCCGCCGCGTCCAGGTCGTCGACGCGAAAGTGGAGGTGCAGTTGCATCGACGAGGCCGGGTCGGGCCAGGTCGGTGGCTGGTGGTCAGGCGCTCGTTGGAATGACAGGTGCAGGTCTCCGTCCTTGCTCTCGCCAATGGCGTACCAGTCCGGGTCGGCGTACACGATCTCCCAACCGGTCACCCTGCTGTAGAAGTCGGCCAACACCGCGGGATCGGGACACTCAAGCGCAACGCCGCTCAGATTCCCGATACCGCTCATTGCCCGCTCCACTCGCCATAGTGCCAGGCCAGCATCGCTGGCCGGGCTGCGTGCGCCGCAGTCTAACGAGGATGTCGCACCCTCGCCAACATACGTGGACGACGACAGATCATCCGACATGATCGCGTGGACAGCGACATGTTTGGCTGGACCGGACACGCGCGAGTGTCCTGTCCGCGTGAATGCTTCGGATGATCAAGGTGGCGAGCTGCGATCCGAAAGATGGCTCCGGACGGTCGGCCTGCGAGTTGTCCGGATCTACTTTTCGGAATCGAATGATCTCGCCGTTTAGGCTGCGCGGCGTCCCCGGGCGCCGGCGTACGGGTCGATGAGCATGGTCAGGTACGGCTGAACGTGCACAGCTTCGTGCAGCGAACGAAAAACTGCGTAGCCGACAGCCAGTTCCTGCGCGCTGGCCTCAAGGGTGGTCTCTTAAGGTCCGGTAGGCGTGGCGCTGTCGGGCCACCTCAGCTCGTCACGAATGGCATCCATCAGTGCCGCCTTATACGGAAGGATGTAGTTCCACCAGTCCTCATGGCGTTCTTCGTGGCGGGCTACTTCGTTTAGGGCCTGCGCGTGGCGCACGAGCGGCAGGCGCAGTCGCTCGGAGCACAGGATGTCAACCTGCGCGTGGGCAAGCCAGATCTGCTCGACCATCAACGCTACGTCCTCGAAGTCCCGGCCGTGCTCTCTCGCGTAGAGCTGGGTCTGCAGGCGCTGGGCAGCTTTCAGATAACCGGCGATTGCGGTTTTGACCTCAGCGCGCTGAGCGTCCTGTAGGGCTCGCTCGCGGTCTTTTCGCCGCTGGTTGTCCTGGACCTCGATCTCGCGCGACCTTGAACGCATCGCCAGAACCTGGGTGATTACAGCTGAAGCGAGTGTTCCTGCAACACCTACGACAGCGATCACCAAGGCCGCGACGCCGCACGTCGCTCAGAGCTAGCGGTTCGGTTCGTTCGAGTCCCAATTGACGGCCGTACGACGGATGGCCCGCGTTGCCGGGGTCGACGTAGGAAGGAGTGCATGGACACGCCGCGTCGTACCCGCACCTACCGCAGCCATCACCTCGACAGCGAGCGGTGGGATCATGTCACGCTGCGGCCGGGCGACGTCGTCATCTCGACCTCGATGAAGGCGGGTACCACCTGGATGCAACGCATCATGAGCCTGCTGGTCTTCGGCACGGGCCCCTTGCCTGCACCGCTCGTCGCGTTGTCTCCGTGGATCGACGCGGCCTTCCTGGGCGACGTGGATGGCGTCGTGGCGAGCATCGAGGCCCAGGAGCACCAGCGGTTCCTGAAGAGCCACTTGCCATTCGACGCTCTGCCGTACGACCCGGCGGTCCGTTACGTGTACGTCGGCCGCGACACGCGGGACGTGTTCATGTCGGCCTTCAACCACTACAGCGCCTACACCGAGTTCACCTACTCGCTGCTGGACGCCGCGGGTGGCGCGGCTGGCCCGATGCCCCGGTGCCCGGCCACTGAACGAGAGCTGTGGGCCGATTGGATGACCCGCAGCCTGTTCGATTGGGAGGCGGACGGCTGGCCGTTCTGGTCTCACCATCACCACGCCGCGACCTTCTGGCCGCATCGGGACCTGTCCAACGTGCTGATGGTCCACTACGCCGATCTGCTCGCCGACCTCGAGGCGCAGATACGCCGCGTCGCCGCCTTCACCCACATCGAGGTGGCCGAGGATGCTTGGCCCGAGCTCGTGGCGGCCGCCCGGTTCGACGCCATGAAGCAGGACGCGACCCGCAACGAGGAGTCCATCAGGCCGCTCTTCTTCGAGGGCGGCGCCCGTCGCTTTTTCTACAAGGGCACCAACGGACGTTGGCGCCATGTCCTCACCGAGGAAGACCTGGCCCTCTACGAGACAGCAGCCGCTCAGCTCGACCCAGAGCTGCGCTCATGGCTCGAAGCCGATTCAGCGCCAACGCTTGACTCCGGCGTTTGATGCGAGCGGCCCTCGCACACCCTGATCTTCGGGGCAGGTCCGACTTCCGTCGCGGGCATGACGGGGATACGGCCGCAGGCCGTTGATCGAGCGGCGAGGATTCTGGACGACTTCACGATGGACGTCGATGGCCGCGTGATCCACCTCCTCGACGCGCCATCGCCAGGCGCCACGTCGAGCTTGAGCATCGGTCGATGGTTGGCACACCAGCTCGATCGGGTCAGCTACTCCTGACGACCGGGTTCACGGCGCGCTCCCCCAGCGCCAGACCCGGGTTCGAGTGCTGTAGGGAGCGTGCGCCACGTTCCGCCGAGGGCTCTGACCACATTCGCCTTTGTCGACGGACCACCCAAGGACGCCGCAGCGGCAGTGGCTCAGTCAAGATCTCTCATCCACAGGTTTTGACAATTGCTCCCGCGACATTGCTGCTCATCGGCGTCTCCAGACGGTCGGGGCGTGAGTTGTTCGGGTCTACTTCCAAATCGGATGACCTTGGATTCAGAGTGGGTGGCGGATGTGCGGGTGAGCGCGGCGGCCCGCTTGCTGCCGGTCAGCCGCTTCTCGGCGCCGAGCATGGGTCGCCCGCCTCGGGGCTGGCGGGGTTCGGACCGGGTGGGCCAGGGCACCGGGTTGGTCGCGGTGGCGAGGTAGTCCGACTGCGCGGGGATCGGCCGTAGGTACTCGGCGTCGACCAGCTCGCGGACGTCCTTGACGGTGAGGTGGTTGGGTTGCGCGGCGGCGTTGCGGAACTTCCAGGTGTTAGCGCTGGCGGCGACGGTGGCGGTGAACAGGTCCATGCGTACCGACCAGTCGCGGACCAGGACCGGGCCGACGTGGCGGTGGTAGAGGATGACGCGGCCGCCGCGGCGGTTGCGCGCGAACCAGGTGGCGCTGCGCCGGTTGCGGTCGCGGCTTTGCTCGTTGACCTTGGGCAGGCTGCTGCCGCCGAAGCCGCGTTGGGTCCGGTAGGTGGTGGTGGGCAGGCTGGGTGGCTGCCAGCAGTCCTGGTCGATCCAGCGCGCGATCGGGTCTTGGGTGACGTGGGGTCGGTAGTCGGGCTGGCCGAGGCGGCGGCCTATCTCGGCGGCGAAGCGTCGCTGGTCGTCGGGGCCGCCGGCGGCCAGCCGCCGCCAGTGCAGGGAACCGATCAGTGCGGCGACCTTCACCGCTTCCGGGTAGACGGCGGCGAACAGCCGCGCGGTGCTGAACGTGGCGTGCTCCGTGCCGGGTGGGATGAGGATCGCGGCGCGCTCGGCCCACGCGACGCGGGCGTCGTCTGGGTGGTGGGCGTCCTGGTCCCAGCGGTGGCCGCAGATCAAGAACCCGGTCAGTGCGGCGTCGAAGGTGGCGGCTGGGCCGATCCGGTGTAGCAGCCGCAGGTGCGCGCGCTGCGCGTTCACGACGTCGGGCAGTTCGTCGAGGGATGGGTGGGGCTGGTCGAGCAGGTCGGGTGGGCCGATCCAGATGCGGTGGGGGACGCAGACGTAGCGGTGGTGTGGCAGCAGTTGCAGGACCGGGCCGCCGGGGTGGCGGGCCGCGCAGCGGGGGCAGCCGCGTTGCGGCTCGTGCCGGTAGGCCAGCCAGTCCGGTTCGGGCTGGCGCAGCTCGACCAGGGCGCGGGTCAGCAGCGGTTCGGGGCGGCCGGTGACGGCGGCGAGTAGGTCAGCGGCGATGCGCCGGGAGACGCCGCCGGCGTCGCGGGGTCGGCTGACCTGCGTCCACAGTTCGTCGAACGGCATGCCGTGCAGGGTGGCCAGGCGGGTGACGTAGGACGCGGCGGTCTCGTTCGCGGCCGGGGCGACCGCGATCGGCAGGCGGGAACCCATGTCAGGCGCTGGCCTGGGCCTTGCTGCGGCCCGGTTTGCGTTGCCGGGGCGGGGCGGCGGCGCGCTGCGCGGCGTAGTCGACCGGGACGACGTCGAGCAGGTCCTTGGTGATCTGTTCGGTGCCGTCCTCGATGGCCAGGATCGCCGCGCCGCGCACGAGCTGGGACAGGCTGCCGATCATGCCGCCGCTGCGGCGGTAGAGGTACTCGTCGAGCGCGACCAACGTGCCCGGGTCATGCTTGTGCAGCCGCAGCATGGCCTCCAATGTGGACACCAGTGCCCGCCAGGCGGTGCGCTGTTCGTCGGTGCCGTAGGCGAACGGGGTGGAGCCGATGAGGGTGAACCGGCCGGCGATCTGCCGGCCGCGCACGCCGGCGAACAGGCCCTTGGATTCGACCTCGATCCCGGCGTAGACGAACGTGGCCGGCAGCCGTTCGGCGAAGTATTTGAGCTGGTCGGAGACCTCCGCGCCGGTGCGGCTGGTCAAGCTGATGTTGTGGATTTCGTCGACGAGGACCAGCTCGACGCCGGTGTGTGCGGCGGTGGCGCAGACCGCGTTGACGACGTCGGTGATGTTGGCCCGGCCGGAGAACTCCAGGCCGAAGAAGCGGGCGAACTCGACCGCGAGCATCCGTGCGGTCCCGGCGGGAGGGACGGTGACGTAGATGACCGGCAGGCGGTGCGGCTGGTCGGGGTGGCGCCTGCGTACCGCGCGTTCGTGGGTGCGGCCGAGCTGGGTGAGCGCGGTGGTCTTGCCGGTGCCCGAGGCGCCGCTGATGATGGCGCCGCGCCGCGCGGAGATCTGCCTGCGGTTGAGCTGTACCAGCAGCCGGCCGGTGGACAGCACCTGCCGGATGGTCGGGGTGTTCACCAGGGGCAACTCGGCGTGGTAGTCGCGGCGGGCCTCGTCGTGCGCGGCCCGCTGCCGGCCGGTCAGCGCGAGCAGCTCGGCGCCGGTGAGCACCGGTGGCGGCTCGGGCTGGTAGTCGACGAATCGGCGCCAGCCCTCCTTCGTGGTGGGCGGGTCGTCCGGGGCCAGGGCGTCGTCGAGGGCGGGGCTCATATCCACCTTTCCGCTTCGGCGTCGGCGTCGAAGATGCCGAACGGGATGACCTGCGCGTCCGGTTGCTGCGCCGGCTCGGCCGGCGGCGTCGGCTCGGGCAGGACGGGCCGGTGTGCGGCGGCGCCGGCCCGGGTGCGGGCGGCGACCTTCGCGCTGTCCCGGTCCGGGCCGTGCTCGGCGCGGGTGAGCAGCTCGTCCAGCGCCCGGGCGACCTCGGCCTCGGTGACCTGGTCACCGGGCGCCGCGACGGCGGCCAGGCGGCGGGCGTGGCGCCAGGTGAAGTCCGCGAACGGCGCGGCCACCATCGGCAGGTGCGTCCACGGCACCGTGATCCAGCCGTCGCGGGTGCGCACGAACACCTGGGACACGTCGTAGGGGTCGTAGTGGACCTCCCACAGCCCACGGTGGGCGGTGTCGCCGGAGTGCTGGCGCCGCAACGGTCCCAGGTCGTCGCAGTCGTAGGTGCGGTGCTCGATGCGGATGCCGTAGTCGTTGATCTGGCGCCGCTTGACCGGCAGCAGCTCCAGGTAGTCCTCACCGGTCAGGGTCAGTGGCAGGTACCCGGCGGCGGGAACCAGCGCGGCGTACTTCTCGTTCGGGGACAGCATCCGCCGCGGCTGGTACGGGTCTCGCAGGCTCTCGTGGGGCCGGTGCTGCCAGTGGATCAGCCACTCGTCGAGCAGGTCTTGCAGCTCGTCGATGGTCCACTCGCCGGTGGTGTCGCGGCCGCGTAGCGTCGGGTTCGCGCCGGTGTAGCCAGCCACGTGCTGGGCGAACAGGGTCTTGACCGCGGCGTGAGTGGCTTCCACGACGCCCTTGTCGGTCGGGGTGTCCTTGCGCGCGGGCTGCACCGAGATGCCCAGCCGGTCGCAGGCCCGCTCGAACGTCTCGGACACGAACACCCGGCCGTGGTCGATGACGATCTGGTCCGGGATGATGACCGGCCGGGCGGCGGCCTCCCGCATCCGGGTGTCCACGTCGACCAGCCGGGCGTGCGGCAGCCGGGACGCCGACATGCGCAGCGCGTTGGCCCAACCGGGCCGCATCGGCTCCGGGACCAGCATCCGGGCCAGCAGCAGCGCCGCGTCCACGGCCTTGGTGCCGACCGGGCGCAGCACCCCGGCGCAGATCGTGCGGGTGGCCACGTCGACGGCGATCTTGTGGAGGTAGTTCTGGGCTGACCGTTGACCGTTGCGAAGCTGGTGGTGACGACAACAGTGCCTGGGGATCAGGATCTGTGCCGCCGGCCCGGACCGTCGATACGGGTAACGTTGGCGCTGGTCTCAAGGG
>WNGB01021272.1_pt1 | contig 14588 bp, 14 predicted proteins | sample 5400681 | NCBI WGS metagenome assembly WNGB01 (sample SAMN13153367, study PRJNA577476) | soil metagenome | isolation source: 115 cm soil or saprolite under grassland replicate 2 | place: USA:California | collected 2016-06-15 | reverse complement strand
GCACACCCTCGGCTGCCTCACCGCAGCTGGCGGCGGTGCGGTGGTGACCATCGGGTCGGTCGGCTCCCTGGTCGCGGCCGGGACGTCGGCCAGCTACGACGCGTCGAAAGGCGGGGTGCTGCAGCTGACCCGGGCGGTCGCCGCCGAGTACGCCGACCGGAACATCCGGGCGAACTGCGTGTGCCCGGGCCTGGTGGCCACCTCCCTGGCGGACAACAGCGCGCGCCTCTACGGCCCGCCGGGCTCCCGCGGCCAGCCACCGTTCGGCTGGGTGCGCCGTCCGATACAGCGTCCCGCCGACCCGGCGGAGATTGCCGCCGTGGTGGCCTTTCTCTGCTCGGCCGGGTCCTCGTTCATGACCGGTGCGGCGGTACCGGTCGACGGGGGCTACACCGCCATCTGACGTTCGCGGTGCAGCCCCCGGGTGGCTATTTCGCCAGCTGCCCCGCGTCGATCGGCAGCACGATCCCGGTTATGTGGCGGGTCTCGTCCGAGGCCAGCCAGAGCACCGCCTCCGATACATCCCCGGCCTCGTTCCACGGGACCGGCAGCAAGTTCATCCCCTGGAAGGCCTCGACCGTGTCCGCTTTCGCCGGCTCGGCCAGGTCCGGCCGGAACAGGCGGTAGATCGCGTCGTTGAAGATCATGTCAGTGCCCACCGCGGTGGGCGCCACGGCATTGACCCGGATCGAGTGCGGCGCCAGCTCGTGCGCCAGTGCGCGCATCACCCCGACCGCCCCGTGCTTGGCGGCGACGTAAGCGATCATGTTCGGCAGGCCCTTCATGCCCATCGTCGAGCTGGTGATCACGATCGACCCGCCGGTGCCCTGGCTGATCATTGCGGGCGCCACCGCCTTCGCGGTCTGCCAGATGCCGGTCAGGTCGACATCGATGACCGCCTGCCAGTCCTCCCGGCTGAACTCCCACGCGCTGGCATAGAACCCGCCGATGCCCGCATTGGCGCTCACGATGTCGATGTGCCCGAACCGGTCCAGGCCAGCCGCTACGGCGGCATCGAGCGAGTCCTGATCCCGGACGTCGGCATGGCAGGTAACGATCCGGCCACCGGCCGCCGCCACCAGCCGGGCGGTCTCCGCCAGGTCAGCTTCGGTGGCCATCGGGTAGGGCGAGAAACGGCTGATGTCCTTACTCGCCGGGTCGGACAGGTCGGCCGCGATCACGTCCGCGCCCTCCTCGGCGAGGCGTACCGCATGGGAGCGGCCCTGCCCGCGGCCGGCGCCGGTGATGAAGGCGACCTGGCCGGCCACCCGCCCTGCTGTGTCAGTCAACGTGGCTCCCGCTGGTTCTCGGTCTGCGGTTCGTGGGCTCTAGACAGGGGCCGGCGCGAGCGGCGCCGAGGCCAGGATCTCGGCGGGCAGCTCCTGAGCTGGGTCCACCGAGATGGTCTTGGGCTGCAGGTACTCGATGAGGCCATCGACGCCGTCCTCGCGCCCGATGCCTGACTGCTTGTTGCCGCCGAACGGGCTGTTCAGGTCGCAGACGTAGGTATTGACGGAGAACGTGCCGGTCCGGATCCGCCGGGCGATCTCGAACCCATGCATGGTGTCCGCGGTGAACACGGTGCCAGCCAGGCCGAAGCCGCTGTCGTTGGCGATCCGGACCGCCTCTTCCTCATCCCGGTACGGGATGAGCACGGTCACCGGGCCGAAGATCTCCTGCTGGGCGATGGACATGTCGTTGCGCACATTCACCAGCAGCGTGGGTTCGACGTACCAGCCGCGGGACAGGTGGGCAGGCCGGCCGCCGGCCCGCACCGTGGCCCCCTCGGCGATGCCCTGGGCGATGTGGCCCTCGACGCGGTTCCGGTGCGCCGCCGAGATCAGCGGGCCCACCACCGTGTCAGGTTCCATCGGATCGCCGACCTTGAGCCCGGAGATCAGCTCCGCGAACCTGCTGGCGATCTCGCCGTAGCGGTCGGCCGGGGCCAGGATCCGGCTCATCGCCACGCAGCTCTGCCCCGTGTTGGTACCGACGCTGCAGCCCACCAGGGTCGGGACGGCCAGGTCGAGATCCGCGTCCGGGCAGATGATCGAGGCGGACTTGCCGCCGAGTTCCAGCACGGCGCGCTTGATCTGCGAGCCGCAGATCTCCCCGATACGGCGGCCGACAGCCGTTGAGCCGGTGAAGCTCACCAGATGCCGCAGGCACGGATCCGATGCGTTCCTCGGAATGCGGCGACACCACGTCGAAGACCTCGTCTGACTGGGCCGGCAGCCACTTCCCGCCGATGTAGAAGGACGAATGCTCACGCATGGGAGGTTGCCTCCTTGGCAATCTGCGGCGGCGTGCTACGGCGCTGTCGCGCCATTGGCCAGTGCGGTCCGCGCTGCGGCCAGGCCGAATACCAGGGCGGGGGCCAGCCCGCCGGCGTAGGCGCCGAGGTAGAGGCCGCCCGCATCCGAGCCCGCGGCCAGCAGGCCAGGCACGGTGCCGCCGTGGGCGGCACGCACCCGGGCGGCCGAGTCGATGAGCAGGCCGCCGAGGGTGAAGGTGATCGCCGGGGCGGCCTCGACCACGTAGAACGGGGGCTCGTCCAGCGGCCGCGGGTCGAACTCCCGGGACGGCGACATGGCCTCGCCGCTCCGCACGGCCTCGTTGAACGTTTCGATGGCGTCCCGGATCTTCGCCCCGGGATAGCCCCAGTCATCTGGGATCAGCTCGAACTCGGCGGTGTCGGCTGCAATGGCGCAGCGGGCACCGCGGCGGCGGCAGGCCTCGAACGTGTTGGCCGGCGGGATGCCCTCGACGTAGGACCCCGTGATCCAGTCGCGGTAGGTCACCGCGTCGCCGATGAGCAGGGTGCGCGCCTCGGGCTGGCCCACCAGCGCCATCGTGGTCAGGTGATCGCCCACGGTCTCGTCGGTGAAGCGCTCGCCGTTGATGTTGAACAGCAGGCCGTGCTCGCTGTAGTACAGCGCCAGCTCGGTGAACAGCGCCGGATCGGCCAGCGGCACCCTGGCGGGTACCAGATGGCCGTAAAACCCGGCCCCGGACTTGCCGAACACTCCGCCCGCGGCGAGCCCGAGCCGCAGGCCGTCCCCCGCGCTGTACGGGTTGGACCGCAGCGCGAGGCGGCGGGCCTGCGGATGAATGAGATCGGCGCGCAGCCCAGGGTCAGCCTGGAAGCCACCGGTGGCCAGCAGCGTCCAGCGCGCCTCGATCTGCCGCACACTGCCGTCGGCCAGCGCGCACACGGCGCCCCGGACCACGTCACCACCGAGCAGCAGTGACCGGGTCCGCGCGCCGGTGATCACCTCAGCGCCACGGTCCCGGAGTATGTCCTGGCCGATGCGCAGCGACAGCCGGTCCGGCCCCGTCGCCGTCGTGGCTGGCTCCGCTGCCAGGCATCTCGGCACGCTATCATATTGAACTGACTTCGACTAGATACTGGTTTCGCTCCGCCGCTTGTTCCAGGCTCTAGACAGCAGTTGGGCCGCTACGTAAAATGAATTGAATTCAACTTACACTGCAGCAAGGGCGGCCGCTGGTCGCAGCTCTCAAAGCGACCGCCCGCAGCTTGGAAGCCGACCTGCAGCCGACCTGATCTGCGCAGCGGGCTCGGTACAAGGGTCGCGGTAACAGGACGGCTACAGCCAGCCGGGCGATGCCCCCCGGACGTCGACGGTGTCCAGGCCGGCGTCGGCGATGCGGGCACATGGCACTTGCCGCAACCGGGCCCGGAGCGGGGGCCGAGGGGCAGATGTCATTGACGCGACGTCTGCGGGCTGTGTCGCAGCCCTTGCGGTCGGCAGCCACAACTGGGGGGCGCTGGGGCGAGGACGACGAGGTCGGCACTTGCGGCGAGTTCTGAAGCGGTACAGGGACCCGGGGGACCTGGAACTGGTCGGCGGGACCCGCGCCGTGTTCCCAGACCGCGACAGCGTCGCCGATCTCGGCGCGGCCCTGGCCACGATCCCGGCCCAGGCCGAGGCCGGGTTCACCACGTTCTGCCTCAAGCCAGCCCAGTTCACCGATGATCCCCACGATATGGGCCGGCTGTGCCACGAGGTCATCCGCCGGGTCGACAGGCTGCTGGCCTGACCCGTGCCTAAGCGCAGTGCAGGGCGAGTGTCAGGTCGTTGGGCACGACGTGGTAGCTGCCCACCGCCCAGACGTTGCTGGCCGAACTGGCCGCCACGCTGGTCAATCCGCTGGACACGCCGGGCGCGGGGCTCGGCCCGGTGGCCCAGTTCGTGCCGTCCCAGTGCTCGATGACGGTATGGTCCGCACTGCCGCCGACCGCCCAGGCGTCGCGGGGTGAGACCGCGGTCACCGCGGACAGATGAGTGGTGCCAGCGTCCGGGATCGGCACCCGCTGCCATTTCCGGCCAGTCCAGCGCACGGTGAAGGCCGGGCCAGCATCGGTCCCGCGAATGGTGGTGCCCACCGCCCAGGCATCGTGCGGCGAGGTGGCCGTCACACCAGTTAGGTAGCTGCTGCCCGCGGGGCCCCGGTACGGCGCCCGCGTCCAGCCCCGGCCGTTCCAGTGCAAGATCACGACCTGGGTTACGCCATTCACCGCGTAGCCCACCGCCCAGACGTCGCTCCAGGAGGTGGCGGCCACCGCGTACAGGACGCCGCTGGCGGTAACCGGCACCGGCACCTGCCGCCACGTCGTGCCGTTCCAGTGCACGGTGAAGAGCTTGTTGCGGCCGCCCACCTGATTTGCGTAGGCACCCACCGCCCACGCGTTGCGCGATGAGACGACGGCCACCGCGGTCAGCCAGCTCACACCACCGGGGTGCGGGCTCGGAACCCGGTTCCAGGACCGGCCGTTCCAGTGCTCGATGAGGGTCTGGTCCCGGCGTTCCAGTGCTCGATCAGCGCACTGATGCTGTCACCCTCGGCGCTCCGGGACCCACCCACCACCCAGGCGTAAGCGGATGACCGGGTGGCGACGCCGTTGAGCAGGCTGTCGGCCGGCGGGCTCGGGGTCTGAACCACGGCCCAGCCGCATGCCGGCCCGGCCGCCTTGCCCGCCTGGACGTGGCTGACCAGCCGCATGCCGCCTGCGGCTCCGCCCGGCGCGGTGCCGCCGGGAACGCCACCGCCCACGCCCGCCACGAGAGCGGCAATCGCCAGGCCGGCGAGTGACCGCCCGGTCCACATCCTCGGCGCGGCCGCGCGGCTAACTGCGGCTGCGCCGCCCCGCATGTTTTCCATCAGCTGACGTGTGGGCATGGCGCACTCTCCTGCGGATGCCCGCGACACGAACCGACAGGCGCCATGAGTGGCGCGGAGACGCTCGTACCTGAGCAGATCCAGTCATAGGTGTGACGCTTCAGCCGCCCCCGAAGGTTACGCACAGGGAAAGCGTGGTTCAATCCGCGGGGCAAGGCCGGATCTTCCGGCGCGAGCGCGATCCGGGCACCGAGCCCGGGAGTGGCCCGTTCCGGTCGGCCTGCAGGAGGGACTCCTCCTTGCAGATCCGCACCATCGCCCGCCCGTACGGTCCGTAGGAGGAGCGGCACAGCGGCACTGATTGCAGATGGCCGCCCCGTCCACCAGCCAGCCGATCACCCCGACGTCCGCGTAGGTCAGCGCCGGATAGTTGAAGATCGAGGAGTATTTCTGCCGGCCGCCGATCAGCTTGCCGGTCAGGTCGGCGCGGTCGGCACCGAGGGTCTCGGCGGCCGAGTACACATACATGCCGTGGCCGGCCTCGTCCTGCACCTTGGCGATCAGGACCGCCTTGCGGCGCAGCGACGGGGCGCGGGTGATCCAGTTGCCCTCGGGCTGCATGCCGATGATCTCCGAATGCGCGTGCTGCGCGATCTGCCGGGTCATCGTCGCCCGGTAGTCATCGGGCATCCAGTCCCGGGGCTCGATACGCTGCTCACGCGCGATCGTCTCGTCGAAGTGGTCTTCGAGCCCGGCGGGCGTGTCGTGGGCCAGTGTGGTCACCGGCCCCACTCCTTCGCCACCATGGTCAGCACGTCGTAGGTCACGGCCACCGAGCCGTCCTGCTTGGTGACCTCGGCGTCCCAGCGCACCTCGCCGTAATCACCGTCGCGCGGGCTGATCTGCTTGCAGGTCAGCGTCACAGTCAGGGCGTCGCCGGGATAGACCGGGGTGAGGAAGCGCAGGTTGTCCAGGCCGTAATTAGCAAGCACGGGCCCCGGATCGGGCTGCACGAACAAGCCGGCGGCGAAGGACAGCACCAGGTAGCCGTGCGCGACCCGGCCCTCGAAGAACGGGTTGGCCGCCGCGGCCTGCTCATCCATGTGCGCGTAGAACGTGTCCCCGGTGAACTCGGCGAAATGCTCGACGTCCTCCAGCGTCACGACCCGCGGGCCGCCGGTCACCGTGTCGCCGATCCGCAGGTCGGCCAGCGGCTTGGTGAACGGGTGGGCGCCGCTGGCGTCGCGCGGGGCGCCCTTGACCCAGCGTCCGGTCACGGCGCCGAGCATCCGCGGGCTGGCCTGGACGGCGGTGCGCTGCATGTGGTGCAGCACGCCGCGGACGCCGCCCATCTCCTCGCCACCGCCGGCCCGGCCCGGGCCGCCGTGGACGAGCATCGGCAGCGGCGAGCCATGACCGGTCGATTCCTTCGCGTCGTCCTGGTCGAGCACGAGCAGCCGGCCGTGCCACGGCGCCAGGCCCAGGACCACGCTGCGGGCGAAGCCGGCGTCGCCGGTCACGACGGATCCGGCGAGGCTGCCCCGCCCGCGGGCGGCCAGCTCGATCACCTCATCGGTGCTGGTGTAGCCCATGACGGTGCTCACCGGGCCGAAGGCCTCGACCTCGTGCGGCTCAGCCCGGCTGGCGTCGCCGCAGCGCACCAGCAGCGGCGAGATGAACGCACCATGGTTCGCGTCGGCCCCCGTGACCTCGACGTGCTCCGGATCCCCGAAGACCAGCTCTCCCGCCGATTCGAGCGCCTTCAGCGACCGGCGCACCTCTTCGCGCTGCTCCAGGCTCGCCAGGGCGCCCATCCGCACCGATTCATCGGCCGGATTTCCGATTACGATCTTTTCCAGCCGGGCCCGCACCCCGTCGATGACCGCGTCCAGCTGCGGGGTGGGCACGAAAGCCCGGCGGATCGCCGTGCATTTCTGCCCGGCCTTCACCGTCATCTCGGAGACGAGCTGCTTGATGTACAGGTCGAACTCGGGGGTGCCGGGTGTGGCGTCCGGGCCGAGGATCGAGCAGTTGAGCGAGTCCGCCTCGGCGTTGAAGCGCACCGAGCGGGCCACGACGCCCGGATGCGCCCGCAGCTGCTGCGCGGTCGAGGCGGAGCCGGTGAAGCCCAGCAGGTCCTGCTCGCCGAGATGATCCAGCAGGTCGCCGGCGCTGCCGCAGAGCAGCTGGAGGCTGCCTTCGGGCAGGATCCCGGACTCGACGATCAGCTCGACCAGGCGCGCGGTCAGGTACGCGGTCTGCGAGGCGGGCTTGACCAGGGTCGGCACGCCCGCGATCAGCGCCGGGGCCATTTTCTCCAGTGGCCCCCACACCGGGAAGTTGAACGCGTTGACCTGCACGGCCACTCCGTGCAGGGGGGTGAGGATGTGCTGGCCGGCGAACTGGCCGCCCCGGCCGAGCGGCTCGGCTGCCCCCTCGGCGTAGACGGTGTCGTTAGGCAGTTCCCGCTTGGCCTTGCTGGCGTAGCCGAGCAGCACGCCGATGCCGCCGTCGATGTCGAACTTCGAGTCACCCAGCGTCGCGCCGGTGCGGGCGGACAGCGCGTACAGCTCGTCGCGGTGGTCGCGCAGCATCCCCCCGACCGCCTTGGCCAGGGCCGCCCGCTCGTGGAAAGTCAGCGCCCGCAGGGCCGGCCCGCCCACGCGGCGCCCGTAATCGAGCGCCGCTCCCAGGTCAATACCGTCCGAGGACACCCGCGCGACTTCCACGCCGGTCACCGCGTCACGCACCGGCCGCCCGTCGGGGGGCGCGGTCCACCGCCCGCTCACGTAACTGCGCAGCACCGGCATGCGCGGCTCCTCTCCAAGGAATTACCGACCGAACATTCAGTATGTTATTCTCCCGGCATGCTCTCTGGCCAGCCCCCGTCTTCCGGGGACGCTGACCCCGTCTTCCGGCGGGCACACTCGGAAACAACAGGAGGCGATCGCGGTGCCCCAGGTGCCGAGCGCCCAGGCGGTGATGGCGAGGGACGAGGCTGTCGTGATCTCCCCCTCAGTACCTCGTGAGGACCGCCCGGTGGATGCGCCGCGCCGCGGCCGACCCGGTCATGACCTTGAGTCCGTGCTCGCTGTAGCCGTCGAGGTCTTCAACGAACGCGGTTACGACGGCACCAGCATGCGAGACCTCTCGCTGCGGCTGGGTATCGCGAAGTCGGCCATCTATCACCATGTGACAGGTAAGGAGGAGTTGCTCAGCCTGGCCCTTGACCGGGCGCTGACCGGCCTGTCGTCAGTGGCGGACCGGGCGCGCGCCCTCCACGCCCCAGCGATCGAGCGCCTGGAATACCTGGTCCGGGGCAGCGTCGAAGTGCTGGAAGCCGAGTTGCCGTACGTCACCCTGCTCCTTCGCGTGCGCGGCAATACCGAGGTGGAGCGGGCCGCACTGAACAGGCGGCGCGCCTTCGACCGGTTCGTGGCCGAGTTGGTCCGGGAATCCCAGCGCGATGGTGACATCCGCCCGGACGCCGATGCGCTCGTCACGGCGCGGCTGCTGTTCGGGCTGGTCAACTCCATCGTCGAGTGGTACCGGCCGACACGGCGCGCGACCACGCCGCCGCTCGCAGACGCGGTGTGTGCCATGGCCTTCGATGGCCTGTGCGTCAGGCGGGGGTAGATGCGGGCGCTCGGGTCAGCCCATCGGGCTAGCCCGTGACTGTCTGGCCGGGCTGGAGATGCAATGTCACAACCTGGCTGCCGAGGGAATTCATCCGGTGGCCATTGAGCGTGAGCACGATGCCGCGGGGATTGCCGATCTTCATGGAAACCCGGTGGGCGAAGACCCACGAGCGCGCCGTGCCCACGGGGACGTAAGCCTGCCATTTCAAGGTGCCGTCCGCCGCGTACACGCCGACCCAGCAGCCCTCGTCCGCTGCGAGTTGGACCAGCACGGGCCTGTGGCTGGCCCGGCGTGGCGGCGGGGGCGGCGCGGCGGGCCGGCGGGACGGGAGCCGGCCGGGGGACGGGCTTGTGGCGTGCGGCGCCGTTGACATGACCCCGCCCGGCCGCCATGCGCTGCCCCGCGGACACAGAGCCCCGGCCCTGGGGGTGGGCCGGGGCTCTGCCCGGAGGTGATCCTCAAGCAGGCAAGCGCCGGCCGTTGCTGATCCGTTACACACCCACGGGCAGCCACGAGCCCAGGCGCGAAGCGAGGGCCAACCGGGTGCCCAGCCGGACCTGTCGCCGTGGCCAGCTCATCCGTGGCCGAGATCACCAGCCGCGATGCTACCCGGCGCGCCGCAGCCACCAGGCGCCGACTGGCTGTGGGTGCATCGCCGGGTCAGAACCCCTTGAGCCCGTAGAGGTCGAGGACGCGCGGATCGGTGACGGTGGCGATCCGCCCGTCCCCGATCACCAGCGCGGTCGCCGTGCCGGTGTCCCAGAGGGAGATGATGGACTCGCAGTGGCTTTTCTCCTCATGCTTGCGGGACATCGCCGACCGGTTCGGGCCGCAGGGTCTGCGATCCCGGCTGCGCCGGGCAGGCGCTGGCGGGCACGGTCAGCCCTGCCACAGGCCTTGCCGGCGGTAACGCGGCTCCCAGAGGAGCCGGCTGATCACCCGGACCGGGGCGGGTAGCGCAGCCAGGAACCGCCGCTGCCCGTCGGGTGCAGTGCCGTCGAGGATCCACGGGACGTAAATAGCCGCGCCTGCGACGCCCTGGCGGCGGCGCATCGCTCCGGCGAAAGCGCGCCAGTCCGCGGGCGTGCATACCGACTGGATGAGGGGGAGCGCGGCCTCCTCCTCATGTTTCAGGTGCCACTCCAGTGCCGACACGAGCCCGGCGACCTGCGCGGTGAGGTTGCTGGCTGGGCCGGCCAGGGCGTCGTCAACGGCAGCGAGCAGCGGGTCGATCTGCGCGTGTTCTGCCTCCATCTCGTCCAGCAGGGCGAGTCCGGAGGGCCGGCCCGCTGCCGCGCGGCGAACGCGGGGCCACAGGTGGCCGTCCTCTACGCCGTGGTGCAGCAGGAGTTGGGCCTTGAAGTTCTCCCAGCCTGCGCGGACCCCCGGGGAATGAGCCTTCCCGCTGGCCGCCGCCGCCGTGAAGCGGCCCAGGTCGCGCCGGAAGGCATCGTGGGTCACGTACATCATGGTGAAGTCGATCGCTTCCGCTGTGCGATCGCCAGTGTCCTTGGTCGTCACGTCTTTCCTCCTGGTCAGCTTGCGATGCCGATGGCCTGGTGGATCGTGCCGGGCTGGCCGAGCACGTCGAGCATGAAGTGGGCCACGTCGGCGCGCGGGACGGACCAGCCGCCCCGGATGTTCTGCCCGTTGGCCGTGCGGTAGGTGCCGGTAAGGGGCTTGTCGGTGAGCTGTGGTGGCCGCACCACGGTCCAGTCCAGGCCGCTATCGGCCAGGATGTCCTCCATCTGGGCGAGGTCGGCATAGACCTTGCCGTACATGGCACTGGCCACGTGGCTGAACAGGTGGCGCATGAAGAACCCGTCACCCGGGTCGTGTTTCGGCGGGAGGGGCCGCCTCCGCGAGGGGATGGTGCTGACGGGCGCGGCGCTGACCGCGACAATGCGCCGCACGCCGCCAGTCTGCATCGCCCCGACGATCGCGCGCGTGCCTTGGGAGGCGATTCCGGCGTCGGAATTCGAGTGCGGGCCGAGGCCGGAGAGCACGGCATCGGCTCCGGCGACCGCGGATTCCAGCGCCGGCTGGTCCGGGGCGGCCAGGTCGGTGGTGACGGCCCGCACCTGGCGGGACAGCTTGCCTGGGTTACGGACCACTGCGGTGACGTCGTGTCCGGCGGCGAGGGCCTGCTGCAGAAGTTCGGCGCCGACGCCGCCGGTGGCGGCAATGATCGTGAGCTTCATGGATTTCTCTGTCCTGGGAGTGGTGGCATGACCAGGTCTCTTGGTGTCCTGGTGTCCTGGGCTTCAGAGTCGGGCCTCGCCGAGGTCGGCGCGCTTTACCCGGATGGCGATGATGGTGATGACCAGGGCGAGAAGCATGGCCCCGGCCGCAGCCAGGAAGGCGCGGGAGAAGCCGGTGGCCAGGGCATGGTGGTAGATCGCGGTGAGCGCTGCCTGGCTGGGCCGCGCCGGGTGGCCAGGGTGACCGGTGACCGTGGTGGCGTGGCTGGTGCTGGTGCGGATGCTGTTGGCGACGACGGTCCAGGCGACGGTGCCGAGCACGGCCAGCCCGATCGACCCGCCGATCTGCTGGCCGGTGTTGCGCAGGCTGGCCGCGACCCCGGATTCCTCGTCCGGGACCCGTGACATGGCCACGAGGGTGGCCGGCACGAACAGCAGCCCCAGCCCGGCCGCGGTGACCAGCATCGGGCCGAGCACCGCGCCGGCGTAGCTGCTGTGCTCGCCGAGCCGCGAGAGCCAGTACATGCCGCCGGCGACGGCCGGAGAGCCGGCCAGCAGCAGCGGCCGGGCACCGATCCGCGGGACGAGCTGGGCGGCGGCGCCGGAGGACACCATGATCGCGGCGGTCAGCGGCAGGTAGGCGACGCCGGTCTTCAGCGCGGAGTAGCCCCAGACGGACTGCATGAATACGGTCAGGAAGAAGAACATGCCGAAGATGGCGGTGCCCACGCAGACCATGATCAGGTTCGCGCCGGTCCGGTCACGGTCACGGAGCAGGCGCAGCGGCAGCAGCGGATTCTCGTTCCGGGCCTCGATGACCGTGAACGCGGCGAGGAGCGCCACCGATGCCGCCAGCGAGGCCACGACCTTGGCATCTCCCCAGTGCGAGACCCCGTCCGGGGTGGTGGCCGCGCTCGACAGCCCGTAGACCAGCGCGGCGAGCCCGCCGGTGCCGGTGATCGCGCCCAGCAGGTCGAACCGGCCCCGCTGGCGCGCCGACTCGCTGAGCACCCGTGGCACGGCCAGGGCAGCCGCCAGCCCGAGCGGCACGTTGACGAACATCACCCACCGCCACGAGGCGTAGGTGGTGAGCAGGCCTCCGGCGATCAGGCCGACGGCACCGCCGACGACACTCATCGCGGCATAAACGCCCATCGCGCGGTTGCGCGGCGGGCCCTCCGGGAAGGTGGTCGCGATCAGCGCGAGCGCGGCCGCCGCGATGGTCGCGGCGCCGGCCCCCTGGACAGCGCGGGCGGTGAGCAGCCACGCCTGGGAGGTCGCGAACCCGCCCGCCAGTGACGCGGCGCTGAACACCAGCAGCCCGGCGATGAACACCCTGCGGCGGCCGAGCAGGTCCCCGGCACGGCCAGCGAGCAGCAGCAGCCCGCCGAAGGCGAGCGTGTAGGCGTTGACCACCCACTCCAGCCCGGAGCCGGAGAAGCCGAGCGCCCGCTGGATGTGCGGCAAGGCGACATTGACGATCGTCGCATCCAGGAGCACCATCAGCTGTGCGGTCGCGATGACAAGAAGGGCCAGGCCGAGCCGGGGACTGGCGGTGCCCGCCGCCACGGCCGCCGGGGCAGTCCGCCTGGCTACGGGTTGTGCTTGGGACATGAACGTTTCTCCTAGTGAGCTGGGCCCAGGCTGTCCGTGCCGCCTGGGACGCACCGCTGGCCTGCCACATGGGCGGCGGGCCGGTACATAAGCTGACCCGAGAACAGGCCCGGTGTCGTCACGGAAGCCCGTGAGATGACCGAGGTGCGCCGGCAGCCGCCAACCTGGCTGCCCCTAGACGGGGAAGGCGGCCTGCCGGGAGCGCGTCATGGCCGCCCGGGTCCGCTGGATGCGTCCGCCTCGGCGTCGGGCAGGGCGGGCAGGTCCGTGCGCCGGTGGATGCCAAGCTTCTGGTAGACGTGCCGCAGGTGTGTTTCCACCGTGTTGACGGTGAGGTAGAGCTGCCCCGCGATCTCCTGGTTGTCCGGTGCGCCCGCCGGCCCGGCGCCACTCCACCCTGGCCCGCTCGGCGTGCCAGGCGGCGCCGCAGCCCTCAGCCAGCCGCAGAGCTTCGGCGAGCACCGGCCTGGCTTGCCGGGTGTCACCCTGGCGGTGCAGGAAAGCGCCGTAGCTGGTGAGGACCTGGGCCCTGGCGAGCGGGACAGGCAGCTCCTCCTGGAGGTCCAGCGCGTCGCTGTACCAGCGGCGCGCCGTTCCTGGGTCGTCGTTGAGCTCGGCCAGGGCCGCCCGGCCCGCCGCCACGACGACCTTCGGCCACCGCGCGGGCAGGGCCTGGGCGGAGGGCTCCAGCCAGTCGATGAGCCGTCCGGCCTCGGCCGCCCGCCCGCAACCCAGATAGGCGGCGATCGCCTCGGCCGCCCACGGGACGGTGCACGGGTCGCGCACATCCAGCGCCTCCGCGGTCTCCCACAGCTCGGTGAACGTGGCGCACGCGCTTTCCAGGTCGCCGCGGCGCAGGGCGAGGGTTCCGCGTGGCAGGTGACCCAGCATCACCGTGTATCCCAGGCTGCCGCTACGGCCCGTGTCCACGTGGGCGAGCCACTCCTCCGCCTCGTCCAGCCGGCCGAGATCCAGGAGGACCAGGGCTCTGTCAGCTGCCGCAACCGGAGTCAATACCGGCACCAGGTCGGCCGCCTCGAGCAGGCGCGCGGACAGGGACAGTGCCCCGTCAAGCTGGCCAAGCCGCCACCTGAGCCTGCCCCGGTACAGCAGGGCCATCGCCACGGCCATGGGATCCGAGCGCCGCTCGGCGGCCTCGAGGATGTTGTCCAGAAGCCGCTGCGCCTCGCCGAAACGCTCAGCCGACAGGGCCAGGGAGGCGTACTGCGCAACCGGGTCCCACCAGGGCGTTCCGGTCGGCCGCCAGCCGGGCGTGGTCGCTGCGGTGCGGGCGGCGGCTTCGGCGACGTCGAGCCCGGCGGGATCACCGGAAAAGTAGGTACCCACCGCCCAGACGGCCGCAGCGCCCGCCCGTACCGGGGCGCTGGCCTCAGCGGCTAGGTCCCGGGCCCGGACGGCCAGCGGCTCGGCCCGTTTCCAGCCGTAGGTCACCATGACCTGGGCGGCGTGGTCGGCCATGGCACCAGCGGCGAGGTCACGCCGGTCCGGGCCCGCCAGCAGTTGCGCCTCCTCCATGGCGGCCTCGGCCTCGGCGGTCTGGCCGGCGTACAGCCAGGCCTGGGATAGCTGGCCGAGGATGGCCAGCCGGGTGTCACCGGGCAGGTCGGCGCGCGCAAGAAGCTCCTCGTAACGAGCTACCCCGGCCGCGTGGTCGCCGCCGGCGATCAGCGCCCGGCCGAGGTCGAACACAAGGCCGGCCGGTGCCGCAGGCCCGGCCAGGTCCACGGCCGCCTGCAGGTGACGCCGGGCCGCGCCCACGGCGCCGGCCTGCAGCGCACCCCTCCCGGCGTGGGCCAGGACATCCAGGGCCTGAGGATCGCCGGTGAGCCGGGCGGCCACCGCATGGCCGGCAGCCTCGGCCGGGTTGACGCCCCGGGCAGCCAGGGCCCGGAATGCTGCCTCGTGCAGCTGCGTCCGGACGGGGGCGGCCAGCTCGTACTCAGCCTGGCGGATGAGCTCATGGCTGAATTC
>WNGB01015344.1_pt2 | contig 14588 bp, 13 predicted proteins | sample 5400681 | NCBI WGS metagenome assembly WNGB01 (sample SAMN13153367, study PRJNA577476) | soil metagenome | isolation source: 115 cm soil or saprolite under grassland replicate 2 | place: USA:California | collected 2016-06-15 | reverse complement strand
GGGGCAGCTGGTGCTGGACTTCGACGTCGCGACGCTGGCGCAGCGGGCGGCGCCGCTCGCGCGGCGGCGGGCGGCCGCCGCGCGCCGGGCAGAGGACGAACTCGACGCCGAGCAGTGGTTCGCGCTCGGGCTGGAGCTCGAGGTGAGCGACCCGGACGAAGCGCGCGACGCGTACCGTCGCGCGCTCGAGCTGGATCCCCACCACGCCGACGCGCACGTCAACCTGGGTCGGCTCCTCGTCGAGGCGGACCGGGCCGAGGAGGCCGAGACGCACTTTCGCGCGGCGGTGGCCGACCACCCCGGGCATGCGACCGCGTGGTTCAACCTCGGGATCGCATTGGAGGATCGGCGGCGTCCCAACGACGCCGTGAAAGCGTACGAGCAGGCGATCGTGGCGGACCGGCGCCTCGCGGACGCGTACTTCAATCTGGCGCGGCTGTACGAGCAGGCGGGGAAGCGCGCGGCGGCCTTGCGCAACTTATCGAAATACCGCCTGCTGACCGATCGGTGATGGAGGCATAGCCATGAACCTCTTGGCCCGACGCGTGGCCGCGTATCTGGACGAGCTCGTCCCCCCCCGCCCCGCACGGCTCGCCGAGCTCGAGGTGGCGGCGCGGCGCACCGGCTTCCCCATCATCGGCCCCGCGACAGGACACCTGTGCTACCTGCTGGCACGCCTCAGCAACGCTCGACACGTCTTCGAACTCGGCTCGGGCTTCGGCTACTCGACCGCGTGGTTCGCGCGCGCCGTGAAGGAAAACGGCGGCGGGACCGTGCACCACGTCGTCTGGGACGAGCAGCTGTCCCGCGAAGCGCGGCAGAACCTCGCGGCCCTCGGCCTGGCTGATGTGGTCCAGTTCCACGTAGGGGAGGCGGTGGCGGCGCTGCAGCACGCTGCCGGGCCGTTCGACGTCATCTTCAACGATATCGACAAGCAGGACTACCCGAAGGCGCTCGATGTCATCGTGACCAAGCTGCGACCGGGCGGGCTGCTCCTGGTCGACAACATGCTGTGGAGCGGGCGCATCTTCGAGCGCCGCGACACGAGCCCCGCGACCCGCGGGGTGCGCGAGCTGACGCGACGCATCCAGGCCGACCCGCGGTGGATCGCGTCGGTGATCCCGGTGCGAGACGGGTTGCTGGTTGCGCATCGGGTTTAGGAGCCACCGAGCGAGCGGCTCGACTCGAGACGCGTCGCGAACTGCTACGCCAGCTTCGGCGGGATCGCTCGGCGCACCCTGGAGCTCGACGCCCACCACGCCGCTCGGACGGTTGTATGATAGAGTCGGCAAGCGCGCTGCGGCGCTGAGGCACCTTGGTACCTACAAGCGACTCACCGACCTCCGCTGAGGTGACACACGATGGCTGCTGCCCCGAAGATCCTCGTGATCGACGACGACAAGACGTTCACCACGATGGTCGCGTCGCTGCTGCACTCGGCGGGCTACCGCACGGTGGTGGCGTTCGACGCGATGCAGGGGTTCATGTTCGCCGGGCGCGAAGCCCCGGCGCTCGTCTTGCTCGATCTCAGCATGCCGGCGGGGGGCGGGATGCAGCTGCTCGACAAGCTGCGACACTCGTCCAAGACCCAGAACGTGCCGGTCATCATCATCACCGCCACGGCGGCGCGCGGGCTCGAGGGGGAGGCCAAGGCGAAGGGGGCGGCGGCCGTCGTGATCAAACCAGTCGATCCGAAAGCCTTGGTCGAGCTTGTGAAGCAGATCCTTGAGCCGGGGGGCGCCTAAAGCAACCCCGCGAACTGTTGCGCCAGCTTCGGCCCGATCCCCGACTCCTCGTGCTTGAAGAAAATGAACGCGTCCCCCCATCCCTTCCCCAAGTCCTTCACGGTCCTGGCCCACTGCTCGAGATCCTGCTTCGTGTAGCCTTCGTCGCGCAGCCGCATGTAGCCGAAGTCGGCGGTGGCGACGAGCGGAGTGTGCCCCTCCTCGGTGTCCGCGACGCACAATGCGGCGTTCCCCACCCGCAACGCCTCGTACACGTCGTCCGCGAACCACGACTCGTGACGGAACTCCCAGGCGCACCGCAGGTCCGCCGGGAACTGGGTGAGCAGGTCGTTCAACCGGTCCACGTCCTTCTTGAAGTTGGGCGGGAGCTGAAACAGGATCGGCCCCAGCTTGGGGCCGAGCTTGCGCGCCGTCTCGAGAAAGTAGCGCAGCGGGTCGTCCACGTCCCTGAGCCGGGCGATGTGCGTGATGCGCTGCGGCGCCTTGAGGACGAACGTGAAGCCGGCCGGCGTGGCGGCGTCCCATCCGGCCACCGTCTTCGCATTCGGCATCCGATAGAAGGTGTAGTTGACCTCCACCGTGCCGAGCCGCTGGGCATAATACTCGAGCATCTTGGATTCAGGGGTCTTGGCGGGATAGAACGTGCCCTTCCACTCCGGGAAGTTGTAGCCCGACGTGCCGACGCGGACGTTCACGCCACCCACACCGTCTTGACGTTCACGAACTCGCGCAGGCCCTCCCTCGACAACTCGCGCCCGTAGCCGGACCGCTTCACCCCGCCGAACGGCAGCCGGGGATCGGATTTGACGAGCCCGTTGACGAACACGCTACCGACTTCGATCTCGCGGGCGACGCGCTCGCCGCGCTGCGCGTCGCGGGTCCACACCGCTGCGCCGAGGCCGTAGGGCGACGTGTTCGCGATGCGGATCGCACCCGCTTCGTCCCTGGCGCGGATCACCGCCGCCACGGGGCCGAACGTCTCCTGATCGAAGGCCGGCATCCCGGGCTCCACGGCGACCAGCACCGTAGGCGGGTAGAAGGCCCCTCGGCCCGCGGGGAGCTCGCCGCCGAGAACGACGCGAGCGCCCCGTTTCACCGACTCCTGCACTTGCCAATGGAGCTTCTCCCGCAGATCGAGCCGCGCCTGTGGCCCGATCTGGGTCGTCGGGTCGAGCGGATCCCCCACGTTCCGGGCGCGCATCTCCGTCGTGAACCGCTCGAGGAAGGCGTCGGCCACGCGCTCCACGGCGATAAAGCGCTTCGCGGTCATGCAGCTTTGGCCGCTGTTGATGAGACGCGCCTCCGCCGCCGTGGTCGCGGCCCGGGCGAGGTCCGCGTCTTCGAGCACGATGAACGGATCGCTGCCGCCGAGCTCGAGCACCGTCTTCTTCAGGTGTCGACCCGCCTGCACCGCCACCTGGCTCCCCGCGCGGTCCGACCCGGTGAGCGTTACCGCACGCACGCGCGCGTCGGCTATCACACCGCCGGCGCCCTCGTTCGACAGAAACACCGCGCGGAACAGACCCTCCGGGAACCCCGCGTCCCGAAAGACCCCCTCGATCTCGAGGGCGCAGCGTGGCACGTTGGGAGCGTGCTTCAAAATCCCGGCGTTCCCCGCCACCAGGGCCGGCGCCGCGAAGCGGAATACCTGCCAGAACGGGAAATTCCACGGCATGATCGCGAACACCGGACCCAAGGCTTCGAACCGGACGTAGCTACGCGAGGCGTCGGTGGCGCGGGGCTCGTCGGCGAGGAAGGCTGCGCCCTGCTCCGCGTAGTACTCGCACGCCCAGGCGCACTTCTCCGCCTCTCCGACTCCTTGTGCCAACGGCTTTCCCATCTCGTGCGCCATCGTGCGGGCGTACGCGTCCTTGCGCTCCCGCAGGATGCGCCCGGCGGCGCGCAGCCGCTCCGCTCGCTCCGTCACCGGCCGGCGGCGCCACTCGCGCGACGCGACGTCGGCGCGCTCCAGGATGTCGTCGACCGCGGCGGGCGCCGTCTCTTCGAACGTCCCCAGCACCTCGCCGGTGGCAGGGTTGACCGACTGGAAGCTCACACGATCACCTCGGGCCGATCGCGCACCCGATCCACTGTGCAGAGAAACCCCAGGGGCTCGTCGCCGATCGCCCGGAACTGGTGCGCCACGCCGGGCGACACGTACACGCAGTCGAACGGGGCGATGTCGTAGCTCTCGTCGCCCAGCCTCACCCGCCCTCGACCACGGATGACGATCACGGCGTGGGGATGCTGGTGTCGCTCGAGCGTCGAATAGCCTCCGGGTTGGATCTCGAAATAGCGGGTGACGAAGCTGAACGGCTCCTCGCCGGCGCCCTCGCCCAAGAGCGTCTGACGGGTCACGTCCCGGTACGGCACGTCTCCCGGCTTGTATTCGCGCACGGGGACCCCGTCCCAGCGGAATCCGCCGAACTTGAGGACCTTCGATCGGTCACCCATGGGAATGACGTCTCACCGCCGCGACCAGCCGTGCCGCCGCCGTGGTGGGATCGGGTTGCGCGTACAGGTTCCCGCCGATCAGGAAGATGGTGTCCACGCCGTACCGCTCGATCCAGTGCGGGACGCGCGCCGCATCGATTCCCCCCGCCGGCACGGGGAACGCGGGGGCCACGGGTCCGAGCGGCCCGCGCAGCCGCCCGTTGATCGCGGCGCACGTCCGTTCCGAGAACGTAAACCGTCCTGCCAGTGAGGGGTGGGACATGATCGCCAGTCCGGTGGCGGCGGCGATCGCGCCCACGGCGCCGAGCCCCGCCGGAAGCGCGTTGACTACGACGCCTCGGCAGCCGGCGTCCCGCGCCATGCCGGCGCGCTCCAACAGCTCGGGCGGGCTGCTCGTGACGTTCGGGAAGTACAGCGCGTTCCCACCGGTCTCGCCGTTGGCCCGCGCCACGGCCTCGTGGCAGCGCTCGACCCGCTCGCGAAACGGTGCGCTCGTCTGATCCGCCAAGCTGTGATCGTCCTTGATGAGATCGACCCCGGCGCGGGCGAAGCGATAGGCGAGCTCCGCGAGCTGGGCGGCGGAGAGGCCGAGCGGCTTGAGGGCCGTGCAGAGGAGGGGTCGCCCGTGGGCGCCGGTGCGCTCGCGTAGCCCCGCGATGCCGAGCCGCGGGCCGCGCAGCGCGGCGAGCAGCTCGTCCGGCCACGCCAGGCCGGCGATCAGGATTCCCGGCTTGAGCGAGATGTTGCCGAACAGGAGGTTCAGGAGCTGCGGTAGGTCGCCGCAGACGGCGACCGGGTCGAACGAGACCACCGCGCGGGAGCGACCGCGGCCGAGCGACTCGACCGACTCGACGCGCCCCGCGACCCGCGCCGCTACTCCCGCGGGCAGGGCGTTCTCGGGGAGCTCGACGGTCTGCTCGAACGCGATGTCGCGCGCCTTCGCGGCGGCAAGCCGGCGCGAGCAGGCCAGGTGGTACGTCACGCCGAGGCGCATAGTGATCGCGGTCACGTGGATGTTAGTGTCGGACCGCGGCAGCGCGGCCGACTCTGCAACAGCCGGGGCGGCGGCGGTCCCCGCCGATCCGCCCCTATCCTTATAGCACGGGCCGACTTGTCCCGCACGCCCCCCGCCGGGCACACGCCTTGCGACTAGCAATCGGCGGCCGCACGGCGCGGCCGACGAGGAGTGATGTATGACACAGTCTTGGCGACCGGACGATTGGGCGAACGACGACGACGCGTGGCGCGGGGAGCTCCATGGCGACGCCGAGCCGTGGCGGGGCGATCCGGGCGACGATCGCTGGCGCGGCCAGGAGCACCTCACCGACTGGCCGGAGGCGCAGGCCGGGCCCGAATACTGGATGTACAAGCGCGCGGCCGAAGCGTGACCGCGTAGCCGGCGCGAGCGTGCATACGGAGGCCCGGCCCGTCCTCTAGCGACGAGCCGGGCCTCCCTGCTTCTCCCGCCTTGCGAACCCGACCGTCCCCGCGGTATGGTCAGCCCTCTGGCATCTCCGGGAAACGGGATGACTCTTAGCGCGCTGATGCTTCTCGCCCCGCTCCTCGCGAGGGGCGACACGCTTTCGGGCCGGGTCGTGGACCGCGACGGTCACGCCGTCGCGGGCGCGACAGTGGTGGTGGTCGAGCGGCACCGCGTCGCGCTCACCCAGACCGACGGTCAGTTCCGTTTCGCCGACATGCCTGCAGGGAGCTACACAGTGACCGTCCGCCGCCTTGGGTTCGCGCCGCTGGCGCGACAGGTGAGCGTGGCCGCGTCGACCACGCTCGATCTCACGCTGGAGCGGACGTCCGTGTGGGTCGAGCCGGTCACCGTGACGGCAACCCGCGCTCCGCTCGATGTTTTCTCGTCACCGCTCCCGACCGAGGCGCTTTCCGAGGACCGACTGCGCCGCGCGCAGAGCGTGTCGCTCGCCCACGCGCTCGCCCAGCTCCCGGGGATCAACGCCCTCACCACGGGGCAGCAGATCGGCAAGCCCGTCATCCGCGGGCTCGCCGGGCCGCGCGTGCTGGTGCTCGAAGACGGGAGTCGCCTGGAGGACTACTCCTGGAGCGACGAGGACGGTCCTTCGGTGGACGCCCGGCTCGCGCAGCGCGTGGAAGTGATTCGGGGACCGGCGAGCGTGCTGTACGGCTCGGATGCGTTGGGCGGCGTGGTGAATGTCATTCCCGAAGAGCTCCCGGACGCCAACGGCGGTCCCAGGACGATGCGCACCGGTTTCGAGCTGGCAGGTGCGTCGAACAACGCGGAGCTCGAGGGCGCCGCCCGGGTTGAAGGCGCGGGCGGAAGCTGGGGCTGGCGGTTGTTCGGGATCGGGCGGTTCGCAGGCAGCCTCCATACGCCCGCCGGCGAGCTCGACAACACGGGGTTCAGCGCGCTCTCCGGGGACGCCGCGGTCGGCACGCGCGGCGCGCGCGGCAGCACCACGCTGCGCTACACGCGGTACGGCGGCGAGTTCAAGCTGCTCGAAGCCGAGGGGCCGGCAGCCGGTGAAGCAGGAGGACCGGAGCGCAAGCTGGCAGACGACCGCGTGCAGCTCGCAGGCGAGTATCTCCTGGGCGGCGTGGGGCTCGAGACCAAGGCGCAATGGCAGCGCCACTCGCTCATCGAGGTTTCGGACACGGGCGTGAGTGCCGGCGGCGCGCCGCTCGAAGGCACGGCGTTCGACCTGCTGCTCAACACGCTCACGCTCGACGTCCTGGCGCATCACTCCGCCGGCGCGCGGCTCAGCGGCACGCTCGGTGTGTCGGGCCTGGCGCAGAGCAACGATACACGGGGTCGGATTCCGCTCGTTCCGGACGCACGTGTACGCTCGGCGGCCGTGTTTGCGTTCCAGCAGGCCGCCTTTGGCCGCGTGAGCGTCCTCGCCGGGGCCCGCGTCGATGTGCGGCGCCTCACCGCCGACTCGAACGCGATGCTCGGTCTTTCGGCCCAGACGCGTGACTACACCGCATTCTCCGGCAACGTCGGGATCGTCTACCGGGTTGGCGCGGCGGCGCTCACGGCCAACCTGGGCCGCGCCTGGCGGGCGCCTACGTTGTTCGAGCTGTTCTCCAACGGGCCCCACCTGGGCGAGGCGCGCTACGAAATTGGCGACCCGGGCTTGAAGCCGGAAGCGGGAACGAACGTCGACGCGGCCGTACGTTGGCAGCGTGGGCACGTCCGTGCCGAGCTGGCGGGATATCGCAATACAATCGGGCGGTTCGTCTATATCACGCCGACGGATTCGTTCGTCTCCGTCACACCCACCGATTCCCTGCGCGTCTATCGCTACCAACAGGCGGACACCCGGCTGCTGGGCGGCGAGGCCGTGGTCGAAGTCGAAGTGGCCACCCCGCTCACGCTGCGTGCCCGGGCGGACGCTGTGCGCGGGACCAACCGGGCGACCGGAGACCCGTTGCCGCTCCTGCCGCCGGCGCGCGTGGCGCTCGGCGCGGAGCTGCACCCCATGGCCTTTGGCTGGGCGGACCGAACCTACGCGAGCGCCGAGATCGAGGTCGCTACGCGGCAGACCCGACTCAATCCGCTCGACATCCCGACGGGGGGGCACACGCTGCTCAACCTCTCGGCCGGCATCGTGCGGCGCCTGCTCGGCCGGGTCTGCCACGTCGATATCGCGGTCCGCAACGCGACCAATGTGAGCTACCGCAGTTTCCTGAGTCGCTACAAGGAGTTCGCGCTCGACCCCGGTCGGAACGTCGTGCTCAGAATCTCTCTCGGAGACTAGGATCGCCGTGAGGACCACCGTCGCTGCCGTTCTGGCGCTCGCCACGGCCACGCCTGCGCTTCCCAGCCAAGCGTTCCGCCAGAGGGACTTCGACGCGTACGTCGCCCGAGGGCTCCAAGGGCTCCGGACGCCGGGCGCGAGTATAGCGGTTGTGAAGGACGGCCGGGTGCTGTTCGCCAAGGGCTACGGCGTGCGGACGCTGGGCGACCCGGCCCGCGTGGACGCCCACACGCTGTTCCAGATCGCGTCGAACACCAAAGCGTTCACCACCGCCGCACTCGCCATCCTGGCCGACGAGGGGAAGCTCTCCTGGGACGATCCCGTGACGAAGTTCCTGCCCGGATTCCAGCTGTACGACCCGTACGTGACCCGCGACTTTACGGTGCGCGATCTCGTGACGCACCGCAGCGGCCTGGGCCTGGGTGCGGGGGACCTGCTGTGGTTCCATTCGAACTACACCCGCGGCGAGATCGCCCACCGGATCCGCTTCGCCAGGCCCGTGTCGAGCTTCCGCAGCGCCTACGCGTACGACAACGTGCTCTACATCGTGGCCGGTGAGATCTTCCCCGCCGTCGCCGCTCAGAGCTGGGACGACTTCGTGAGGAACCGCATCTTCACGCCGCTCGGTATGACCGAATCCGGGACCACCACGGCGTTCTTCACGTCGAGCCGCAACGCCGCCGCGCCCCACGCCGTCGAGGATGGCAGGCTGCAGGTGGTCCCGCTCGATTCAGTCGACAACATTTCGCCCGCGGGCGGGATCGCGTCCAATGTGACGGATCTGGCACGGTGGCTCGTCTGCCGGCTCGACTCGGGCCGCTACGCGGGCGGGGGGGGACGCCTGTTCAGCGAGCGGCAGGCGGGCGAGATGTGGTCGGGCCAGACCATCCTGCCGATCGCGGATCCCCCACCGCCCCTCGCCGCGTTGCGCCCGAACTTTGCCGAGTACGCCCTGGGCTGGCGGCTGCGGGATTACCAGGGGCGGAAGATCGTATCGCACACGGGTGGGCTCGCGGGCATGTCGTCGCAGATCACGCTCGTACCCGCCGAAAGACTCGGTATCGTGATCCTCACCAACTCGGAGTCCGACCTAATGGCCGCGCTGACCTACCGGCTGCTCGACGACCTGCTGGGCGCTCCCCGGCCGCGGGGGGACTGGGTCGCGGCGTTCGCCCAGGCCGGACAGATCGCCCGGGCCCGCGCCGAGTCGACGCTCACGAGCGCCGCCGCTGGACGGGACTCGCTGTCTCAGCCGTCCCTGCCGCTGGCCAGGTACGCGGGCTCGTACCGCGACGAGCTGTATGGCGAGGCCAGCGTGGCGCTCGAGAATGGCCGGCTCGTTCTGCGGTTCGGCCGCTCCCCCGCGTTCCTGGGTGACCTCGTGCACTGGCAGTACGACACCTTCATCGCGCGCTGGCGCACCAAGCACCTCGAGGACGCGTATGTGACGTTCGCCCTCACCCCGAATGGGGCTATCGATCGATTCCAGATGACGGCGGTGTCGCCGCTCGCGGACTTCAGTTTCGACTACCAGGACCTGCTGTTTCGACCGGTCGCAGCACCGAGGGGGAGCACGCGATGAAGACGGTGCGGGAACGAAGCGCACCGGATCTCGACGCGAAGGATTTCCGGGAGCTGTTGGCGTTCGCGGCGGACATCGCCGCGCGACACTGGGAGCGCGTCCCGGACATGCCGGCGTACACGCGCCCGCCGGAGGCGGTCGTCGCGGCGTTTCGCGCCCAACCGCTGCCGGAGCGGGGCGCTCCGGTTCGCGAGATTCTCGAGCGCATCGAGCGCGACGTCGTCAGCTATCCCCTCGGGGTCGGCCAACGTCGCTGGTGGGGATTCATCAACTCGCCGCCGCATCCCGTGGGCATCGCTGCCGACCTGATCGCCACCACGCTCAAGAACAACTGCGCCGGAACGAGCCAGATGGCGATCCAGGTGGAGCTGACGGTGATGGACTGGCTCGCGCAGCTCGTGGGTCTGCCGCGGGGCGCGACTGGATTGTTGGTGAGCGGCGGGTCCGTGGCGAACCTGGTCGCGCTCGCCGCGTGTCGCGAAGCGAAGCTCCCGGGTAGCCGGCGCCGCGGCGTCCGCGCCGCCGCCCGCCAGCCCACGATCTACGCGTCGACCGAAGCCCACTCCTGCGTCCGCCGCGCCGTGGAGCTGCTCGGGCTCGGTACCGACGCGCTGCGCCTCGTGCCCGTCGACCCCGAGTACCGGATGGATGTCGCGGCCGTGCGTAGGATGATCGCAGCCGATCGCATCGGGGGAGGCCTCGAGCCGATCTGCGTGGTGGCCAGCGCCGGGACGGTGAACACCGGCGTCGTGGACCCTCTCGCCGCGCTCGCGGACGTCGCGCAGGAGCACGGATGCTGGTTCCACGTGGACGGCGCCTACGGCGCCGTCGGTGCCGCGCTCCCCGAGCTCGCGCCGTTGTACCGCGGCATCGAGCGGGCCGATTCGGTCGCGCTCGATCCCCACAAGTGGCTGTACGTCCCGTACGAGGCGGGCGCGACGCTGGTCCGCGACCCGGCGACCCTGCGCGCCATGTTCGCCCACCGCGCCGAGTATCTGACGCTCGAGCGGGACTCCTATCTCGAAGGCCCGGTCTGGATCTCCGATCTGGGCCCCCAGCTCACTCGAGAGTTCCGGGCGCTCAAGGTGTGGGCGGTGATGCAGGCAGTTGGCGTCGAGCGCTACCGCGAGCTGTGGCGCAGCGACATCGCCGTGGCGCACGAGATCGAGCGACTGGCCCGCGGGCATGCGCGGCTCGAGGTGCTCGCCCCCTCGGATCTGAGCTGTTTCTGCCTGCGGTACGTGCCGCGGCAGGGGGACGCCAACGCCTTCAACCGTATCCTGCTCGACCGCACCCATCGTGACGGGCGGATGTTCATCTCCGGGACGACGCTCGACGGCAAATTCGCGCTCCGCGGCTGCGTCACGAACTTCCGCTCCACCCTGGCCGACGCACAAGTTTGTATCGATACCATTGTCGAGCTGGGCGAGCGGCTCGAGCAGGAGCAGACGCGATGACGGAGGGGGGGGCCGTGACCCGCGTAAGACTCGCGACGGCGGCGGTCGTGCTGATCGCCGCCGTCCTGCTGCTCGGCTACGAGATCCCCCCTGTTCCCACCTGGTTCTACGTCTTGGCGTGGTACCCCACCCTCGTCATCCTCGACGAGGTCGTGGTGTTGCTCGGCGGTGAGTCGCTCCTCGCCCGCCCCCACGAGCTCGTGGTGATGCTGTGGTGGTCGGTGGTGATCTGGCTCCTGTTCGAGGCGATCAACTTTCGGCTGCGGGACTGGTACTACGTCTTTCTTCCGGCGGGCCGGCTCGAGCGCTGGCTCGGGATCACCGTATCGCTCGCGACGGTGGTCCCCGCCGTGCTGCTCCCCGAGCGCGTGCTGGACCGGCTGGGGGTGTGGCGCGATCTGCGGCTCCGCTCCTTCACGTTGGAGCCGAGGCACCTGGAGGTCGCCGGCTGGATCGGTTGGGGGCTGTTGGCTGCCGTGCTGGCGTTCCCCCGCTATCTCTACCCACTCACCTGGGGCGCGGTGTGGCTCATCGCCGAGCCGCTCTTGTACCGACGCGATCCCGAGCGTTCGGTGTTCGCTGATATCGCACGCGGAAGCTGGGGGCGCATCGCACGGCTCATGGCCGCGGGGCTCTTCGCCGGGGCGCTGTGGGAATCGTTCAATGCCATGGCGCGGGGCCGTTGGATCTACACCGTACCGTTCCTCGAGCACTTGAAGCTCTTCGAGATGCCCCTGGTGGGGTTCCTCGGCTTCCCGTTTTTTGCGCTCGAGGTGTGGTCGCTCTATCACCTGCTCGCGCCCCACACGTCCCGCCGTACCCTGCTCGCCTCAGCGGCATTCGTGCTTCTCGTGCTCACCGGAATCGACCACTGGACGGTGAGCTCGACGACGCCCGCGCTGCGCGATCTGCCGGGTGTGACGAACGCGGTGATCTCGCGCTTACGAGCGGCGGGGTGGGAAAACGTGTTCCGAGTCGCACGGAGCCCCGTGGCGGAGCTCGCCTACCGCGCCAACCTGAGCCCGGAAGACGCACGCGCGGCGCACGAGGCGGCGCGCCTCGTGACCCTCCGAGGCATCGGCACCGCACACGCGGCCGCCCTGATCGGCGGTGGGTTCCGAAGCATCGAGGAGCTCGCCCGCTCCGACCCCGACTCGGTGTGGCGGACGGTTCGGGGCACAGCGCGGCCCACGCTCCCGGAAGTGCGAGTCTGGGTGCGCGCCGCCCAACGACAAACCCCGCCTACGCCACCGTCGGCTCCGGCACAGCCGTCCACTCAGGCACTACCTCGTCGACAGTCCTGAGCTGGCGCGCCGGCCCGGTCGCGTACCAGGCTCAGCGGCGGCCCGTCACGCCGCTCGCCAAGGGTCGCGTCGGGCCCGCGCCCGCGCCCGTCCGCGAGATCGCCGCGGCGATCTCGTCGAGATCCGCTGCCGTGAGCTCGAGCGCCGCGGCGCCGATCCAGCCGTCCACCTGGGCCGGTGAGCGGCCGCCGACGATCGCCCCCGTCACCCCCGGCCATGCGAGCGTCCACGCCACCGCGACGCCTGAGACGGTGGCACCGTGCCGCCGTGCGACCGGTTTCAACGCGTCCCGCAGCGCGAGGTTGCGGCTCAGGTTCGGCTCCTGGAACTCGGCCGCGCGGCGGCGCCAGTCGTCCTGGGCCAGCGCGGCGACCCGCGCCGCCGTGAAGCCGTCCGTCAGGAGACCCGCCTGCATCGGGCTGTACGCGATCACGCCCGCGTCGTGCTCGGCGCACCAGGGAATCTCCCGGGCCGCCGCCTCGCGACGGATCAGGGAGAATGGCGGCTGCAGCGAATCCACATGGCGGATCGCCTCGCACCGCTCGAGCAGCGCCACGTCGAAGTTCGAGACGCCCGCGGCCCGTACTTTGCCTTCCTCGACGAGGCGCACCATCGTGTGCCAGGAATCCTCCACGGGCGTCCCGGTCTCGTCGGGCCGATGGAACTGATACAGGTCGATGCGCTCGACGCCGAGCCGCCGGAGCGATGCCTCGCACTCCTTCCGGATGGAGTCCGGCCGGAGCACCCGCCGCGCTTCCGCCATGCGGTTGTGCGCGTCCCACACCAGACCGCACTTGGTGAACACGAGCGGCCGCTCGCGCGCGGGCAGCTCCCGTAGCAGACGCCCGACCACCTCCTCGGAATGGCCGAGGCCGTACACCGCAGCCGTATCGATCCAGTTGATGCCCAGCTCGACCGCGCGATGCATCGCGGCGAGCGAGTCGCTGTCATCCTGCGGTCCCCAACCGAACGCCCAACCGCCGCCGCCGATCGCCCACGCGCCGAGGCCGACGGTGGTGATGTCGAGTCCGCTGGAGCCGAGCGCACGGGTAGGCAAGGTCATACGAGCAACTCCCTGTAGCCCAGGTTAAGGAATCAGCAGCACTTTCCCCGTCGTCTTGCGTCCTTCGAGCAGCCGGTGCGCCTCCGCCGCTTGCGCGAGTGGGAGCTCGCGCTCGATCCGGACCTTCAGCGTGCCGCTCTTGATCCAGCCCAGCACGTCGCCCGCCCGCGCGAGTAGCTCGGCGCGTGTTGCGATGTGGTGCGCCAGCGTGGGCCGGGTGAGGAACAGCGAGCCCTTCTGGTTCAGCACCTGAGGGTCGAACAACGCCACCGGTCCGCTCGACTGGCCGTACAATACCATCATCCCGCGGAGCGCGAGGCAGCTCAGCCCCTTCTCGAACGTCGTCTTCCCGACGGAATCGTAGATCACCTGCAGTCCCGCGCCGCTCGTCAGGCGCTTCACTTCCAGCTCGAAGTCCTGCTCGGTGTACAGGATCACCTCGGCGGCGCCGGCCGCTCGTGCCAGCGCGCCTTTCTCGCGCGTCGAGACCGTGCCCAGCACGCGGGCACCCCGGAGTTTCGCGATCTGACACAGCAGCAGGCCCACGCCTCCGGCCGCCGCGTGCACCAGGCATGCGTCCCCTGGCTTCAAGGCGTAGGTCGAGGTCGCGAGGTAGTGCGCCGTCAAACCCTGGAGCATCACGGCGGCGCCCTGTTTGGCGCTCAGGGCATCCGGGAGTGACACGACCCGGTCGGCCGGCACGACGGCGTACTCGGCATACGCACCGAGGATGCTGGTGTAGGCGACGCGGTCCCCGACTTTGGGCTCGGCCACACCTGGGCCAACGGCGGCCACGGTGCCGGCCGCTTCCTGGCCCAGCGTGAACGGCAGCGGGACCTTGTAGTGCCCTGTGCGCTGATACACGTCGATGAAGTTCACGCCGGCGGCCTTGATCTTCACGAGCACCTGACCGGGGCCCGGGGCGGGCTGCGGGACGTCTTCGTAGCGCAGCGCCTCCGGGCCGCCCGGCGCGTGCACGCGAATCGCTTTCATCCGATTGCTGCGGGGCTCAGCCCCCCGCGATCGCCGGGATGACGGTCACCTCGTCGCCGTCCTGGACAGGAGCCGCGAAGCCGCCGCGGAAGCGCACGTCTTCGTCGTTCAAGTAGAAGTTGACGAAAGGATAGGGCTTTCCCTCCTTGTCCCGAAGTCGGGGCGCGAGAGCCGGGTAGCGCGCGGCCACGTCGGCCACGGCCTCGCCGAGGGTCCGACCGGTCGCCTCGATCGTCCGGGCGCC
>WNGB01008848.1_pt1 | contig 14590 bp, 8 predicted proteins | sample 5400681 | NCBI WGS metagenome assembly WNGB01 (sample SAMN13153367, study PRJNA577476) | soil metagenome | isolation source: 115 cm soil or saprolite under grassland replicate 2 | place: USA:California | collected 2016-06-15 | reverse complement strand
TGAGGGCAACTTCATGGCGATGCGGCGCGCCGCGTACAGCGGGAGGACCGCGGCCCTGTCCGCGAAGCTGGAACGGCTGGTCGAGCTCACCGCTGAGGCGGCTGCCAACGGGCGCAAGGTCGTCGTCTTCTCCTTCTTCCGCGAGGTTCTGAACACTGTGTGGACTGCTCTGGGCGAGCGCTCATACGGGCCGCTCACCGGCGCGATGCCCCCTGCTGTCCGGCAGGACCTGGTGGATCAGTTCTCCCGCGTCGACGGCCATGCCGTGCTCGTCAGCCAGATCCAGGCCGGCGGGATTGGGCTCAATCTGCAGGCCGCCTCTGTGGTGATCATCTGCGAGCCGCAGGTGAAGCCCACCGCTCCGTGCAGGCGCATCGGCTTCTCGTAGTGAACAGCGTCGACGAGCGAATGCTCGAGATCCTCGCCGAGAAGGCGAAACTCTTCGACGACTACGCCCGCCGCAGTGACATCGCCGACGCCACGCCCGACGCGGTCGACATCTCCGACAGCGAGTTGGCCCGGCGGGTGGTCGCGATGGAACAAGAGCGGCTCGCTCGCGAAGCCATCGCCGCCCAGGACGGGCTCAGAAACGCAGAATGAAGGCCAGAGCCATCTGTCTGGCCCGACTTGGACGATCGGCATGTAGGAGAGTGCACGGACGATCCTTCCAGCGTGGAGCGAGATCAATGCGGCGACGCAGGCGACTGCCATCCCGGTGGCGATTCGCGGCACGTGGAGAAGGCGGCGCGCTACGGACTGAGAGCGATTTGTCGCCGCTTGCGGCTCAGCGGATGGCTGCGCTAATGCAGGAGCTCAGAAGCTTTGCGCGCAAACCCCACTGCGCGACCAGGAAGGACTCGTCGGGTTCTATGCAGGGCTTCTCGTCACCTGTCGAATTTCTAGTCGCCCGCTACGGTCAACCGCTGCTCCTAATCCGACTCGCCCAGGAATCGAATTGCGCGTCGATTTGGTCCCGCAAGGTGATATACATCCCGCGTTCATCGCGGAAGGTGCGCTTGGGGTCGCCTCTGAACGACAGCCAGTTAAAGCTTGTCACGATCATGAAGCGGCGATCTGAAATCAACACCTTCGCATGGGTGTTTCCAAGACGTTTGAAGTAGAAGGTCCGCTTGAATCGTTCACCTAGCCGATGAAATTGTGTTAGGACCGTCGGATCGATATCGTGGTCCCTCTGCTCGGATGCTTTCATTCCCCAGCCGATGAGGACGTCGACGCCTTCGGTCAATCGAGCTTCCAGCGTCGTGATGAACGACTCGTCAACCACCGCAGCTCGAATCCAAGGGGAAATGATTAAGAGTCGATCTTGGCTTTTGGCCAAAGCGTCCTTCAGGAGGTCTGGATGGTCGTATGTTTCGAGTGGCCGGACAACCATCGCGGCGAGCTCTTGCTTGGCGTCCGCTACAATACGATCAGGTGGAGGAACGGTCCGATCCTCTTCATCCATGCTGGGCGGGACTTCTATCCTGAGTGAAGCGGCTGCGACCTGATCCCGCAGCTGATGCCACCGTTCAATATTAACCTGCTGCATTACTGCTTCTCCGAGCAGTCCCTCGATTAGGGTTTGAGCTGGTTCGATCCCGCCTCCACCGATCAGCGTCCGCTTGAACCGCGACCGAGCGAAGGCCTCCTCATGCTCGGGCGACAGGACTCCGTCTATCGCAAAAGCTACCTGTACGTCCAAAGGATCCTCGCCCTGGTAGATGAGCGCGACCGCAGGCCTGAAGCGACGCCGTCGCTCCAGTGCTTTGAAGGTGAGGAGGTCTCTCTTGGCCTCGCGGCGGTCGCCCAGGATGCGGATTAGCTTCTCGACAGCAGTGATGTCAATGTCCTTGAGTTCAGGAGGCCTCGTTGGGGACGGAGGAATCTCGCGAATGCCGTGCTTCTCGAGTTCGATCGGCGCAAGCCATCTATCGATGTAGGGGACAGGCCGCCGGAGTAGGCCGTCAAAGTCAATCTCGATCACAGCCTGTTCAGGAACGATGGCCGTTGCCGTACTGAGGGTCGTCCGCCCTTTCGATGTCAGCATCAGCGTCGGTTGGTCTTTATCCGGAGAACGGGCGAACATGAGCTCATCGTTGTGCAGAAGCTCTCCGAGTGTCGCATCTACGACCGGTGCATCGAGTCCGAGCAGCTTGCCGATTTCATCAGGCTCGCCCAGTCCGGCGTCTATAGCCCGGAGCGAATACTCAGCGAAGGGACCGATTTCCTTATGCTCCAGCACGTGAGCAGTAATCGCAATCCGGTAGAAGGGCAGCCCGACCTCGCCGTAGCTGACGAGATCATAACCAGGCCTCACACCAAAGCGTCGGGCGACCATCTCAGGTGTCATAGCGTCACCGGAACGAGTGCACACGCATCGGTGTAACGCTCGATGTAGTCAATGACACAACGGAAGGGATTGCTGACGTCGTTCGCCGCGCCTGCAAAGAGATGATCGCCTACGAGCACGAGCCCGATCCGCCCGCGCGACAGCGCTACGTTCAACCGGCGCTCCTCACGAAGAAAGCCGAGCCTCCTCTGGGGATTGGAACGTGTGACCGAGTAGATGACGACGTCACACTCCCGTCCCTGGAAGGCATCGATGGTGCTGCACTCGATCTGCAGGTTCCTCCATGAATCGCGCGCGTCCGCGATCTGCCGGCTTATCATTGCAAGCTGAGGTAAGTAGCCGCTCAGAACAGCCACTTCGAGCTGCGCATTTCTTGTATGCTCGGTGTAGAAGGCGAGCCGTCCCAGAAGTGTCCGAATGAACCGTGCCTCCAGGTTGTTGGCCTTGCTCGTGCCAACATTGACTTCATATCGCCGCTCCTCACCTGAGGTCGTGAACCAGACCACAGGCTTCTCCAACGCATGCGACAGCCACTGTGGTCGCGTTCGGGGCGCGCTATCAAGCTTTCGTTCGTAAAAGCAGTGGCTGATGAGGTTGCCGATCTCTGGAACCATCCGATGCTGCCTCGAAAGGAACGTAGTGCAGTCGTCCGGGAGGCGTTGCAGGAGGCGGTTCAGGAGTGTCTGCCGGATATCGTTCTCGCTCAGCTCATGCTCTCTGAGGACTTCCGGCCGTAGTAGCGTATCCTCGACGAATGGAGGGAGCTGCTTGGGGTCTCCGACGAGGACCCATCGCTTCGCCTGCACCATTGGAACGAGCGCTTCGGTCGCGGTCGCCTTCGACGCCTCATCGACGATGCAGAGGTCGAACTCAACCACGTCCGTCCCTTTGAAAGTATGGAGTCCAAGGCAGGTCGCAGCTACCACTTGAGAGCGAATGAGGGCTGCCCCATAGAACTCACCACCTCGACCGAAACGGGAATGCCAATCGGCGAGGAGCCTTATCAGGGTCCGGCACTCGGCAAAGGCAGGATGCTCGCGGTCTACCGCTTCATATGCCTTGGTCTTCAGATCATCTGCGGTTAATCCGTCGAGTTCGCGCGGCGTGATCGCCTTTATCGCTAGGAGGCGACGAATGACGGTCCCCTGATCAATCTTTAGCGATTCGATCTCCGCAGAGGTTGCTTCTATTCTCTGTTGAAGCGTCGCACCCCTTTCTCTAGTCTCGGACGCATCACGCTCGCGCGGGAGGTCAGAAAGTTCTCGCTCGATACGATGCTGCTCAATCGTATGTGCGTTGATGGCGGCAGCGAACGCGGCCGCCTCCTCATAGAGAGTAGCGATCTCTACCTCGCGCTCAGAAATTCGTCGCTCCTTCGCCCACGAACGCAGATATCGCTGTCCGCGGCTCACTACCTCCTTACGCCAACTCGCGACCGCCGCCTCGATAAGATATTCTGAGACCTTCGGAGATATGCGCGGATCCCCGGCGCGCCCGATGCGTACCAGGCGTAGCGCTCGGTCAAGAACGGCAAGCCGCTCAAGGACGTTGTCGAGGGCAGCGTGCGTCTGCGAGGTGACAAGAACGCGCGCGTCCGGCTGACGGCGCAGTACCTGGAGAATGAGTTCAGCGATGAACGTCGTCTTGCCAGTGCCGGGAGGACCCTCGACCGCGAGCATGTCCGCGGCTCCGAGAGCCCTTCGGACGGCCTCCTTCTTCGCCTCGTCAAGACCTGGCAGCACGAACTCGACGTCGTGTACTGCCTGCGGTGCGGCCGCCGTCTCCGGTTTCATGAGAAGGCGCGGCAGGTCCCGTCTAACGGTTCGGTCGTAGATGACCGCATCGAGCGCCGTGGACTGCCTCATAATCGATGAGCGCGACGCCCACGTGTCGACCTTCAGAGTTCCACGCCTTGCGAGTCGAGAGGGATCGCCATAGCGGACTGCCATGTCGATCTCGGTTCCTCGGACGTCGTAGATGTCGCCACCGAGGAACCCGCCATCGAGGAATTCGACCTGGCGGTGCCGTCCTTCGTCCGTGATGTCGTCAGGTGGTAGGCCCTCGAGCGAGAAAGTGACCCGATGACCCTCGATGGATATGTCGTCGTACCTGATGGGCGCCTCGCGTTCACGTTCGAGTTGCTCCTTCGCTCGCAGCGTTGCCTTCCAGGTCCAAAGGACGCGCCGCTCCTCGTCCGCTCGCTCCTTGAGCCGCAACTCATTTGTATGCTCTGCCGCAGCAACCCGGAGTTCCAGGATCGCGCTCTGGGCAGCCGCGCGATCCTGCGGCTCGCCGACTCGGAAAGACATCGGCCCGCTGTACGCTCGGTCTCGCAGCTTTTCAAGGAGCGAGCTTGGCAGTGAGTGTGCTCCGATGACAACGAATCGATCTGCGGTCGCCTCATCGACCACCAGGTTGAGTTTGAGCTCGGCACCGAGAAGATCCAGGCGACCTTCTCGGACGACACCGTCCCGCACCACCGGGGCGATGGCACAGCCCTCCAGGAGGTCTTCCTCGATCGCTCGTTCCACCTGCCGGGCATCATTGAGATCAAGCTGCTCTTGGATATCAACGCGCGCTCTGTTCGTCAGTTGTAGGTAGAATACGGGGCCCTTGGGCCGCTGAGGCGACAATGCCTCGTGGATACTTCGCAGCGTCGTGAGTGCCACAGCGGCGTCTGCCGGACGGTCGTCAGGCTCATCACTCACGCAGGTGGCTAGAAAGTCGCGCACCTCATCTGGTACCTGAACGACGTCGAGCGCGTCAGCAATCGCTGCATAACGGTCAGTGGCATAGTCACTTGAGAACGGGTCGATGCCTGTCAGGGACATGAGGACGAGGACGCCAAAGGCATACACATCGCGAGAGAACGTGAACTCGCCACGCGCCGGCTGGTAGGGCTTCGTGCCGTGTTGAGCAAGGGTCAACCCTGGTTGGATGTCGGTTGTAAGCTTGGCGATGCCGAAGTCAGAGATTTTGGGGACTCTACCTGGAGTAACGAGTATGTTGCTTGGCTTGATGTCTCGATGGAGAACCTGATGCTCATGTGCATGCGCGAGACCCTCAAGGATCGGCAACGCATACAGCTCTACGAACTCCTTCCAGTTAGCGCACGGCGCTTCGGCAAGCGCTTTTGGTAAATCGCGTTCGACCCACTCAAGAACGAAATACGGCTCACCGACTTGCGGATCACGGCCCCCATCTAGAAATTTGACAATGTTCAGATGCGAAAGACGGGCAAGGGATCGCCATTCTCGATCGAACGCAAGATTGAGAACCCGCTCGTCTGGAGTGAGTTGAAGAGTGAGCACCTTGACGGCCACCGTCTCGTGTGTTTGGCGATCAAAGGCTCGGAAGACACGCGCCATTCCTCCTTGACGCCAGTCATCATCGAGGATGTAGCGGTTGTCAATGATCCGCGGAGTAGAGGAGCCTGGGAGGGGGTTACGCACAGATCGCCCCAAGCTCGTCCTTACCTAGCGTTGCCGCCACGAACGTCGACCCCCAATGGTGATGTTGACAAGTGCTGAGCCTTCTGCATCGACCCCTGCGAGGTACATAGCCGAGGCGCCACAAGTTGGAAGCATAACGCCATAAGACGTGCAAGGTACACGGTCGTCGGCATCGCCTGGGTGGATTGAGAGCCTAGCGCTATTTGCCGATAAAGGTCCTGCTCAGCTGGGTCGGCAGTGCAGGCTTCGGGGGAGGTGCATCGCTGCCCGGCCGGGGCTGGTTCATCTGGTCACCACGGTCATGTGGTGCAGGTTGTAGGCGAAGATGCCAGGCCCTGCCCAGTTCCGGCACCGCTCAGCCGGCGCAGGCAGGTGCGGCGCAGCCCGAACGAGCGCTTGAGGGGGCTGATTCGGACTTGGATCCCGACGCGCCAGTTGCGCACGCGTTTGAACGCGGGTCTGTTCCGCTCGCGGCGGGAGCGGCTGGCGTGTCGGTGCGCTGCAGACGCCAGCCGGCTGGTGGCGCAGCAGCTTCTATTGAGTTCACCGTTGAGGTGACGCCGATCGTGCAGCGAAGCCGCAGGTAGGGCAACTCAACGCCCCGTCACCGTAACGCGGAAAACTCAAAATCGGGTCGTGGCTCGGCCGGTGGCAAGGCTAACGAGCCGCGCTGGCTCATCGCCTCACCACCTACAGATCCAGCCCTAAGTCGTCGCCAAGCCCGCGCTCTTGGGCCGGTTGCTGCAGCCACGCAGGAGTCCCCAGTGCAGCGAGCTCCCGGGCCAGTGCGCGCAGGCGCACAGTCTCTTCTGGTGTGCGCATCGGGAGGTACGCACGGTCGTCCTCGATGTCCGCGCGATCATCGGGCTGTGAAGCCGCGGGCGACTCCCATCCGTGGTGCGACATCACACCATCCCGACACACCCCGTCCCCCACCCGGGCGCGCTCCCCGTCAGCCTCCACGTCCAGGAGTTGCGCGGACGCCGCGAGCTTGTGCGCGTCGCGCGTCCAGCGCTGCGCCAGCGCCGCCAGCGGCTCCTGCTGTGCGTACTCGCCGGCGCATTGGCTGTCGCGGTCGACGAAGACGTGCAGCTCCTCAACGCAGCGGGTCGCCATCGAGTAGGCCGACTGCCGCGAGGTCTGCCAGCTCCCCGGCAACACGAGCACGACCTGTGCCTGGCCGCCCTGCAGCCGCAGCGCATGCCCCGCATAGCCCAGCCGCAATGGCTGCGCCCACTCCCGCCCCGCCAAGTCCACTGGCACCTGGCGGCCGTCGTCACAGCCGATGGTGACGCGCCGAACGCCAAGGTCTACGTGGGCGATGGTTCCGGCGGTGCCATTGGCGACCCGCTCACCGTCCTCGCCCCGGTAGGGGCGGATGAACCGCACCCGGTCGCCGGTGTACAGCTGTTCGCGGCGGCCGGCTTGGCGGTCGACCAGCTCAGTGCTCGGCCATGACAGCTCTCCGGCCCGCCGGCGCCGGGCCTGGCACAGGCTGTTGAGGGTGTCGATGGTCGCGTTGGAGGTGTCGGTGACGATCTTCACCCCGTCCAGGCCGCGCTGGTGGCGATGGCGGTCCCAGGCATGTACGACCTCCTTGACCGCGGTGGAGGTGTGCGGGGCCAGGTGCACCCGGCCGCGGGCGTTGAGGTTGGCCAGCGCCTGATCGGCGTGGCCCTGGCGGAGTAGCCGGCACACCTCCCGGTCGTCGGGGTTCTTCTGGCGGACCACGGTGGTCAGCTCGGCGTGCCCGCCGATCGCCTGGTCGACCTGGGCGTGCCAGCCGGCCGCGCCGACCGCCTGCGCCTGCTCCGGATCACCCAGGGTGCGGATGATCGCCGGCCCGGCCGCCTGGAGGAGCCGGTGCATGCGGTGGGTGTCGACCATGCATGCTTCCTCCACGATCACCACCATCCAAGCGTCCGGATGGAGCCGGCCCTGCTCGACGGCCAGGCAGAACGCCTCGACGGTATAGCCCTGTGCGAGGTCGAGCTCGTGGGCGGTGCGCCGTGCGGTGTCGGCGGCGGTGCTGACGACCACGGCCGGCTGGCAGTTGCGGTCGTAGGCGTCGACCACGGTGCGCAGGGCAGTGGTCTTGCCGGTGCCGGCCCAGCCCTCCAGCGACGCCCATCCCACCGACGCGCACAGGTGCGCCACCACCTGGTGCTGTTCGCCGGACAGCTCGTAGCCGGCCCGGCGGGCGATCTCGGCGGCGACCCGCTCGATCATCGCGCCAGTAGGTGCCGGCACTGTGGTGGTGGCCTTGGCCTTGGCCGCTTGGACGATTGCATGCTCTTGGGCCAGCAGCGCGGTGGTGGTCATCCGCGGCTGGCCGTCGACCACCACGGGCACCAGATCCGGCCCCTGGAGGAACCGCCCCCGGAATCCGGCCGCCTCGTCGGCGGTGAGCAGTCCCGTAGCCGACGCGAACACCATCCTGGTAACCGTCTCCTCGTCGAAGGTCGCGTCCTGGCCGGTGAGCCCGTCCTGGCCGAGCAGCCGCGCTCGCACCGTCGCCTCTCGCTCGGCCAGCGGCGACCGGATGTCCACCAGCGTGCGCTCCGGCACAGGCGCAGCCAGGCCGTGCCGGTCCAGGACCTGCCGGTAGGCGGGCCAGTGCGGTGCTCGGCAGGCGGGCGTCTTGGCCAGGCGGTCCTGAAGGGCGAGGCGGCGACGTTCCAGCTTGGTCGGCGGGCGACCCTTCTCGGCCTGGAACCTGGCGGCGAGCTGGTCGATGTGGCGGTGGCGGCTGGAGAACAGCTCCGTCAGCCCCTCATCCACCCCCGAAAGCTCCCACACCCTGCCCTTGCGCGTGTCGTGCCAGTCGAGCCGGTAGCCGAGCCGTTGGAGCTGGGCGGCCAGCTCGCAGGAGTAGATCGCCTCAGCGGTTTGGCCGAACTGGAAGATCGGCCGCGAGTCCACCGCCAGGAACCGGCCCTGGTCAGGTCTGGGCTCGCACCAGGCGAGGTTGAACACGAACACATGCGAGTGCAGCTGCGGGTCAGGTGGCCGGTCGGGCTCGATGGCGACCTCGGGGCTGGGCCGGCTGGTGTGGTGGGTGAAGCAGGCCATGGCAAGCTCACCGGGCGTGTGGACCTGCTCGCCGTCGATGGTGGGCCGGCAGGCGGCCACCCGCCGCTCCAGCTCCCGCACCGTGACTCTGACTGCGGCCAGGTGCGCCGCCTCGAGCTCCGCGCGATCGACAGCCGTGACGAATGGCAGCACCGCGGAGATGGACTTTGGTGGTGAGAGGTTGCAGTCGATGCCGGGCACGTGCGCTCCGCCGCGGGTGATCAGCTCGCCGGTCGCTCGGTCGCGGCGGAGTGCGTGGGAGGTCTTGATCAGCCGCTCACCGGTCAGCGGGTGGCAGCCGGCCGCCAGGCGGTCGAACGCCTGCCGGTCGAGGTGGTCGAGTCCGAGGCGTGCGAACAGCTTGCCGTGCAGCTCCACTGCCGCCTGGGTGGGGGTGCCGTCGCGGGCGAGGTAGTAGTCGGCGTATTCGTGGCCGCCTTGCAGGTAACCCCAAAGCCGGCCCGGCCCACCGAGGACGACGGGGTCGAGCTTGCGTGGCGTGAACATCCCCGACACCCCGGCTACGGCAGGCCGAGCCCGTCGTCACGGTTCAGGCCGTGGTGGGGTAGCTTGATGACGTTGCCGGCCTGCTCGAGCGCCGCCAGGGCGTCGAGCCCGAAGGTGGTCAGCGCGCGGCCCATCAGCACCTCGGGCAGCGGCGGCGCCGGCACCGTCCGGCGTTGCTCGAACCAGGCTCGCTCGGCGGCAGCCAGACCCTGGCGGTAGTCGCGCAGCCCGCGGCGTACCAGCACCTCGGCAAGCGCCTGTTCCTCGACGCTGCGGGCGCGTTCGGGAAACTCCGTGCGCTCCAGCGCCTCCCGCCACGCCTCCTCCACGCGCAGGTCGGCAAGCTCCGGGGCCTGGCCGCCGTCGCGGACCTGGTGGACCAGGCTCACCGCCCACGTCGTCAGCGTCAGCGAGCGCTGATACCGCACCAGTTCGGCATGGATCAGCTCGCTGATCGCCCGGCCGGCAGGGACCTCGCGGGCGGCCTGGCGCATCCGATCAATGGTGGGGCCATCGTCCCAGGCGATCTCCCACCCCTGCCGGTAGTCGCCCCGGAACCAGCCATCGATCCAGCGCACCTCAACCGCGCCCGGCCCAAGGTCCCAGTAGGTCCACAGGTGCTTGGCGAGCGCAAAGGCTTCCCGGCTGCGCCTCGACATGATCATCACCACCCGCTCAGCCCCGGCACCCGGCCACGGCCGAGGCTTCGCCCAAGCAAACCTCATGGCACTCACCGGGAAGCTCACAGATCAGCCCACCCGCAACAGCATCAGCACCCGAACGACGAGCAAGAACCAGCAGCACCACCGGCAGACAGAGACAGAGCAACGGACCCAAGCCACCAGCACGACCACACCAACAGGCACAAGCAACCCAAACAAAGGCGAAGACCCGATCGACAGAAGCAACCCAAACAAAGGCGAAGACCCGATCGACAGACGCGGTACGCTGTCCGGCTTCGCCGGAACAGCTCACAGGGGGTGGGAACGGCCTCGCCCTTGCGGGCGCCGCGGCCGGGACCCTGCACCCGTCCGCGGACCGGCCGTTGTCGCGGCCAGCCGGCTGATCCCACGCCGCTCGCCGTCCGCGTCAAGGGCGCTTCGCGGTCCTTCGGACCGGCCTTCGGCCGCCCTTGACCCGGCCGCCGGCGGCGCGGGCCGTGCCTACACGCCGCCCCCGGTGGGGCGACGGCAGGCCGCCCGGCCGCGACCCGCCGTGATTCCGCAGGAATCGGTAGCACGAATCATCAAGCGCTAGCGCGCCCCTTCGGGACGTGCCTGCGGCAGCGTGGTCGCCGTGAGCGGACTGGACTCCTGAGCCCTGGCGGGCCACGAGACCACGGCGGACCGGTCTTGCCCGTCACGCACCGCCCGCCGTTGACACGCTCCGGTTCAGGTTGTTCACAGGAGCTGACAGCGTGTTCACCGCGCAGCTCACAGATGCTGGTCAGCGGCTTTGCCGCCGCAGTACTCGGCTGGGTCGACAGCCGTGCCAAGACATCGCCGGCGAGGCAGCGCTGGTAGAAGTCGGCGAAGCTGCTGCTGCGCGCGAGCACGTTCAAGCCTGCGCCATCGACACTCAGCCCTGAGCTAGCGCTCCCGCTCCGGGGTCAGCAGCGGGCAAGAAGTAGTGGCATGGACCGTCGCCGGGGGCATGCGGAAGTGCGACCAGGTGTGTGCCGGATGCGCCCGAGTTCAAGTGCAGAGCCAGTAGGCTCACCAGTGACGCTCCAACAGCGGCTATGTCGGCGGCGGATCCGTGGAAGGTGGGTACGGAACATCCGCGGGTGGGGACGATCTCGTCCCCAATGGCGGGCTCCTGCCAGAACACGTGGAATCGTTCAAGGTGACCGTCGTTGAGCACGATGGGGCCGGCTTGGTCATCGATCGATGCAGGCCCAGCGGGCAGATCAGGCGCCGACACGGTGAGCAGACCAAGAGTCGCCGTTCGCAGGTCGGTCGCGACTTGAGCCAGCAGCGGACGTGCGGTGACAAGCTGCCTGGCTGCCAGGTCGAGGTACACACCGACGGCAGTGTTAACGGTCGCGTCGATGATGACGTCACATCCGGGTAGTGGACCATCGAGCCCGCTGGGTGCCGCGCCCTGGTAGCTGTCCACCACCAGGTCGTCGGAGATCTGTCGGAGCCGTTCGGCGAGCTGCTGCGCCTTGTTCCTTCCGATGTCGTTCTCGACGTAGTTCTGGCGGACAAGCAGCCCACCCTGCACGTCCCCAGGGTCACGAAGGACCAGCCGTGCCGTGCCGGCTCGAGCCAGGAACTCGGCGATCCATGAGCCGAGGCCGCCACATCCCCACACCTCGACAACCTTGCCGGCGAACTGTGAGGTGGGCCGGCCCGAGTCTCGTCGGATGTTCACGTCGGATCGCTCATCGGACACGTTGCACCACTCAATCGGCGTGTCGGCAGGGATGCTGGTGGAGTTGATGTGCAGCATCGGTCCGTCGCGGGCGGCTACTGCTCGAAGCAGGTCCGCGAACGCGGGCGGTAGACGAGCCGCGATGAGGTGGTATCCGCTGGCGCCACCCACATAGGGCACAGCGAGGATCACATACAGAGGCGTCCCGGGAGGGTTACGCGCAGCGGTCTGCGCCAGCACGGCGGCGATATCATCGGGCCTGGGATGACCAGTCGCGGCGATCTGTCGGAGCATTCCGGGTAGGGTTGTTCCCGCTCCGTAGGAAAGCGGTGCCTGGAGGACGATGACAAGCGCCACCTCAGTGGCCGCACGGCGTGTATCCCAGTCGATGAGGTCGATCCGATCTGGTGTCCGAGCAGTGAGCGCAGCGCGCAGGAAGGTCTTGCCGTTGGGTTGCAGCGGCTTCCTCACGACGATGGTCGGAGTGCCAGGGGTGCGGTGGAGTACACCCCCGACGGGGTGGAACAGGGCGGTCGCGGCGTCAAATCTGCCGGCTGCGCCGTCGTCGAACCAGTCCCACAGCCGGGTGAGGAAGCCGAGCATTCCACGAGCCGGATGCCACTCGCGTGTGGGATCGAGGTAGACACAGAGGCGATGGCCCTGCAGGACGTGCGGTTGACCCACGAAGCGACTATGGGTCACCACGGCATCCGGTGGATGGTACGGGAAGCCGGGTGGGATCCAGATGGTTCCGTCCTCGTGGTCTGTTGAGACGGGCAGACCGCTCGGAACGGGGTCCAGGTCCTTGGTGGGGAGACGGATGACGATCCGCAGGACATGCTCTTCGTCGAGGCCAGGCTCGTCGATGATCTCGATGCGTTCGGGGTACTCACCGGCGATGCGGCGAAGCTCGTCTCTGGCTTGTCGCTGACCCTCGGTGAGGACCGGCCTCCGTTTCCTTCGTGCCATTCCTTCCGCTCACCCGGCTCGACCGGGCCGGATCGACGCGGCAGGTGCGACGGGACCGAACCGGCCGCTGGACTGCTTCGTGGGTGGTGCCTTGAATCCGTTCCCGAAGATGTCCTGCCACAGCGCGACGCTCTCATCTTTATCTTCTTCGTGGTAGGCCGTGCTGATGTCGGCTGCGTACTTGTGGATCTTGTCGCGGAAGTTGGCGTAGGTTGTGTCGTCCCATCGATGGTCAAACGTCACACCCGACCCGGACGGGTCGGCGACGGACGGTCGCGTTTCATTCTGCTGGAGCCACTCGTCGAGGTCGTTGACGATATGGAGCAGTGTAGTGGGCACGTCGGCGTAGTAGCCGGGATCCACAATGGTTCTCCACCGCTCGACTCGCTCACCGACCAGCGTGGTGAGGATCACGGAGCGTGTGCCGAGAAAGGTTCCCTTGTGGTCGCGGAGAAACTTCAGGAGGCGGATCACCTTCCGGAGGGTCTTGCCGGTGATCTCGTCCTTGGTCCGCATCCACTGCGTGAACCCATCCGGATTGGTGTCCTCCCACTTGTCCTCATCCCGGTTCACGATCACCTGCCGCCAGCCCGGCAGGTGGAGGTAGGGAACGATGTCGACGTGACAGCTGTTGGCATACGTGAGCCTCACGCACCGGCACTTGCGGTTGCGAGGCATGTCCTTGTACGTGCTGTGACGGCCCAGCGCGGCATAGACCTGCTCGATGTAGCTCTTCGGGCTCGCTGACCACTCTGGATGCTCGTCAAGCAACAGCAGGAAGTCTGCGTCGAATTCGCCGTCGTCCCTGGGTGGCCTGATGATCGTTCGATGCGCCCAGGACCCCTGCGGGATCTTGTCTTGGACATACGGCCCGAGGACCGGATCGTCGGCCAGCGCGGCATAAATGGACTCGACCCGGGAATCGAGGAGCTCGAGGCTGCCCTTGCTCAAGTTCACCGTGTCGCGAAGCAAGGTGTCGAAGTAGGCGATGAGCTTCACCGTGTGGCCTCCAGGACCGGTTGACAGGCTGATGATTGGCTGTTCGTTGGGTCAAGCATCGATGTTCGTCTTGCTGTAGATCGGGGTGTAGGTGTCGGCCTGCTGCTTGGTAAACGCCTTCACCGAGGGAGCGGCCTTGCGGCTGACGTCCTCGGCGAGACCGCGGATACGTCTTCGGTCAACGCGGTCAAGGCGGAACAGTCCGGCTGGGACTACCGGATCGATCCGCAATACCTGTGTCGGCCCGACCAAGTGCTCCACCGCGTGGAACGACCCCACGCCCTGGGCCCGAAGGATAAGCGAAGTCGCCACCCGAGCCCATTGCCATAGACCGCCCTGATCGAGGCTGCTGGACAGATCGGTCAGCTCGTCGGTGGTGCCGAGCGACAGCACGTGGATATTCTCAAGCGCTATCCCGAGCATGCTGACGGCCTCGGCAACCCCAACCAGGGCAGGATTGCTCGCCCACACGCCGCCGTCCACAAGCCGGTGATGGCGGAGGCGGAATGCGGGCAGAAAGGTCGGAGCAGCTGTCGTAGCCATGGCGACATCGGCCATCGACTCGCGCCAGTCTCGCGTCAGGCGCTCATGATGTGGAGTCTTGAACACGTACACGTCATTGCGGTCGAGGCTATAGGCGGGGATGACGAGCCTTTTCCTGCTCGTCCCGAGGGTCTGCTCTCCGAAGATCGCCTCAAGGGCTTCCCGGAAGCGGGTCGCCGAGTGCTGAGACGAAACTCAACGGTGAGCGGGCAGACAGCAGCAACCCGGCAGCACAGGCCGGGGTTGGTGGCGGTGGACCTCAGGCGGCTGGGGTGAGGTCGACGGTGTAGCCCAGGGCCTGCAGCTCGCGGATCAGCCGGCG
>WNGB01008481.1_pt1 | contig 14593 bp, 10 predicted proteins | sample 5400681 | NCBI WGS metagenome assembly WNGB01 (sample SAMN13153367, study PRJNA577476) | soil metagenome | isolation source: 115 cm soil or saprolite under grassland replicate 2 | place: USA:California | collected 2016-06-15 | reverse complement strand
GATCACGCCCCCGGCGTACTCTTCCCGGGGGACCAGGCCTACTTTCTCCTCGTAGAACTTCCGCGCTCGAACGATATCGGCCACCGGTATATAAGGAATGATGGGTGCGTCCTTCAACATGCTTCCGCCCTCCAAGCTGAAGTCCTCGCCCTCGAGGCCCCACTCCAGTATGCGGCACGTCGAGCACGATTCATGGTTGGCGCTGCGGGATGCCGTCCTCGGAGTCCCCGCCATGCTGAGGGCGGCGCTGGCCAGCCAGAGCTACAGTCGGGAAGCGGCCATCCGCGTCGCGCGCATCGTGCGTCAGCTTCACGCGGACGCCGTCGCCGCGCTCGGCGACCGGGAAGCAGAGGACGTCGCGGGCGCGACCCTGAGGCTCGTTCAGGATCGCATCGTCGACATCTTCGGGCCGGCGGCCTGGGACGAGGCGTCCCGATCCGAGCCTTGAGGTCCGGCTAGTCCGCGGTCCCGGACAGCCACGCCGTCGCCGCCTCGATGTCCGGGAAGGACCTCAACTCGACTCCGTGCGGCTCCACGAGCATCGACAGTTGCCGGGCGAGGCCGAACCGGTACCGCTCGTCCGCACGGACGACGATGGCGACGCGAGACGAGAAGCCCCTCGACGGCAACGACCGGAGCATGCCCACCCGCCAGTCCACGTCCGGCTTGGAGATCGGCGCCTCGGACCGGGTGCCGTCGAACACGAGACTCGTTCCCGACCGAAGCTCCGGGTCGGCGGCCACCTCGTCGATGGCCGCACGCAATTCCGCGTTGCTGTAGTTGCCAATCGTTCGAATCACCACCACGTGGCCGCGACGGTCCCACTCCACCGGCATGTCGCCTGCATTCTCACTCAGGCTCCGGGGAAGCGCACGGACCCTCGTCACCGATAGGCGGCGGCCTGGATGCCGTAGAGCTGCGCGTACTGCCCGCTCCTGGCCATCAGCTCGTCGTGGGTGCCGACTTCCACCAGCCGGGCCCCGTCGAGCACGACGATGAGGTCCGCCATGCGCACGGTCGAGAAGCGGTGGGAGACGAGGATCGTGATGCGGCCGCCCCCGCCCTCCCCGGTGCCGCGCGCCGCGGCGGCGTAGCGCTCGAACAGCGCGTGCTCCGTCTCCGCGTCCAGGGCCGCCGTCGGTTCGTCGAGCACCAGCAGCAGCGGCTGCTCGCGCATGAAGCCGCGGGCCAGGGCCAGCTTCTGCCACTGGCCGAACGACAGCTCCACCCCGGACGGCCAGGTCGGACCGAGCTGCGTGTCGAGGCCGGAGACGAGGCGGGTCACGACGTCGCGGGCTCCGGCCCGGTCCACCGCCGCCCTCACGGCCGGCTCGTCCTCGATGCGGGGGACGTCGCCCAGGCCGACGGTGTGCCGCGCGCGGAACTCGAAGCGGAAGAAGTCCTGGAAGGCGCCGGCCAGGCGCGCCCTCCAGTCGCGGGCGGACACGCGCGCCAGCGGCGTGTCGTCCGCGAGGATCGATCCCGACGAGGGCTCGTACATCTTCGCGAGCAGCTTGACCAGCGTCGTCTTGCCCGCGCCGTTCTCGCCGACGATGGCGACCACCGCGCCCGCGGGCAGCGTCACCGACACGTCGTCCAGCACGACGCGCGACGTGCCGGGGTAGGCGAAGGACACGTGGTCGAGGCGCAGGCCGCGGCGGAGCACGGTGGGAACGGGCAGGTCCGCCGCCGCGGCCACGGAGGCGGCGTAGTCCTCGAGCCAGGCCAGCCGCCGCGAGCCGTCCATCCAGAACCCACGCAGGAATCCAATCTCGCCGACCGTGGCCCCGACGTACGCGGAGAGCCGGGCCCCGGCCGCGAGCACCAGCAGCACGTGGCCGGCCGGCGCGCGCAGCCCGGACGACACGAACACGACCGCGCCCACATAGGCGAGGCCGAAGATCGCCCAGGCCAGGGCGTGCCACCACGCCGAGCCCCACCGCGCCGCCGCCACCGCTCCGTACCAGCGCTCCCAGGCCGCTCGGCGCTCCGTCACCAGGCGCTCCCCGATGCCGGTGACCCGCACTTCCTTCCCGGGGGCCGCCGCGGTGGCGAGCGTGAACAGGTGACGGGCCAGGCGGCCGGCCTGGGCCCCCCGCTCCTGCGCGGCCCTCTCGACCTCGGGCCGCCATGTCGACGTCCACACCGTCGGGACCGCGAAGACCGCGAGCAGGAGAAGCGCGGGGTGGATCGACGCCAGCAGCGCCATGGTCACGCCCAGGCGCAGGATCCACCCCAGGGTGGAGAACAGCGACATGTACATGTGGTCGAGCACGAACACCTGGTTGCGGAGCATGGACAGCCGGTCCAGGTACTCCGGGCGCTCCTGATGCGCGATCGTCGCGACCGAGGCCTGCAGTCGCGCGACGTGCGCCTCCAGCGCGATCGTCACCTTGTCCCGGAAGCGCCTCTGCACGCGCGTGCCGACCGTGCGCAGGAACCAGGTGGCGGCCGTCGACACCCCGAGGCCGATGGCCGCCCCTTGCACCAGGCCGGGCCGGTGGGCGAGGACTCCCTGTCCGAGCAGCATCAGCCACAGGGCCAGGAGCGCGTCGGGCAGGGCGGCGACCTGGGAGAGCACGAAGGCCGCGACCATCAAGCGCGGCTCGTGGCGGTACCCCAGCTTGCACAGCCGCCACATCGACGACAGGGCGGGGGGCAGGGGCCCGATCGCGCGGCCCGGATCAGGAGAGGACGTCATAGGTCGTGCCCTCCTCCTCGCCGGGGACCTGGAAGCGCTGCGCCTGCAGGTCGAACATCGTCCGATAGCGTCCGCCCCGCGCCATCAGCTCGTCGTGGGTGCCGAGCTCGATGACCCGGCCGTGCTCGAGTACGCAGATACGGTCGGCATGTCGGACGGTGGAGAAGCGGTGCGAGATCAGGATCGTGGTGCAACGGCGCGTGGCGGTGAGGAGCCGATCGAAGATCTCCGCTTCCCCGCGCACGTCGAGCTGAGCGGTCGGCTCGTCGAGGAGCACGACACCCGCGCCCAGGGTGACGGCGGCCAGCGCGCGGGCGAGCGCCACGCGCTGCCACTGGCCGCCGGACAGGTCGGTGCCGCCGTCGTAGCCGCGGGCCAGCACCGTGTCCAGGGAGGCCAGGTTGGCCGCTCCCGCCGCCTCCAGCGCCGCGCGCACGACGTCGTCGGGCGCGCCCGCCGGGGCCACGTTGTCGCGCAGCGGAAGCTCGAGGCGCATGAAGTCCTGGAACACGGCGGCCAGGCGCGAGCGCCACGACCCGAGATCGAGCGCGCGAAGGTCGACGCCGTCGATCTCGATCGCCCCCGACTGCGGGTCGTACAGCCGGCACAGCAGCTTGGCGATCGTGGTCTTGCCCGCGCCGTTCTGTCCCACGATGGCGAGGGACGAGCCGGCGGGCACGGTGAGATCGAAGTGCTCCAGAACGGGCGCCCCGGCGCCGGCCGAATCGGGCGAGCCCGCCGGGTAGGCGAAGGTGACGTCGCGGAGGCGGATCTCGCGCGCCGGGCTCGCGTCCGCAGGGCGGTCGCCCGAGCGCAGCGCGCCCGCGGGACGCATTGCCGGCTCGAGGCGCAGCACCGCGGCCACGGGAGCGGCGGCGCCGTCGAGCGCCCAGCTGAATCCGCCGAACGCGATCATAGACACGCCGACGGCGCTTTGCACGTAGACGACGACTTCCCCGAGACTGATACCGCCGGCGGCGGCGGTGCGCGCCAGGGACCAGAACACGCCCACGTTCGCGGAGAGGACGAGGAGCAGGCTCCAGACGACCGGACGCTCACGGAGGCGGGTGGCCGCGTACTGAAGCTCGTGCAGGCGGGTGCGTCGAGCCATGAAGCGGTCGACGGTCCATCCGGCGAGGCCGAACAGCCGCAGCTCCTTGCTCGCGGGCGGGTCCACGGCCAGCCGGTAGGCGTAGTCGGCATCGCGTTGCGCGCCGCGCACCTCCTCGGTGTTGCGGTCGCGCCAGATCGCGCTCTCGCGGAGGAGCCAATGCGTCGCCAGCCACGCGCCCGCGAGCACGATCGGCGCCCACCACGCGTAGCGGGCGAGGATCACCGCGGACGCGATCCCGCCGATCATCTCGACCATGCCGCTCGCGATGAAGTCCATGGAGATCGAAAGAGGCGGCCCCGTCATCCCCAGGTCGAAGTCGCGCGCGACGGTGAGGTCGCTCGTGAGCGCCGGATCCTCGAGGTGTCCCACGCCCGGGGGGCGTACGCAGGCCTCGGTGAGCCGGTCGTAGAGCCAGGCCGCGGTGCGGTCGCCGAGGTTCGCGCTGACCGCCTGGTGAATTGGGCTGAGCACCTGGAGCAGCACGAAGATCGCGCCCGCCAGCGCGAGCGGCCCGGCCAGAGGATCGCCACGCTGCACGGCGCCGACGAGCACGCCCATCGTGATCGCGAAGGCCGCGGGCAGGATCCCTCGCAGCAGCAGAGAGGTCCACCAGGCGACGGCCAGGGCGGGGTCCGCCTTGGGCAGGACGGCGAAGAACTTCCATTCCTTGCGCTCGGTCAGTCGGCGGGACCACATCTTGATCGGCGAGTGTAAGCTCAAGCATGACCAAAAAAGAGAGCGACCCTTCCGGAAGGCGCCGCTTCCTCGGCGCCTCCCTCGGAGCCACGACGGCGCTCCTGGCCGGGTGGCGGCCATCGCCGGCCTCCGCCCTGGGGGCCAGCGACCGCATCCGCATCGGCGTGATCGGCACCGGCGGCCGCGCCCGCGGCCTCATGAGGCAGCTCAAGGAGCTGCCGGGTCAGGAGATGGTCGCCGTCTCCGACGTCTACGAGCCCCGGATGCTGGAGGCGGCGGAGATCGTCGGCGGGAGCCCGGCCAAGGTCCTCGATTACCGGCGCCTGCTCGACGACAAGGACATCCACGCCGTCCTCATCGGCGCTCCCGACCACTGGCACAAGACGATGACGCTCGAGGCGGTCGCCGCCGGCAAGGACGTGTACGTCGAGAAGCCCATCGCGCACTCCATCGAGGAGGGCGTGGCCATGGTCACCGCCGTCGAGTCCTCGAAACAGGTGGTACAGACCGGCACCCAGCAGAGGAGCTGGGACCACTGGATCCTCGGCAAGGAGATCGTCGATTCGGGCCGGCTCGGCCAGGTGACGTTCGTGAACACGTACTGGTACCAGCTCCGGAGCACCCAGCCCCTCCCCCCGATCGACGTCGCCAAGCTCGACTGGAAGCGCTGGCTCGGCTCGGCGCCCGATCAGCCCTTCGACGCGGAGCGCTTCCTCCGCTGGCGGCACTTCAAGGACTTCGGAGGCGGCGTGCTGACCGACCTCCTGACCCACTGGATCGACGTGGTCCATTGGTACATGGGAGTGGACACGCCCCTGACCGCGGTGAGCACCGGGCGCAACTACTTGATGAAGACGTGGGAATGGCCGGACGCGGTGACGGCCACCCTCGAATACCCCCGGGACTTCATGGTCACGCACACGGGGACCTACGGCAGCAGCATCGACGACGGCGGCCTCGAGCTACGCGGGGACCGGGGCACGCTCAAGATCGACCGGGAGCGCCTGGCCTTCTTCAGTGAAGACAGCAAGAAGGGAAGCTCGCGGTTCACGCCGGAGCCCGAGATACAGATCCGGTCGCTGGGCGACGGCTCCGTCAACCACCTCCGCAACTGGCTCGATTGCATTCGCAGCCGCAAGGCCCCGAACGCGCCCGTGCGCGTGGGCCACCTGGCCGTTCGGGCGGCCCACATTGCCAATGCCGCCCTGGGCCGGGGAACGCGCGTGCGCTTCAACGAGAAGACGGGGAAGGTGGAGACGCTGTGATGGAGACGGGCCTGTGGCGCGCGATCGTCTGGGGTGGTCTGGCCGCGGGGATCGGGGCTTGCCTCCTCGCCCTCGTCCTCTACCGTGTGCCCCTGCCCATCATCTACCAGTCGATCGCGGCCGGGCTGCTCGGCCGCGACGCCTATTCCGGCGGCCTCGCCACCGCCGCCCTGGGCCTGTTCCTGCACTTCGTCATCGCCATGACCGCGGCCGCCGTGTACGTGTCGGCCAGTCGGGCGGTGCCGCTCCTGGCACGCCAGCCGGTGCCGTGCGGGCTCGCGTTCGGCATCGCGGTGTACTTCTTCATGAAGTACGTGGTCCTGCCGCTCTCCGCGGTCACGCGGCGGACGCCGTTCGACCCCGCCGCGATGATCGGCCACGCGCTGCTGGTCGGCTTGCCGATCGCACTGTTCGCTCGCCGCTGACCGCACCGACCGCTTATGATCCGCGCCTTGGGCCCCGGAGCCGCCTTCTACGACCTCGACGGCACGCTGGTGCGGACGAACCTCGTCCACGTGCTCCTCTTCTACGCGCGGAACGATCGCGGGCTCCTGAAGAGCCTCCTGCGGACGGCCGTCTCCGTCGCCGGGATCCCGCTCTTCTTCGCCGCGGAGCGGGTCAGCCGCCAGGCCTTCAACGAGGTCTTCTTCCGGTTCTTCCGCGGCCTGACCGCGGATCGCCTGCGCCTGCTGGCCGAGGAGCTGTGGGAGCAGGTCCTCGAGCCCGCGCTGCGGCCGGAGGCGGCCGAGCTGATCGAAAGGTCGCGCGCGCAGGGACTGCGTCAGGTGCTCGTCACGGGGGCCTTCGATCTGGCGGTGGCGCCGCTCGTCCGCGAGCTCGGGTTCGACGACTGCGGGGCGAACCGTCTCGACCTCGCCGACGGCCGCGCCACCGGCCACCTCGTGCCCCCGGTAATGGCCGGCGCCGCCAAGGCGGGGTGGATCCGCGCCTACGCCGAGCGTGAGGGGCTGTCCCTCGGCAGCTCCTATGCCTACGCGGACAGCCTGAGCGACCTGCCCATGCTGTCGGTGGTGGGCCGGCCGACCGCCGTCAATCCCGATGCCGGCTTGCGGCGCGTGGCGCGCGAGCAGGGCTGGCCGGTGCTGTGGCTCTCGTGAGGCGGCGGTGAGCGTCCGCCTCCGCGGCCGTCCCGACGCGGGCACGGTGTTCATCGACACCGATTCCGCGCCGCGCGTCCTCCACTGCGGCGAGAGCCTGCTCGAGGCGCGGCTCCCCGTCGGCACCCGCGTCGTCTACCCGCGCCCGCCCATCGCGCCGGTGTCCGACGCGCACCAGGCCATCCGCGAGGCCATCGAGAATCCGCTCGGCTGTGACCCGCTTCCCGCGCAGCTCCGGCCCGGCATGCGGGTGACGATCGCGATGGACGACATCAGCCTGCCTCTTCCCCCCATGGAGAGGCCGGACGTGCGCCAGACCGCGCTCGAGGTGCTGCTGCCGATCCTCGCCGGGGCCGGGGTGGACGACATCCACCTCCTGGTGGCGAACTCGCTGCACCGCAAGATGACGGAGAGCGAGATGCGGCGCGCCGTCGGCGACGACATCCATCGCGAGTTCTACCCCGACCGGTACTACTGCCACGACGCCGAGGACCCGCAGGGGCTCGTGACCATCGGCACGACTGCCCATGGGGAGCGCCTGCGCCTCAACCGCCGCGCCGGCGAGAGCGATCTGCTCATCTACCTGAACATCAACCTCGTGCCCATGGACGGCGGCCACAAGTCGGTCACGGTCGGCCTGTGCGACTACGAGAGCCTGCGGCCGCACCACGAGCCGCAGACGATCCTCGACTCCGACAGCTACATGGACCCCGCCCGCTCCGCGCTGGGCCGGAAATGCGAGCGCATGGGCCGCCTGGTGGATGCCGCGCTCGACGTCTTCCACGTCGAGACCGTCCTCAACAACCGGATGTATCCGCCGGAGCTCGCGTTCCTCGCCAAGAACGAGGACGACTTCGACGACCGCGACCGGCTCAAGCTGCGCGCGGCGCGGCTGGCCCTGGATCGCCTTCCCTGGTCCGCCCGCCGCGCCTTCTTCCGGCGGCTGCCCGCTCCCTACGGCCTCATCGGCTGCTGGGCCGGGCGCACGGAGCCGGTGCACGAGCGCACGCTCGCGCGGTGCTTCGAGCAGTACGCGGTGGCCGTCGAGGGACAGTGCGACGTGCTGATCGCCGGGGTCCCCTACATCTCCCCCTACAACGTCAACTCGATCCTCAACCCCGTCCTCGTCCAGGTGATGGGTCCCGGCTACCTCTTCAACCTGTACCGGGGGCGCCCGCTCGTGCGGCGGGGCGGCGTGCTCATCCTGGCCCATCCCTGCTACGACGCGTTCGACACCGCGTCCCACCCCAGCTACGTCGAGTTCTTCCACCGCCTGTTGCCGGAGACACGCGACGCCTTCGAGCTGCGCGAGCGCTACGAGGAATCGTTCGCACACGACCCGCGCTATGTCGCCGCCTACCGCCACGGCCACGCCTATCACGGCGCCCATCCGTTCTTCATGTGGTACTGGGGCGAGAACGGGCGCCGCCACCTGGGCAAGATCATCGTGGTCGGCGCGGAGAACGGCTACGTGCCCGAGCGCCTGGGCTGGGAGCGCGCGGCCTCGCTGGAGGAGGCGATCGCGATGGGCCGGAGCCACGTGGGCCGCTCCGCCGAGGTGACCATGCTCCACCTGCCGCCCATCGTGATCGCCGACGTCGCATGAGCGAGACCCGGCTTTCCGCCGCTGAAGCCCTCACGGAGCGCCGCATCCTCCTGTGCGGGGGCACGGGCTTCCTGGGCAAGGTGTTCGCTTCCCTCCTCCTCGACCGCTTCCCGGAGATGGGTCATCTCTACCTCCTCGTCCGCTCGGCGGGAGATGCCCGACGCCGCTTCCGCGAGGAGATCCTGCCATCCCCGGCGTTCGATCCCCTGCGGCGGCGGTACGGCGCACGGCTGGAGCGCTACCTCGAGGACAAGCTCACGGTCGTGGAGGGCGACGTAGGCGAGCCCCTTCTGGGGCTGGCGGAGGACGTGGCCGCGCGCCTCGCCGCCGACTGCGACGTCGTGGTGAACGCGGCCGGTCACGTCGTCTTCAACGCGCCGCTCGACGCGGCGCTGCGCGGCAACGTCAGCGGAGCGCGGCACGCCCTGGCCTTCGCCCGACGGCTGCGGCGCCCCGCTCTCGTCCACGTGAGCACCTGCTACGTGGCGGGCGATCGCGACGGCGAACGCCGGGAGGACGAGCCCGTGGCCGGATTCCATCCACGATGGGAAGACGGTGACCTCCCGCTGTCACCGGAGGCGGAGGTCGCCCAGTGCGAGCGGGCGCTGGCGCGGGTCCGCGAGGAGGTCGAGGATCCGTCTCTGGAGCGGCAGTTTCGGGCCGCGGCCCGGCAGCGGTCGATCGACGAGGGAAAGGACCCCTCCGACGCGCGCGGGCGCGCGGCCGTGGCCCAGCAGCGCAAGGCCTGGGTCCGGCGGCGGCTCACGGAGCTGGGCGCGGAGCGAGCGAAGCGCTGGGGCTGGCCGAATGTGTACGTCTACACCAAGAGCCTCGGGGAGCAGCTCGTGGCCGCGTCGACCGGCATCGTGCGCACCATCGTGCGGCCCGCCATCATCGAGAGCGCGCTGAGCTTCCCCCACGCGGGCTGGAACGAGGGATTCACCACCACCGCGCCCCTCATACAGTTCGCGATCCGGGGCCACAGCCACTTCCCCGGACGCGCGGACGTCATCCTCGACCTCGTGCCCGTGGACGCGGTCGCGTGCGCGCTGGCCGCCGTCACCGCGCAGGCCTGCGTGGAGGAGCCGCCTCTCGTCTTTCAGCTCTCCACGAGCGACCGCAACCCCCTGCGTCTCGAGCGTGCGGCGGGCCTGATGGAGCTGTATCGCCGCCGCCGGTCGCGGCGGGCGGGAGCCGGCGCCGCCGAGAAGCTGGTGGGACGTCTGCAGATCCACACCGTCGATCCGGACCTGTTCGAAAGCGCGGTGCTGCCCGCGGTCCGGGCCGCGGCCCGAGGCGCGGCCCGGGTGCTGGAGGGCATCGAGGACGCTCCGCTCGGCATCTCCGGCTGGGTGCGACGGACCCAGGCCGCCCTCGCCGGCTGGCGGGACGAGCTGGGGATCGCGGAGGGCCAGATGCGGACGTTCCGTCCGTACATGGCGGACAAGCGTTACGTGTTCCGGACCGACAACGTGCGCGCCCTCTTCCGCCGCCTCGCCCCCTCCGACCGGGACCGCATCGGGTGGGACCCCGCCGCGATCGACTGGGCGGACTACTGGGTGAACGTGCACTGCCCCGGCCTCGAGCGCTGGGTGCTGGCCAAGCTGGAGCGGTCCGAGCGCGCGCCCGCGCGCCGGCCCGCCCACCGCACCCTGGTCGAGCTGTTCGACGGCGCCACGCGCGCCCACGCCTCCCGCGTCGCGATGGCGGTGCGCCGCGGCGGGGCCGAGCAGCGTTACACGTATGCCGAGCTGCGGGAATGCGCACTGCGGGCGGCGGTGTTCCTGGCCCGCCGAGGGGTGGCGCGCGGCGACAAGGTCGCGCTGCTCGCCGAGAACTCCCCCGAGTGGGGAATGGCGTTCTTCGGCGTCGCGCGCAGCGGCGCCGCCTGCGTGCCCCTCGCGGCGGCCGCCACCCCCCGGGAGGCGATGAGCCTCCTGGCCCGCAGCGACGCGAAGGTGCTGCTGCTGGGCGAGGCCCAGGCCGGCCGGAGGCGCGACCTCGAGCAGCGGGCCCGCGAGCAGGGACTGTCCGTGGCCATCGTGAGCCTGGACGAGCTGTTCGCGCCTTCCGGCCGGGACGACGAGCGCGAGGGAATCGCCGGCCTTCCCCCCGCCCCCGCGCCCGACGACACGGCTTCGATCCTTTTCACCTCCGGCACCACCGGCGCGGCCCGGGGCGTGGTGCTCTCGCATCGCAACCTGGCGAGCCAGGTGGGACAACTGCTCGCCGTCTACGACCTCGACCACCGCGACGGCATGCTCAGCCTCCTGCCCCTGCACCATTCCTTCGAGCTCTCGGCCGGGCTGCTCGTGCCCCTGAGCCGCGGCGCGCGGATCACGTACCTCTCCGAGCTGACCGGCGACGCGATCACGTCCGCGCTGCGGTCGGGACGCGTCACCTGCATGGTCGGCGTGCCCGCGGTGTGGGACCTCGTGCGCCGCCGCCTGCTCGGGCGTCTGCGCGAGCGTTCGCCGCGCCTGGGTGACTTCGCTTCACGCTTGATCGCCCTCAATCGCCGGTTGCGCGACGAGACGCCCCTCAACCTCGGGCCCCTGCTCTTCGCCCCCGTCCACCTGGCCCTCGGGGGGCGGATCCGGTACCTCATCAGTGGCGGGGCCGCCCTTTCCCGCGAGTCGCTCGAGACCTTCCGCGGGCTGGGTTTCGAGCTCCTCGAGGGCTATGGCCTCACCGAGGCCGCTCCTGTCCTGACCGTGAACCGGCCCGGCGATCGGCCGGCCCCCGGCGTGGTGGGCGCGCCGTTGCCGGGTGTCGAGCTCAGGATCGATGGCCCCGATGCGTCGGGCGTCGGCGAGATCCTGGCGCGTGGTCCGGCCGTCATGGCCGGTTACTACAACGACGCCAAGGCCACGGGCGAGGCGCTCGAAGGAGGCTGGCTGCGCACCGGCGATCTCGGGCGCCTGGACGGCGCGGGTCGCCTCCAGATCGTGGGACGGCTCAAGGACGTCGTGGTCGGGCCCGACGGGGAGAACGTCCATCCCGAAGAGCTGGAGCGTCTCTACGCCGCGCCCGCGCTGATCCAGGAGCTGTGCGTCGTGGGACTTCCGGATCCGGACGGCGCCGAACGCGTCGCCTGCCTCGCCGTGCCCAACGTCCAGGCCGCGCCCGGCCGGACGGCGACCGAGTGGCGCGAGCGCATCGAGGCCCACGTCCGTCGCACCGCCGCCGGCCTCCCCGCCCACAAGCGCATCCGCATCCTCCACGTGCAGGAGGGCGAGCTGCCACGGACGGCGACGCGGAAGGTCCAGCGGCGCGAGGTGGCGACGCTCGTGGCCGCGCTGGAGGCAGATCGTGCGCCGCGCGCGACGGCGGAGGTGGTCCCGTCCGACGTCGAGTGGCTCGAGCGGATCGTCGCTCCGCTGGTCGGATGCCGGCCGCGCGACCTGCGCCCCGGCGCCTCCCTGGATCAGCTCGGATTGGACAGCCTGGGCTATGCCGAGCTCGTGGCCGCGCTCGAGGCGGCCGGTCACGAGCCGCCACCGGTGGAGAGGCTGGCCTCGCTGCGCAGCCTCGGCGAGCTGGCCGCCATCCTGGCCCCCGGAGGGGAAGCGGCGACGCCGCTGGCCGCGCCGTTGCGACGCGCCGACCACGAGATCGCCGTCCCTCCTCTCCTCGCCGCCCTGGGCCGGCGCGGCTACCGGATGGCGGAGCGGCTGCTCTACGGCGGGGTGCTGCAGGCGCGCGTGCGCGGACGGATGCACGTCCCGCGCGAAGGTCCGTTCCTCGTCGCCGCCAACCACCTGTCGCACCTCGACGCCGGACTGGTCCGCCTGGCCCTCGGCGCCAGCGGAGACCGCCTGTTCGTGCTCGCCGCCGCCGACTATTTCTTCGACACCGCCCTCAAGCGCGCGTTCTTTTCGAGCTTCGCGGGCCTGCTGCCGGTCGAGCGCGGCGCGACCACCGCGGACTCGCTCCGGCGAGCGGTGGAGACGCTCGAGAAGGGCTTCAGCGTCCTCGTCTTCCCGGAAGGCACGCGCTCCCGGAGCGGCGCCCTGCAGGAGTTCCATCGCGGCGTGGGCCACCTCGCCCTGCGCGCCCGCGTCGGCGTCCTGCCCATGCGGGTGGAGACGCATCGCGCGCTGCCTCCGGGCAGCCTGACCCTGAAGTCGCGGAAGGTGGACGCGCGCATCGGCCCTTTCCTCGGTTACGACGTGCTCGCGCGGCGGGCGGCCGGGCGGACTCGGGCGGAAGCGGAGCGCGAGGTGTCCCGGACCGTCCGCGAGGCGATCGAGCGGCTGGGTCCGAGCCAGGCGCGGCGAACGCCGGCCCCGCGCCGCAACGAGTCCGTGCCCGTGGAAGTCGAGCCTTGACACGAACGACGGGACGCATATCCTGGCCTCACCAATTCCACCGCCGCCGCGAGTGCCGTGAACGTCTTCCGAACCCCTGTCCGGGTTCGAGGGGGGTGCCATGAAGCTTGCCGTCGAGCGCTTGCTCGATCGCCGCTCCTTCTTCACGTCCATGGGCAAGGCCGCCGCGGGCGCCTCCGCCTTCGGACTGCTCAGCGACGCCGATCTCGAAGCCGCGCCGCAGAACGTGCAGCGCAACTCGATCCCCTCCCAGCTCAAGATCACGGACATGCGCGTGGCGGTGGTGGAGAAGGCGCCGATGACGTGCCCTCTCATCCGCCTGGACACGAACCAGGGCCTCGTCGGGTACGGCGAGGTCCGGGACGGCGCCTCCGCGACCTACGCCCTCTTCCTGAAGAGCCGGATCCTGGGCGAGAACCCCTGCAACGTCGACCGGCTGTTCCGGAAGATCAAGCAGTTCGGCGCCCCCGCGCGCCAGGCGGGCGGGGTGTGCGGGGTGGAAATGGCGCTGTGGGACCTCGCGGGCAAGGCATACGGCGTACCCGCCTTCCAGATGCTCGGGGGCAAGTTCCGCGATCAGGTGCGCCTCTATGCGGACACCACGGAGACCGAGGACCCGCACGAGCAGGGACGCCGCCTCAAGAAGAGGATGGAGATCGGCTTCACGTGGCTCAAGCAGGACTTCGGCATCAACCTTCTCAAGGACCAGCCGGGCACGCTGGCCATGCCGGTGGGCGCACCCTCTTCCGGCGGCGCGCTCGTGATGCATCCCTTCACCGGGATCGAGATCACGGACAAGGGCATCGCGTTCCTGTCGGACTGGATGGCCGCCGTTCGCCAGGAGGTCGGCATGGAGGTGCCGCTTGCGTCCGACCATTACGGCCACATCGGGGTGAACTCGTGTATCCGCCTCGCGCGGGCCATGGAGAAGCACCAGCTCGCCTGGATGGAGGACATGGTGCCCTGGCAGCTGGGCGAGCTGATGAAGCAGATCAAGGACGCCGTCGACATCCCGATCCTCACTGGCGAGGACATCTTCTTGAAGGAGGACTTCGCGAAGCTCATCACCATGGGGGCGGTGGACATGATCCACCCCGACCTCGCCTCCGCGGGCGGCCTGCTCGAGACGAAGAAGATCGGCGACTTCGCGATGGAGCACGGCGTGCCCATGGCCATGCACTTCGCGGGCTCGCCCGTGTCCTTCATGGCAAACCTGCACACCGCGGCCGCCACCGAGAACTTCGTGGCCCTCGAGCACCATTCCGTCGACGTGCCCTGGTGGGAGGACCTCGTGACCGGAGTGCCGAAGCCGATCTTCCAGAAAGGGTTCGCCAGCCCCTCGGACCGGCCGGGCCTGGGCGTGGAGCTCGTCGAGGAGGTCGTCAAAGCGCACCTCAGACCAGGCACGCAGTACTTCGCGCCCACTCCGGAGTGGGACACGGAAAGATCATGGGACCGCCTGTGGAGTTAGGCACCGAGGGCACGAAGGAGACGAAGGACACGTAGAGCAAGGCAGCGTCGCAAAGCGGCGGTGCCTTGCGAGGGGGGTTTCAGGGGGGGCCGCGAACGCCCGTCGGTGTGAAGCGTGAGTGCCCCCCCTGACTGAATAAGCAGGCAGGGCGGGTAATCAAGCAAACAAGCCAGGGAGGCCTCGATGACCAGGCGACTTGTCGTAGCGATCTTGGTGTCGGCCGCGGCGGCTCTGCCCGCCGTCCCCGTGAGCGCCCAGGTCACGACGGGCACCATCCTCGGGACGGTCAAG
>WNGB01008480.1_pt1 | contig 14594 bp, 5 predicted proteins | sample 5400681 | NCBI WGS metagenome assembly WNGB01 (sample SAMN13153367, study PRJNA577476) | soil metagenome | isolation source: 115 cm soil or saprolite under grassland replicate 2 | place: USA:California | collected 2016-06-15 | reverse complement strand
TCGCTCGATGTCTTTTTGCGTTAACTGCAACAAAGACTTACGCTTTAACCAGATCAGAGTTTTCATGGTGTGGATTGCGGCTTCGGCCAAGATAACGTAACCGTCATGGCGGATATTTTCTTTGTCTGGAAGGCGAGATCGGTCCGCCACTTGATTCTCCACTTGTGCGAGTATATCAAAGGCTTGTCTTACATCAATCTTGTCTGATTCGAAAGATGTCTCAACCGCTCGTACGATTAGCCGTATTGCCGTATACAACATATAATCGTAGGTTATATGTGATAAAGCTTGTAGTGCCGATAACAATCGAGGGCGATCAACACTAAAGCGAGCAAGGGATGCATCGCCACCGAAATCCTGGGCATGTTGATAAGACAAGAGCCAGAATATGACCGAACTCCAGGCCTCGTTCCTTTTAGGAACCAGAAGCGTTTGAGCTAACGATACTGCCTCTATACTATCGTATTCAAATATAATTGGCAGACAAAATGCCAAAATGTTATCACGATCCACGCTGACTTGGCACTGTTTAATTTCGTTGATGACTAAGGATCGAAGGATATCAGCTACGCCTTGCCCGTAGTTGGCACGATATGCGCTCATGGCGAGGCGTGCAGCTAACTCAATACGTACGGTACGTGCTGGAATCCGCATTGTTAAGTTTCGTATGCGCCGCAGTAGATCGCTATCATCAGTAAAATCGCGAACTGAAAGTGAGCGGATTGTTAGGCGAATCACATCGGAATAAAGACCAATGAGTCCACCCAATGTCAATCCAGCTCCAGGCTGTTGATATAGGGTCTGTATGTCCATATATAAATGCTCAGCTACATGAGTGCTGAATTTTGCAATCACTTCGACTAGTCGATACCCTACACCTACACGCGACAATAAGTCATCAATTTTCTTCCACTCATCAATCGCCTCCTCGCAGAGATCGGTTGCAAGTTTTTCGCTGTTGGAGCCACAGCTATGGACAATCGCCGCCAGACAAGCTAAAGCGTCAGACTTGACGGTCGATTGCCTTATAGTACGAGCATGAGCTATTAATACACCAAGATTGTGGTGTTCAAAAATGCGGTTCTCCTGCATTGCTTCATCAAGTACATTAATTAGGCAATGGTCCCTCGCAATTTCATTTATTGATGCCATTGCATCCAGAGCATCTTTTAGAATGCGGTCTGCGTTTTTCGAATTGTAGAGACGAAGAGTATTCTCAATGACGACTTCATATGCTCGGATTCGCCGCTGTCGCATGTTGAGGGTCGATGCGACTATTAGCGCCTCCTCAGGATCAATTTTGACGAGAGTTCGTAGCGTTGGCCGAATAGCCTCAAAATGCTCTGCCGAGTGTGCAAGTAAATTACTAAATACTTGCTCAAATTGCTCTCTGACAGTACGCAAAACGGTAGAATCTTGCGGGGTGATTGTTTGTAGTGTAAGACGCAAATAGGCAAGGCAGAAGGCGCGTTCGTCCAAATCTTCGATCTGCTCCAGAATATCGCGATGGATCTCGCGCAGATCCTGTAGAGCGCTGCTGGCATCAACTGGAAATAGTGCTTCAGCAAGCACCAATCGAACACGGATCCACTCCTGGCGAGGAGCACTAATCGATGTATAACGAGGTACTCGCAGGCGATTGATTAGCGACAGGCGCGATGCTATCGGTATCCTGACCACCGTTTCGCTTATTTGCCGTAAGCTCCGCAACGGAATAATGAAATTGGGGTCTTCTTCAACAGTGTTCAACCACAAATTGACCACCCACTCTTGGTTGGGAGCGTCGGGATTCTGGCGGCACCATTGGCGAATCAAAGCCTCTTTGGCTTTTGCTGTTTTTGGTTTCAAATCGTCGAGTAGAACATCGAGAGGTTTCTCACTGAACCACGAAGGTAAATAATACTGAGCCTTTGATGTTTCTGGTCGATCTGCGTTATTTTGCTCTTTCGATTCAAGATTTGAACCAGACCCTACATTCTGAACCGCCATATCAATCAGACTCTGCCTTTGATTTCGCCCTACAATCTGCTCAAGAAGGGCCATCGCAACATCTGGAACTATTGGAAAAATATCTAAGGCTATATGTTGAACAATGTCTCGATCGAGATGGTCAATTGGCAGATTCTGAGTTAGTGCAGCTAACTCCGCTTTAGCATCAGTAGAGACACGTCCTCCATTCTTTTTAATAAATGTGTAGGCTTGGCCCAGCATACGGATCTTGACGGATAATTCTGAAAACGCGTAAATTTTACGCAGTGCTTCATTTTCCTTTCCAATGGAAAGAAGTGCTCTTATTTCATCTTGATCGATGTCGTTGTCAATGAGACATTTGGCTGCCGCGATTCCTAAAGTCCATTTGACAAGTCCCTGATAATCACTATCATCTCGCGCCATTTGCGATGCAATTCGAAGACGTCTGACAATCCGAGAAATATCGCCAGTTTCGCGAATTGTGGTGACAAAGGCATCTGGGCGGAGTTGAGCCTGTAATCCAATATAGTCCTGGCTCTCCTTATAGAGCAACTCTAATAGATCCTCTTCATCCTGCCGATTATCGCTGATATATTCAATCATTCGTCGAATGATAAGCTTCGCACGATCGTCGGCTTGCTCTTTCAGCTTCTGCTGTAAGAGATTATTATTAAACGCTAACCTACCAGTAATTGTCGAGAGCTGTACCAAGCCAGTGCCAATCAAAGCATCACGAAGCATAGTTGGGTCTTTTCCGGTTAGACCGGCAAGGGTATGAAGAGATAGTGGTGCAGGTGAAATGGCTAGGATTTCCAAGGCATCAAGGATGGTGGATTCGACAGCCTGAAGTGTTAAGTTAACTTGTTGTTCAATAAGACGAGCGAGGTCATCTGTGATGTCAAATGATCGATTTGGATGTGCTAATTTGATCTCTTTGATAATACGTAAATATCCAGGAATACCATTGCAGGTATCTTGAATGTTCTTCAATTCTTCGTTCGTGAATCCCACACCATCAAAAAAAGCCTTCGTTTCATGGAAATTGAACTGTGGCACGTCACGCTGAAGGCAGCGAGCTCTCGAAGGTAAATCCTTAATCTTGTCTGCACGGCAACTGAATAAAAGGTAAGGGCTGCGTGGCCTCGTCGCTATCGGAAATACATCAATGATGCGTTCACCGGAAGGTCCTTCAAATGCCCACTCTACACCATCAATGACAAAATAGTAGGGTCCGTTCTTCGCTCGCGCACTAAGCTGCGTAACTAGAGCAGGGAACATGCTTTGTAACTCCGCAAGCTTAATTGTCTCGGAAGGAGTATTCTTTCCTAACAAAAGACAAAGCTGGAAGCATAAACTATACAAAAAAGCATGCTGCCGTTGCTGTAAAGGATTCGAAGTGATAAAGTAAGTAATCGTTCGACCACTGTATTGTCGAGCGAACTGTGCGAGTAAATTAGATCTACCAGATTGCGTTGCCCCTATTACCATCTGCTGCTGACAATCCGCCGAGAATGTATCAGCGATCTGGCGAATGTAGCCATCTCGCGAAAGCTCATCTTTCGGAGGTAAGGGCAAGAACTGTTCGAGATTGGTGTTGTACTTGTTAGACATATCTTCCTCAAAGGCTATCTACTCTACGATGCGACTACCTAAATGAATACCGTATCAAGTGTATGCAAGCAAGTCCCCTGGCTACTTTCCGCATCTTTCTGCATTTCCGTAGCTTTCCATACGATCTTACAGCCTCATAGCGACCTCTTCGGTGTAGCATTGAGGCTGAGCACCAGCAGCCGCTCGAGTGCCATGTGTCGCGTCGCTACAGAGATGCTATGGCATGACTTCCGGTTCGTCTGGTGCAAGCCATTCCTCAGATTGAAACCGGCCCAGTCGTTACTCGCAGAAGAAGAGTTCATTCGGTCCCCCGCGGCGGAGTTCGCCTGGCCTTGCCAGTTGGAACGATCCCCCACGACTCCATCCATGCTTTCATCTGGCGCAAACCCCCAGGTTGGAATCGACGTTTGCTCTCATCCCAGGCGTAAAACTCCTTGAAAAGGCGCTCTTCGGTTACTTCTTCTCCGGCGGCCAGTAGATCGTTCCAAGCCGCGTATAGCGTCGCGACAATTTCAGTCTCATCCGTATCCAGCCCAACAAAGCGCTCGATCAGGTCGTCGATACGCGCGGCATGTGGCCCAAACGCCTCCTCCATTCTGGAGGCAGTCTGCACAAGACCGGGAAGCGAGACAAATTGGTAGGCTTTGCGATCGCCGGAGCGTCGAACGTCCTGGAAAGCTCCAAGCTTTTTGCCGTAGGCCGCAACAGCCAGCAGGTGATCGAAATCCGCTGGGCCAGCCGCCATGCGCGTCGGCGAGCGCCCAAGATCGACTGCGCTGTGTGCCTCGACAATGTGCAGAATCTTCTCGGCTTTGACATGACCAAGCGTTTTCTCGAAGCCATGTTGCTGGTGTTTTTCAATCGCCCGCGCCAACACAATCACATTCCGATCAAGCACTGTCAGATCAGAAGCAGGTTGTATCGTTTCCATTCCCGCTTGGGGTACAGACGCAGCAACATCATAGATCTCCCGCTCCTCAGCCGCTCGCCTCCTCGTCAGTTGTTCGGTCGCCTGTTGGAAATCGATGATCGTCGTCTCGCTGACCAGCTCGACCGGCTGCGGCTCACCGAAGTCCAGGGGCAATTGTGGTGCATCGGCGTAAGGCGCTGGCCGCGCGACCACCTTCTTCTCGCGTCCTTTTGCTTTCTTTACGCCCTTGTCGTGCAGACCCTGCGCGACCTCCTCGGCGTAGCGCTGATGGTTGAGCGCTAACAGCCTATTCAGTACCGTGCGCCGCGCCAGCTCGGAGATGGTGTAACGTTGCCCCTGCTTGGTCTGATGGAAGCCGTGGTTTAGGTCGAGGTCGGCCCAGCCATAGGCCGCAGCAACCGCCTGGTCTACCGCGACGTGTAGCCGCCGCAGCTCGGCGATATCGGTGCTAACCTCTTTGGGATCGTGAAAGCGATTGTAGATCTTGGTCAGGCCCTCTTGTCGCGCTAGCATCACCTGCTGCCGGTGAGCGTGATAAGCTTCACCGAGTGCGTCGAAGGTGTCGAGCAACGCAGGGAAAGGGAAGGTATCAAAAACATCACTCGGTGTATAGCGAAGATCTCCCTTCATCGAGGAGGCGAATTCTCTAGCCCAAGCATCATGAAATGCAGACTGTAAAAGTGCAAAATCACTGCCTTTGTTCATCGCGAAAACGTATGTTGCGTGTGAAAACACCTTATCGGTTTCAGAGAAAGCGAAGGCTAAGGTACGACTCGTAGCAGCAACGACTAACACACGATCCAGGCTTGCTATTGCAGTGTAGAGAGCTGGCCTCTTATCTGCATAGTGCCACCATCGCTCAGGCAAAGGTTTTCTCAGGACAAATTCGCCTCGTGCATTGCGACGTTGTCGTTCTGGCCGAACCTTTTCTTGCACGATTGCCATGCATTCTTGGTAGGTTTCTGCTTTCTCTAATGGCCAATCGTGGAAATTAATGACCCAACGCGAGGGCGACTGATCTGGCCTAGTATTCAAGTCTTCACCATTAATGAATGGAAATAGTACATCTCTATTGCGAGCATTCATGTTCACCAATGCTAGCGCCTCTGTCGGATCTAGTACAAAACCCATCCCAAGAACGTACGAGCCATTAAATGCTAGCCCTCCATTATGTGATAAGCGGTGGGGTGATCCTTGTGCTACCCCAGCCTCCGTGAGCAGTGAGGAGATTGCGGTGGCTGTCCTATCGTCGAGAAAATAATGACCGTTCCAGTCGCCACGCCGCAACCAAACGTGTGCGACTTCGACTGCTGCAAAACCAGGCCACGGCCGGCTCGGTACAGCACGAGGAATAGTGAACCCTGCCTTAGCCAGTTGATCTAAACCTACTTCGCGTGTGTCACCCTGTGCGATTGTGTTGGTCGCGATCAAGCCTGACTGGCCATGTTGCCGTAGCACACTCCCAATTCGCAAGAAAAAATAGGCACACAAATCTGCGTGACCACGAGCACCACTTGCCAAAACCTCTACCAGGTAATCCCTATACGAACCGCCTAAAGCGCCCGATATTAGCTTGCCACCCTGGAAAGGTGGGTTACCCACAATTGCCGCAAAGCCCAGCCCATCTTGTGCCAGCGGTAGTGCTTCCAGTTGAGCAAACAGCGGGGCCAGCATCTGCCCAAAACCGTCGAGTGTGAACTGCGTGCCCGGTGCCTCTTCGCGGGCTTCTTCGATGAAGACCTCCGGGAACTCCAATGGCCAGTGGAACGGCACGCGACCCTGAAGCAGGTCGTTGGCCTCACGACGCAGGGCGGCCAGCTCATCGCGGTTACCATCGGCCTTCGGCGCGCCCGCACCGCCGCGCCGGATCGTCTCGAACGCCTCGGCGGCTAGCGACATGCGGTACTCGAACTCGCCGCTCAACTCCTTGCGCCGTTTAGGATTGGGGTGGAACGAAGCGGCAACCAGCAGATCGGCGGCCAGCTTGACGAGCTCTAGCCCTTCATTGGCCTTGTGCAGCCAGGCCGCCTTGCGCTCGGCGTCGCGCACATCCAGCACCGGTATCTCGCGGATCTTGCGGCGCAGGGCGATGGCCCGCTGAAGCGCCCTGCGTAGCGGCTCGGTCAGGAATGTCGCCGTCGTCGAGCCAGTGTCGCGCGCCAGCGACCAATGGAGCAGCTGATCGACGTGGGCGATACCCAGCAGTGAGTCGCCCGCGCGCAGCGCGTGGTCGAGGAATGAGAACGGTCGATCCTTCTGGAGTGTGATCAGCCACAGCGAGAGTTTTGCCATCTCGACCGCCAGCGGGTTCTTGTCCACGCCGTAGAGGCAGCGGTCGGCCACCAGCCGGCGCGCCCAGGCCAGGCGCTCCTCGGCATCGCGTAGCCCGAACAGTGTATTGAGCTGTGGATCAGGGCTACCGCCAGGCGTCCGTACCTCGGCTGCCTCGGCCAGCCGCTCGGCGAGATAGCGGCACGCCTGAACCAGGAATGCACCGCTGCCCATTGCCATATCACAGACCTGGAGCGACAGGATGCGTTCGGCAGGGTGGAGTGTCCACTGTTCCTTGGTCAGCCCCTCAGCTGGGCCGTGGTAGACCAGCGGGTCGAGCGTGTGTTGGACGATCGGCTCGGTCAGCGAGCGCGGTGTGTAGTGTGTCCCGCTGCTGCGCCGGTCGGTGCCGGAAGTGACATAGATGCTGCCGGACGTGATGATCACCGGTCGGCCGAAGGTATCAGGCCGCAGTACGCCGGCAAATGGCTTCACCCGCTCGACCAGCGCAGCGTCGTTGTCACAGGCAGCACGTAGCGCATCAAGGTCGCGCCATTCGAGCGGCTTGCTCAGCCCGTTCGCCAGGGCGCTAGTCGAGCGACCGGTCTCTTCACGCAGAAATTCGAGCAACTCCTTGTTGTCGCGCAATGCGGCATCTGGTGTTCCATTGCCGAATATATCCAAGGTCGCTGAGGCCACTCCTTTGAGCTTGGTTCCGTATGCTCTGCGCTCCAACTCGACGAGGGAAATCTCCGGCTCGCGATCCTTGGTGCCGGCCAGCCCTAGTACCGGATCGGTGGTGCGCTTGGCCGTGTGGTCGAGCAAACCCTCGTATACGTGGCCAATCTGCTCGATGTCGAGCGCGCGGAAGGAGAGCCGGCGCGGCTCGGCTGGGCCACCACCCGGCACACTGATGCGCAGAATCTGCAGTGCCTCGAGCAGGTGCAACACCGTACGGTTGTCGACTGGAACTGGCCGTGCCGGCATCTCAGTCCAGCGCGTGGCCTGTGCGCGGCCCTCGAGAAATGGAAAGCGGTCGGGATCGAACAGCGCGCCGCCATAGGCCGGCAAGCGCAGGTCCTCGTGCTGAACGCCACCAAAGACCGCGCGGAAGGTCGCCAGCAGGCGGCTCCAGGCGTCGTGTCGACGCTCTAGCACCTCCTCGCCGGTCTCGTCGGCAGTAGCGCGCAATTGCGCCCGCAAGGTCGAGACGGCGTAGTGCTCGTCATACATCGGCTTGCCGAGCAACAGCAGCCCGCGCTCCTCGGCCGAGAACAGAAACACCAGCCGCATCATCATCGTCAGCGCCGCCTCGTACAGCATGGTCTCCGAGACGCCCGCGAGCAGTGTCCGGCCGCGATCCTTGTCGATCCGGTCGAGCGTCTGCACCAGCACCTCGACCGCCTGGCGCACCTGATAGCCAAGCTGGTCGGTAACCTCCTGCTGATTAGCGGCGCTCTCGGCCAGCAGCGCTTCAAGCGTATCACCATCAGGCACGCCAAACGCACGATAGACACCGAGCAGCGAGCGAAAGGCACGCAATGTGACCGGCTCGTCGAGCCAGAGTGCGGCGTACCAAGAGATGAATCCAGCTGTTTCGCCGGCCGGAGCATGCACGAGCATCCAGCGCTCGCCATTGGTGACCAGGCCTAGTCGCACGCCCGTGGCGCGCAGCAGCTCAGCCAAGCGTGTCGCTGGCGAAGCCTTCCAGCGGTGATCCTTGAGCGGCTTGTCGAGATCCTGCCCTGGCGAGACAATTTGGACGAGGATGCGGGGCGACAGCCCGGCGCGCTGGATAAGTAGATCCGGGCGCAGCGTCTCGCCCTGCTCGGCAATGGTCGCTTTCAGCACCTCGGGGATGGCCGGGCCAGTGAGCAACAAGTCGCTGGTGAAGCCTAATACATCACGCAGCACGAAACGCACCCAAGCAGTGTGGATCGCCGGGTCGGGCCGTAGGCCCAGTTGATTATCGGCCCACTCCTCGTAGGCCAAGCGCAGGTTGCGGGTGACCTCTGGGTCGTGGGCATCGAGCCCCTGCGGGAAGGCACGCAGCAGCACCGGCATCGACAGGAATGGGCCGGAGATTTCGACTAATGAGAGCCAGTCGGCATGGTGACGAGCAATGAACATAAGTCAGACCTGTAAGGCAATACTAGGATGGGTCATTCACGAACTTTCGCAGGAACAGTTCTGGATGAGGCGTTCCACGCAGTTGTGCTAGAGTTGGCTGATACGGTCGTAGGAACGCATCAGGATCCACAGGCTGAAAGACTTTTAGATTCGTGCGAACCTTACTGAGTGCTTGCTCATATTCGGGCTGTGTAGTCAGTAGGTCGTTACTGGGCTTCAGCCGTTGCTGAAATGCATCCTCGCGCCCCGTCAGTTGCCAGCGCTCTTCGTTCTGATTTACCTCTTGTACCTGCATCCATTCGGGCAGAAGCTCGATCAATTGGATCGTCGCCCCAAACGTAATCTGATGAGCAAAGTGATCGAGCGTCTTATCAGATGGCGACCTAGCTATGGGTAAGCTGGCGTCATGATGGACTACGAAGAGCCGTTGATGTGCTCTTACCGCATTTATCAGGTCGGCAATATCGCGCGGCTCTTTACTTGTTGTTCTGATTTCTGCACGATACAAGGCTGGCCTTGGATGATGCTCGTCATATACTGAGCAGTAGATTGTCTGACCGAGCTGTCGAAGATCACTTTCCTGATAGTCCCCCGATACGAAAACCATCAGTTCCTGTCCGCTCAACTCCTTAGATTGTTTGTATTCAAACTCGCAGAGTCGCTGTTCCTCAAGTAACCCTTGGAGCCACTGATAGTAGACGGTGTGACGAAGATTGAAAGGGCTACACAGAGCTTGCATCTGAGCCAAGTCTCTTGCCGCATCTATATACAGGCTTGAGGTTTGCGGCACAGTCAGGATTATTGAAGCCTCGATGTTGGCCCCAGTTAGGGCCATTTTTGTCCAGTTGTGGCTACCAACCCAGATTTCAGCCGACCCGTCACTACGATCGAGAAGGAGGAGCTTCGGATGGAGCAGGTGCCGCGGTAGACTATTCATGGCGCCCGACACTTCAACGCGGCCTCTGAAGATCCGTAGGTGCAGAAAGACACGCTCCGAAACCGTACCACTACGTGCAAACGCTTTTGTTGCTTCAACGAGGTGTGCAAGTTGAGCGATGCTGGTTGGAAGTTGAATGTCAATGCAAACAAAGCTCCTGTCTGCACTCAAAAGATCAGCGAGACCCGAGTGTACAAACGTCGGCTCTACCGTCCAGTACGCGATTGCAGCACGCATCGCCGTCGCGGTCTGGAGACTGGCGTGGAGGCGCGCGAAGAACTGCGCCGGTTCGACAACTGAGGTAAGAAACTCGATGTTCTGAATATCGTTCTTGTCAAGTTGCATAGCACACCTGATTGTTTACCATCATCTGTGCCGTTCCGGCACCAAAAATGTGACTGCTATCGGGAACAGCCGTGGGTGCGGATCGGCGTAGCGCGCGCTGACAGCGGCAGTCTCCGCATCAATCTCAGCTGGGATTTGCGCGGCGCGGGCGCGCAGGCTGGCCGCGTTACGATCGAACTGCTCGCGCTCGGCGTCGCTGAAGGTAGGCAACATCAGCTGTGTGACCGCCGGCTCATGCAACTCAACCTCGATCGCGCGCTTCAGCTCGGCCAAGATCGCCGTGATGTCCGCGACCTCTTTAGCAGCGCGGTCGGCGAGGAGCTTCTGCAGGCTTTCGCTCCGCTCGCGCAACCTGGCTTCCAATGCTGCCAACAGCGCCGCCTCGTGCTGTGGCCAAAGCGCCGCGAGGCGCTGCTGCATCGCTGGCGACACTGATCGATCAGTCGCCGCCGCCAGCGCGCGCTGTGTCTCACGGACGTTGAGCCGCACGAAGCGCCCTTCCTTAAGCAAGCCACCGGCGCTGATCAGCTCCTCATGCAGTCGCTGATGGTCGGTACCCAGCACCAGCAGGCGTGCGTACCCGAAGATCGCCGGCGTCTCAAGCGCGTCGTTCGGAACGATCCGCGCGGTCACGCGGTTGAGCTTGCCGTGCCCGCCGGTCGCCCAGACCTCGGCGCGCAGCAGGCGCAGGGCCATTGCCACCAGCCGGTGATTCAGATGCGCCAGCACCACATCGTCGCGCCCGTCAGCCAGCGCATGGTCGAAGACGATCGGTCGCTGTACGCCAGTATGTGGGTGCGCCAGCCCATCGGAACTCGCGGCCCAGCTGCCAGTCAACGCCGGGACAGCGAACACAGGGCAGGTTCGTCGAATACCGCTTGCATCCGGCCATAGTCCCTCGATCTGTGCCTCGCGCAGAGGTGGCTGTCCAGCCAGTTCGAGCGCGATCGAGACGACTGCCTGAACCCGCTCTGGCTCCAGATTCAGATCGCGCCGCGACTCCTGGAGTTGCTCGTGGAGCCGGGCAATGTGCTCGCGCAGCTGGCGCTCGAATTTGAGCAGCCGCCGCACCGGCTCAGCCTCGCGCTCGGCCGCGACGGTATCGAGGCGGCGTCGACGCCCGAGCATCGCCTCCTCAACCTGCGCGGCGATCACCGGCCCAACTTTGCCCAGATCCTCGCGGATCGTGTTGATCTTGAGCGCCGCGCGTAAGAGGAACTCCAGGTCGGCGGCCAGTTCATCTGGTGCGAGCGTCTCGCGCGCCTGACGCTCGCGCCAGCCCTGGCTGACAAAGTGATAAATATGCACGGCGTTTGCGCGCTGGCCGTGGCGGTCGATGCGGCCGTTACGCTGCTCCATCCGATTAGGATTCCAGGGAATCTCAAAATGGATGAGCCGGGCGCAGTGGTTCTGGAGGTCAATCCCCTCCGACGCGGCATCGGTGGCGAGCAGAATGCGCACCGGCGCAACCGCCGGATCGGCCTGAAATGCCGCTTTGATTCGTTCGCGCTGGTCGGAGGGCATGCCCCCATACAGTGTCATCAGCCGCTCACCGCTAGTTAACCCGTGCGCGGCGAGGATCGACTGAAGCCAGCGCTGAGTATCGCGATACTCGGTAAAAATGATCACCCGCTCGTGAGTCCATTGACCTTCAGGGGTGAGCAGGTGCGTCTTGAGCCAGCGCAGCAACGCCTGCGTCTTGCTGTCCGGTCGCCCGCGCGCCGCATCGGCCCAGGTGCGCAGTTCAGCCAGCAGCGCGCGCTCTTCGTCGGTCAGCTCGCGGAACAGGCGGCTGGCCACATCGAGCGTATCGTCAAGGGTGGCATCGGCCGATTCATCGTCGCCAAACTCCTCGTCAACGCCCTCGATCTGCGCGCGTAAGATGCCAATCGTTGGCCGGCTCAGTGTGTCGGTGCCGCGCTTGCGTGCGTTTTGCAGCGAAAGCTCGTGCTGGGTGAGCGTGCGTGCGAACGCTTCTGGCGAAGAGAATAGCCGCTTCTTAAGTAGCTTCAGGACAAATTCGCTCGCCACCTGCTCAGTCTGGTCGGAGGCCGACTGGAGCCGCGATCGGGTGTAGCGCTGCAGCGCCCGGTGGACGCGTAGCTCGTCCGACGTATAGGCGACTTCAAGCGCCTCGAGTATTCGCTCCGGAAAGCGTGGCGTGCCATCCCAACGTGGTGGTAGCTCGGACTTCATCCGCCGTACCATGACCGTGCCCAGTTGATGACGATCCGGCGAGATCCCACGCGCGAAACGCTGGCTGTCGAGCAGCTCGAGCAGCGCTGTGAAGCTCTCGGGGTAGCCATTGTGGGGTGTGGCAGAAAGGAACAGTCGGTGCTCGAAGTGCGGTGCGATCCGCCGAATGGCGAGCGTGCGCATGGAGTCGGTTGCGTACTTCCCACGTCCAGATGGTGCGACGTTATGCGCCTCGTCCACAATCAATAGGTCGAAACGACGCGGGTAGGCCGACTCACCCTCGGCAGGCAGCACCTCGCGAAATAAGCGCATTGGCCGCTCGCGCTTGAGGAAATCGATCGAGGTAATGAGCCGGGGAAAGTGCGTCCAGGGATTGACATGTAATCCGCGCTCACGCCGGAGGGTGCGCATCAATTCTGCATCGACAATCCGAAACTCCAGGCCAAACTTGTCGCGCATCTGGTCGCGCCACTGGATCTGGAGCGCGGATGGGCAGACGATCAGCGCCGAGCGAACGCGGTGGCGCAGAATGAGCTCCTGCACGACCAGGCCGGCCTCGATCGTCTTGCCGAGACCAACGTCATCGGCGATCAGCAGGTTTGCGCGCGGCATCTGGATGGCGCGCACCACCGGATCGAGTTGGTAATCCTCGATCGCAATGCCACTGCGAAACGGCGCCTGGAGCGCGCGCACATCGGCGCTCGCGACAGCGCCCCAGCGCACCGCGTCGAGGAAAGCATCAAAATAGTGGGGATCGTCGAAGTCAGTGGGCGCTGGGAGCGCCGACCCTTCCATGCGCTGCGCACCCGGCTCGATTTCCCAGATAACTTGCAGTTCCTCGCCGAGTGCATCATCCTCGACGGATGCGAGCGTCACACGATGCTGTGGGGTCGGGTCGTACAATTTGAGGGGATCAGGGGGAAGGGTACTCTGCCGAATGTCGGTGACGACGTACCGGCGCTGGCGAACCTCGACGAGTTGTCCTTGTTCGGGAAGGGCGGCGATGGACATCAAAACGCTCCCAGCCCCACCAGCATGGCCAGTGAGGCGCTGCGGACCAGGGCAGCAGATTGAGTTGTGTCAGGTTTCGTAAGATATCGGCTGATCGGAACGCTTGATGGCCGCGAGCAACGCCTCAAGATCCGCCTTCTTATAGAGCCGATAGCCGTTGATTGGATGACGATACGTCGCGAGCTTGCCTGTGCGCTCCCAATTGCGTAAGGTGTTCATCGACACACCCAGAAACACAGCGGCGGCTTTGATCTGCAAGTAGTCCTGGATATTCACCGCAGCGACCTTTCTTCACACAAGCGTCATGCCCCCTTGCGCAACCTTACCAATAGGATATAAGCCCTGTCAACAGATAAATAACAATTCTGAGCATCCCCAGGCGTACCTATTTATGTTAACGTTAGGTGCAGCACTAGGGATACGCGCAGATAGATACAACACGTCATAGTTGTGAAATTGTAACCAAACCGTATGGTGCTAACGTTACCACCCAATCTACACCTCCTCGCAGCGCAGTCACACCGTCTCGGAAAGACCCTTTTGATAAGCCAGCCGGCATGTACAATTGCTCGCACATCGGAGCCACTTGTTCCTGTGTCACGACCTTCTCCGCCGTCCCGACACCCGGACCCGTATGCTGGGAACAGCGTACACCGATGGTGGTCATGTTTCCGAAAGCCAGGCGCGGCGTCGGCGTCAGCCGCGAACCGGCCAAAAAGAGCCTTCTGGGGCAACTTCGTCACCTCTGCACCAAGGTGAGATGATGTCGACTTTCGAAGTCCTCTAATCATCATCGCGAATCAAGGTGGTTACCCGGTCGTGCAGGAGCTGCTCGGCCTCACGTACGATCCGCCGGACAATCGCGCCAGCCGGCTCTACGGCATGAATGATGCCGGACGCCACCCCCGCGCTGATATCCACCACCCCGGCATCGCGGTGCTGCGCAGCCTCCGCCAGCTGCTGGCGCAGCTCGAACTGCTGCGCGCGAAGATCGGCATCCCGATCCTGCCAGGTGTCGACGAATGAATTACGCAGCACCCGATCCGCGATCCCCTCAGGAAATGCAGCCGCGCGGATCAGATCGTAGACGCTCGTCCGCACGGTGTCGTCGGCGGTCGCCGCGACGACCGCGGCTTGCTCCCATTGCCGACCGCCCCACTCCTGGCTGGCGACAAAGCGTGTCCCCAGCCA
>WNGB01025095.1_pt1 | contig 14595 bp, 14 predicted proteins | sample 5400681 | NCBI WGS metagenome assembly WNGB01 (sample SAMN13153367, study PRJNA577476) | soil metagenome | isolation source: 115 cm soil or saprolite under grassland replicate 2 | place: USA:California | collected 2016-06-15 | reverse complement strand
CGAACGTCTCCATTACCTGCGGGAAGCTCATCGATGTCATCGCCCCCACCGCCTGCGCGTTCATCGCGTTGATGTCGATCCCCTGCGCAATATCGGTGCCTTCCGGCGCGCCCGCCAGCCCCTGCCCCATCTGCGGCACGATCGCTGCCACCGCCGCAAGGTGCGAATACACCTCCCGCGGCGTCCAGCCTGTCGCGCGCTTCCAGTCCCACTCGCCCTCCGCATACTGCGACGTCGTTCGCTTCGCCTGAGCGACCGTCATCTCCAGCCCGGCGATGATCTCTTCCTTTGTTGCCATGGGGTTCCTCCTTCTAGCGACCGCCGCTCTCCGCTCATCCCTTCGATACCTCTGGATGAGCGGGAAGGCACGTTTTATCTTGCGCGCGACGATTCTAGCACGAGCCGAGTGTGTAGCTCGGGGCTTTCGAGCCCCGGCGGGCCTCGGCGGCACCTGAAGGTACCGGGCTACATTCGAGCGTCAACTGTCCGCATCCGTTTATCCGCTAAACGAATCTGCTGACAGTCAATCCGTTCCAAACGACCGCGCCGCGGCCGCGACGCCCGCGCCCCGGTCGAGCCCAAACCCCTGCTTCGCCAGCTGCGTCTCCAGCGCGTAAAGCAGCGCGAAGACGTTCTCCTCGCTCGAGCCGTAGCCCATAAGTCCGATGCGCCAGACCTTGCCCTCCAGATTGCCGAACCCGCGGCCGATCTCGATGTTGTGCTCGAAGAGCAGCCCCTGCCGCAGCGCCATCTCGTCGATCCCCTCCGGAACCCGCACCGTCGTCAGCGGCGGCAGCCGGTGCTTCTCCTCTACGTGCAGCGTGAGGCCCATGGCCTCGACGCCTGCCCAGAAGGCCCGCGCGTTCCTCAGATGCCGCGCGATCCGCGGCTCCAGCCCCTCCTCCAGCACGATGCGCAGCCCTTCGCGCAGCGCGTAGAGCATCGTCATCGGCGGCGTGTGATGGTAGGCGCGGGCGTTGCCGCCGCCCCAGTAGGCCTGGAGCATCGACACGTCCAGGTACCAGCTGCGCGCCGGCTCCGAGCGGTTCATGACTACGCTCATCGCCTGCTCGTTCATCGTCAGCGGCGCCATCCCGGGCGGCGCCGACAGGCACTTCTGCGTCCCGCTGAAGCAGACGTCGATCCCCCAGTCGTCGATGCGCAGCTCGCAGCCGGAAAGCGACGTTACCGCGTCAGCGAGCAGCAGCGCCCCGTGCTCGTGCGCGATGCGCGAGATCTCCTCCAGCGGCTGGAGCACACCCGTGCTCGTCTCGCCGTGCACGATGGCAACGACCTTCACCCGCCCCCCGTCCTTGAGCGTCGCCTCCACCTGCTCCGGCTCGATGATGCGGCCCCATTCCTGCTGGATCGCGACCACTTCCGCGCCGCAGCGCCGCGCCATCGCCTCCATCCGCATCCCGAAGTACCCGTTCTGGCAGATGACGACCGTATCGCCCGGCTCGACGACGTTGTAGATCGCCGCTTCCATCCCGGCGGTCCCGGTGCCCGAGATCGCCATCGTGAAGTCGTTCTCCGTCCGGAACACCGTCCGCAGCGGCCGCTGCGTATCATCGAGCAGCTGGATGAACACCGGATCGAGGTACCCGATCACCGGCTGCTGCATAGCCCGATAGACGCGCGGATGCACGACCGACGGCCCCGGCCCGAGGAGCAGCCGGTAGGGGACGTTCAGGTCCCCGAAGTCGTCGGTCATTGGCTGATTACCTCAACCATACGGGCATCCACCTGCCTTAAGAGGTCGTAGACTTCAGACTCTATTATTTCGGGCGCTTCATCGTCCACCGCCTTGTGCGCAGTCCCGAAAACCAGGAAGTTGTTTCTCACAAAGACCACCGCGAATGTCGTAGGAGTTGGGCGATTCGTTAATACGAAATCACCGAGAGCCACGTCCCCTCCTGGGGTAATCCAACCCGAAGCCTCGAAGTCGAGGCCCATCAAGAAGCCTTGCGGGCCATCTTCAGTTCCAAATAGAGCCGCCTTAATCTCGATCCAAGGGCGACTGGGCCAACGTTCTCCGTCCGGAACACCGTCCGCAGCGGCCGCTGCGTATCGTCGAGCAGCTGGATGAACACCGGATCGAGGTACCCGATCACAGGCTGCTGCATAGCCCGATAGACGCGCGGATGCACGACAGATGGGCCCGGGCCGAGGAGGAGGCGGTAGGGGACGTTGAGCTCGGAAAGGTCGTCGTTCAATTCCTGAGGCCCTCCGCAACGCGCGCATCTAGCTCTCGCATGAGGTCGAGCGCTTCGCTTTCGAGTTCAGCTGGTCCGCCTACAGTGGCGTTCGCGGCCAGCTGCAATGACCCGATTACGTTCTCCCTCCTGAAGCCGATAAGGAGAACGTGCGGAATCGTCTCATCGATGATCGAATACGCCTCGTCACCAATCGCCGGGCCGGATGGCTCCCTCGCTGCCGGCCCCGTGAATACGAAGTTGAAGTACTGGTTCGCGCCTTCGTCGCTCGGAAAGACGTATGTGGCCAGCTGGATATTCGCGCCCTCGGCGTTGAATATCACTTTGTATCCACCCTCGGAGCCGGGAACTGACCGCGGATCAACGCCGAGGCCCTCCGTTAGTTCCCAGCCACGTGGGGGCGACAGATCCTCCATACCGAACTGATCGTCGTCTCCGCCTGATCCATTACTTCCGGATTCGCCTCCACATCCGGTAAGCATGATACCGCCGAGCGTGCAGCCAGTGAGTAACATGCGCGTAAAATTAGCTCTCAGCGTCTCTCCCATTCGTCTGTTCGGCCCGGTGCCAGCGCAGCACCGGCTTGCGCGCCGCCGTCGCCTCGTCGAGGCGGCGGAGCGGGGCGGTGTACGGCGCGCCCTTTACCAGCTCCGGGTCATCCTCCGCCTCCCGCGCGATCGCCAGCATCGCCTCGCAGAAGGCGTCGACACTTTCCATGCCCTCGGACTCCGTCGGCTCGATCATCAGCGCCTCGTCGACGATCAGCGGGAAATAGATCGTCGGCGGGTGGTAGCCATAGTCGATCAGCCGCTTGGCGATGTCCAGCGTCTTCACGCCGCACTCCGCCCGCTGCTTGCTGCCGGAGAAGACGACCTCATGCATGCACGGCCGGTCGTACGGCAGCCGGTATGCGCCGCGCAGGCGGGCGAGCACGTAGTTCGCGTTGACGACGGCGTTCTCGCTGATGGCGCGCAGCCCTTCGGCGCCGAGCGACTTGATATACGTGAGGGCGCGGACGAGGACACCGAAGTTGCCGTGGAAGGCCATTGTCTTGCCGATGGACTTCTTGGGCGTGGCGAAGCGGTATTCGGAGTGTGGTTGCTCCGCTCTATCCTTCGATACCTCAGGATGAGCGGGAAGGGAGGCTTGTTCCACTATCGGCCCGGGCAGATACGGCGCGAGTTTCGCCTTTACGCAGACGGGGCCCGCGCCCGGCCCGCCACCGCCGTGTGGAGTCGAGAAGGTCTTGTGCAGGTTCAGGTGGACCACGTCGAAGCCCATGTCGCCGAAGCGGGCGCGGCCGAGGAAGGCGTTCTGGTTGGCGCCGTCGCCGTACAGGAGCGCGCCGTGCTCGTGCAGCATCGCCGCGATGCGGGCGATGTTCGGATCGAAGAGCCCGAGCGTCGAAGGCAGTGTCAGCATCATCGCCGCCACGCCGTCATCCAGCGCCGATGCGAGGAACTCCAGATCCGTATTCCCGTCGGCATCCGATGGGACAGTAACGACCTCGAACCCGGCCATCGCCGCTGTCGCCGGGTTCGTCCCGTGCGCGGAATCCGGCACGAGCACCTTTCGTCGGCCGCCGTTTCCGCTATCCGCGAGGTACTCCTTCACGATCAGAATCCCGCTCAGCTCGCCCTGCGCCCCCGCCGCCGGCGCCAGGCTCACGGCGTCCATGCCCGTGATCTCCGCCAGCGCCGCCTGAAGCTCGTACAGCACGGTGAGCGCCCCCTGAATCGATTCGGACGGCTGGAGCGGATGCACGCTCGCGAAGCCCGAGAGGCGGGCGATGTCTTCGTTGATCTTCGGGTTGTACTTCATCGTGCACGACCCGAGCGGGTAGAAGCCCGTGTCGATGCTGTAATTGAGACGGCTCAAGCCCACGAAGTAGCGGATGACCTCGTTCTGCGACATCTCCGGCAGGCCGAGGTCGCGTCGCAAAAAACGCTCCGGCAGCGGTTCTGTTTCCGGAACGTCCAGCGCTGGAAGCAGGACACCCTTCCGCCCCGGGCGGCTACGGTCGAACGTGAGCCGCGCGCCGATATCGGCGGTCTTGGGATCTGTGCGCGGGCGAGAGGCGGTGGTCATCGAGGCGTCGAACCTGTCAACGGATGCGTTAACGGATTAACCGATCGAGTGCTGGGCGGTATCCAGACATAGCGGCGGATTCGCTCTCGCCACGGGTCTAGCTTGGTGGGCGCGAAGATGCGCTTGTATTCGAGTCGCTCGCGCCCGAAGTTGAGCAGGAGCCCGACCTTCTTGCCCGCTGCACACAGGTACGTGATGACCTGAGCTATCTCCTCGTTCGTCAACAAATGCGACAGCGCCTTCTCCTCCACGACCACGTCGCCCTCAACAAGGTGGTCTAGGTAGAGCAAACCGATCGTGACCTCGTCGAGGTAAACCTCCACCGCGCATTCGGACTGGTAACCCAGCCCCGCGTTCTCGAGCTCCAGTGACAGCGCATTCTGGTAAGCGGCCTCCTTCAACCCTGGGCCAAGCGCGTTGTGAACACGCATGGCCGCCCCAATGATGCGATAACTAATATCAGCGAAAGGCTTGTCTTCCATCCGTTAATCCGTTCTTTATCCGTTGACAGTTAGACGCCAGAATTCAACCGCACCATGCTGATCAGCGACAAGACCCCAGTGTCACCCCCTCCCCACCTCCCGCAACACCTCCGCCAGTCGCTCGATCTCCTCCTTCGTGTTCATTTCTGTCACGCAGACGAGCATTCCGTTCTGGACGTGCTCCGAAACGTCGAGCCCACCGATGATGCCGCGTTCGAGAAGCCGCCGGTTGATCTTGGCCGGCGGGCGCGGGCAGCGAACGACGAACTCCTTGAAGAACGGCCGGCTCAGGTCGACGGAGTGGCCGTCGAGATTGTCGATCAGCCGCGCCGCGTAATGCGCCTTCTGGTAGCACGCCTCGGCAATCTGCCGCAGCCCTCGCTTACCAACGGTCGCGAGGTACACCGTCGCCGCCAGGCCGACCAGCTGCTGGCTGGTGCAGATGTTGGAGGTCGCCCGTTCCCGCCGGATGTGCTGCTCGCGCGTCTGGAGCGTGAGGACGTAGCCCGTGCGTCCCTCTAAGTCCGTCGTGCGACCCACGATCCTTCCCGGCATCTGGCGAACGTACTGCTCGCGGCAGGTGAACAGCCCCAGGTACGGGCCACCGAAGTTCACGGGCCAGCCCAGGCTCTGCCCTTCGGCGATGGCGATGTCGGCGCCGTAGACGCCGGGCGGCGCGAGCATCCCGAGCGAGATGGGGTCGACCGCCGAGATGAGAAGCGCCCCGGCTGCGTGTGCGGCATCACTCAGGGCCCAAGCGTCGATCAGGTCGCCCAGAAATGCGGGGAACTGGATAGCAAGGCAAGCGTGCTCGGACGTCAGTCCCTCGCCGTCGAAAACATCAACCGCCAGACCAGGCCCCGACGCGTACGTGCGCATAACCGCCAGGTACGCCGGGTTGACGCTTGAGTGGACGGCAATCCGGTTTCGCCCCGTCACCCTGCAGGCCATCAGGCAGGCCTCCGCCAGGGCGGACGCGCCGTCGTACATGCCGGCGTTCGCGACATCCATGCCCATAAGCTCACAGGTCATCGACTGCAGCTCGAACATCGTCTGCAGCGTCCCCTGACTGATCTCCGCCTGGTACGGCGTGTACGCCGTGTAGTACTCGCTGCGACCTATGATGTGGGAGACGGTGCTCGGGATGAAGTGCCGGTAAGCGCCCGCCCCCAAGAAAGAGGCGACACCATTCCCTGCCGCAATGTTCCGCCCGGCAAGCTCCGACATCTCTCGCGTGAGCTCCAGTTCTGAGAGCGCCTGCGGCAGGTCTAGGCCATCGATGCGGAAGTCGCCAGGTATGTCGGTGAAGAGCTCGTCCGCGCTGCCTGCGCCGATGATTTCGAGCATCGTGCGGCGGTCGTCGTCAGTATTCGGGATGTAGGGATGGGGGCTCGAGCTCATTCGGCGCCCTGCGCGATGAAGTCGTCGTACTCTGCTGCCGAGAGCAGCCTCTCGATCTCGCCGGGTTCGCCCAGCCGAATGCGAAGCATCCAGCCTTCGCCATAGGGAGAATCGTTAACCAGCTCCGGACTGGCGGCCAGAGCAGTGTTGACCTCAGTGACCTCGCCGGATACGGGCGAATACAGCTCCGATACCGCCTTCACGGACTCGATCTCGCCGAACTTCTGCATCTGCGCCACCGTCATGCCGACGGCGGGCAAGTCCACGAATACGATGTCTCCGAGCTGGTCCTGGGCGTAGTCCGTGATCCCCACGGTCCCGGTATCAGATTCCACTCGCACCCACTCATGCTCCTTCGTGTACTTCAGATCGGCGGGGCTGGGCAATGAGTCCTCCTCCGGCTAAGCCTGCTTTGACCTCTTGTAGAAGGGGCGGGGAACAACCCGGACGGGCAGCGGCTTGCCCCGCACGTCGACGGTCAGCTCGATCCCTTCGGTTGCCAGCTCCGTCGGGACAGAAGCCAGACCGATGCTCACGGAAAGCGTGGGGGAGTAGCTGCCGCTCGTGACTTTACCGGCGTCCTGGCCTGAACGCAAGACAGGGCATCCCGGCCGCATGATGCCTCGCTCGAGCGCTTTTAGACACGCAAGCTGGCGGGAGACGCCAGCCTCCTTCAGGCGAACTAGCGCCTCGCGCCCAATGAACTCGCCTCCGTCATCTAGAGTCACCACCCAATCGAGGCCGACCTCCCAGGGGTTGGTATCTTCGTCCATGTCGTTTCCGTACAGCAACAGGGCCGCCTCGAGCCGCAACGTGTCGCGGGCTCCGAGGCCGCAGGGGATCACCGCAGCATCGACCAGCGAACGCCAGAGCTCAGGCCCGGCTTCAGCGTCGATCACGAGCTCCAAACCGTCCTCGCCCGTGTAGCCGGTGCGCGAAGCGAACAGCGTATGGCCCTGCCACACTGTCTCGCCGCAGCGACGGGGCTTGAGCGAGGAGACGAACTCGCCGCCGATGACGTCGCTGAGACGCCCGAGCGCCTCCGGTCCCTGCACTGCGATCATCGCCGTCGACGTATGCCGGTGGATGTGCCGAGCATCGAAGCTACCGATATGCTGCTCCATCCATTGCTTCATCTTGTCCGCGTTGGAGGCGTTGACTACCACCAGGTAGCGCTCCGGGGTCAGGCAGAAGACGTAAATATCATCGAGGATGCCGCCGTCCTCGCGGCAGGCGGCAGAGTAGTGCCCCTCGCCGGGCTTCAGGCGCGTCATGTCCCAAGTGCTCACGTATCGCAGAAAGCGCGCGGCGTCGGGTCCGTGCACCTCGAATCGCCCCATGTGAGAGACGTCGAACATACCCGCTCGCTGGCGGACCGCGTGGTGCTCCTCGACGATGCCCGTGTACTGCACCGGCATCTCCCAGCCGGCGAACGGCACCATCCGCGCGCTCAGGCGGCGGTGCTCGTCATAGAGCGCGGTGCGGAGTAGGGTTCCTGCGGGTGCTTCGTCTAGTGACATCTGCTCATTGACGGCCCTTCCTGTACCTGCCTAAGTTTACCCCGGTGCCCCGGTAGCTTAATCGGACAAAGCTCGCCCTTGACTAAGGTGGAGATGCGGGTTCGAGTCCCGCCCGGGGCACCTTCACAACCGCGAGTGTCTGGCCTATAATTCAATTGCCTTAGTCAGAGCGTGCTCAGTCCACTGAGCTACCGGTAACGGAGCGGATCACAAGTCCGCTCCGTTTCCTTTTGTCTCCTCCCATCGCCGTTTGCCGGCCTCCACGCGCAGGCGGCCCAAGCCGGGATACGGCGCGTGGACGGAGACGAGGAGCGCTCGCTTCTCGATCGCCCACGCCAGAAGCCGCCGCTTTGTCTCCAGCGAGACCAGCGGCAGGACATCGAACGCGGAGATCCAGGCGAGGCGCTCCAGCATCACCGGGTGCTGGGAGAGCTCGCCGACGTAGAGGGCGTACTTGCCGTCCGACTCCAGTTCGATAACGCAGTGGCCTTCGGTGTGGCCGGGCGCCGGGACGATGCGAACGCCTTTCGATAGATCGACCTCGCCTGATACGAGCTCGACCTGTCGCGCATCGTGCAGGGGCTCGAAGTTCTCCGCCAGGTAGGTGCCCCGCGTGCGCTCGTTAGGGTGGGTCGCGGCCTCCCACTCGCTCTTCTGGATGAAGTAGCGGGCGCGCGGGAAGACCGGCACAGGCGAGCCGTCCTCGTTCCTGGTGTTGCCGCCGCAGTGGTCGAAGTGGAGGTGCGTGTTGACGACGATGTCGATCTCGTCGGGCCGCACACCGGCCCGCAAAAGGTCCTCCAGAAGCGTGGCGCTTTGGTCGATGACCATCGCGCCCGGTGGGCGCGTCGGCTTCGTGCCGACGCCCGTGTCGACGAGGATGGTCTTGCCCTCGGAGCGGACGACGAGAGAGTTGAGGCCGACCGGGATGCGGTGGTTGTCGTCGAGGTCAGGGGTGTAGCGCTCCCACATCACCCGGGGGACGAGCCCGAAGGTGGCGCCGGCGTCCTGGCGGATGATGCCGTCGCTGACGACGAGGAGCTCGAGGTGACCGAGGCGGAACCAGTGGGCCATATGAGGTGAACATAGGGCCGCCGAGGCCAGGGGGTCAAGAGACGCGCGGGCTTGATTGAAGCGGCACTAAGTGTTGATGGATTTCAGAAAAAGTTTCGAGAAATCGGGCTGCGTACGGGCGAGAGGCTCCGAATTTGTTGATTGATCTGGACATGATCGTCTTATGACCGTTTTTTCGCCGCGGAGGCCGCTGCCGGTAAGCCATGATCTCTAGCTAGATCTTACCGGATATCCGCCAGATCTCAAAGGGGCGAATGGCGCTCGTTCAACGCACCTGAGCGTGCTGGGCTACGAGGTGACTGCTCGCCGGACGACTCGCTGGCGGGAGCCTGAAGGCACCCGCCTACATTCGCGTCTTCTCGGGAGCGGCCGAATGCAACGCCAACATCCGGTTCCTTGCCAGGGATCATAGGCCGCGATAAACTGCCGCCGGGATACGAGGTCGATGGTCCGAGACGAGCTGCTACCGGATGAGAGCCGGCTGCTACCGGATGAGAGCCGCATTTTCGGCTGGATCGAGGAGGTCTTCCGCCACGGCGTCCGCAGGCCGGGATACGCCGCCGATCGCTGGGCGGAGGGATGGCTCCAGCAGCAATTCCGCTCCTTCGGTCTTGAGCGAGTGCGTGCGGAGCCGGTGGAGATGCCGTACTGGGAGCCGCGCGCCGCATCGTTGCTGGCGACCGACGCACGGGGTGCGACAACGGAGTTTGCCTGCTTCGCGCTACCGTTCGCGGTCCCCGGCGAGCTCGAAGCGGACCTCGTCGCCTTCGACGAGACGTCGCCGGAGCGCGTGCGCGGCGCGATTGCGCTCTACGACGCTCCGCTGATGCGAGTCCCGCACTCGGTGTACGCCGGCCTGGCGACATGGCATTACGACCCGGAAGGCTCGTTCGAAGGCACGCGGCAGATACTGCCCTTCAGTCGCGCGATGCAGGACGTGACTCGGCCGTGCACCGACGCGGGCGCGGCGGGGTTCATCGGCGCGCTAAGCGATTACCCGGGCGATTCCTCTCGTTACTACGTCCCTTACGACGGTACCCGGCGGGACATCCGCGCGGTCTGGGTGAGCGGCAGCGACGGCCGCCGCCTGAGCGAGATGCTCGCGGCGGGCGCCGTGCGAGCGCGTCTCAGCGTGGAGGCCGAGACCGGGACGATCAACTGCTACAACATCGTGGGCGAGCTGCCCGGAGTGGACGACGAGACCGTGATCATCGGATCGCACCACGACGGGCCGTGGACATCCGCCGTGGAGGACGGCTCGGGGATCGCGCTGGTGCTGGCGCAGGCCGCCTACTGGTCGCGGATGCCGCAGGCGCAGCGGCCGCACCGGCTGATGTTCCTGCTCAACTCGGGGCACATGGCGGGCGGCGCCGGCCAGGCTTCGTTCTCGAGGCCGCCGTGCGCTCCGCGATCGAAGACGAGGACCTGCGGCGCTCGTTCATGCTGCGGCCGGACGTCTTCGGCCCGAAGCCGACGACGGACGGCGCGGACTTCCACCTCGCCGGCGTCCCGCTGGTGAACTACCTGACGGCGCCGTTCTACCTGTTCGACGAGATGGACACGCTGGACAAGATCCACCGCCCGAGCCTGGTGCCAGTCACCCGCGCCGCGATCCGCATCGTCGAGAGCACGGCGGGCGTCACCGCGTCTGCCATGCGGGCGGACGCGGTCGGCGGGTGACCGCGGCATTCGATGCGTGGCTGCTCGGCTCATCCTTCGAGAGCCCTTCGACTGCGGCTTCCGCCGCGCTCAGGACAGGCCTCAGGACGAGCGGAAAGGGACGCCGTTCGCCTGCATCAATGCACCCGAACTGGCGCAAGGCCGCCCGCGCGCTCCGGCTTCGGTTCCTCAGCCTGCCCTGGCGATGACCGACCCTTCGACGGGCTCAGGGCGAACGGTAAAGGGCGCCAACGCGCGATTGGAGCCTGCGCTGGCGATGACCGACTCTTCGACGGGCTCAGGGCGAACGGTAAAGGGCGCCAACGCGCACCCAGACTTTGATTCGAGCCTGCGCTGGGGCTGACCGACCCTTCGACAGCCTCAGGGCGAACGGATCACGGCTCAGGCGGACGGATCGGCTGCGGGCGCTCGCCCTTCGCGAAGCGGGCGAGCCACTCCGCCATTGCGGGATCGCGGGCGGTGTCGCGGTGGACTTCGGCTTCGAGGGCGAGGCCCTCGGGCAGCGGGAGGGCGAAGCCTTCGAGGGCGGCGCGCCTGTCGTTGCGGATGGCGCCCTGAGGGTAGGTCGAGAGAGTCGCCGCGATCTCGAGGGCGCGTTCGAGGGCTGTCCCGGCCGGCACGATTTCCTGGACGAGGCCGATGCTCAGGGCGTGGCGGGCGTCGATGAGGGCGCCGGTCTCGATGAGGTAGAGCGCGTTCCCGAGCCCGACGATGCGAGGCAGCCGCTGCGTGCCGCCGTCGACCAGGGGCACGCCCCAGCGGCGGTTGAGCACCCCGAACTGCGCTGTCTGCGAGGCGACGCGGAAGTCGCACCAGCAGGCGAGCTCGAGGCCGCCGGCGGTGCAGTAGCCCTCGACGGCGGCGATGGCCGGCTTCGGGAGATCGGTGATGCGGGAGATGCCCATCGGGCCGGAGTCGCGGGCGCCCGGGCGCGCGCCGAGGGAGCCGACGTTCTTGAGGTCGGCTCCGGAGCAGAAGGCGTCGCTGCCGGCGCCGGTGAGGATGAGGACGTCGAGCGAGCCGTCGGCGCGGAAGGTCTCGACGGCTTCGAAGAGGAGGCCGGCGGTCTCGCCGTCGACGCAGTTGCGGACGTCGGGGCGGTTGATTGTGACGACGAAGGTGCGTTCGCGGCGCTCGGTGAGGACTTTCGGAGCCATTGCGAGCCACAGAGTAGCATAGTTGACAGTTGACGGTTGAGAGTTGAACCATCAGCAACGGAGGCAGAGATGGCGAAAGCGGTAGACGTGATCGAGATCCCCAGAACGGGTGAGAAGCTTACCTTCTTGAGGCGTCCGCGAGACACCCAGGGTGAGGTGCTTGAGATGGAATTCTTCGCGCGCGAGTTTGCGCTGGTGGCAGCGCGGGCGCATATCCATACGAAGAGCGAAGAACGACTGGAGGTGGTCGCGGGTACCGCGCGCGTACGGACGGGCCGAAAGGAACAGGTCCTGGGCCCCGGCGAGACGGTGGTCATTCCAGCGGGCATGGCGCACTCTCTTCAACGCGAGGGGGAGGAGTTTCTGCACTTTCGCCTTCAGATGCGGCCCCCGATGAAGACCGAAACGATGTTCGAGACGGTCATCGGCCTCCATCGAGATGGTAAGAACTTTCGGAACCTGCTGCAGACCGCCGCCCTGGCGAAGGAGAACGATACATATCTGGCGCAGTTGCCGATCTGGCTGCAGAAGCCGGTTCTCGCGGTTCTGGCGACGATTGCCAGGCTATTGGGGTATCGGGCGCGCTACGAGAAGTATAGCGGGCCGCAGGGGTAGGCGGGTCAGAAAACCGCCTCGATGCGGGGCGTCTCTACGCGGGAGTGGAGGCGCCTAGACGGGCTTTGAGTATTTGCGCTCTAGCCATTGCTCCCAGGTGATCTTGCCCTCGGCGTGGTCGGGCGTGCAGTTGTAGGCGTTGCGGAAGCCGGACGCGATCTTGCCGAACAGCGGCAGCGGCAGGATTAGCGCACGCCGGCGCCGGACGTTGAGCCATGCCGAGGCGAGATGCGGACTTCCGGGCCGCCGAGGTCGGGCAGGCGGCCGGAGGGGCCCTTCGCGGCGCAGTCGACCATGCGGTCCGCGACCTCGCCGGAATCTATGGGCTGGAACTTGAACGACTTCGGTAGCGGGGCGACGCGCAGGCGTAGTGCGCCGTCGAGGACGCGGTCGATGAGCGTGTGGAACTGGACGGCGCGTAGGATCGAGAACGGCAGGCCGGATTCCGCGACGACCTTCTCCGCGGCTAGCTTTTGCTTGTAGTACGGCAGCGGTACGCGATCGATGCCGACGATCGAAATGTAGAAGAGGTGCGGGCTGCCGCCGGAGGAACTGGCGGCCTCGATGAGGCGGCGTGTACCCTCCACATCTGCGTTCTTGGTATCGCGGAAGGGGCTGGTGGCGCAGTGCATGATGAGGTCCACGCCCTTGACGGCCTGGGTAAGGCCTTCGCCGGCACGCAGGTCGGCCTGCGCCCACTCGTATTGGGCATCCAGAGGGGCCGGCCGGCGGGACATGATGCGCACGTCATGCCCGGCAGCGGCGAGCCGCGACGCGAGCTTCGAGCCGAGGTCGCCGGTGCCGCCGGCGATGAGGGTGAGGGGCATGTCTGCCCTAGGGTATCACGAGAATAAATCAGCGACGGGTTGGAAGGAGTATTCGCCAGGCGACGGCAGCGGCAGAAGCAAGAATTCCCGCAACTGCCACGAACAGGGCCACATAGGCCCAGCCGGGATATCCCCTCTCGCCGGAATCGCCGGTGCTCGGCAGAGCGGCGGCCAAGGCTCCAAGTGTGGGATTGGTAGCGGATCCCGTTCCGAGCATGGTGCCAGGGGCGGTGGCGCTTGGGTCCTCATTGCTGGCCGGGCTGCTTTCCGGAGACGCCGTCGGCGCTGCGGGACTGGGTGTCGCAGTCGGATCGTCGATCACAGGGTCGCCGGGCGTGGGCGTGGGCAGCAGCGCTGTTCCGAGCAGCGTGACTTTCGCCTGTGTCTCACGGGCGTTGTTATAGGGGTTCGGGTCGCGATTAATTTGGGACTGGTCATGGGCATAACCATTAGCCACAAATGTAACCGGCAGGGTGCCGTCGACCGATCGACTACAAGTGAACGGGACGACAACCTCTCTCCGAACCTCGCCTAGCACCGGCATGACCTCCAAGCCGACGAAGGAGGTGAACGAAAGGCAAAGAGGCGCAGACCAGATCTGCACGCGGTAGAACACCTCGACTTCGTCTGGTCCCAGATTCTGAATCACCCAGGCTACGCTTACATTAGATGGCTGATCCGCCTCAACCGATGCCGGCGCATCCATTTCGAATGCTGTCATAGCGATGTCAGCGGTCAAGGGACCGGTCGGCGCGTTCGTCGGCGTCGGCACGGCCGAACAGATCTCTGCGCCTTCCACATGGAAGCCGCTGGCGACGTCGTCTTCGGGCAGGCTGATATCCTCGCTCAATAGCCCGCTTCCTGTATAAATCAACACTTTGCTTCCGGGCGGATTTGGGTTGTCGTCGTCCAGTTGCATGAAGAGCGTGCGGCCGCTCTGGTCCCCCAGTACCTCCAGGTCGATGGAAGCCAACACTCCGCCGCCTGGCGCGCTGTACGATGCGTCGTCGGGCGGGACCTTGGCTGGCGTGTCTGGAGAGACTGGCACCGTCGGCACGCGGAAATAAACCGAGCCGATGAGTACGGAGTTCGCGGCCATTGCGGAGTCGCTAGTGACGCCTTCGATATCACGGTGAGCGTTCGTGGTCGGGTCTTTTGGGAGGTTGAGAAACGAAACGTCCTGATTGGTGCTGGTGTCGGTGAATGGCGCGAAGTTGGCTGTGTCGAACCGCATCGCGTCGCCGTCATAATTCAGCCGCGCCTGCCAGCCGACGAGGTCCTCCACGTTCTCTATGACTAGTTGCGCCGTATGGGTGTGAGTGGCGGCGTTGGCTTCCGGGCTCGCAAGGCAGAAGTCGATGGGGCCCACCGTCATCGTGTTCGTCGCCGGATCGTACGTGTTGCCGGTAGGGTCCATGTCGAGGCTGATTCTTGGCGACTGGATGGCCTCAGATATCAGTGGGCGTAGCAGCAGAGACCCGAAGGTCAGGAAAACGCCCAGAGCAAGCAAGCCCAGCAGGAATCCTAAGTATCGC
>WNGB01010450.1_pt1 | contig 14597 bp, 12 predicted proteins | sample 5400681 | NCBI WGS metagenome assembly WNGB01 (sample SAMN13153367, study PRJNA577476) | soil metagenome | isolation source: 115 cm soil or saprolite under grassland replicate 2 | place: USA:California | collected 2016-06-15 | reverse complement strand
CGCCACCGTGCCGCGCAACAGCTTCGCCGCCACCGTGTCGGCGCGAGCGCAAGAGCTGGCCGCGGCCTCGAGCCGGACCGGCTCCACCGGTGTGACGCTCACGCCTCTGGACCGGACCGAGAGTGACAACGAGATCAGCTACCCCCATGTCCGCGCCACGATCGACAGGAACGGTCGTCGCGTGCACATCGAGGTGGACGGTCCCACCGACGCGCCTCCGGCCGATGCGGCTGCCGTCCTGGAGCAAGGCGTCGACTACTGGCCGATGGCTGTGACGCGCGAGCTCGACGACCTCATCCTGCGTCTCCGCACCAACGAGATCGAGCTCGGGACGTGGGTGTTCCGCACCAAGGGAGACGCCGACAAGGTGCTGGCCTATGACGCGCAGCTCGATGACCTGGCCCACGACTGGTTCGTCAACGAGGTCCGTCAGTTCTTCAAGCGCACCATGAAGCGCCTGGACGTGACCAGTCGCAGCCTCATCGCGGTCATCGAGCCCGGCAGCTGCTTCGCCGGGTTCCTCGCGGAGCTCGCCCTGGCGTCGGACCGGCAGTACATGCTCGAGGGCGTCTACCAGGACGTCGACCCCGACGCGGCCCCGGCGACGGTCCAGCTCGCCCCCAGCAACGACGGCGCGTACCCGATGGGCAACGGGCTCTCGCGCCTGGAGTCGAGGTTCTGGGGCCGGCCCGACGACCTCGAGAAGGCACGCAGCGTCATCGGAGAGGCGCTCGACGCCGCGGCCGCGGACGAAGCCGGACTCGTGACGCTGGCGCTCGATGACATCGACTTCGAGGACGAGCTCCGCATCGTGCTGGAGGAGCGCGCCTCGCTGTCGCCCGACTCGCTCACGGGCATGGAGGCCAACCACCGCTTCGTTGGCCCCGAGACGATAGAGACCAAGATCTTCGGTCGCCTCACGGCCTGGCAGAACTGGATCTTCATCCGTCCCAATGCTTCGGGTCCGGACGGCGCACTTCGACGTTATGGCACCGGTCAGCGGGGCGACTACGACTACAAGCGGGTCTGAGCGATGGCCCACCTCTTCAACGCGGCCGACTACCTGGTCACGCGCAACCTTCGGCAAGGACGGGGCGGCCACTCCGCGGTCCGCGGCACCGACACCCTCACCTACTCGCAGCTCGACGAGCTCTGCAGCGATGTCGCAGCTGCCTACCGCACGGCTGGGGTGCGTCGCGACGACCGTGTCGTGATGGTCATGTCCGACGACGTACCCATGCTGTCCGCCATCCTCGGGGCGTTCCGGGCTGGGGCGGTGGCGGTTCCCGTCTCCACCATGTTCAACGGGAGCGAGCTCGGCAAGCTGCTCGCCGACTCGGGAGCGCGCGTCCTTCTCTGCACTCCTGAGTACGTCGACGCGGTCGGCGAGGCCTTGGTGGCCGCTCCTGACGTCGACGTGGTGGTGCTGGTCGGCGAGGCCGCCCTGTCGGTTCCGGACGGCGTCGCACTTGTCTCCTGGGAGGAGTTCGTCGCGTCTGGCCAGGCTGCCGAGCCGTCCCTGCGTGAGGCGGCCGGCACGGACGACGACTCATGGGCGCTCTGGCTCTACACGTCGGGGACCACCGGTCTGCCCAAGGCGGCGATGCACCGACACGCCAACATTCGACACGTCTGCGAGACCTATGGCGCCCAGGTGCTGGGCATCATTCCCGACGACAGCACGCTGTCCGTGGCGAAGATGTTCTTCGCCTCCCGCTGTCGGTGGGCGCGACGACGATCCTCGAACCTCGACGTCCGACCCCTGCCGTGGTCCGCGAGCGCCTCGAGGCCGACCTTCCCACCCTGTTCTTCGGGGTGCCCACGTTCTATGCCGCCCTGCTCGCCAGTGACATCCCGGACGACTCGTTCGCGTCCGTCCGGCTGGCGGCATCGGCCGGCGAGGCGTTGCCCGAACCCTTGCTCCGGCGCTTCAAGGCACGATTCGGGGTCGACATCATCGACGGCATCGGCTCGACGGAGGCGCTGCACATCTTTCTGTCCAACCGGCCCGGCGAGGTTCGCCCAGGGACAACCGGTACGCCGGTTCCCGGGTACGACGTGGCGATCCGTGACGACGCCGGACAGCCGGTCCCGGCTGGACAGCCCGGCGCGCTCCACGTCCGCGGTGCGTCCATCGCTCTGGGGTACTGGCGACGCACCGAGGCATCGCGACAGGTGTTCCGGGGGGAGTGGCTGGTCACCGGAGACACCTACGTGTGCGACGAGCAGGGCTACTTCACCTGCTTGGGACGCAACTCGGACATGCTCAAGGCAGGTGGCATCTGGGTATCGCCCGCCGAGGTCGAGGCACGGCTGCTCGAGCACCCCGCGGTCCGGGAGGCGGCTGTCGTCGGCCTCGCGGACGCCGACGGACTCGACAAGCCCGTCGCCGCCGTGGTCATGGCACCGGACGACGACACCGATGAGGCGTCCCTGATCGCCTGGTGTCGGGACGGGCTGGCCCACTTCAAGGCACCACGACACGTGGTGTTCATGGACGAGCTGCCCAAGACTGCGACCGGCAAGCTCCAGCGGTTCAAGGTCCGTGCACTCCTTTCCACGCCTGACGCGGTTCCTGGCGGAGACCTGAGCGTGACCGGAGCACCATCGTGAGGGCCGCTTCGACCGATGCCGTGGTCGACATCCTCATCGTCGGCGCCGGGCCGGTCGGCCTCTTCGGGGCCTACTACGCCGGGGCCAGGGGGCTGTCGGTGGCCGTGGTCGACTCGCTGAGCCAGCTCGGAGGCCAGGTCACCGCGATGTACCCGGAGAAGCAGATCTACGACATCGCGGGCCTACCCTCCGTCTCGGGTCGTGAGCTCGTCCGTGGCCTGGTGGCACAGGCCGCTCAGTACGACCCTCTCTACCTCTTGGGCCAGGAGGCGCAGGAGCATGCCGTGACGGACTCCGGCGAAGGCCTGACGCGTCACCTTGTCACGACCAGCAACGGCACTCGCGTCTCCTGCGGAGCGGTGATCATCACGGGAGGCATCGGCACCTTCACGCCGCGCGCATTGCCGGCCGGCGAGGAGTTCCTCGGTCGCGGGCTGGAGTACTTCGTCCCCGACTCGTCGGCGTACGTCGGCAAGGACGTCGTCATCGTCGGCGGTGGAGACTCGGCGATCGACTGGTGCCTGATGCTGGAGCCGGTCGCTGCGAGCGTGACTCTCGTCCACCGGCGCGAGCAGTTCCGCGCCCACGGCGCCAGCGTGGAGCAGGTGCGAGCCTCCGGCGTCACGATCATCACGAGCGCGGAGGTGGCCACCCTCGAAGGCGGTGACGCCGTCGAGAAGGCGCTGGTCCAGGTGAAGGGCGGTGACGCCCACGCCGTTGCGTGCCAGCGCGTCGTGGCGGCCCTGGGGTTCACCGCGAACCTTGGCCCGCTGCGCGAGTGGGGTCTTGAGCTGCACGACAACCGTCACCTCGTCGTCGACTCCGCCATGCGCACGAACGAGCCGGGCGTCTTCGCGGCTGGGGACATCACCGACTACGACGGCAAGGTGCGCCTCATCGCGGTGGGATTCGGTGAGGTCGCGACCGCCGTCAACAACGCGGCTGTTCACATCGACCCGGAGGCTCAGCTCTTCCCCGGCCACTCGACCGACACGCCGCGCGCCGTTCCTTCGCCGGCCTGAGAGAGACGGAGCAACCACATGCCGTACGTCATCGCCAGCTCGTGCATCGACGTCATGGACCGTTCGTGCGTCGAGGAGTGCCCCGTGGACTGCATCTACGAGGGTGACCGCAAGGCCTACATCAACCCCAAGGAGTGCATCGACTGTGGCGCCTGCGAGCCGGTCTGCCCCGTGGAGGCGATCAGTCAGGATCGTCGAGTGGCGGACGAGGACCAGGAGTTCGTCGAGGACAACCGACGGTTCTTCGTGGAGATCCTCGACGGCCGCGACGCGCCATTGGGTGCACCGGGTGGAGCTCACAAGGTCGGTGCTCTAGGCATCGACACGCCCCTCGTCGCCGGCCATTGATCCACCGAGTGATCCGCTGAGCGGGGCCGGTCGCGCCCGCCGACGCACACGTCAGGAGAGCAACGTGTTGGACGGTCACCTTCTCGTCGACGCCCATGTGCATGTGCCCCGGCTGGACACCCTCCGACCGGCATGGCTGCAGTGGGCGCGAGACTTCGGATCCGAAGGGGTGATGGAGGCCGTCTGGGACAGTGACGGACGGCCCGTCCCCGAGCGTCTCGACACGATGTTCGCCGACCAAGGGGTCGATGCCGCGCTGCTGTTCTGTGAGTACAGCCCCCGGGCCACAGGCATGCAGACCTTCGACGACCTGCTGCCGATCGTCGAGAACAACCCGCAGCGCTTCCGGCCGGTCGCCAATGTGAACCCGCACCTACACTTCCCGATCGCGGACGAGCTCACCCGGCAGCTCGACCTGGGTGCAGCGGCACTCAAGCTGCACCCGGTCCATGGGGGGTTTCGCTGCGACGACCGGGCGCTGTACCCGGCGTACCACGTCCTGACCGAACGTCAGGTGCCGCTGGTCGTCCACTGTGGCACGAGCTCCTTCCCGGGATCGATGAACGAGCTGGCCGACCCGGAGTACCTCCTTCCGGTCGTCCGAGACTTCCCGAGCCTGGACGTCGTGCTGGCCCACGGTGGTCGCGGATGGTGGTACGACAAGGCGGCATTCATGGCCCTCTCCAACCCGACGGTCTGGATCGAGCTGTCCGGTCTGCCGCCCAAGCGGCTGCCGGAGTACTACTCCCGCTTCGACCTGCCACGACTGGCCGCGAAATGGATCTTCGGCACCGACTGGCCGGGGGTGCCCGGCACGAGCGTCAACGCCCGCGCCGTCGCCGGACTGGGCCTCGGCGCCGAGCTCGTCGGGCGGGTCCTAGGCGGCAACGCGCTCAAGGTGTACGCCGGCCTGGATCACGTGCGTCAGATCGAGTCGGGCAAGGGAGCAACCTGATGGAACACGGGAACCAACACAGCAAGCCGGGCGTCGCCCAGCAGGGGCGGCCCGTCCGCGAACTCAGCGACCACGAGCTCGAGCAGCAGGGCAAGAACGCCCACGACACCCGCAACTGGGTGTTCCTGAACGGCACGGCCGAGCAGTTCGCCACCCACACCACGCGCATGCTCGAGCTGGAGCAGGAGTACCTGCGTCGGCACCCCAAGCGCACCTGGCAGGGCTCAGGGGGCGCTCCGGACCAGGCCTCCGACGTCGACGTCCTCAAGCAGGCCCTGCGCGGCATCGTCACCCAGCTCGAGGCACTGCTCGAGCAGGAGCCGACGGTCGGTGAGGCGGCCGGGCCGGAGCCCGCCGACCCGGCGGACGCGTTGCTGGCGCGAATCGCCGCGCAGCCCGGTGGTCGGATGCACCGGCTGGAGGTGCACCAGGCCGCCCGCGAGGTCGGGCTCGAGCGGTCGGCTCTTGCGCGCTTGTACACCGCGGACCCTCCGCTTCTCGTCACCGAGCAGCAGGACCGGCTGATCACCGATGCCGGCCAACACCGACTGGAGCCGTCCGGTGTCGAGGCGGAGACCGAGCGATGACGGCCGCCAGGGACTGACGGCCTTCTTGGGTCGTCGTTCCCGGGCACGCTGACCGTCAGCGCGCTGCCGACTCCCGGCGTACGGCGGCCGGTGTCGCGCCGAACCTGGCGCGGAACGACCGGGTGAAGTGCGCCGGGTCCTGATATCCCCAGCGGGACGCGATGGCCATCGTCGACCGCCGCGCGGACATCGGGTCGACCAGCTCGGCGCGAATGGTGTCGAGACGCATGGCACGAATCGTCTCGGACACCGTGTGCGGTTCGTTCTGGAACAGCCGGTGGAGGCTGCGTGGCGACAGGCCGTGGGCCGCTGCGACGCTCGCGTGCGAGAGGTCCGGGTCGCCGAGGTGGGCGCCGAGGTGCGCCAGGACCCGCGTGCGCAGAACGTCCTCGGCGGGCGTATCGGCGCCACCGGCACTCCGCAGCAGGCTCGCCATCAGGAGCACGCCCGCCTCACCCAGCTGCTCGGCGCCGCTGTCCGTGCCGGCGGCCTGCGGGGGGAGCGAACTGTCGAGCAGATGGGCCAGCACGGCGCCGGGGCCGGCGTCGGCGCGGAAGGTATGAGTCATGGCCGCCTTGACGACCTTGTCCGGCATGCTCAGCGCGTCTCTCGGGATGGTCATGACCCAGCAGGTCCAGTTGCCCTCGAGTCGGAGGGCGTACGGCCTCCCGGTGTCGTAGAGCGCGAGCTCGCCGGGCCGGATCTCGATCTCGACGTCACCCTGGTGAACCAGGGCTCGGCCCGTCTGCTGGATACACACCTTGAGGGGGTCCGCGGGGGCGTCGACGATGGCGTTCGTCGTACGGCGCACGATCTGGGGAGTGCCGGCAACCCGGAAGGCGCCCACGCGGCCGAGCGACGTCGCCCTCATCCGGCCGGCGGGGCGATCCTCATCCTCGGCACGGGCCGACGGACCGTCGTACACCTCGGCACGGAGCCGGCCGAAGGCACGTGAAAGGTCGGCCCGCCACTCCTCGGAGCGAGCTGTGCGGTTGTCGACGACTGCGGTCGTGGTGGCTCCTGGAACCTTGCGCGACGTGTTTCTGGCGGGTTACGCCAAGAACCCTGGCGCAGAAAGTCAACAACACTGTGACGTATCTGACAAGAGTATGTCGCATATCGCCATTCGCGTATCTCTGTCGAGGAGGCACCCATGTCGGATCAGGTCAGCAGCATCGTCGCGTCCGCCCGGAGCTACGACTACGTGATCGCGGGCGCGGGCTCGGCGGGCTGCGTGCTCGCCAGCCGGCTCTCGGAGGATCCGGACATAACCGTCCTGCTCCTCGAGGCAGGAGGCGAGGACACCAAGCCCGAACTCGCGGTACCGCCGGCCTGGCCGGCGCTGTGGGGCACCGAGGTCGACTATTCCTACGACACGGTCGCCCAGCCGGGCACCAACGGGCTCGCCCACAACTGGCCGCGGGGAAAGACGCTCGGAGGCTCGTCCAGCATCAACGCGATGGTCTACCTGCGTGGGCATCCCGCGGACTTCGACCACTGGGCCGACCGGGGCTGCAAAGGTTGGGAGTACGAGTCCGTGCTGCCGTACTTCAAGAGGATGGAGACGGTGGAGGGCGGCGGGCCGCACCGGGGGACCGATGGCCCGATGCGGCCGGCCATCACCACACAGCCCAACCCGCTGTCGCCCGCCTTCGTGGAAGGTGCCGCCGAGGCCGGGTTCGCGGTCACCGAGGACTTCAACGGTGAGCGTGCCGAGGGTGCGGGCTTCCACGACCTCTCGATCACGAGCGGGGCTCGCCAGTCCACGGCGGCGGCGTACCTGCACCCCGTGGCGGACGAGCGTCCGAACCTGACCGTCTCCACCAACTCCCGCGCCCGCCGGTTGATCTTCGAGGGACCGACCTGCGTCGGCGTCGAGTTCGACCGAGACGGCGAGGTCAGCGTGGCCCGGGCGAGCCGCGAGGTAGTTGTCTCCGCCGGCGCGGTCGACTCGCCCCGCCTGCTGCTGCTGTCGGGAGTCGGGCCCGCGGATGAGCTGGCCCGGGTCGGCGTCGACGTCGTTCACGACCTCCCAGGCGTGGGCCGCAACCTTCACGACCACCCACTCTGCGGCGTCGTGTACGAGGCGAGCCAGGAGATCCCTCCCGGTGCCACCAACCACGCGGAGACCTCCCTGCAGTGGCGCAGCAGCGAGACGCTCCCGGGTCCGGACATGCAGATCATGTTCATCCACCTGCCGTTCCACCCGCCCCACCTTGCCGCCCCGCCGAACTCCTACACGTTCGGAGTGACGTGCGTGCCCGAAGCCCGTGGCAGCGTCACCATCACCGAACCCGATCCTGACGCTGCGCCGGTCATCGACCCGAACTACCTCGGGACTCAGGCGGACGTGGACCGGATCGTGGAGGGGATCAAGGTGGCTCGACGGATCGCCGCGACCTCGCCGTTCGCCGATTGGCGGTCCGCCGAGGTCCTTCCCGGTCCCGAAGCCACCTCGGACGCAGATCTGGCCGCCTTCGCGGCCACCGGCACGGGCACGTACTACCACCCGGTCGGGACCTGCGCGATGGGTACGACGGACGACGCGGTCGTCGACCCCGAGCTACGCGTTCGGGGCCTCGAGAACCTGCGCGTCGTCGATGCCTCGGTGATGCCGCGCGTGGTCAGCGTCAACACCAACGCGGCCACGATCATGATCGCCGAGAAGGCCGCCGACCTGATTCGCCAGGCACGCAGCGCCTGAGCCACCCGAGAAGAACTGAGAGGAAACGTAGACATGAGCGGTCTCCTGGACGGCGTCGACTGGCAGGGCAACATCTTCAGCAACGGCTGGCACGCAGCGGGCGGGGGAGTGATCGACTCCATCGAACCGGCCACCGGCGGGGTGCTGGGCCAGGTGGGCCTCGCGAATGCGCAGGACGTGGCGGCAGCCGCCGTGGCGGCCGCCGCGGCGCAGCCCAACTGGGCAGCGAGGACCGGCCCCGAGCGCGCCGCCGTCATCCGCAAGGCCGCCGAGGTGCTCGCGGCCAACCGGGCCGAGTTCGAGACCTGGCTGGTCCGCGAGGGCGGCTGCGTTCCCGGCAAGGCCGCGTTCGAGGTCGACCTGGTTCTGGGCGAGCTGTGGGAAGCGGCGGCTCTGCCGACGCAGCCCTGGGGCCACCTGCTGCCTTCGAGCGAGCCGGGCCGGGAGTCCGTAGCCCGCCGGGTGCCGCTCGGCGTGGTCGGCGTCATCTCGCCATGGAACTTCCCGCAGATCCTGAGCGTGCGCGCGGTCGCGCCGGCTCTCGCGCTGGGCAATGCGGTCGTGCTCAAGCCGGACGTTCAGACTGCGGTCTCGGGCGGAACGCTGATCGCCCGGCTGTTCGAAGAGGCCGGCCTGCCCGACGGACTACTGCACGTTCTGGCCGGTGACGCCGAGCCGGGCGCCGCCCTTGCCAACGACCCCCACGTGGCCATGATCGCGTTCACCGGCTCGACCGCGGTCGGGCGTGAGGTTGGTGCCGCTGCCGGCCGCACGCTCAAGCGGGTCTCGCTGGAGCTGGGCGGCAACAACGCCCTCGTGATCCTCGACGATGCCGACCTCGAGGTCGCGTCCTCCGCAGGCGCCTGGGGCGCGTTCCTGCACCAAGGGCAGGTCTGCATGACGGCCGGCCGGCACATCGTCCTGGAGACGGTCGCCGACGAGTATCTGGAGCGGCTGGCCAAACGCGCCGCCAACCTTCCGGTCGGCAATCCCCACACCGAGCAGGTCGCCCTCGGTCCGCTCATCAACGAGCGGCAGGTGGCGAACGTCGACCGGATCGTTCGCGAGACCGTGGCTGCCGGGGCCGACATCCGTGCGGGTGGCGTCCACGACGGGCTCTTCTACTCCCCGACCGTGCTGGCGGGCGTCACCCAGGACATGCCGGCGTTCCGCGAGGAGATCTTCGGACCGGTCGCTCCGGTGATCGTCGTCAAGGACGAGGCCGAGGCCATCGCGGTCGCCAACGACACGGAGTACGGCCTCGTGGCCGCCATCCAGACGGGCTCGGTCGAACGCGGGCTGAACCTGGCGAAGGGTCTGCGCACCGGAATCGTGCACGTCAACGACCAGACCCTGAACAACGATGCCTATGCGCCGTTCGGTGGCACCGGTGCCTCGGGCAACGGCAGCCGGTTCGGCTCACAGTCCAGCTGGGACGAGTTCACCTCCTGGCAGTGGGTCACCTCTCGCGAGCAGGCGCACGCCTTCCCGTTCTGAACAGCCACCGCACCGGAGGTGAGGCGCCCGCGCTGTCGGCCGCGGCGCCGATCCAACGAGCAGAGGTGGCGCGGGTGGGCCCGGGGGACCCGTTCGCCGGCACCGCGGTAGAGCAGGCCGGCAGCGGGCTGCGGGCTCAGGGTGAAGATCGCGCCGGCTGCCGACGCGAACGCAAGGGTGGTGCCGACGACCGCGCCGAGGTTGAGCACGAGGAACCGGAGTGCCGAGCCGAGCGGGTAGCCGGACTCGCGCATGATCTGCGGCAGCCAGGTGTTGAGGCTGTAGACCAGCAGCAGGCCGGAGAAGCTGGCGACGCCGAAGAGGATCGTCGCCCCCAGGTGGTGGCGGGAGGACAGGGCCGAGAGGGCTCCGCGCTGGACCGTCTCCGGCGTGGCGTCGGCCGCGGCGGTCTTGAGCGAGACGCCGTACCGCGTGGCCAGCTCCTCGGCCTCCGCCGCGGCGCCCGCGGCGCGAGGAGGAAGCCGACCGACTCGGGCAGGAAGCGGCAGGCGAAGGGTACGACGAGGACGAGTGGGGCGAGGCCGACCCAGAACATCGTCCGGAAGCCGGAGCTCGGCACCAGGTTGATCGCGAGCACCGCCGCGAGGACGCCGCCGATGGAGAAGCCGGAGAACATGGCGCGAACAGGCGCGCCACGCGGGTGTCCGCGTGGCGCGCCCGTGGCCCCAGGTCAGCTCACGAAGGTGTACAACGCTGCGTGCGCTACCTCCACGCCCGACCGGGACACCCGGAGCATCGCCTGGTGGTCGCCAGCCTCGGCGCCCCTGGCGGCGTTCATCGTGAGTGTCACCTGAGCCGACTCGCCCGGAGCCAGGGTGGCCGACCCGTTGCTGAGCGAGAAGGACACACCGGAACCCGTGACCGAGTCGATCGCGAGGGTGAAGGTGCCGCTGGTCCCCGACAGGTTGGTGATCGTCAGGATCCTGGAGACCGTGCCGCCGGAGCCCGACGCGATGGACCCGAAGCTGGTGCTCACCGGGGACAGACCGGCGTTGGCACCGACCGCCGAGAGCAGGTTCTCACGACCCGCGCCGACGATGTTGACGTCGGTCACCACATTCGTCCCTGTCGTGGAGTCCGTCAGCACGCCCTGGTCAGCCGTGTTCACGATCGCCGAGCGGATCTCCGCCGCCGACCAGCCCGGGTGAGCCCCGAGCACCACCGCGGCAGAACCCGCGAGATGCGGTGTCGCCATCGAGGTGCCCTGGAAGAAGGCGAAGCAGGGCGGTGCGTCGCAGAACTGGTGCGGAATCGAGCTGAGCACGTTGACGCCCGGAGCGACGACGTCCGGCTTCACCCGGAAGTCGACGTCGGTCGGGCCCTGGCTGGAGAAGCCCGCCATTATGTCGACGTTCGTGGTGGAGAAGTAGCTCAACGACGCCCCGATCGTCCCCGTGACGCCATCGGCTGCGACGAGCGACGCGCGGTTGGCGAGTGACGCCATGTACGCCGGCACGGTCGGCTGGTCGGCTGTCCCGTCCGAGGCCATCGCGGTCGGGTCGCCCGCCACGTTGTTGACCACGATGACCGCGACGGCACCTGCGGCCTGGGCATTGCGGATCTTCGTCGAGAACGTGCACGTGCCACGGGAGAGCACCGCGATGTCACCGGTCAGCGAGCTTGCTGGCAACGCCGAGCAGGCGGTGCCCAGGCCGCCGACCGTCCCCGTGACGACGCCGATCGGCGCGGTCAGGTCCGAGGTGACCGTGGCGAAGTCACCGGAGGCAAGACCAATCGTGCTGCCGCCGTACGTGAACGGTGCGCCAACGAAGTGCGGCACCGTCGAGGCGCCGGCAGACAGCGCTCGCTGCGCCGACCCCGGGGACTCGACCGTGTAGTGGCCCGGACCGCTGTTGCCGGCAGCCACCGCGACCACCATGTTCGCCTTGTCGAGGTCGTCGACCGCTATCGTTAGCAGGTCGTGCACGCCGGACGCCGCGCCCCCGAGGCTCATGTTGGCGACGTCGAAGCCGTCGGTGTATGCCGCCTCGAGCGCGTTGAGGATGTCCTCACTGCGTGCGTTGTCGACATCGCCCGGGAAGACGTTGTAGTTGCCCAGGAGCGCCGCCGGCGCGACACCGGACACGTCGTACGGGATGTCGACCCCGTCGACCGTCGCCGGAGTGTCGAGGTCGCAGGCCACGGTGCCGGCGACGTGGGTGCCGTGCTCCTGGACCGCCTCGGGGGTCAGTCCCTTGACGAGGGCCTTGTTGTAGAAGACCTTCGCGGCGATCACCTTGTTGTTGGTGAACCGGTGGTCGCCGAGCTGGGTCTGGCTCGGGAAGCCTGCGTCGCTGAAGCACGGATGGGTGACGTCGATGCCGGTGTCGACGATCGCGACCTTGACACCTCGTCCCGCATTGTCCGACCCGCCCACGTTGGCGGACGCCCAGGCAGCCTGGGCACTGATGATCTTGAGATCAGGGTCCGTGGCGTCGCTAGGGCGGTAGAGCCCTTCGTACTGCGCGGACCGGACGCCGGGGGCCGACGCGATACGGGAGAGCGCGGTGCCGTTGAGCTGGACGGCTACGGCGTTCAGCGAGATGTCATATTCGCCGGTGACCTTGGCGCTGGGTGCGTTGTCGCGCAGCCAGGTCCTGAACGCGTTGCGCTGGGAGGCGAGGAGCGCACGCTGGCTCTTCACAGACGAGCTTGAGAAGTCGATCTTCTTCCCGCCCGACGGTCGGGTGCTGTCCGCCGTGCTGAGCGGGGCGGCGGCCAGCTGGACGAGCGCACTGGCCCTGTTGACGGTTGGGCCACTGCGCGGCGCGTCGCTTCCGGTGCTGCTCGTGCCTGTTGTGGACCCGGCACCGGCTGGAACGGTGAGCGCGACGATGGTCGCTGCCGCTGTGGCGGCACCAGCGAGAGAGAAGCTGCGAAGCCTTGACATAGGCCCTCCTGAGCGAAATTGGTATCAAGAAGTACCTGCCCTCGGTCGGCCCCGTCAATAGTCAGAACTGTCCAAGGTCAGCGTCGGTTCGTCCGTCGGCCACGCCGCAGTCAGAGAGGCCGCCGTGCGATCTCTTGGACCATCGGACGGCTGTCGGCCGACCTTCGTCCCTATTGCTCGCGCGGGCGTCGGCGTCATCTGGAAGCATTGAGGGAAAGGCCGAAGGTGACCAAAGATGACGGGGGATGTGCGTGTTGCAGAGGCGAATGATCGGCCGTCTTGGCCTGGTGCAGAAGGTCTTGTCCGGCTTCGTCCTGGCCCTGGCGGCCCTCGCGCCGACGTACGCCGTCGCGCCGGCCGCGTCCGCCGCGACTGCCGCCACTGCCTCGACTGTCGCGTCGGCGGGGCAGGGGTCGGTGCCGTGGACGCTGCGTGACCCGTTCACCCGCGAGATCGTCCGACGCGGCGATGTCGATGTCGACCCGTACCACATCGAGCACGTCTACGAGGTGCAGCTCCGCCTCAAGCGCCTCGGCATCTTCGACGCGACCCCCAATGGCCGGTTCGGCCCGATCACCGAGGCCGCCGTCAAGAGGTTCCAGAAGCGGAACGGCCTGGAGCAGACGGGCACCGTCAACTACCGCACCTGGCAGCCGTTGATCAAGCAGAGCATCCGCGGCAAGCACGCCGTACCCTATGGCTGCCGGACCGCCGGCTGGCACGCCTGCTACAACCGGTGGTGGCACCAGGTGAACCTCTACCACGATGGTCGGCTGTTCAACTCCTGGCTGGTGCGCGGCGGTGGGGCCTCCACGCCGACCCGCACGGGAAGGTTCCGGGTGTACTACCGAGACATCGACCATGTCAGCAGCACCTACGGCTCCCCGATGCCCTACTCCCAGTTCTTCTCCGGCGGGCAGGCCCTGCACGGGTCGCGGCTGATGATGAGCCCGTACGTCGATCACAGCCACGGCTGCGTGAACTTCTGGACCGAGGACGCGAAGCAGCTGTGGGACCTGACGTCGACGAAGACACTCTGGGTCCACGTCCACGGCCGCTGGAGCTGACGTCACCAAACCCCGCCCGGCCTGCGGCAACGCCGCGGCCGGACGGGGTTTCGCGACTGTCGGGTCACTTGCCCCTGGGGGCGGCCGGCAGGTCGAACTCGTCGTTCGACATCCGCAGCAGCGCGACGCTCACGCCGATGAACCCGGCTGCTGCCACGAACAGGCCGATGCCCTGACCGACGTGGCTGGGGATGAACGGATGCGTCGCGCCACCGATCATGACGGCGAGTCCCACCCAGGCAGGGACCGCCCGGCTGCGCTTCAAGGCACCGCCCAGCAGACCCAGCCCGAAGACGACACCGATGATGAACAGGAGCGACGCGACCCCGAGAAGCGGCTCGTGGTGGACCGCGTCGTCCAGGGCGGCCATCGACGTGATGTCGAGGTCGTGCTGCACGGTGACCAGCGCCGGCGTCTCCACCCCACCGAGGAGGGCGATGCCGAAGAAGAAGCCGGTCAAGGCGATGACGGCGCCGGCGGTGGTCAGGCGTGGGGCGCCGCGGCGGGCGACCCAGGCCACCGCGATGGTGGCGGGGATGAGCGTCACCACGAACACCGCGTCGAACCACTTCAGGGTCTCGAGGAGGTCCCGGTGGGCCTCGAACGACGCCACGGATTCCTTGAAGGTGGCGTCGCCCGCGACCGGGGTCAGCAGGTAGTAGACGCCTTTGGCGAGCATCGGCAGGGGCGCGATGACGGCGAGCAGGATGCGCCAGAAGCCGCGTCGGTCACGTACTCGCTTCGCCCGCTCGGTGCTGGTCGGGGGTGCAGGGTTGGTCGTGGAACTCATGGTTTCCTCCGGGGATCGGTCGTCGGTGGGATCTGGGGATCGGCTGCGGGGCCTCAGGCGGCCAGCGACGCCCGGCGTCGCCCCGAGCCGGTGAGGAACGCGA
>WNGB01024200.1_pt1 | contig 14598 bp, 12 predicted proteins | sample 5400681 | NCBI WGS metagenome assembly WNGB01 (sample SAMN13153367, study PRJNA577476) | soil metagenome | isolation source: 115 cm soil or saprolite under grassland replicate 2 | place: USA:California | collected 2016-06-15 | reverse complement strand
GCCCTGCTGGCCGTGCCGTTCGGCGGTGCCGTGCTGCTGTGGGTGCTGCCGGCGCGGCTCGCGGACCGGCTGGCCGCCCTGATGGGGTCCGTGGTGTCCGGCTTCGTGCTGGTCGGGTCGGCCGTGATGTGGTGGCGCTTCACGCACCAGGGCGGACCGGTGGGGGCGACCCTCGCCGCGGGCGAACTGCCGCGAACGCTGCCCGGCAAGGTGAACGCGTACGCCGAGACCGACGTGTCATGGCTGTCGTCGCTGGACGTGCGGTTCCACGTCGGGGTGGACGCCATCTCGCTGCCACTGATCCTGCTGACCGCGCTTCTGGTGTTCCTGTGCTGCGCGTACTCGCTGCGGATCACCCCGCGCGCCGGCCGGACGGCGTCGCTGGTCGCGCTGCTGCTGGTCATCGAGACCGGCGTGATCGGGACGTTCAGCGCCCTCGACCTGGTGCTGTTCTTCGTGTTCTTCGAGGTCGTGCTGATCCCGATGTGGCTGGTCATCGACGTCTGGGGAGACCACCACGACCCGGCCGGGCGGCGGCTGGCGGCGAACCGGTTCGTGCTGATGACGGTGCTCGGCTCGGCGGTGATGCTGGTCGGGTTCCTGCTCGTGCACCACCTGGCCGGCACTTTCGACATCGAGGCCCTCGGCAACGATCCTGTGCTCGGCGGCCACGGCCTGCCGCTCGCGGCCGCGGCCTGCATCGCCGGCGGCCTGGCGGTGAAGATGCCGATCTGGCCGCTGCACATCTGGCTACCCGACGCGCACGCGAAGGCGCCGACGGTCGGTTCGGTGCTGCTGGCCGGCGTACTGCTGAAACTCGGGTCGTACGGCCTGATCCGGGTCCTGTTGCCGGTCCTGCCCGAGGCGTCGCTCACCATCGCGCCGTACCTCGCGGGCTTCTCCACGATCGCGATCGTGGCCGGCTCGCTGGCGTGTCTGGCGCAGACCGACGTGAAGCGGCTGATCGCGTACTCCAGCGTCGGGCACATGGGCTTCATCGGCCTCGGCATCGCGACGATGTCACCGGAGGGCCTGAGCGGTGCGATGTTCGGCAACATCGCACACGGCGTGATCACCGGCCTGCTGTTCTTCCTCGCGGGCGCGATCAAGGACCGGCACGACACCAGCGATCTGCGCGCGATCGGCCGCGCCCTGTACGCCCGGCTGCCGCGGATCGCCGCACTGCTCACCTTCGCCAGCCTGGCCAGCCTCGGGCTGCCCGGCCTGGCCGGGTTCTGGGGCGAGATGCTCGCGATGCTCGGCGCCTACCACCCGCACGAAGCGTTGCCCAGGGCAACCTTCATCGTGATGATGGCGGTCGCCGGCGCCGGCACGGTCATCACGGCCGCGTACTTCCTGCGGCTGGTCCGCAACCTGTGCCAGGGCGACCCGGCGAAGTACCCGTCGACCACGTTCGCGGTCGACCTGAGCCGGATCGAGCTCGTGACCTGGGCGCCGCTCGTCGTACTCACCGTGCTGCTCGGCCTGTGGCCGGCGCTGCTCCTCGACTACTGGACGTTCCTGTGACCATCACCTCGACCGACTGGCAGGCCAGCGCCGTACCGCTGCTGCTCGCGCTCGCGGCGGTCGCCGTGCTGCTCGTCGACGGCGCGCGCGGCGGCACCGCCCGGGCCCGGCACCTGGTCGCCGGCGGGACGACGGCCGCGGCCGTCGTCGCCGGGCTGGTGACCACCGCCGTACAGCGGCATGACCTGCTGCCCGCGTTCTGCAAGACCGCGGTCGAGGGACCGGCCGAGTGCAGCCTGACCGTCGAGCCGCTCACGATCGGCCTGTGGGCGGTGCTGCTGTCCGCCGGCCTGGGCGTCGTCGTGCTGTCCGCGCACGGCCTGCTGGACGCGCGGATCGCGCCGGCGGAGTTCCACTTCCTGCTGCTGTCCGCGCTGTGCGGGGCCACGGTCCTGGCGGCCGCGCGAGACCTGGTGACGATGGTGATCGCGCTGGAGCTGGTGTCGCTGCCGTCGTTCGCGATGGTGGCGCTGCGGCGCGACCGGCGCGGGTCCGAGGCGGCGCTGAAGGCGTTCCTGGTCTCCGTGCTGTCCACCGCGGTGATGCTGTTCGGGGTCTCGTACCTGTACGGCGTGACGCAGTCGCTGCACCTGACCACGGTCGCGACCCGGATCCCGGCGAGCGGTGACGAGCGGCGGGTCGCGTACGCGGCCGGGCTGTTCGTGCTGGTCGGGTTCGCCTTCAAGATCGCCGCCGTCCCCTTCCACGCCTGGCTGCCCGACACGTACGACGGGGCGCCGGTAGAGGTGACCGCGTTCCTCGCGGTGGTGTCGAAGTCGGCCGGTGTCGCGGGTCTCGTCGTCCTGCTGACCCGCGGGCTGCCCGGGTTGGACCTGCGGCTCGTGGTCGGGCTGCTCGCGGCGGTCACGATGACGGTCGGGAACGTCGCCGCGCTGCGGCAGACCGGGGCGGTGCGGCTGCTGGCGTGGTCCTCGATCGGTCAGGTGGGGTTCCTGCTCGCGCCGCTGGCCGCGGATGACGTGCGGGTCGTGGTCGCCTACCTGGCGGCATACGTCGTGGTGACGCTCGGCGCGTTCGGCGTGGTGGCGCTGGTGCAGCGGCACCGGCCGGGCGGCCTGCTGACCGACTACCGCGGGATGGTGCGGACCGAGCCGGGCGCGGGTGCGTCGCTGGTGCTGTTCCTGCTGGTGCTCGCCGGGTTGCCGCCGGGGCTGGTCGGGCTGTTCACGAAGTTCGCCGCGCTGCAGTCGGTGGTGGACGCGGGCCTCGGGTGGCTCGCGGCGGCGATGGTGGTCAACGTCGTGATCGGGCTGGCGGTCTACCTGCGCTGGGTGGCGGAGCTGTTCCGGCTGCCGGTGGACGAGCCGTTCAGCGTCGACATCGAGACCCCGGCCGTCGCCGTGATCGGCACCTGCGCCGGGGCGGCCGTCGTACTGTCGGTGCTGCCCGCCGCCTTGTTCGCCCTCGTGTGATGAGATTCCAGGATCCGCCCGTTCCTGGAGGCAGCACACGATGACCGATGTCCTGACGACCGCGCGCCTGCGGTTCGACCCGGTGCCGCCGGAGGTGGCCAAGGAGCTGGCGGCGGGGGAGTCCGGCGGCTGGACCTGGATCGACGAGGCGGCGTACGAGGGCACGCAGACCGCCGCCGCCATGGTCGGCGTGGCCGCCGCGTCGGGGCGCTGGCAGGCCGAGTGGGGTGTCTTCGTGCTGGTCCGCTCCGAGGACGGGGTCGCGGTCGGCGGCATGGGGTTCCACGGGCCGCCGGGTGCCGGAGCGGTGGAGATCGGGTTCGACCTGTCGGAGTCCGCGCGTGGTCAGGGGTACGCGACCGAGGGGCTGGTGGCGCTGGCGGCCTGGGCGCTGGAGCAGCCGGACGTCGACGTGGTGATCGCGCGGACCGAGGAGGACAACGTCGCCTCGCAGCAGGTGATGGAGCGCGCGGGGTTCACGAGGGTGGCGAGTGCCGACGAACTATGGCGGTACGAGCTGAAGCGCTGACAGGGTAGGCGTATGACGGCCTACCTCGGTGGTTACACGAGTTCCGACGGCGGCGGCGACGGGATCGCGCTCGCCGACCTGAGTGCCGGAGTCGCGCGGACGGTCTGCGAGGTTCCGGACCCGTCGTTCCTCGCGCTGTCCGGTGACGGGCGGTTCCTCTATGCGTGCCACGAGCTGGAGGCCGGTGAGGTCGGGGCGTACGCGGTCGCGGACGAGGGCGGGCTGACGCCGCTCGGGCGGCGTTCGACCGGCGGCGCGCACCCGTGTCATCTCGCCGTGCATCCGCGGGGCGAGTTCCTGCTCAGCGCGAACTACACGTCCGGGTCGGTCGCCGTACACCCGATCGGTCCGGACGGGGCGCTCGGCGAGGCGGTGCAGGTCGTCCAGCACAGCGGGTCCGGGCCCGACGCCGACCGGCAGGACGGGCCGCACGCGCACATGGTGGCGTGCGACCCGGTCGAGGAGTTCGTGTTCGCGGTCGACCTGGGCACCGACTCGGTCTACGTCTACGCGTTCGACGCGGCGAGCGGGCAGCTGACCGAGCGCAGCCGGCTGGTGCTGCCGCCGGGCGCCGGGCCGCGTCACATCGCCTTCCAGCCCGACTGGCTGACGGCGTATGTGATCACGGAGCTGTCCTCCACCCTCGTCGTCTGCGACTGGAACCCGGAGACCGCCGAGCTCACCGCCCTGCAGACGGTCTCGACGCGGTCGGACGGCGCCACCGGGCCGAACCAGCCGGCCGAGGTGCTCGTCTCCGGCGACGGGCGGACCGTCTACGGCTCGAACCGCGGCGACGACACGATCGCGGTGTTCACCACGTACGACGAGGGTCGCCGGGTCGAGCTCGTCCAGACGATCCCGACCGGCGGCTCCTGGCCCCGGCACCTCGCGCTGTCCGCCGACGAGTCGACGATCTACGCGACGAACGAGCGCTCGGACTCGGTGACCTCGTTCGTCATCAGTCCGGCCGATGGCACGCTCACCCCGGCCGGCGGGCCGCTCTCCTGGCCGAAGCCCGTCTGCATCGTCCCTGTCTAGGACGTCTAGGACTCGGCCAGCTTCTCGAACCAGAACTCGTGCTTGAGGAAGGACGTGTCGTACTCGTGGCCGGGGTAGGGCGGGACGAGCTGTGAGGCCTGGACCATCCGCCAGCCGTCGCGCAGCGCGTCCACGCCGGTCTCGTACGGCGGCACGTCGCCGTCCCCCGTGGTCGGGTCGGTCCGGCCGGTTCCGTCGTACGACGACCAGCCGACGACCCGGGCGTCGAGACCGGAGCTGGCCAGGTACAGCACCAGGACGTGCTGGCGGACGGTCATGCGTTCTCCTTGGACGTGTCGCGGGCGTGCGGGTTGAGGTTGCGCTGGGCAACGATCCGCCGCGGGCGGTTCGTGACCCGGGTGACCAAGTAGTCGGGGTCGAACGTCTCATCGCCGGTCATCGCCTGCCACAGCCTGACCCGGTTGTAGATCTCCAGCCGGGCGGTGGCGTCCTCGTACCAGTCGAAGGTGGTGTTCAGCTCGGCGCTGACCGCGGAGGCGTGCAGGTCGTCGGTGTTCCACAGCAGCCGCTGCCGCACGGTCGGGTTGAACCGGATCTTGAACATGAACCGCTCGGTGTCGCTGTCGTTGCGCCGGCCGGCGTGCCAGATGCCGTGGTGCAGCAGTACGACGGTGCCGGCCGGGCAGGTCAGCCGGGTCTGGCCGCGCAGGTTCTGGTACCGACCGGTGTCGCTCTCGTTGGTGCGCCGCAGGTGGCTGCCCGGCACGCTCAGCGTGCCGCCCATCGCGGGCGTGACGTCCTGCGGGTAGTACATCAGCTGGACGTCGAACGCGTCGGGCCGGACGTCGATGATCGCGTCGCCGTGCAGGTGCTGTGCTGTGCCCTCGTTCGCCTCCCGGACGTGGACGGCGTGGTGGTCGACGGTGGGATGCGGTCCGACCAGGCTGTAGATGGCGCCGGCGACCTTCGGCAGGTTCACCAGCCGGTGCGCGAACGAGCCGGGCTCGAACGCCTCCGCGAGCGGCGTCGCGTACGGCGTGGCCGGGATGCCCTCGCGCAGCACGGCGACGGCCCGGGCGTTGAGCTCGTCGGGCACCACGGCGTCGAGCCGCAGCGAGCCGTGCGCGACGAAGTGCGCGACCTGGACCGAGGTCAGCAGGTCGTCGGGTGCTGGATGGATCGACATGGGCTCCCTCTCTTCTGGTTGGTACTCGCCAACGCTAGAAGCGGTCTCCCTGGAAGCGCGTGGGTTGTGTTCACCTTTACTGGTAATTTCTCACTGTGAGCGAGCTGGTGACCGTGTGCCTGGACGGGCCGCCGGAGGTCGTGAACCTCGGCGTCGGCGTCCACGGGACGACGGGTCGGCTGGACGTGTTCCGGCTGCCAGACCTCTGGCAGCTGCACCTGTACCGGTACTCGGCCGAGCTGGTCGTCGGCGGCACGTCGTACGAGATCCGGCCGGGGTTCGTCAGCCTGGTGCCGGCCGGCGTGCAGGTCACCTACCGGTACCGCGGCCGGTCCGAGCATCTGTTCGCGCACCTGCGACCGGCACGCGGCGAGGCGGCGTACGACGTGCCGGTGGTGCAGGACGCGGGTGCGGAGACGCCGGTGCTGTCGTCGCTGCTCCTGGGCGCGATCGAGTCGGCAACGCAGACCCCGGCACGCGCGGCGGCCGAGGTCTGGGCGGTGCTGTGGCGGATCGCCGGACTCGCCGCGGTTGCCGGACGGCCGCATGCCGCGGTGGCGGCGGCGATGGCGCACATCGAGTCGCACCTCGCCGGCCCGCTGACCGTGCCCCAGCTCGCCCGGGCAGCCGGTGTATCGCACAATCATCTGATCCGGCTGTTCCGTGCCGACACCGGCTCGACAGTGGTCGGCTACGTGCGGGCCCGGCGGATGGCCCGGGCCCGGCACCTGCTGGTCTCGTCGACGCTGTCCATCCCCGCAGTCGCGGCGTCGGTCGGCATCCCCGACCTGCAAGCCTTCAACAAGGCCTGCCGCCGCGAGCTCGGCTCTTCCCCCCGAGCGGTCCGCGCCGGCGGGTGACCGTCAGCGGTAGTTCACGAACTGGACGGCGAAGTCGTAGTCCTGCTCGCGGACCAGGCGCTGCACGGCCTGCAGGTCGTCGCGGCTCTTGCTCGAGACGCGCAGCTCGTCGCCCTGGACCTGGGCCTTGACGCCCTTCGGGCCCTCGTCGCGGATCAGCTTGGAGATCTTCTTCGCGTTCTCCTGGGTGATGCCGGACGTGATCGAGGCGCTGATCTTGTAGATCTTCCCGGACAGCTTGGGGTCGCCGGCCTCCAACCCCTTCAGCGAGATCTGCCGCTTCACCAGCTTGTCCTTGAACACGTCGAGCACCGCGTTGGCGCGCTCCTCGGTGTTCGCCTGGATGTCGATCGACTCGCCGGACCACTTGATGCCGGCGTCGACGTTCTTGAAATCGAACCGCTGGCTGACCTCCTTGGCCGCCTGGTTGAGGGCGTTGTCCACCTCCTGGCGGTCGACCTTGTTGACGATGTCGAAGGAGGACTCCGAGGCCATGTGGGGGTTCCTTTCGTTCGCGGACGATACCGATTGTGTCGTGGGGCGAAGTCTGTTGTATCGTCTCTCCGGCTACTCTACGAAGAGCCCTGGCGGGTTGCCCGAGCGGCCAAAGGGAGCAGACTGTAAATCTGTCGGCGTATGCCTACGCAGGTTCGAACCCTGCACCCGCCACCCAGCCTCACGAGGCCCGAAACCGGCCCCTGACCTGCGGAAACGCGGATCAGAGGCCGGTCTTCTGTGTCCGAGCATGTCCGGCCGTCAGCGGTGATCCACGGCTAGCCGCCCGGAATACGCCCGGAAGTTTCTGAGTTCTGGCCCCCCGATGTTCCAGCCCTCATGGACCCGCTGTTAGCCTGTTAGCCGCCAGCTTGAGTGAGGACGTGTAGCTCGCTCGGCGTCGTCGTTGGTGAGCGTGGTGTTGAGGGCAGCCCGTCGGGTTGCCCTTGTTCGTGTGCGACGACAGGGTGATCACGTTCTGGACGCGCAACGGCCCTCCCGCTTCATCTCCTTGGCCGGAGTCGGGAGGGCCGTTCCTGGGTGCTTGGAGGCACCTGGTGTTGATGGTAGAGACCGACGAGATCGAGGTCGAACGGCGGCTGCGGGCGGGCGAGTTGGCGTGCCCGGCGTGCGCGGGGGTGTTGGCTCCGTGGGCTCATGCCCGGGAGCGGACGCTGCGGGGGCTGGCCGGCGTGCGGCGGCTGCGGCCGCGTCGTGGTTGCTGCACCTCGTGTGGTGGCACGCATGTGCTGCTGCCGTGTTCGTGTCTTGCCCGCCGGGCCGACGAGGTGGCGGTGATCGGGGCGGCGGTGTCGGCGAAGGCGACCGGTCTGGGGCACCGGCGGATCGCCGAGCGGCTGGGGCGACCGGCTTCGACGGTGCGCGGCTGGCTGCGGGCGTTCGCCGCTGGGGCGGAGCGGATCCGGGCGGTGTTTACCGCGCTGCTGCATGAGCTGGACTCGGTGTCCGGGCCGCTGCCGCCGGCCGGCTCGGTGTTCGCTGATGCGGTGGGCGCGATCGGTGTGTCGGCCTCGGCGGCGCGGCGCCGGCTCGGCGCGGTGGTGGGCGGGTGGTCGCCGTGGCAGCTCGCCGCGGCGGTCTCTGGCGGGCGGCTGCTGTGCCTGTCCGGTCAGGCCGGGGCGGCCAACACGAGTTGGCCCTGGGCAGCGGAACCGTGATCGGCCAGCCTCGGCACTCGTTGACCGATGACGAGCGTCGAGGAGGCGCCGATGGCAATGTCGATGGCAAACCGTGCAGATGACGAGCAGGTCCGGGCGGAGCGGGCTCGGGCGGTGGGGTTGTTCCGCTACTCGCTGATCCGGGAGGCTGCCGACGCGCAGCTGTCCACCAAGCAGCGCGGGCGGTTGGTGCGCGCGCTCGCCGAGGTCGAGCACGTCGGCCCGAACGGGGCGCGGGTGCGGGTCTCCCGAGCGACGATCGACCGGTGGATCCGGGCGTGGCGGGCCGGCGGGTTCGACGCCTTGGTCCCGACCCCGCGCCGGGTGGAGCCGCGCACCCCGGCCGAGGTGCTGGAGCTGGCCGCGGCGTTGAAGCGGGAGACACCGGAACGCACCGCGGCCCAGGTCGCGGCGATCCTGCGTGCGCACTCCGGGTGGGCGCCGACCGAACGCACCCTGCAACGGCACTTCGTCCGGCTGGAGCTGAACACCCGCGGCGACGGCAGCCCGCCGGCCGCGTTCGGCCGGTTCGAGGCCGACGCGCCGAACCAGCTGTGGACCGGGGACGCGCTGCACGGCCCGGTGGTCGGCGGCCGCAAGACCTACCTGTTCGCGTTCATCGACGACCATTCCCGGGCGCTGGTCGGGCACCGCTGGGGGCACGCCGAGGACACCGTGCGGCTGGCGGCGGCGCTGCGTGCCGCGCTTGCCGCACGCGGCGTCCCGCAGCGGATCTACGTGGACAACGGCTCGGCGTTCGTCGACGCCCAGCTGCTGCGTGCCTGCGCGTCGCTGGGCATCCGGCTGGTGCACTCCCGGCCCGGAAAGCCTGCTGGCAGAGGGAAAATCGAGCGCATGTTCCGGACTGTCCGTGACCAGTTCCTGGTCGAGCTCGGCACACCCGGCGGCCACCAGGTCGCCGACCTGGTCGAGCTGAACCGGTTGTTCACCGCCTGGGTGGAGACCGTCTACCAGCGCCGGCCGCACAGCGAGACCGGGCAGCCGCCGATCGAGCGCTGGCTGGCCGCCGGGCCGCCGGCGCTGCCCACCCCCGAGCAGCTGTATCAGGCGTTCCTGTGGTCCGAGCGGCGCACCGTGACCAAGACCGCCACCTGCTCGCTGAACGGCAACGTCTACGAGGTCGACGCCGCGCTGGTCGGCCGCCGGGTCGAGCTGGTCTTCGACCCGTTCGACCTGACCCGCATCGAGGTCCGCTACCACGGCCGATCGATGGGAACCGCGGTCCCGCACCGGATCGGCCGGCACGTCCACCGCAAGGCCCGCCCCGAGACCGAACCACCCGCGGTGACGCCGACCGGGATCGACTACCTGCGGCTGGTCGAGGCCAAGCACACCGCCGAGCTCGCCGAGAAGGTCCGCTACGCCCGGCTCACCGACAACACCGACGACACCGACCCCGAGCAGATTCCCGGACAGATCCCCGGGCAGATTCCCGGCCAGCTCGACCTCACCCAGCTGCCCGAAATCGCCGGGCAGGCCGAACCCGAGCAGCACGGGCAGCACAGGGAGGTGTTGTGAGCATCGAGCGGCTGCAGGCCCACTACGGGTTCACCAAGATGCCGTTTCGCCGCGACCTCGCCCCGGGCATGCTGCACCGGCACACCGCGCACGCCGAGGCGGTCGCCCGGATCGGCTGGTGCGTGGCCGAACGCGCCCTCGGCGTGGTCACCGGCGAGGTCGGCGCCGGCAAGACCGTCGCCGTCCGCGCCGCACTGGCCGGCCTCGATGCCAGCCGGCACACCGTCATCTACCTGGGCAACCCCGCGGTCGGTGCCCGCGGCATCTACGCCGGCATCGTGTCCGCGCTCGGCGGCGTCCCGCGCTTCCACAAGGCCGCGCTCATCCCGCAGACCGCCGACGCGCTGGCCGCCGAGGAACACGAACGCGGCCGCACCGTGGTACTGGTCGTCGACGAGGCCCACCTGCTCGACGCCGACCAGCTCGAGGAACTGCGGCTCCTCACCAACGCCGACATGGACTCCCACAGCCCGTTCGGCTGCCTGCTGGTCGGCCAACCCACGCTGCGGCGTCGGATCAAGCTCGGCACCTTCGCCGCGCTCGACCAGCGCATCGCGCTGCGCTACGCGATGCCCGGCATGAACCTCGCCGAGACCAACGGCTACCTCGGGCACCACCTCAAGCTCGCCGGACGGTCCGACACCCTGTTCAGCGACGACGCCATCGCGCTCATCCACCAGGTCTCCCGCGGCCTACCCCGAGCGGTGAACAACCTCGCCATCCAGGCACTCGTCGCCGCGTTCGCCGCAGGCAAGGCCATCGTGGACGAGTCCAGCACCCGAGCCGCCGTCACCGAGGTCACGACCGAATGACCACCACCCCGACACCCTGACCACCAAGCCCCGCCGGCAACCGCCCGCGGGGCTTCTTCATACATGCCAGACGTCTCCAGCGAGAACGTCACCGTCGTCCTCATTCAGAGCGTCGGGCAACAGGCGGTACTACTGGATTGACGAACTGACTGAGCCGGCCGGTCCGAACCAGACCGTGCCTGATGGCGAACTTCGGATCGCTGCCTCGCTTGGCGTTCTGGTATGCCTCAGCGGGAGCGATCTCGACGAGGGTGGCTGTTGGATGCTCGACGTGGCCGAGTGCGTCGGCGATGTGATCGACACGCTTCTCCACCGCGGCCTGCTTCGTTTGGCCCGCGGCTCGGTCGAGATCGGCCACGACTGTCGGCCGGTTCAACTTTCGAAGTCCGACCCTGATCGGCCCAAGCTCGATGAGCGTCTCGGCCTCGTCGAGATCCTTGGCCTCCGGAACGGCCACTCCGAGTCGGGCCGACAGCCGTTCGAGCGCGTAGCTGGTGGCTTCGCTTGTGTCCGTCATCAGTTCGATGGTCAACCGGGGTCCCAGAACTTCGCTGAGGTACTCCGCCGAGATCGCCTCGCTGCCGATTCCGCTCAGGCCCTTGTAGACCACGGTCTTCTCGCGGGGAAGCGGCGCTGCCAACTCCAGGTGTGGCTCGAGCTCGGAGGCGACCCACTCGACCAGCGGTTCGCGATCCGCGAGCGACAGACCGGCGCTGACCTTCTCCGAGCGCACCATCCCCGTTTTGTAGACGAGAGCTGCGGAATCACCAACTCGCTGAAGATAATCCAAGGGCTTGTCGATCAGCTGCTGGGGATCAGGTAAACGGTCCAGGCAGCCGAGCTCGCGTAGGACCTCGGCCAAGGTGTCGTCCCACTGTGGTAAGTAGGTCATCGTTCCGTCGTCGCCCTTGACTCTGGTCGCCTTGATCTTGGCGACACCGAAATGCCGCGAGTTCCCGGCTTCGGTCAAGTACGGAACGGTGGGTGCGATGTAAACGGAATGTGCGTGGGCGAGGGAGAGTTTGGGGCGCACAGGGACCCAGCGGCGGACACCGAAGGACAGATAGATCAGCAACTCGTCACTGGTGGGCAGGGTTTGAGTGGTGATCCCGATCATGACGGAGAACGGTGTCTGATCTTCTATGCGCTCAGGGGGCCAGGAGATCAGCTCTGCGCCGGTGTCTGTCGGGCACCGCAGAAAGCGCAGGTTGTTGTGGTCGCAGTGCGCGTCCGGCCGGGAGAGTGTGGCTGCCATGTCCATCGGCAGCAGCCGCATGGCCCGTTTGACCTGGTCTGGGGCCGAGAGGTTGATGCTGACCGGCGACCAGCCGAGGTCGGAAGCGTGGAGTTGTGACAGAGTCTGTGCGATCTGCTCCGGAGCGGCCTTCTGTGACCGCACCCAAGCTGCGACGATATTGAAGATGGCCGCAGGATTGACGTCCCGGTGCGCGAGCAGCCATTCCTGGTCGTCGTCGCCACGACCGGCGTACTCCAGCGTCACGACGCAGTCCGGAACGAGAGCGGTGATCGCGGCGTTCAGAGACTTGATCGGGATGCTGACGACGTCGCCGCCGCGCCTGGCTGCCGCGAGTCGCCGCAGAGGTCCCTTCCACCGTCCGGGGAAGCGCATGAGGTGGTAGCCGCGCTCGATTGGTGCGGCGGGATTGAGTCGCATTACGGTGACTGCGAGTTCGTCGTACCGGGGTGCCATGTCAGCGATCTCCCATGGTCGTCAGTGCCTGGTACAGCGGCTCGTAGAGGGCTTGTACCAGATGTCGGTCGGTGTCGGTGCTGCAGTCGTGGAAGTAGGGGGCGAGAACGCCGCGCATGCCGTGCAGCAGGCTGGTGCTCGCGTCATCGAGATCGTCATTACGCCCGGCAGTGTTCGGCGCGAAAGCCGCATCGCAGAAGTAGATCTTCGCGGCCTGGCCGCCGCGCAGGAGTCGTCCGACCACCTGCCAGATCGTGACGAGCTGCGTCCACGCGACGCGGTCGCGCTCGTCGTCGCTGAGCTGGCTGTACGCGACCAAGGCGTGCAGAAGCCGGCGCCACTGGCGCTGAGCGGCTCGCCGCCGCTTTCGACCGGAGCTTGCCAGGCGCTCGTGCTCCGGCCAGTCGTCATCGACATGCTGTGGACGCAGCTGTTCGAGGGCGTACTGGTTGATGCGTTGTGTGACGTAAGCCAGGTCTTTGGGACGCGGATGCGGACGGACGAGGAAGAAGGCCGCGCCGATTGCCGCGACCCCGGCACTGTTGAGGATGTTGTGTCCGCGCTCCACCGCCAGAATCGGTGCCACGAGCAACCAGGTCGAGTCCGCACCGAAATCGGCAACATCGCCTCGACGGAGAAGCTGGCCGTCGTCCCAGCCGGTCTCGAGCTCGTCGTCCGGGATGAGGCAACGTACTTGCCCCTGCCACGAAGACTTTTGCCGCAGCAGCTCGTCGAATACCGCGCGAGCCTCGCGGTAGCTGCCGACGAGGAGGAGGACCTTACGGCGTCCGTCCGGCAAGCTGTCGCGTTCGCGTTCGAGCCGGTTGGGCCTGCCCGGTCCTGCTCCCGGCCTGGTCAAGGCAGCGACCATTTGCTGCAGTGCCGCGGTCCGGGTTGCTCCGTAGCGACCGGAGACCCAGATAGGCGTGGTTCGCTCGCCGGTGTGCTGGATGTCCAGGGCGAAGGTCGTCTCGGAGACCGCGGCGAGCTTGTCGGGCGGTGGACTGAGGATTGCTCCGACCGGTATGTCGATGTGGTAGCGCGGGGACGTACCAGCCCAGCTTGTTCCGGACAGCAACAACACCTGCGGCCCGCGGCCGTCGGCAGGGAACAAGTCGGGCAGCCCGGTCAGGAGGGCGCGGCCGACACCGGCGTAACGGAAGAAGCGGAACTCGCCGAGCTCCCCGTCGCGCGACCTGGTCTCGTCCTCGACGTACTGGAAACCGAGGACGTTGCCCATCGGCGACTCGGGCACGGCAACGGCGAGGTCACTCGGCGGGCGTCGCGCGTCGGTCGGCAGCGCGTCGTGCATGTCGAGCTCGCTCGCCACCTGCGGCCAGATCGCGAGCATCAGATTGAGCCGATCCGCGACGACCGCCACGGCGATCGCCAGCTCGAGCCGCCAAACGGTCCAGTCGACAGTGGACGGTGAGATCTTCCGGCTCTCGACCAGCTCTCGATCGCTCAGGTCGGTCAGCCATTGCCGGACGGCCTGCTCGCGCACGTCCTCCTCCGTGATGGACAGCGCCGCCTCAGCCAACTGGGTGAGGCCGCTTGCGACGTCACCGGAAGCGCCGGAAGGATTGTCGATGAATACGTCGAACTGCTCGCGCAGCCGTAGGTAGAGCAGGTCGCTGTCCCACCCCGGTCTAGGCTTGCCACCGGTTGGTCGAGCGTAGCCGGCCCAATCCTGCGCAAGGTCGTCGAACAGTCCCCAGGCCGTGAAGTAATCGGGGTCCATCCAGCGCAGCACCGGCTTGCCGGCTCGTGATCGGTCGCGCTGGAGCAGTTGGTAGATGACATCGGCCGCAGTGCGGGCATGGTTGAGCGCGAGGATGAACCGACGGACCTGATGCGAACGGACCTGCGCGCGCCCGGCAGACCGTAGCTTCTCGTTGACCCGTTCATTGAGCTCGTCGATCCAGGCCTCCTCGCTGGGGCCGAGCAGAACCTGAGCGCCTGCGAACATCTCGTCGAGGTTTGCCTGCACCTGATCCGCTTCGTCGACCAGCACGAGATCACTCCGTCGCCACGCGGCTTCCAGGTAGCGCATGCTGTCGTCCGCCACTGGCCCGGGGACCTGGGTGTGTACGAGGCTCCAGGGAGTCGCGATCCACACGTTCGCATCCACGAGCTGTCGGGAGGCCTCGTGTCGTTGGCAGCCATACCACAGCGGGCACGTTCGTCGCGGCTTGTCGCGCCAGCCGTCCACCGGGGCACCAGGATCGGTCCCGATGAGGTGCTGGCACGGTGCTTCTCTGATCTCGAGCGGGTGCGGGCCGCCGCGGACGGCGTCCAGGGCGCAGGCCGTGCTGACCAGTTCGAAACC
>WNGB01015459.1_pt1 | contig 14598 bp, 11 predicted proteins | sample 5400681 | NCBI WGS metagenome assembly WNGB01 (sample SAMN13153367, study PRJNA577476) | soil metagenome | isolation source: 115 cm soil or saprolite under grassland replicate 2 | place: USA:California | collected 2016-06-15 | reverse complement strand
CGAACTCCGCCCGGCGGCTCTGGATGACCTGGGGCTCTTGCCGGCTCTCGAATTCCTGGCCAAGGGGGTCTCGAAGCGGACAGGCGTCCCGATCACCGTGGACGGCATGGGCCAGGGGCACCTCCCGCCCTCGGTCGAGATCGCCCTTTACCGGATCGTCCAGGAAGGGCTGACGAACGCGGCCAAGTACGCTCAGGCGACGCGCGTGTGGATCGAGATCCAGCAGACCGACCACCTCGTTCGCGGCTCTCTCCGGGATAACGGGGCCGGTTTCGACGTAACCGAGACCCTGACCCGGCGAGGCGAGCGGGGCATCGGGCTGGTCGGCATGCGGGAGCGAGCCGAGGCCTTGGGCGGGACGCTCCAGGTCAAGTCGGCCCCCGGCCGTGGAACGGAGGTACTCGTGACAATCCCTTTGGGACAGTAGGATGCCCTTGCGGATCCTCCTTGCCGACGATCACCGGGTCGTCCGTCAGGGATTGAAAACGCTCCTGGAGAAGGAGGGGTTGGAGGTGGTCGGGGAGGCGTCGGACGGCCTGGAGGCCGTCCGACTGGCGCAGAGCGTACGCCCCGACGTGGCGGTCCTGGATCTCGCGATGCCGGTATTAAACGGCCTCGCCGCGGCCGGCGAGATCCTGCGGGACTCCCCCAAAACGTGGACCGTCCTCCTGACCATGTACACGGAGGATCCCTACGTCCTCGAGGCCCTCCGGTGCGGGATCCGGGGGTACGTCGTGAAGACCCAGATGGCTGAAGATCTCCTCGCGGCGATCAAGGAGGTGGCTCAAGGGAAAATCTACTTGAGCCCCAATATCTCGGAGGCCGTCGTCCAGGCGCTCCTAAGCAAGACCGACCTCGCCCCGGGGATGCTCTCCCCCCGGGAGGTGCAGGTGCTGCAACTGCTAGCCGAGGGGAAGACCGCGAAGGAGACCGCGGCCCTTCTCGGGATCAGTGTCAAGACCGTGGAGTCCCACCGCCACCACATCATGACGAAGCTGGGTGTCCATGATACGGCGGGGCTCGTCCGCCACGCCATCCGCCAGGGTCTGATTCGGGCCTGAGGGACTGCCCCCAACACCCTCCCCGGTCGGTCAGACACCGACCGCCAGGCTCATCCCGCGTCTCTTATCTTCTTGTCGCTGAGGGTCTGCCTGCTCGCTCCAGGCCCTCCGTGATCTCCCGGTCTCAGCGGCGAGAGTCCCGGTCTGATTGGCCACGACCGGTGACCGCCTGACGGCCGAGGGGGGCGCCCTGCTGGCGGCGCTGGAACGGGCCCGCGCAAATGCGCCGGTCGGGCGAAGGGGCCGGGTGGTCTTTGGCCAAGCCCCGGGATTGATTCGCCGCTGGTACACGGCAGTAAGTGCGACTGCTCACCCCTTTTCCAAGGATTCCCCTTCCAGATTCCAAGGTTTCCCCGATTGCCGTCCGCTCAGGTCCGGATAGCGTGAAGAATGTGGTTCAACGTGTTTCCCCCCAAGATTGCCGTGCAGGTCACGCAGGAGGGGGGCAAGGTCAATACGGTCTACAATCCCGGGGTCCCGTCGAGTCTCAATTCCGGCATCAACGCCGCGGCTCCCTTCCCGCCTCGGTTCCATCCGAACCTGCCCGACCGTGGCAGCAGCCCCTCGCCCGGCAACCAGGCTAGCGTTTGCGCCTCTCAGATCATGCCGCCCCGAGTACGAAAGGAGGTGAACCCCAGCTCCGACTGTCGCGAACCCGCGCCAAGTGACGTCTGTGCCTGGAGGATCCACGGACGCGCGGTGCGTCGTCTTGGCATTGAACTCGAGAGAGAAGGAGGAAGTGCATTGACGTCCAGAACGAGCATGTTGAAGAGGATGTTCAGCCTGTCGGCCGCAGTCGGGCTCATCGCATTCTGTGCGACGGCCTTCGCGGCCCCGGTCCCCGGGGGCACCCTCGACCCGACGACCATTCCGCAGTACGTGGACCCGCTTCCGATCCCGCAGGTGATGCCGAAGCAGGGAACCATCGGAACGACGATCGACAACTATGAGATCGCAGCCCGCCAAATCCAGCAGCAGGTTCTCTCCACCGGGCTCCCGCAGACAACGGTCTGGGGCTATGGCGCGCCTGCCAGCCCCTCGTCGTTCAGCTACCCGGCGCGGACCATCGAGGCTCTGACCAATCGACCCGTGCGGGTCACGTGGATCAATGACCTCAGGGACAACAACGGAGCCTTCCTGCCCCACCTGCTGCCCGTCGACCAGACGCTCCACTGGGCGAATCCTCCTCAGGACTGCCTGGACGGCACTCTTCACCCCGACTGTCGGGGGCAGAGCCAGCTACCCTACACGGGCCCGGTTCCCATTGTGACCCACCTGCACGGCGCCCACGTGCAGCCTGACAGCGACGGTTACCCCGAGGCGTGGTACCTGCCCGCCGCGAACAACATCCCGGCCGGCTTCGCCACCAAGGGGTCCAACTTCGGCCAGATCCCCGGCGTTCCGGTGACGCCGGGCGCGGCGGTGTTCCAGTACCCCAACAGCCAGCGGGCCACGACGCTCTGGTTCCACGACCACGTCCTGGGGATGACGCGCTCCAACGTGTACACGGGGCTGGCGGGTTTCTACCTGCTCAGGGACCCGGCCACCGACCCGGCCGGTCTGCCCAAGGGAGCCTTCGAGATCCCGCTGGTGATCCAGGACAAGTCCTTCAACAGCGACGGCTCGCTCTTCTATCCGGATAACCGCGCCTTCTTCGAGGGCCTGGTTCCGGCCAACCTCCAGATCCCCTTCATCCCCGACCCTACCCTCACGGGTGGGATGAGTGACGTGCCCCCCATCTGGAACCCCGAGTTCTTCGGTAACACCACGGTGGTGAACGGGAAGACCTGGCCCAAGGCGAGCGTCGAGCAGCGCCGGTACCGGATCCGGATCCTCAACGCGAGCGACACGCGGGTGCTGATCCTGAAGATCACGACTGACCCGCTCGCGAGGCCGGGCACCGCGGCCGTCCCGTTCTGGCAGATCGGCGCCGACGGTGGCTTCCTGCCCGCGCCGGTGAACGTCACTGAGCTTCTCATCGCTCCGGCCGAGCGGGTCGACCTGATCGTCGACTTCACGGACGTCGCCACCGGCACCAACCTGTTCCTCATCAACGAGGGGCCGGACGAGCCCTTCGGCGGCGGCGTGCCGGGCGTCGACTTCGCCTTCGCCGATCCGCGCACGACGGGCCAGGTGATGAAGCTCACGGTGGTAAAGCGCGTCGGTACCGACAGCAGCACACCCCCGCAGTCCTTGACGCTTCCGAGCCGTACTCCGCTCGGGCCGGCGAGCAAGACCCGCACGGTCTCGCTCAACGAGGCGGAATCCGAGACCGTGTTCGTCATCACCGCGGACGGGAAGATCAAGGAATCGCGCAGTGCCAATGCAGTTCCGTTCGCCCCCGTCCAGGCGCTGCTCGGCACGGCCACGGTGTCGAAGAAGGGGGTCATCACGGCGACGCGGAAGGAATGGACCGACGCCATCACCGAGAATCCCGCTCTGGGCGCCACCGAGATCTGGGAGATCTACGACTTCACGGAGGACGCGCATCCGATCCACATCCACCAGGTCCAGTTCGAGGTAGTCAACCGGCAGGACATCTCGATCGATCCGATCACCGGGACCGCGACGCTCGTCCCCGGGACCATCACCGGGCCCGAGGCCGGAGAAACCGGGACCAAGGACACCGTGCTCGTCTTCCCGAGCAAGGTGACGCGCGTGAAGGCCAAGTTCGACATTCCCGGCCTGTTCGTCTGGCACTGCCACATCATCTCGCACGAGGATCACGAGATGATGCGGCCGTACTGCGTGGGCAAGCCGTCGGGCTGCAGCCCGTAGCACCCGGAACACCGTTGCCGTGACGGACTTCGTCGAGAGCACGTGATGCGAACCCGCCGAGATGGAGCATGAGCTCGTCTGACACCGATGAGCTCATGCCCCTCCGGCGGGGGCTCCTCAGAGCCGCCGCTTGAGCCGGGGTCCTCGCACGGCGCCGAGTATGAGCCGGTTGGTGACAGGACCCGGGTGTCGTGCGCGCCATCCTCGCCCACCTCGGGTTGGCGCCGGGCCCCCGACCGCCCCGGCCCCGCCCCGCTCCAGCCTGACCACACTGCGGCCACCCACCGGTTAACCTCAGAGGTCTGCCCCCGATCGTCCGCCACGCCATCCGCCAGGGTCAGATTCGGGCCTGAGGAGCTGCCACCAACATCCCCGGTCGGTCAGACGCCGACCGCGAGGCTCATCCCGCGTCTCTTATCTCTTGTCGCTGAGGTCTGCCTGCTCGCTCCAGGCCCTCCGTGATCTCCCGGTCTCAGCGGCGAGAGTCCCGGTCTGATTGGCAACGACCGGTGATCGCCTGGTGGGCAAGGGGGGCGTCCTGCTGGCGGCGCTGGAACGGGCCCGCGCAAATGCGCCGGTCGGGCGAAGGGGCCGGGTGGTCTTTGGCCAAGCCCGGGATTGATTCGCCGCCGGTGCGAACGGCAGTCAGGGCAACTGCTGACCCAGATTCCAAGGTTTCCCCGATTGCCGTCTGCTCCGGTGCGGATAGCTTGAAGAACGCGAGGCGGAGGACCTCTTTCCTGATCAAACAAAACGAGCAGAAATGCCTGACAAGGGAGGAACGCCGATGTATCTCTCCAGGGTGTCGAGGGCTCGACTAAAGGAAGCAGAGAACGCGCGGAAGAATCGCGCGGAGATCGTGAAAGCCCTCTCCTGGGGCCAGGTTACGCGGCGTGACCTGATCAAGTGGGGGCTCATCACGGCGGGGGGTCTGCTGCTCCCGATGAACGGCCTGAGCCCCTTCGCCCAGAGCGCGTTTGCGGACGAGGGAATCCCGACGGGGGCGCCGCCGAGCCCGCTGTTCGGCGTCCAGCCCTTCACGCAGCCCATGCCCCGCTTCGATGTCCTGACGCGGAACCCGGAACCAGGGTTCCTGAATCCCGCGCCGACGGCCCAGGCAAATACCACCCAGCAACCCCTTAATCCCGCGCTCCCGGGGGTGAGGCCAGGCGACACGGGCCCCATCGAGGGCCGTCCCCCGGGGCCGATCTGGGCCCACCAGGATTTTAACCTCCTCCCGCCCAGGATCGCCGTGCAGGTCACGCAGGAGGGGGCCAAGACCAACACCATCTACAATCCCGGGGTCCCGCCGAACCTCAACTCCGGCATCAACCCCGCGACGCCCATCCCCCTGAAGTTCCATCCGGCCTGGCCCACCCAGGACCCGCTCAAGGTCTGGACGTTCAACGGGACCATCCCGCCCAAGCTGCTCATCGGCCGCTACGGCGAGGCCATCCTCTTCCGCCATCACAACCGGCTACCGTTCGACCAGACCCAGAACGGGGGCTTCGGGCTCCATACGATCACGACCCACGAGCACAACGGCCACCACGGGGCGGAGAACGACGGCTTCACCGGGGCCTACTTCTACCCCGGTCAGTTCTACGACTATCACTATCCGATCGTCCTGGCGGGGCTCAAGACCATCAACACCACCGCCACCGATCCCAAGGCCGGCAGCCCCAACGACGCCGGCGGCATCGACAAGGTCCCGGGCGACTGGCACGAGACCATGAGCACCCACTGGTTCCACGACCACATGTTCAGCTTCACGTCGCAGAACGTCTACAAGGGCAATGCCGGGATGTTCAACCTCTACAGCGCCCTCGATCGCGGCAACGAGGAGATCAACGACGGCGTGAACCTCCGGCTGCCCAGCGGCCGGGCCAAGTCGTTCGGCAACCTCGACTACGACGTCAACCTGATGCTGGCGGACAAGGCCTTCGACAGGGACGGGCAGCTCTTCTTCGACATCTTCCAGGACGACGGCTTCCTGGGCGACGTGATGACCGTGAACCTCGCCTACAATCCCTTCTTCGAGGTGGAGCGGCGGAAGTACCGCTTCCGCATCCTGAACGGCGCCGTCGCCCGGTTCTTCAAGATCGCGTTGAGCGACGGCTCGCCGATGATCCAGATCGCCAATGACGGGAACCTGCTGCCGCGTCCGGTGGTCCTGACTCAACTCGACGAGCAGGGGATCGCGGAGCGTTATGACATCGTCATCGACTTCTCCCGGTACAGCATCGGGCAGAAGGTCTGGATGGTGAACCTGGCCGAGCACAACGACGGCAGGAAGCCTGACAAGGATCTCTCGATCGCGGAGGCGCTGTCGGGGAACTCGGACGATCCCTGCGTCGGCAGGTTCCTGGAGTTCCGCATCGTCCGGAACCCGGCCCAGCCCGACATCAGCCAGGTGCCGGCTGTCCTGATCCCGAATCCGGATCTGTCCGGGATTCCCGTGGTCCGGGAGCGAGAGTTCGAGTTCGGACGGGGCGCGAACCAGACGAGCAACGACCCCATCACGTCGTTCGAAGGCCCGTGGGGTATCAAGACGGACGACGGCGACATGCTCGCCGCGAACTTCGGCCGGGTCTCGGCGGCGCCGAGATTCGGGACCCGCGAGATCTGGCACCTGAAGAACGGCGGTGGCGGCTGGGACCATCCCATCCACATCCACTTCGAGGAGTGCCAGACTCTCGCCCGCGACGGAAGCGCGAGCAACGTGAAGGCGGCGGAGCGGGGCCGGAAGGACGTCTGGCGGCTTCGCCCGGGCGGCGAGGTCACGATCACGTTGCAGTTCCGGGACTTCGCCGGGATGTTCATGGAGCACTGCCACAACACCACGCACGAGGACTTCGCGATGCTGTTGCGGTGGGAGATCGACGACAAGGGAGCGCCGTTCGTGCGGCCGCTGCCGACCCCGATCCCCACGCCGCAGGGCGTGAGATTCCAGGCCCCGGACGAGATCCTCCCGACCGCCTTCTGAGATGGCGCAGAGAGCGACAGGGGTGGCGAGCGCAGGGTCTTCACGGATGAAAGTTCTCTCCGGAAGGAGAAGGAGCGAAACATGAAGATGCGTCAACGGTACTTCACGCCTGTCGTCCTCTCGCTCCTCGTCGGGATAGGGGGTGCCCTGGTTTCGGGCGGCACCTCTGCCCTCGCCGGCACGACCACCCTCGTCATCCCGATCGCGGGCACGGTGGACGGGCTGCCAGAGAGCGTCTCCCTCTCCGGGAAGGTGCAGATCCAGAGCCGGATGGTGACGGATCCCGACTTTGGCACCCCGCCCGCTGTGATTCTTTCCATCGATTTTCTCAGCGTGTTCGGCCAGGGGCTTTCGACGGGGGCGAGGTATGTCGTCGCGGGTGAGCAGGTCTTGAGAAGGATGCTTGCCCCCTCGGACCTGGTCGAGCTCACCTTCGCCTTCTTCCCGCAGGGCCCCGACGGGGCCTTGCTGGCTCGCCCGGCTCTCGCGTCGTTCAGCATGAGCTTCGACGTCACCACCGGAAATCTCACGGGGGCCACAGGTAGCGTCAACACCGTCGATTTGCCCGACTGAGCACTCAAGGAGCGCGCCGGCGGACCGCCCACGTGGCGGCCGCCGGCTCCGCGCCACGTTTCGACCGGCATCGAGAGGAGCGAAAAGGATGCGGCGCAAGGGTTGGGCACGCGTCACGGCGACTGCGGCGGTGTTCGCCGGCGTCCTGCCTCTCGTGCAAATCGGCCCCGCGCTTGCCGCCGGCCTCTGGGGGGCGAACTATTTTCCGAACGTTCCGCTGACCACGCAGGGCGGAGCCACGGTCCGTCTGTATGACGATCTGCTCAAGGGCAAGGCGGTGGCGATCAACCTCATCTACACCACCTGCAAAGACGAGTGTCCGCTCGAGACGGCGCGGCTGGTCCAGGTCCAACGGCTCCTGGGCGACCGGGTCGGACGAGACATCTTCTTCTACTCGATCAGCATCGATCCCAAGCGCGACACCCCCGACGTGCTGAAGGCCTATGCGGAGAAGTTCGGTGTCGGGCCCGGCTGGCTGTTCCTCACCGGCAAGGAGGACGACATCAGGCTCGTCGCCGAGAAGCTGGGGTTGTCTCGCCGCAACGACGCCGCCAACCGGGACGGCCACCAGCCTATCCTGATGATCGGCGACGAGCCGGCCGGCCGGTGGATGCGGAACTCCGCGGTGGCCAGTCCGAAATTCCTCGCCAACACGATCGGCAACTTCATGGGCTGGGAGAATCCTCGGCCCGCGAGGAGTTCCACGGAGGTGGCGCAGCTCCGCGCGCCCAACACGGGGGGAGATTACACCTTCCAGACCCGGTGCAGCACCTGCCACACCATCGGGAAAGGCGACGGGGTGGGGCCGGACCTGGCGGGAGTCACGACCCGGCGCGACCGTGGCTGGCTCGCCCGCTACCTGAAGGCCCCGGACCAGATGCTGGCCGAGAAGGATCCGATCGCCGTTGCCCTCTCCGCCAAGTACAAGAACGTCCCGATGCCCAACCTGCGCTTGAGCGAGGGCGAGATCGCCGCGCTGCTCGCATACCTGGAGGCGCAAAGCGCCTCCCTTGAGGGAAAAGGAGGGAAGGGTCCCCAGGCTGCCCGATGAGGCTCGATCACGGTCGATCCCCAGCACGAGGACATGCCCTCGGGTGCTCCGGAAGTATGCTCACATGCCTCCCCGGATTCTCCTAGCCGACGATCACCGAGTTCTCCGGGAGGGCGTGAAGGCCCTCCTGAAGCGGGAGGGGTTCGACGTGGTGGGCGAGGCCTCCAACGGCCTGGAGGCCGTCTGGCTGGCGCAGAGCCTGCGCCCCGACGTGGCGGTCCTGGACCTCGCCATGCCCCTGGCGAACGGCCTCGCAGCGGCCCGCAAGATCCTCCGGGACTCCCCCCGGACCCGGACGATCCTGCTCACCATGCACAACGAGGCTCCTTACATCATTGAGGCCCTTCGGGTCGGGGTTCAAGGGTACGTCTTGAAGACTCAAGCGGCAGATGACCTCCTCGTGGCGATCCAAGAGGTCGGCAAAGGGGGAATCTACTTGAGCCCCACCATCTCGGAAATTCTTGTCCAGGCCGGTGTGACCAGAGCCGATCTGCCCCGAAGACCTTAGCCGACGCCGCGCGTTTAGTCTTCCTGCCCCGGGCTTCTCGACTCCCCTTCTCCCTGGAGCGATGCTCGTCATCCGGCGGCTAGTATACTCGAACAATGCACGGTCGGTCCGCGAGTCGGGTGATGCTCGTCGACGGCGCGCCAGAAGGCTCGGGACTGAGCCCCCGCCGCTGGGTCATCCTCAGCGTCTGCGTCCTCGGCTTCATGCAGAGCTACGTGCATCGGTTCGGCTTCGCGCCGCTGATCCCGGGCTTCATTGCCGATCTGGGGCTCACGTACGCGGCGGCGGGGACCATCATGTCGGCGTACTTCTGGACCTACGGCGCCGCGCAGGTGCCGGTCGGCGTCCTCACGGATCGCTGGGGACCGCGGCGGGTGATGCTGGCCTTCCTGTCGGTGCTCGTGGCGGGGGTGCTCGCCTTCACGCTCAGCCGAAGCTATGCGCAGAGCCTGCTCTCGCGCTGCCTCATCGGACTGGGCGCGGCGGCTGTGTGGCTTCCCGGGCTTCGCCTGATCAACGAGTGGTTCGGCCCGAGCGAGCGGGGTCGCGCGACCGGGCTTCTCTCCGCCGGGGGCGGCGTGGGCGGCACCACCGCGCTCTTGCTGATCCCGCTCCTGGCCGAGCGGCTCGGGTGGCGCATGGGCTACGGGCTCCTGCTCATCCCTCTGGCGCTGACGCTGATCCTGGTCGGCCTCGTGATTCGCCCGCTGGCGGCCGAGAGCCCGGACCCCCGCCCCGTCGCGCGCGGGGAGGCGCCACCTGGAGACGAAACGGCCCCGGGGCCGCTGGCGCAGGTTGGTCGGGTCCTGAGCGCCCCGGCCATGTGGCCCCTCAACATCGCGGTGCTCTTCTCCTACGGGGGCTACATCGGCCTCATCACCTGGGTGCCCACCTTCCTCGCGAAGGACCAAGGCCTGACCGGGGCTGCGGCGGGACTCGTGACTGGGCTCATGACGGCCGGCACCATCGTGTCCTGGCCCGTGGCGGGATTTCTCTCGGACCGCTTCGGCCGGAGGAAGCCTCTGTACCTGTGGAGCCAGGGCGTGAGCGCGGCGGCCTGCCTGGCCTTCGCGCTGGTCGTGCCTCACTCCGGTGCGGCGGGCGCGGCCGCCGTGGCCGTGCTGACCGGGCTCGGCCTGGGCGGCATCGTTATTCCGTTCGTGATGGTGACGGAGCTGTTTCCCGCCGAGCTGGTCGGGACGGCCTCAGGTGTCGTGAACACCTTCTGCTTCATCGGAGCCCTGCTGATCCCTGTGGCGCTCGGGTATATCCTGGACATCACGGGCAGCTTTCCCATGGCCTTCCTGGGGTGCGCGGGCGTGCAGTCCTTGGCGCTCGTGACCGCGGCGTTCACCCGCGAGACGCGGAAGGCCGGTCAGGGTATCATGGTTTCCTCGTGATGGGCCGAGTGATGCCGCCATACTCCGCGCATTCGCTGGAGGTCTCCTGACCATGGAGATCCTGGATCCCGCCGGTCGCGCAATCGCTACGTCGCGGGCCCTAGCCCGTCGCCCTTCGAGCCTCGACGGCGCCGTCATCGGGGTTCTCGACAACTCCAAGCCCAATGCCCGCGTCTTGCTCGAGCGCGTGGCGGACGGGCTCAAGGCTCGCTTCGGGGCGCGCGCGGTCCGCGTCTGGCAGAAGGCGGGGGCCTCGGGACCGGCAGCCGCGGGCGCCATCGAGGAGATCGTCTCCGCCTGCGGCGTGATCCTCACGGGCTCGGCGGACTGAGGGTCGTGCACGTCGTGGAGTATCCACGACGCGGCGGAGTTGGAAGCGCGGGGGGTCGCGACGGTCGTCCTCGGGAGCGAGGAGTTTCGTCATCTGGCGCGGGCCGAGGCAACGGCGCGCGGCCTGCCCGGGCTGCCGGTCGTCACCGTTCCTCATCCCATCGGCGGGATTCCCGAGGAGTCGGTCGCGCTCAAGGCCGGGCCGATCATGGATCAGGTGGCGGTCGCGCTCACCGCGGGCGCGTCCGCGGAGATCGCGCCACGCGCCGACGGCCCTTCGCCCGGCTCGCATCGCGCGCCCGACGATCTGGAGGATTTCCAGGGCTGGATCATGGAGCGGGGCTGGGGGGACGGTCTCCCGATGGTCCCCGCGACACCCGAGCGCGTCCAGCGCATGCTGGCGGAGACGCGACGCGCGGCCGATGAGGTCGTGGCCGTGCTGCCGCCGCGCTTGGGCCGGGCCACGGTGGAGTGCGTCGCGGTGAACGCGGTGCTGGCCGGCGCCCTGCCCGAGTATCTGCCCGTGATCCTGGCGGCGGTCGAGGCCGTGGCGCATCCTGCGTTCAATCTGCAGGCGGTGCAGACCACCACGCACCCCTGCTCGCCGCTCTGCATCGTCAATGGGCCCGTGGCGAAGCGGCTCGCCATCAATGCGACCGGGAACTCCCTGGGGCAGGGAAGCCGCGCGAATGCCGCGATCGGGCGGGCGTTACGGCTGGTCCTGCAAAATATCGGTGGTGCGCGGCCCGGCCGCGAGGACCGGGCCACCCACGGTCATCCGGGGAAGTACAGCTACTGTGTGGCGGAGAACGAGGCCGCGTCCCCCTGGGAGCCGCTCTCCGTCGATCGCGGCTTCGGCGCCGAAGAAAGCACGGTCACCGTCTGCGCGTCGGAGGCGCCCCACAACGTCAACGACCATGGCTCCACCACGGCCGAGGGCATCGTCGCCACCGTCGCGGGGACTGCGGCGATCGTCGGGCACAACAACCTCTATCTGGGCGGCGAGCCGCTCGTCGTGCTCGGCCCCGAGCACGCGGCGACGGTGGCCGCCGCCGGCTGGAGCAAGGACGACTTCAAGCGGGCCGTGTGGGACGCCGCGCGCGTGCCGCTCTCGCGCATCGCCCCGGAGAACCTGGCGCGCTTCGCCGCGATCCATCCTGAAGGCTTCATGCGCCGCCCCGGCGACACGCCCATGCCCATCGCGCGTGACTGGCGCGACATCATGGTCATCGTCGCCGGGGGCGCCGGCAAGCACTCGGCGGTGATCCCCACCTTCGGCGCGACCCGCTCGGTCACGCGCCGGATCGCAGGCTGAGACGCTCTGAATCGCAGGCCGAGACGAGAGGAGAGCGCATGAAGCGTAGCTCGCGAATCGCGCTGCTGGGCCTGGGGGCCCTGCTCGTCACCGCCCCGGCACGGGCCGACATGACCGGCCCGGCACGGGCACCGGCGGCGAGGCCGGCCCCCGCCGCGCCCAGCGCCGAGGAGGAGTACAGCCGCGGTCTGCGCGCCCGCTCGGCCAGGGACTGGACGAGCGCCGCCGGCGCGTTCCGGAAGGCCGTAGAGCTGAGACCGGCGTATGCGGAGGCGTGGAACGGGCTCGGCTACGCGCTCAGGAATCAGGGCAAGTACCAGCAGTCCCTGAAGGCGTACGAGGAAGCGCTGCGGCTTCGGCCCGACTTCCCCGAGGCGCTCGAGTATCTGGGCGAGGCCTACGTCAAGCTCGGGCAGCTCGACGACGCCCGGCGGGTTCTCGACCGGCTCAAGGCGCTGGATGCGAGCCGGGCAAGGGAACTGGCCGAGGTGATCGACAAGGGCAAGTAGACCGGGCGCAAAAGGCTTGCCAGCCGGGGAGCGTGGTGCAAAGATGGGGGTCCAACCGCGTCACAAGGAGCCGTGACCGAGGGGGTCCGGCGGGTGACGCCGCGGCCCGGCGGCCTGAGCCAACCCAGGGGAGGAGGGACCCATCCCATGGTACCCGCACCCAGCGCAAGCTACAGCATGACGGTTCGTCTCGAGATCCGCAATCGGACCGGCATGCTCGGCAAGGTCACCTCGGCCATCGGTCAGGCCGGCGCGGACATCGGCGCGGTGGACCTCGTCCAGATGGGCGGCAAGGTCGTGCTGCGCGATATCACGTTCAACGCACGCGACGAGAAGCACGGGCAGGCCGTCGTGGAGGCCCTGCGCCGCGTGGCCGGGGTCCGCGTCGTGCACGTCTCCGACCGCACGTTCCTCATGCACCTCGGGGGCAAGATCGAGGTGCGCGGCAAGGTCGCGGTGAAGACCCGCGACGACCTTTCCATGGCCTACACGCCCGGCGTGGCCCGTGTCTGCATGGCGATCCACGACGACCCGCAGAAGGCCCACACGCTCACCATCAAGCAGAACGCCGTGGCCGTGGTCACGGACGGCACCGCGGTGCTCGGCCTGGGAGACATCGGGCCCAAGGCGGCCATCCCCGTCATGGAAGGCAAGGCACTCCTGTTCAAGGAGTTCGCCGGCGTGGACGCCTTCCCGCTCTGCCTGGCGACGAAGGACACCGACGAGATCGTCGGCATCGTGCTCGCGGTCTCGCCTATCTTCGGCGGGATCAATCTCGAGGACATCTCCGCGCCCCGGTGCTTCGAGATCGAGGATCGCCTGCGCAAGGACCTGGACATCCCGGTGTTCCACGACGATCAGCACGGGACGGCGGTGGTCGTCCTCGCGGCGCTGATCAACGCGCTCAAGGTGGTGAAGAAGAAGCTTGGCGACGTGCGCGTCGTCTTCTCCGGGGCGGGCGCGTCGGGGATCGCCACCGCCAAGCTGCTCATGGCGGTCGGCTGCCGGCACATCATCGGCTGCGACCGCACGGGGACCCTCTACGCGGGCCGGCAGGAGAACATGAATTCCGTGAAGGCCTGGTTCGCGGAGCACACGAACGAGAAGCGCCTGCGCGGCACGGTGGGCGACGCGCTCAAGGGCGCGGACGTCTTCATCGGGCTCTCCGGCCCCGGCGTCGCCACCGCCAAGGACATCCGCCGGATGGCCAAGAACCCCGTCGTCTTCGCCATGGCCAATCCTGTGCCGGAGGTCATGCCCGAGGAGGTGCGCGGGATCGTCACCGTCATGGCGACCGGCCGGTCCGATTACCCCAACCAGATCAACAACGTGCTCTGCTTTCCGGGCTTCTTCCGCGGGCTCCTCGACGTCCGGGCGCGGCTCGTCAACGACGAGATGAAGATCGCGGCGGCGCAGGGGATTGCCTCGATCATCACGCCGGCCGAGCTGGGCGAGGAGTACATCATTCCCTCGGTGTTCGACAAGCGCGTGGTCGAAGCGGTTGCCGACGGCGTGGCGCGCGCCGCCGTGCAGACCGGGGTGGCGCGCCGCCGGCCGCCGGCCCGGGCGGGGCGGGCGAGCGGCGGGTAGATCATGGGTGAGAGGACAGCTTCGAGAATACGCCCACTGACCGGGGGCTCAGATAGATGGCGAACCGCCGCCGCTGAGCCGCAGCATTAGGCGCGAGGCGTGTAGAGCCGCTCGAAGTACTCCTTGACCATGCGGTCCGAGGAGAAGCCCTTGACCGCCATCTGGATCGAGCCGCGCATCATCCGAGTCCAGCGCGGCTGGTCGTCGAAGGCGGGCAGGACCGCCCCTTCGAGCGTGTCGTAGAGCGAGTGCAGGTCACGCTCGTCCTGGTCGGGCCCCTCGGCGCCGCCGCCGATGGCCCAGCCGGTGACGCCGGGCTCGCAGCCCTCCGGCCACCAGCCGTCCAGCACCGAGAGGTTGAGCACGCCGTTCATGGCCGCCTTCATGCCCGACGTGCCGCTGGCTTCCAGGGGGCGGCGAGGCGTGTTCAGCCAGAGATCGCATCCCCGCGTGAGGAGTCGCGCCAGCCCCATGTCGTAGTTCTCCAGGTAGACGAT
>WNGB01013779.1_pt1 | contig 14598 bp, 15 predicted proteins | sample 5400681 | NCBI WGS metagenome assembly WNGB01 (sample SAMN13153367, study PRJNA577476) | soil metagenome | isolation source: 115 cm soil or saprolite under grassland replicate 2 | place: USA:California | collected 2016-06-15 | reverse complement strand
GCACCGCAACCTCCTTCGGGGAGGCGCCCGCGGCGATCCAAAGCGCCACGGCCGTGTGGCGAAGGTCATGAATGCGAAGGCCGGCAAGCCCGGCCGCGTCGGTGGCCGGCCGCCAGATCCGGTTGCGGAACGCGACGATCCGCAAGGTACCACCCTGGGGCGCGGTAAAGACGTGATCGTTCGGCTCGCCGCCGTTTGCCAGGTGCGCCGCGAGTTCACGCGTGACGACGCGCGGCAAGCTGACCGTCCGTCGGCTCGCCCTCGTCTTGGGCGGGCCGAAGTGGAGCCGGCCGGCGACCTCGGTGAGGATCTCAGCGACCCTGACCGTTCCCCGCAGGAGATCAACCCGGCTGCGACGCAGCCCGGCGAGCTCCCCGATGCGCAGCCCACCGTAGGCGCCGACGAACACCAGCGCCCGGTAGGTGGGCCGGATGGCCTCGGCCAAGGTGACGATCTCGGTTGGCGTGAGGAAGCGCATCTCCTCGCGCTCGACCCGGGGCAGCGGGACGTTGCGGCACGGTGTCTGGGCCAGGTAGCCGGCATCAACCGCGGCGGCCATAACCTTGCCGAAGAGCTGGTACGCCTTGACGACGGTGGCGGGGGCAAAGCCGCGAGCGGACAGCTCGGCGACCCAGGCGCGGACCTCGAGCTGGCTGATGGTCGCGAGCGGCATCTGGCCGAATCGCGGAACGGCGTACAAGCGCAGCAGCGTCTCGTCCCGGGCTCGCGTGCTCGGCCGCAGATTCGTCGTCGTCGCCCACCACGCCGCGAGCCAGTCAGAGAACCGCACCCTTCCGAGCGCAGGATCGGTCCATGCTCCCCGCGTCTTGGCGTGCTCGATCTCCGCCACCCACCGTTCGGCGTCGACCTTGCGACTGAAGCTCTTGGAGCGCTCACGGCCAGCCGGGTCGCGGTAGCGAGCACGATAGCTCACCTTGCCGCTCCGCACGCGTCGCTCGATGTGGGCCATCGCGCGCTACTTCTCCCCTCCTGCGCCCCCGTTGGCAAGAGGGTACGACCCGCCTAGCACGAGAGGATGGGAACGAGCCGGCCGTCTGCCTGTCGACCTTCGGCGACGCAGGCAGCTCCCCTGAACCTCGCCACTTCGCCAGGGCAGAGGACGATGGCGACTGCGGCTTCGGTCCAGCAGGTCTCGCACGTCGGCAGTGGGCCAGGGATGCCTAGCGCGTCACCCTCGATGAGTCCGGCCAGGAACTCTTGGTGGAGGTGGAGCACTCCTTCGTCGTCGAGCTGCAGCAACACCGTGCGGTTGATTAGCGGTTCGTGCGTCGCGTCCCGGAGCATGGAGCCTCCCTCGCAGAACGGAGCGGTCCGGACAGGTGGTACTGTTCGGGTGTTCGAGTCGCACCTAGCGGTCTGCAAGGGACAAGAAACTCGGTCGGTGGTTGATCGTCCAACGGCGAACTCTTCGGCAGGTAGCGAACAAATGCAGCCCGGCTCCCTCCCCCGTCGTCGCGGCGTGCTTCCGCGAGGGCGGCCGCCGAATCGGCTGGACCCGACCAGCTCGGCGGCGGCCCGCTTCGGCGTCGAGCTTCGGCAGTTGCGGCTCGATGCCGGGCTGCGGGTCAAGGACCTTGCCAGGCTGCTCGGCTTTTCGGCCACCCGCGTCTCGGAGGTCGAGAACGGCAAGGGCAAGCTCTCCCACCAGTTCGTCGAGGCCTGCGAACGCCAACTGCCGGCGGACGGTGCGCTCTTCACCCTCTTTGAGCTGGTGGTCCAGGAGGAGGCCGCCGAGCGGCACGCCAAGCTGGCCAGACGACGCGGAGCACACGACGCCGGGCGCCCGGCGAAGGCCCCTGTACAGTTGGGGACACTCGGAGCCGGCCGAGCGTCGGCCCCTTCCTCGTCAACGCCCGTCTCTCCAGAGGTGGTCACCAGGGACCGACGCCAAGCGCTTCGCGCGGGCGCCACCGTCGCCGGCGCCGTCCTCAGCGGCAGGCTGCTGGAGCTGTTTGGCGCCGAACCGCTGGCGATGACCCGCGCGCTGCGAACCGCGACGGTGGATGACGAGGAGCTGGACTACCACGAGGCGACGGCCGCAGGCTACATGGTCGACTACGAGGCGTCCGGGCCGCTGCCGCTGTTCGCCCCGGTCCTCGAACGCTTCCATGCGGTGCGCCAGCTGGTCCAGGACGGTCAGCCGATCGCGTACCAGCGCCGGCTGTGCCGCGTGGGTGCGGAGCTTGCCACGCTGGTAGGGATTTTCGCCTACGAGGACCAAGCCCGGTCGCGTGCCTGGTTCCACACCGCGCAACGGGCCGCCCGGGAAGCCGAGGACGACATCTTGGAAGCATGGGCGGTGGTGAAGGAGAGCCTCATCCCGACCTACGGCGGTGATCCCAAGGAGGCCCTTGAGCTGTTGGGCAGGGCGGCCAGCTTGACCAGCCGGAGCGGGAGCGTGGTGACCGCGATGGTCGCTGCCAGCCAGGCCAGGGCGCACGCGATCCTCAAAGACGAGATCGCCGCGCTAAAGGCGATCGAGCGGGCGGAATGGGCACTGGACCGTGCAACGGCCGATGACCGTCGGCTGTTCGCCTTCTCGGACGCCCAACTGGCGTTCTACCGGACGACCTGCCATGTCCGGCTCGACCGGCCGGACGCCGACCAGGCCGCCTCGGAGGCGCTCGGCCTGTATGGCGCGTCGCCGCACTACATGGACCCGACGCTGGTCCGCTTCGACCTTGCCAACTGGTACCTGCAGCGCCGGGAGGTCGACGGAGCCTGCCAGCTCGGTCACCAAGCGCTCGCGATCCCCGCCGAGCACCGGACCGGGCCGGTCGTGCAGCGGGGCCACGACCTGCTCCAGAAGCTGGAGCCCTACCAAGCCAACCCCGCGGCCCGCGACCTGGCTGAGCAGCTGGCATGCCTCTGAGCTTCGGGCTCTGGTACGACTTTCGAAACCCCGCACCGTGGCGGCGACCGTGGCAACGCCTCTACCAGGAAACCCTGGAGCAGGTCGCATGGGCTGACTCGCTCGGCTTCGACTCCGTATGGCTGTCCGAGCATCACTTCACGGACGACGGCTACCTCCCGGCGCTGTTGCCCATGCTGGCGGCGCTGGCGATGCGCACCTCCCACATGCGGCTTGGGACCGCCGTGCTGCTCGCCCCGTTGCACCACCCGTTGCGGCTTGCCGAGGACGCCGCCGTCGTCGACGTGCTGTCGGGCGGCCGGCTCGAGCTTGGGGTGGCCCCCGGGTATCGCGCCGAAGAGTTCGCGCGGCTGGGCGTCCGCCGCGCCGAGCGCGGCCGTCGCACCGACGAGACCATCGAGATCGTGAAGGCCGCGTGGCGTGGCCGGCCGTTCTCGTACCGCGGGAGCTGCTTCCGGTTCGAGGACGTGGTCGTCACTCCCCCACCGCTGCAACGCCCCCATCCGCCCATCTGGGTCGGCGGCAGCAGCCAGGCATCAGCCAAGCGGGCCGCCCGCCACGGCTGCCACTTCCTCCCAGACGCCGACGCGCCAGCCGAGCTGTACCAGCGCTACCGCACCCAACTCGCCACCAACGGGCACGACCCGGCCCGCTTCCGCATCGCGACCAGCCGGGCCGTCTACGTATGTGAAGACCCCGAGCGCGGCTGGCGGGAGGTCCAAAAGCACTACCTCTACGCGGCCAACCGCTATCGCCAGTGGTATGCCGCGGAGAACGCGGAGAGCCCCCACCGGCCGCTCAAGCATGCTGACGAGCTGTCGCGAAGAAACTACCTGGTCGGCACGCCGGAGATGGTGGCATCGGAGATCAGCCAGCTTCGGCAGGCGTTGCCGTTCGACCGGCTGATCTTCTGGGCGCGACCACCCGGCCTGTCGGTCGCCAGCAGCTCACGATCGCTCGAGCTGTTTGCCCAGCAGGTCCTCCCCCGCTTCACGAGGTGAGCACGGGTCAATCCCGAGGGACAACTCGATGGGTCACGATCCAGGCCTCCAGCTCGTCAGCGTCGAAGCGGACGAACTTGCCAACCTTGGTGTACGGTACGCGCCGCTCGTGGCAGAGCCGGCGGATGAAGCGAAGGCTGACGTTCAGCCGCTCAGCCACCTCTTCCGGCTTGAGCATCGGCCGTCCCGGCGCGCTCTGTGATCCGTTCTGGTGCTGCTGGCTCATGTGGCCTACGGTGCCACGCTGTAACGCTAACTGCAACGGCTCAGAGCTCCGGTTGGTTCTTCTCCCGGAGCAACCTGAAGCCTTGGACGAGGAACGCCTTCTGCTCCTCGGTCAGGTCCGGATCGGCCATGATCGCCTGGACAACGCCGCGCTTGCTCTCCTCGTCACCTGGCGGAAGCCGACCCGCTGCGTTGTAGAGCTCAGCGCGTTCCACACCGATGGCCGCCGCCAGCTTGTCGAGGACGAAGTTCGGTGGCGGTCCGATCAAGCCACGCTCGATCCGAGACAAGTTGGTGGCGCTCATCCCGCTCGCCGCCTCCACGTCCCGAAGGGAGCGGCCAGCCTGGGTCCGCCAGTACTTGAGTACCTGGCCGAAGGTCGCTGCCTCGCTCTGTTGCATGACGAGCAGCAGCATATCGCCCCTGCTTCGCTGGTCTCATCCCGGGCGTAACGCTCTACAGCACACTGTTGCGTAGAGCGTTACACCTCTGCTACCTTCCGGTCAGCCATCCAGAACCAGCCATCGCGAGCGACAGGGGTGATGCCGACCCCCGACCGGAGGAAGCGGCCCCGGCGCAGATGACGCTGCGCCGGGAGCCAAGCACCTGAAAGGACCCCTCCCAGATGCGCGACCAGCGTACCAACTCTGGCGTGCCCGGCCGGCCCACCAGCAAGCGCTGCTCAGCCTGCCGGGCCATCAAGACCGTCGACGAGTTCTACGCCGATCGGCGAGGCCGCCTCACCGGTCGTTGCAGAGACTGCCACCGGCAACAGACCCGGGCGAACAACCGGCGCCGCCACGCCGCCCTGCGGCTCCTTATCACGGCCCACATGGAGGAGTACCGAGCCCTCCTCGCCGCCCAGCGCACCAGACGCCAAGGCGACAGCAGCAGCATCGCGGGGGGTGGCTCCGATGCAGCATGACGCTTGGCCGCCGCTACCGCCTGGTGGGCATCGGCCACCCGACTACCCGCCGTTCACCAGCCCCGGCGACCAACTCCTCGCTCTCGGCCTCGGCGCCACCGCCGGCGTCGGTGCCCTGGTCTGGGCCACCGGCCAGCTCGCCGGCCTGGCGTTCGGCCACACCTGGCTGCACGTCACCCCCGGCGACATCGCCAACATCCTGTGTCAGCTGCCGCAGCACTGGAACGACCCGCAGCTGGCCTGGCCGGCCGACGTGCGTGGCCCGCTGCCCGGCCCGGCCGGCATGTACACCACCTTCGCCGGCCTGGTCGGCGGCCTCTCAGGCGGGACCGCCGCGGTGCTGCGCCACCTGCCCGGCCGTGCGGCCGGTCACCGGCCTGGCCACGAACGACCAGCCAAACATGGCGGCGCGGTGTGGGCCGGTAACCGGGAGCTGCGGCTGCTCACCGTTCACGGGCCCGAGCCGGGACGGGTGATCCTCGGTCGCACCCCGGGAATCCTCGGCAGGCTGCTGGCAGCCGAGGACTGCCACTCGGTCCTGGTCTTCGGTCCGACCGGCAGCTGGAAGACCTCCGGGCTGGTGGTGCCCGGGGTGCTGGAGTGGTCCGGGCCGCTCCTGGCCACCAGCGTGAAGCCAGACCTGCTCAGGGCCACCCTCGCCCACCGGGCCCGGCTGGGCCAGGTGGTCGTCATCGACCCGCTGGGCGCCTCGGGTGTCAAGGCCGCCCGGTGGACCCCGCTCGCCTCGTGCGGAACCTGGGCGGGCGCCCAGCAGACCGCCCTGCAGCTGGCCAACGCAATCGAGCAGACCCCTACCGAGGAGCAACGCCCCGAGCACCGCTTCTGGAAGACCATGGGCACCAAGTTCCTCGCCCCCGTCCTCTTTGCGGCTGCGGTCAAGGGCCTCACGATGCCCGACGTGCTGCACTGGCTCGACAGCCGCGAGGACGGCGAGATCACCACCATCCTGGAGCAGACCCGCGTGCAGCCGGCGATCGACGCCTGGGCGTCCTCCCAGACAAGGACCGACCGGGCCGTCGACTCCCTCTATGCGACGGCCGAGGAGGTCTTGCACGTCTACGGCGACCAGCGGGTGGCCGCCTCCACCGACGGGCACGACCTGGACCTAGACCGCTTCCTTGCGGGGGACAACACCATCTACCTGTACGCCCCCGCCCACCAGCAACGGCTGCTCAGGCCACTGTTCGAGACGATCACCCAGCAGGTAGTCGCCGCCGCCCAGGAGCGGGCCGCCCTCTCTCCGGACGGCATGCTGCAGCCCAGGCTGGGGCTGTTCCTTGACGAGGCGGGCAACTGCGCGGCCCTGTCGGACCTGGACGTGCTGGCGACGACCGCGCGGGGGCAGGGCATCCAGCTGGTGACGGTGTGGCATGACAAGAGCCAGCTGGAGGCCCGCTACGGGACCAAGGCGGCCACGATCCTCAACAACCACCGCGCCAAGCTGTTCCTGTCCGGCCTCGCCGACCTCTCCGCACTCGAGCTTGGCGCCAGGCTCATCGGCGACCGGGCGCTGACCGAGCGCAACCGGTCGATGGGCTCCGACGGCCGCCACTCCCTGAACGAGTCCACCAGCTACCGGCCGCTGCTGCCGGTGGAGGATCTCCGCCGGTTGCGGCCCGGGGAGGGGGTGCTGCTGTACGGGCATCTGCGACCGACGCCGATTCGGCTGCGGCCCTACTACCTCCCGCGTGAGCAGGCCCGCCGCGAGCGGGCCGAGCAGCGGGTCGAGCGGCGGGCGGCCAGGGCCGAGCAGCGCGCTGCCGGCAAGACCGAGCGGGCCTTCGAGCGCATGCAGCGCCGGCGCTCGCGTGAGCAGGGCCGAGCAACGGCGGAGCAAGCGGTGTGGCTGCAGCGGGAGGGGGGCCAGCGATGAGCACCACCCCGTCTGTTGGTGGCATCCCCGCATCCCAGGCCGAGGCGTCGGCGGTGGAGCGGCCGCTCGACCCGCGGCCGGCGTGGGAGCGGATCGCGTATGCCTGGCTGGCCCGCGAGGTCGACGGCGGCCAGCCCGTGACCGCCGCCCAGCTCGCCGCCCAGACCAGCGTCACCCCCACCTTCGCCGCCGACCTGCTGCAGGTGCTCCGCGCCCAACACCAGCGCGACCCTGCGCTCACCGGGCTGCGCGGCCGGCTGGTCAGAGACCAGCTCACCGACCTGTACGTCACGCGGGAGCTGCGCGGCGGTCAGCGGCTGGACCCGTCCACGCTGGCAGCCGAGCTTGGGACGACGGCCACGGTGGCGCGCCAGTGGCTGCGCGCGCTCCGCGGCGTCCGCGCCCACGACCCGCGCCTGGCCAGCCTGCGCGCCACCCCCGAGGATCACGGCCAGGTCCATTCCGACCAGCTCGCGCAGCTGGCCGAGCGGTTCCGCGCCGGCGGGCCCACGCCCCCACCACCTGCCAGGCCGCTGCCGGCGGATGCGCTCACCGACCGGATCGAGCTGGCCTGGCGGCGCGAGCAGGCCACCGGGCAGCCGATCGACCCCGCCGTGCTGGCCCGCGAGCTTGGGACCAGCCGCCACTACGTCACCAGCACCCTGACCGCCCTGAAGGCCGGGGCGCCGACCATGCGCCAGCGCATGGAGGCCGCCTACCAGCAGCGGGAGGTCGACCAAGGCCAGTGGGTCAACCTCACCGACCTGGCCGCAGAGCTTGGCACCAGCAAGGCCTACGTACAGCGGGTCATCAGCCCCCTGCGCGCCACCCACCGGCAGCAGCAGCGCACCACCTCGGCCGCTCCTGCAGCAGACGCGGCAGCAGGGGAGGGGCGGGGGTGGCTGGACCTGGCCGCCTGCCGCGACACCGACCCGGAGCTGTTCTTCCCCGAACGCGGCGAGAAGGCCAAGGGACAAGCCGCCAAGCAGGTCTGCGCCGCCTGCCAGGTCCAGCCGCAGTGCCGCGACCTGGCGGTGGGTGCCGCCGCCAGCCGCGAGGATGACCACGGCATCTTCGGCGCCACCACCCCGCACGAACGGAGCGGGCTGCGCGGCAACCCCGCCCCCGGCCCCAGCGTCTGGTATCAGGACCGGGCGGCAGCCGAGGAGGCCCACAAGCTCGCCGTCCAGGTCGGCCCGGTCGCCGCGGCCGCGGAGCTGGGCACCGCCACCTCGACCCTGGCCCGCGCCCTCGCCAAGTGGGGGCTGGACTACCCCGGCCGCCCTCGCGCCTCACAGTTCGCCCGCGAGCCGGAGCGGGCCAGGGAGGCGTTCGCGCTGGCCGAGCAGCTCGGCAGCGTCAAAGGCGCCGCCAGGGAGCTGGGCAGCTCGCGGCCGGCGCTGGTGGCGGGGTGGCGGCGGTTCGGGCTGGGCATGCCCGACACCAGCCACCCCACCAGCACCCACCCGGGCGCGCGCCCGGCGGGCCGCGGCGAGCCGGCGGGCCGGCTGGACCCCGTGTTCGTCAAGTTCAACCAGGATGTGTTGCCCGTCCGGGCGGGCTCGGAGGCGGAGCGGTTCTGGCGGGTCCGCCGCGCCGAGGAGTACGCCACCCTGGGCGCCGCCGCGGTCACCGAGCTGTACACCGAGAGCCGCGCGGCCCGCCCGACCGTCAGGGTGTGGGCCATCACCCGCCGCGCGCAGCGCGCCCAGACCCTCGCCAGCCAACGAGCGACCCGCTCCCAGCGCCGCCACGCCGAGCGCGCCGAGCGGGACCACCCCGCCCACCATCGCAGGACACCACCGGAGCGGGAGGTGAGCGCCGATGCCCGCTGAGGGTGCTGCCCGTCCTGCCCAGGACCGCGACCGCATCGACCGCGTCATCGAACACGCGAGCTGGCTCGGTGCCTTCGCGATGTTTGCCTACGGGGCCGCGCTCAGCTTCGACGTGCTGCACACCATCGCCCACGCCGCCGGCCTCAGCTCAACCCTGGCGTGGCTGTGGCCGCTCGGCTTTGAGACCTTCATGGCCGTCGCCGCCGTCGCGGTCCTGGCCGAGCAACGCGCCCGACCACACAAGACCCCGTGGTATCCGTGGGTGCTCACCGCGCTGGCCGCCGGCAGCTCGATCGCGCTGAACTTCGGGCACCCCTACATCCCCCTTGACCCGCCGCCGCGGCTGCTGGTCGCCTGCGTGTACGGCGTCCCGCCGGTGTGCGCGCCGTTTGCCTGGCACCTGTTCCTGCAACGGGTCGCCCACCGCCGCCGCCAGCACGTCGGCCAGGACCCCGGCGCCGTGGACCACACCGGGACGCCGGACCGACAGGACGCCACCGTCCTACCCTGGTCGCGCCAGCACCCCCACCAGCCCACACCTCGACCACGCCCGTCCCGGCCAGCACCAGCCAGAGGTCGTCGCGGGCGGTGGTGCGCATCCTGCTGGCCCACCAGACCCAGGACACCCTGGTGTCCTGGCAGGACGTCCAGGCCAGGACCGGGCTGTCGCGCAGCCGCGCCTACACGCTGCTGCGCGAGGAACGCGCCCGCCTGGCCGCCAGCGACGGCCACCAGCCCACCCTGCCAGCGCAGACGTCGTGACCGAGGTCAGCACCTGGCCCCCCGTCAACTAGACCGTGCCCGGTAGGCCCTACCGTCGGGGAGTACCGTGGGTGCGCACCATGCGGCTCCGGCGTGGCCGTGCCCGCCTGCGTGGTGGGTTGGTCGGAGCCTGGCAACCAGGCCAAGGGCGGTGACGGCTGGTGAGCCGCCGGACGACGCGCCGGCCCGGGGAGATCAGCCTCCCGCCCGGATCGGGGTTCGATAAGGGCTGCAAATGCAGCTGCTGGCCGAAGCCCGCCGACGCCCGTCCGTGCACCCCGCAGACCTGCGACTGGCGCTGCCGGGCGTGCCGCCTCCACGGCCGGCCGTTCTACAGCCACGGCGACCTGCAGTACCTGGAGCACGGCAGCGGGCCGATGGCGGCGGAGCTGGACCGGCTGTGGCGGGTCAGGGGGACGGGCAAGCGCCGCACTGTCCCAAAAGCAGCGGGCCATGACGGTGACGACTGGCGGGCTTTGCCGCGGGGCGCGGCTGGGCTGGCGCCACGCCGCCCCCCCTCCCGCACGGTGACGGACCTCTACTACCCGGGCCTGCAGGACCCACCAGGGCATGACAGCCGCAATGCAAGCGGGGGCCAATAGCTGGAAGTATCGCCAGCCGTCTGGGCGTCCTGCGCGGCAAGCTGGAGGTTGACGAACCCGGACAGACGGCGGGCCATCGGATTTCAATCGGATGGCGCGCCGGCGTGGCTCCCCTCGGGGGAGTGGTGCGGCCGCGTTCTTGGCGGACCTTCGGCCCGCGCCGCCTTCGGCGGCAATCTGAACGTGGCCTGGTTGCCACTCACCGTGATGCCCAAGGACGCCGTCTTGGGCCTAACCGGGCCAGCGAGCCACCCCAGCGGCCAGCTTCAACGACGACCCGTTCTCAGCAGCTTCTGGCCAACCGCGGAGCCCGTGTGCGCGCCGCCTGCCGCCGCTGGCCGGGTGGGTAACCGACCGGCGTGCCTGCACGGCCTCTCAACCCTGCCCCACCGCAACCGCCCCAGCCGGCGGCGGCCGAACGACCGGTCCAATCCGGGTCCGGCACAGCAACCGGGTCCGCCGCACGAAAGGGATGCGCCGTGGCAGCCCAACCCAGCGGCAAGGCCGCAACCACCTATCCCAGCTACCTGTCGACGGGCCAGGTCGCCGACCTGCTGTACGTGTCGCCCAAGACCGTGTCCCGCTGGGCCAAGGACGGCAAGCTGCCCTTCATGAAGACGCTCGGCGGGCACCGCCGCTACCCGGAGGCGAAGATCCGGGAGCTGGCCAACGAGCTCCGAGAGGAGCCGACCGTCTAGGCCGTTCAATCCTTCGTCCAGGCCGACCGGCCCGGATCCTGGTCGGCCACCCTACCCGGCAAGCGCTACTGAGGACGAGGAGCCGGACGACCGGGTCGGTAACACGGTCTGATGCGTGCTCCACGACGACATCGATGGCGCGTCCAGGCCCTTCTCACTGAACTCGTGCGGCGTCGATCTGAGACCGCCGCGCCACGCAGTTCGCCTCGGCCAGGCTGTAGGGAACAGAAGCAAGCCGGGAAACGTCTACCGGTCCCAATGTCCCAGCTCCAGGAGGTCGAGCGCCTGACCCGATGACCGTGTCGGCTCGTTCGGACGTTTTTGACGTAAGGTACAGGTGACTCGACCTTCTCTGGAGCTTCTCGGTCAGCAGGGAGTGGTTGCTTGGACGGCGACCCACCGGAGCGGCGACTGCATGCGGTCCCTCCGCGGCGGGCCGAAGACCGCCGCCGCGACGACCTCACCGACGTCTTCCGCACGACCTGGGAGCATGGCGTCAACGGCCAGGCCCAGGTCATCAAGGCCATGCAGCAGATCATCCACGCCTACACCCTGCTCCAGGACAAGGAGGCGATGAGCGAGACGGTCGCCAACGTGCGCTGGCTGATCGCCGCCGGCATCCGCGACTTCCACGCGATGCTAGATGAACTGCGCAAGCTCCAGACCGACCTACCCCGCGACGCACCAGCACCCGACGAGCCCAACCACGACGACTAGGGCTGCCTGATGGGGCCACCGTCCCGATGGGATCTTGAGGACGGCCAGGACCGCCCCGATCGGCCCAACCCTGCCGTGAGCGCCGCCTCCGGGGCCGTCGCCTGCGGCGTCGCACCCGTCGACTCCACCTGCTGGACCAGGATTGGGAAGCAGCGTCGTTCGTCAAGAAGTGCCCTGACTGCTTCGTCGCCATTCTCGCCGACGGCTACGCGTCGCTGGGCTTGGCGTCGTCGTGGCTGGGGAGAACCTCCAAGGGCTGGCCGTCCTGGTCCGGCGGTCGGGAGCGACGTTGACAGCCAACACAGATGGCCAGCCGAACCAGCCAGTCAGTCTGCATGAACGGTCCGGCGGTGGAGCCGCAGAACACACAGCGTGGCCTCATCGCCACCCCTTCCTTGCCGACGCCCAGCGCAGCGAGCTATCGCCCGTGCTCGCCGTCACGACAACCCCTTCGAGTGGCGAAGCGACCAGTTGTCCACGATGCAGAGTTTGGAAGTTCCTACCTTGGTCCGGGGCATTGTCCATGTTGCGCCAATCGGCGTGCGGGCTCAAATCCCAGGAGGGTGGATTTGGTGACCGGCTTGGCACGGCGGTAGGTTCGGCTGTAACCGACCGGGTCGGCTGAGTAGCGATACCTGCGGCCCATGGACGCAAGACGCAGAGGGGCCGCCTTCGCCGCGATTCTCGGAGGTGACCATGACCATCTCCGTCAATGAGCAGGTCGCAGGGCACAAGGTGATCGTCAGGCCCGCGCCACCAGCTGGAGGTGGCCGACGCAGCGCGAGCTGCGAATGCGGCTGGAGGTCGCAGACGGGCCGCACCGAGCAGGTCATGCCCGAGATACGCACCCATCTAGACTCGGCCGTAAGGGCTAAAAACCGCTAGACAGGCTACCGGCGATGCTCAATCCAGGCTTGCGGCCCTGACGCTCGCTCGTCACCTGCGCAACCTGCCGCGCTGCACAACGGTCAGCACGGCCGACTGGCCCCTCGGGGGAGTGGAGCGGCCGCGCCGCAAGGTGCGCGTCGCGCGATTGAACCATCGGCCCGGCTGCGATCTTGGGCGGACCTTCGGCCCGCGCCGCCTCCGGCGGCAGTCCAAGCCGCCCTGGTGCCACGCATGGTGGTGCCGCTCCGGTGACTGCTATCTCAGCGTCGGCGAGCCAGCCGGTTGAGAACAAGAAGCCCGACAGTCACAAGGGCAAGAAAGACGAGCAGATCCCAGATGACTTCCATCACAGACTCCAGCATCCTCGCAGATCACGCGGCCACGGCTCATCGGGAAGGCGGCCGCCCGGGCGGCGGCACGTGCTCAACCAGCTCGGCGCCACCGGGCTCGGGGCTGGGGTCGTCACGGGCCAGCGCCGCAGCGACCTCCTCGACCACCCGAACGCTCTCACGGCGACCCGCGACCTGCCACACCCACCGCTCAGGAGGAATGCCCAAGCAGATCGCCTCCACCAGCCACCGGCGATGCAACAACGCGTGGATCGGGGTCCTATCCGGAGGGAATTGGCCGCGCCAGCGGCGGCGAATCCGCCAGCCGCGCGCGGTCGGGCTGATCACGGTGCGACCGCCCATCTGGCTACCTCACTACTGTGACCGTGCCGCTTGCAACAGGCCATTCTCCACCTTGAGTGGCCTCAGCGGGATGCATCGGGAGCGTCCGTGAGCCTCGCTGAGCACGCGGAAGCGAAAGCGCCTCGGGCCGGATGCCTCCAAGCGGCCCGGGCCCTACGAGCCCATGGCGGCCGCCGCCGTGCCGGCCACCGGGACCCAGGTGCCGGGTCATTCAAGCGGCGGTGGCGGCTCCCCGAGCGCGGCGCGCAGGCTCCGCAACCCATCCTCCAGGGGAAGGTCGCTCGACTCCACGGCGAGCAACACCACTCGCAGGCGCAGCAGGCGGCTGCCGGTCAACTTCCGCGGGGGCGCACCGCCAGCGCCAGCTCGTCCGCGATGGCGCTCAGCGTGGCCCGCACCTCATCTTCGCGGACCCACCCGCGACCCGGAGCCCCCTCGCCGCCGGCCATCCGACCCGTCCGCCATGGGACCACTGGCACCCCGTGAGCGCCTTGTGTTGCTGCTGGTCAAGGTACTCCCGGTAGGGTCGGCGGGGTGCTACGCAAGGGGATGCGGCATGACGAAAGCTATGTTCGAGAGGCCGACGGCCCAGGTGATCTACTGCCCGAGATTCGGTCCCCAGCGCAGCGGGATCGGGAGGGTTTGTACCGATCGGTGGTGGCAGGGCGTGCATGAGCGCCTGTTGTGACCAGCTGCCTGACCTGCCGCATAGGGGTGTCCGCTGGGCGGTGCCCGCTGGCTGCGGCACGGCCGGCCGGCTGTCCGGTGTCCGTCCGGTCCGCCGGTCAGGACCCCGGCCGTCCCGGCGGTTGCGGGGCTGGTGTCCGCAGGTCGGGTGGACGCCGTCCGTCCGGTGTCCGGTGTCGGCTGCCGCTGTCCGTCCGCGCGGCTGCCGCAGTGCGGCTCACTGGCCCCGGTCCAGCTTCTGGCGAATCGCCTGCGCGCGCTGCTCGCACGCCTGCGCCTGCGGCAGCTCCCCAAGCTCGCGAAGGACCAGGCCGAGGTTGGTCAGGGTGCGGGCGACCAGGAGATGGTCAGACCCATAGGCCGCCTCGAAGATCGCCAGCGCCCGCTCCAGCCGGGCGCGAGCCTCCGGCAGCGCCCCAAGCTGGCGAAGGACGCCACCGAGGTTCCCCAGAGTGCGAGCGACCTCGGGATGGTCGGGCCCGTAGGCCGCCTCCCTGATCGCCAGCGCCCGCTCCAGCCGGGCGCGCGCCGCCGGCAGCTCCCCGAGCTCGCGAAGGACCAGGCCGAGGTTGGTCAGGGCGCGGGCGACCTGGGGATGGTCGGGCCCGTAGGCCGCCTCGAAGATCACCAGCGCCCGCTCGTGGTGGGCGTGCGCCTGCGGCAGCTTCCCAAGCTCGTCAAGGACGTTGCCGAGATTGGTCAGGGTCCGGGCGACCTGGGGATGATCGGGCCCGTAGGCCACCTCCCTGATCGCCAGCGCCCGCTCCAGCCGGGCGCGC
>WNGB01013349.1_pt1 | contig 14598 bp, 12 predicted proteins | sample 5400681 | NCBI WGS metagenome assembly WNGB01 (sample SAMN13153367, study PRJNA577476) | soil metagenome | isolation source: 115 cm soil or saprolite under grassland replicate 2 | place: USA:California | collected 2016-06-15 | reverse complement strand
TTGATCAACACGAGTTGTTCGCCTTGGCGCTTCTGCTGAACCGGCTCGTTCGCATATTGCGAGTTCAGAAAGCCGTGGGGCTTGGGCGAAATCAAGTTAAGCGGGTAGCGTTTAGCCAGTTCCGGATTTGAATGCGGTGTCTCGTACGATGGAATATAATCCGGCACCGGATCGACCGGTTCGCCTGGTTGCATGCCCGCGTACATCGAGCGCCAGACAGGTACGACAAAGTTTCCGCCTTCAGCTGTGCTGGCCTTGAACTCGCATTTTCCCGATGGTGTTTTGAAGTTGCCTTCCGCGTGCGGCGCCCGCTTGTCAGGCGTACCTACATTAAGCCGCATCCATCCTTTCTCTTTAAGCAACTCCAAAGTGATGCCCTTCAAAGCAGGCGAATCCCAGTCGTAGAATTCCATCAGCATCTCATCATCGGTCATGTCCCAGTACGCGTCGTTGAAGCCCATCGTCTTTGCGACCCGGCGGAACATTTCAACGTTAGGCACGCATTCCCCGGGCGGGGGGATGGCCGGCTGGTTGACCATCATGTACAGATGGCCCCACGTCACCTGGAGGTCATATTGCTCAGCCTGCAAGGTTGCCGGAAGGAGGATATCGGCATAGCGCGCAGTGTCCGTAATGAACAGCTCGCCCACCACCGTGAACAGATCCTCGCGCTTGAGGCCCTGCACGACCTTGTTCTGGGCCGGAGCCTGGGACACCGGGTTAGAGTTGTAAACGAACAGCGACATGACCGGAGGATCGAGCTTCAACTCGCCGGTGAGGGCAGCCCCGAGGTCGAGCTCGTTAATGACACGCGTGCCCGGTTTGATCCAGTCGGGTCGGCAAATTTTGTCGAACTTGAACGGGAAATCCCAGATCGGCATCTCGACGGCGCCGCCCCCGACGTGGCGCCAGGCGCCGACGAGTGCTGGCAAACAGGTGATAGCGCGGATTGCATCGCCGCCGCCACGGCTACGCTCGAGGGCCACGCCTTCGCGGATGGCAGAAGGCTGGGTCGTGGCATATTCGCGTGCCAACTTCCGAATATCGCTTGCCGGTACGCCGGTGATTTCAGCGACCTTTTCCGGGGGATATTGGGCGGCGCGCGCCTTCAATGCCTCGTAGCCGAGCGTGTATGTCTTCACATAATCGTGATCCACCAGATCTTCTGCGATGATCACGTTCATCATGCCCAGCGCCAGTGCGGCATCTGTCCCAGGTTTTATCGGGATGTGCCAGTCAGCTTGTTTAGCTGTGCGTGTGCGCAGCGGGTCGATCACCACTATCTTGGCGCCTCTTTGTTTCGCCTCAAGGACGAAGGGCCAGGCGTGCAGGTTGGTGTTTATCATGTTCATCGCCCATACGATGATGTACTTCGCGTAGGCGAGACTTTCCACATCGAGCCCGCCGGTTGCGCCCACGGTCATTATCCAAGCGGTGGAGGAACCCGACTCGCAGTAGGTCTTTTCTGCTATGCTGGCGCCAAGCCGGTTAAAGAATGCATCGCCGCTAGTCAGTCCGTTCAGTGTGCCTTGATTCCCCAAGTAAACGTGAGGCATGATGGCTTGCGCGCCGAACTTGGCCATGATGTCTGTCCAGCGCTTCTTGATCTCAGCGAGCGCCTCGTTATAAGAGGTGCGCTGGAACTGTCCACTGCCTTTCGGCCCGACGCGCTTCATGGCGTACAACAGGCGGTCGGGGTTATAGTGATGCTCGGCATAGTCCTTGAGCTTCACGCAGAGCCCACCGCGGGTCATCGGGTGATCCGGGTCGCCGGTCACCTCCACCAGTTTGCCGTCCTCCACGTGGTACAGAAAGGCGCATGTGTCGGGACAGTCTTGGGGACAAGCGCCTTTGACGATACGGGTTTCACTCACATGCGTAGACATGGTGTTGCTCCTTTTCTCCGTTCTTCCGGACCTTCGCGTGCCGTACCAGGGAGCAGCTCAGGAGGAGTCATCCGCGCCTCGCTCGGACCCGGGAGGACCTCCCTTGATAGATAGATCCTCAACCCAAGACCTGTCAAGAAGAAATGTCGGTAGGCTTTTGTTTTTCGCTCTTCACCCGAATCTGTACGCGTCCCTGTATGGATGCGGGTGCTGAAAGAGAGGCTCATCCAGAAATCGTGCGGGTGGGAGGGCATGGGGGGCGGTAACTGAGATCCCTCGCCAGGCCCGCTGGATCGCCCGATCGGCGCAGTGAGTAGCCGAGCCCCGCCGCTACTGCTCCACCGGGAGGTCGTCCCGATTGCCCCACTCGATCCACGAGCGGTCGTAGCCGATCACGCGCGGGTAGCCGAGCAGCCTCAGGACGAAGTAATCGTGCGCGGCGCGATGATGGGTCTGACAGTAAGTCACCACGGTCTTGTCGGGAGTGACGCCTTTCGCGACGTACATCGCGCGGAGCTCGCGCACCGGCTTGAAGGCCCAGTCGCGATTGAGGTTCTGCCGCCACTCGATGTTGACGGCCTCCGGGATGTGACCGCCGCGCTTGGCACGCCGATCCTTGCCCTCGTACTCCGCCGCGGATCGAGCATCCACGATGCGCACCGCAGGATCTTTCAGGTGGTCGCGTACCCACTCGGCGCTCGCCACGCGCCCGGAATCGATGGTCGGTCGGTAGCCGAGGCCGCTCACCTGCCGGGTCTCCCGCGACAGGGGGTTGCCGGCCTGTCGCCACGCCTGGATCCCGCCATCCAGAATCGCAACCTTGCGGTGGCCGAAGACGTCGAGCGTGAAGAAGAGGCGCGCCGCGTTGAGGCCTCCCGTGTCGTCGTAGATCACGACTTGCGTGTCGGGGCCAATGCCCAGACGCGCCAGCAGGTGGGCACCCTCGTCCGCAGTGGGCAGCCGGAACCCGCCGGCCGGCACCGCGATGCGCGAGTCGTTGATGTTGAGGTAGACCGCGCCTGGGACGTGACCTGTCTGGTATCCCTCGGGCTCGCTCACCATATCGACGATGCGCAGCCCTGGATCTTCCAGGCGCGCCTTCAGCCACCGCTCATCGACCAGGAGAGAACTCTCCCCAGCCAGAACCGCCGGCGCGCCGAAGAGGAGCAGCGCCAGAACACCGGCGAGGGCCGCGATCGGCATCTGCTTCATTGCTTGACCTCCTTCGTGAGTAACGAGGCCACGACCATGGTACATGTGGGCATCGACCTGCACAAACGGATGCCACGGATCACAATCTTGGACGCTGGGGCCAAAGACTTCCCGAGTCAGCCTCGCGATTCCTGACACCGGGCCAGGTATCGCGTCTGACATTCGTGAGCCATGGCCAGATGATCGCGAGCGGAATCGTCCCGAGCTAGATGGGGAAGACGACGAAGTAACGAGTGAACCAACCGGTCAGACCATCGCGGCGGGAGCCCATAGCCCAGCCCGCCCGCCGGCGGCGGCCCTAGCGCCACTCGCGGACGCGCAGCCGAGGATCGAACACATCGCGCAGGCCGTCCCCCAGCAGGTTCAGGATCACGTTCCAGACACCCGGCCCGCGCGCCGCCATGAGCGCGATGGCCAGCAGGACCGCGGGGCCGGCGGAAATATCCGGCCACGAGGCCGATCACGATGCCGCCGAACGACGTGAGCAGCATGGTCGTCAGCCCCACCAGCAGCGACACCTGGCTGCCGTGCACGACCAGGCTGTAGACGTCGCGGCCGAACTCGTCGGTGCCGAGGTAGTGCTGGACGCTCGGCGGCTGTAGCCGGCTCGCCGAAACGAGCCGCGTAGGATTGTGGGTGGAAACGACGTCGGCCAGCAGGGCCGCCAGCACGAAGATCAGCAAGATCGCCACTCCGGGCGCGTGACCGCGGCCGCCGCGGCCGCCGGCATCGCGCCGGCGCGCGCGCCGGGCGCCGACTCAGTCATAGTGGATGCGGGTTGTTGCGCCGCTTGACCAGCGTCGCCCAATCCACCACCTGGAGGTCGATCTTGAAGCCGACGTCTTCGAGCTGCTGCTTGGTCAGCAGCGCGAAGTCGTACATCCACTTGTACTCCTGGGCGGTCATGAACCGGATCGGCTCGCCGCGGTAGCCGGACTCCTGCAGCAGGCGGCGAGCCTTATCCTTGTTGTGCTCGTTCCAAGACGTACGGGTCCAGGTGTCCTCTGGGGCTCGTCGCCTGGTCCGTTCCGCCTCAGGCGAGGGTTGTGGGCCCGCCGCCGGGGTGCTACCATCGCGGCTCACGAGGTGGTTTATTCTTCCTGTCCTCCGGCGCAAAGGGAGCGACGCCATGCCGCGTCTCGCCGCACTCGCTGTGGTGACCATGACGCTGGCACTGCTCGGCACCGGCTGCGCGACGACGAGCGCACGGCGTCCGCCGGACCTGACGCGGCTCACCGTCACCGAGGCCGCGCGCCTGATCCGGGACCGGGCGATCACGAGTGCCGAGCTGACCCAGGCCTACCTTGCCCGCGCGGAAGCAAACGGCGCCCTCAATGCGTTCATCACACTCGACCGGGAGGGCGCGATCACGGCCGCGAGGCGAGCGGATGCCGAGCTGAGCGCGGGCCGCGTGAAGGGGCCGCTGCACGGTGTGCCTCTCGTCGTGAAGGACAATACCCACGTCGCCGGGCTGCCGAATACGGCCGGCACTCCTGCACTCCGCGCCTTCGTCCCGAAGGACAATGCGCCCGTGGTCCAGAAGCTCACGGACGCCGGCGCCGTCATTCTCGGTAAGACAAACATGCACGAGCTCGCCTTCGGGATCTCGGGATACAACGAGGCCTTCTTCACCGCCGCGCCGATCGGCGTGCGGAATCCCTATGACCGCACGCGCTTCGCCGGCGGCAGCTCGAGCGGCACGGCCGCCGCGATCGCCGCCGGCCTGGCGCCCGGTGGGCTCGGCAGTGACACGGGCGGCTCGAGCCGCATTCCGTCGGCAGTGACCGGCGGGGCAGGCTTCCGTCCCAGCGTCGGGCGCTACAGTCAGGAAGGCATCACCCCGATCTCTCACACCCGGGACACTGCCGGCCCGATGGCGCGAACCGTGGCCGACCTCGCGTTGCTCGACGCCGTGATTGCGGGCGGCAAGCCGGTCGCGCCTGCGTCTTTGCGCGGGGTCAAGCTCGGTGTTTACCGCGCGCACTTCTTCGCGAACCTCGACCCGGACACGAAAACGGTCGTCGAGGCGGCCCTCGCCACGCTCAAGGCCGCCGGCGCGACGATTGTCGAGGTGGACATGCCTGACCTGCAGCGCCTGAACAACGCGATCAGCTTTCCGGTCGCCCTCTACGAAGCCTACGACGACCTGCGCGCATATCTCGGCAAGTACGGCACGGGCCTCAGCGTCGAGCAAGTCGCGCAACTCATCGCGAGCAAGGACGTGAAGGGCACCTACGATGGCCTCGTGGTGCCCCGGAAGTTGCCAGCGCCGAACGGGGTGGTCGATGCAGCGCCGGTGTACCAGGCCGCCATCGGCGAGCATCGACCCGGGCTGCAGAAGCACTACTCGGACACGTTCGGCAAGTACGGTATCGAGGCCCTCATCTTCCCGACTACCCCTCAGGTTGCCGCGGCGCAGGGACCCGCAGCAAGCAGCCTCGAGACGTTCCTCCTGTTCATCCAGAACACCGATCCGGGGAGCAACGCTGGCATCCCAGGTCTCTCGATCCCGGCAGGGCTCGGACCCTCGGGGCTTCCCGTGGGTATCGAGATCGACGGTCCGCAGGGCACAGACGAGCGCCTGCTCGCCATCGGCATGGCGATCGAGAACGCGCTGGGACCGACGCCGGCGCCGAAGCAGTAGCTACGCGGCGTACGAACAGGGTGGCGCAGGGGCGGTCAGCTGCGCGGCCCTCTTGTCCCTGCGATCGGCAGGGCTTTCGCCTCGACCTCCTCAAGGCCCATAGGAAGAGGACGCCGACATGATCACCAAGTTCTCAACCGTCTACGCCGGTCACGTCGACCTGGGCGACGTGGGGCAGCTCGCCACCCCTGCCAACGAGCGCCGCTACTCGAACGAGCACCTGGCCTCCGTCTTCGAGAAGACCGAGGCGATAGCCCGGTGCATGGACGCGCACGGGTACCGTACCCTCTGGCTGGCCGAGCACCACTTCCAGCACGAGGGCTACGAGTGCATCCCGAACATCCTGATGCTCGCCGTCCACCTCGCTCATCTGACGGCGCGCCTGCGCATCGGGTGCGGCTTCAACATCACCCCCATGTGGCACCCGCTCCGGCTGGCGGAGGATTTCGCCACCGCCGACATCCTGACGGGCGGGCGCGTCACCTTCGGCGTGGGCCGCGGCTACCACACGCGCGAGGTCGAGACCTTCGGCGCTCCCATGCTCGACGCCGACGCCAACCGGGACCTCTTCGAGGAGCAGGTGGACATCGTCATGAAGGCCTTCCGCTCGGAGTCCTTCTCGCACCGGGGCAAGCACTACACGCTGCCACCCGCCGTGCCCTATCGCGGCTACGAGCTCGAGGAGATCACCCTGGTTCCGCGGCCGCTCCGACAGCCGGTCGAATGCTGGCAGCCGGTGGTGAGCGCCGGCGCCCGGGGCCTCGATTTCATGATCAAGCACCGGATCAAGGGCCTGATCGGCGGCGGCGCCGCCACCATGGCGGAGCGGTCCATCCACGCCTACCGGGAGGCCGCCGAGCGCGCCGGCCTCGAGTACGCCCTCGGCGCGGGCCTGAGCCTCGGCATCTTCTATCACCTCGCCGAATCGCGCGAGCGGGCCGTCCGCGAGATCACGCCGTGGTACGAGGAGCACGTGAAGATGTTTGGTCCGCTGGGCTTTGTCCCCGGCATCACCCCGGCCCAGCTCCAGGCATCCACCAAGCGTGGTGGCTGGGACGCGGCTGGCGTCCCCACCGTCGAGCACTACACCGAGATCGGGGCCTGGTTCGCCGGGCCGCCCGAGGAGCTGGTGGCGTACCTCAAGTCTCTCGAAGAGAGATTCCCCGGCCTCGAGTACGTGCACCTGAGCAATAGCATGGGCACGCCGAGACACGTGATGGTGGAGCAGCTCGCCTGGCTCGGCAAGGAGGTCATCCCCGAGTTCGTGGCGAGATGAGGGGTGCCGGTCAGTCGGTGAGCGAGCGCTACCCTCGATCGCGCGAGTGGCTGGCGCGACGCCTAGTAGAGTCCTGTCCCAGAAGCTTGTGGACAAGGCGCCGGGCGGGGCGGGGGACCCCTCCGCGGAACACGCTGAGTCGCAACCCGCACCGGGCACTCGTAAGGAGCCACGAGAGTGAGGCTACGGCCTCCGGCAACGCGCAGAAGCCACGGTTCCGCGGAGGGGCCCCCCGCCCCGCCCGGCGCCCGCGAGTCAACAGATTTCTGGGACACCACACTAGCCGGCGCCCGGATCGGACGCCCGGAGGCTGCGGTGTAGCATTCCGGTCAGATGTGCATTCGGTCCAGGAGGTACTGAGATGCCCGTCGTCATCTCCGCTTCTTCGACTGACGAGACCGACGCACGCGCATCGGTCACGTCAGCCAGTGCAGGAGCACGGTGGCGAGGGAAAGGAAGATCGTGACCCCGAGCACATCCTGGAACGCCGTCTCGAAGGGACCGGCGGTGAGGGCGGGATCGAAGCCCAGGCGCTTGGAGACCATGGGGATGGTCGTGCCGGCCGCACCCGACAGATTGACGGAGATGAACATGGAGACGGCCACGATCAGCCCGAACGCGGGCGAGTGCCAGAAGAAACCGATGATCCCCACCACGACCCCACACACGCTGCCGAGAATGCTCGACGTCTGGATCTGACGGCGGAGCGGCTCCCACCAGCGCGTGAGCTGCACGTGACCGGTCGCCAGCCCGCGCACCACCATCGTCACCGACTGCAGGCCGGTGTTGCCGGAGATCGCCTGGATGACCGGCATGAACGAGGCGAGGAGGATCACGCGGCTCAGGGTCTTGTCGAAATAGTGGATCACCACGCCGGCGCACAGCTCGATGACGAGGGTGGCCAGCACCCACGGCAGGCGCATGAGCGCGATCTGCTGCGGGGAGCGCCGCTCCAGCTCCGCGGCGTCCGAGCCGGCGATGCGGAAAATGTCCTCCGAGGCCTCCTCGCCCAAGATGTCGATGACGTCGTCAACCGTGATCGTGCCGACGAGGCGATTGCTGTGATCCACCACCGGCACCGCGACGAGATCGTACTTCGCCACGAGCCGCGCCACCTCCTCCTGGTCCATCTCCGGCGTCACGGTCACCACCACGTCCTCATGGCGCACGGCGAAGATGGGGCTGCCGGGATTGGCAGTGAGGAGCCGCCGGAGCGGGACGACACCGACGAGATGCCGGTGATCGTCCACCACGTACAGCTCGAAGGCGCGCTCTTCCGAGACCGACTTGCGCACGTGGTCGATCGCTTGCTCGACCGTGGCGCGCTCGTTGACGGCGACGAAGTCCGGTGACATGAGGCGGCCGGCGGAGTGCTCCGGGTACTCGAGAATCTCCTGGACCTCTTCGGACTTCTCCTCCTGCATGAGGTCGAGGATCTTTTCCGCTTGCTCGCTGGGCAGCTCCTCCACGACGTCGGCGGCGTGCTCGGGCGGCATTTCATCGAGGATGCGCGAGACCTCGACCTCGTCGAGCGCGCGCACCAGCTCGAGCAGGGCGTGATCATCGAGCTCGGAAAGCACCTCCCCGGCTCGCTCCTGCGAGAGCGTCCGAAAGAACGTCACCTGCTCGGACAACGGAAGCTGGCGGAGCACGGCGGCGACATCCGCCGGGTGGGCTTCGTCGAGCAGCGCATGGTCGCGCGGGTCCCCCGTCCCCTTGACGAGGTTCTTGGTGGCTTCCAACAGGCGATCGGCGTCATCCATGGCTCGTCCTCGCCAGCATTATACCGGCAGTGGAGGCACGGTGAAACTGAGACACTACCGTTCTCGGCGGCTCCTTGAAGTTGCGAGAGGGCTCCGCTACACTGGCTTCTCGTGACTGACGTCGGCCGCCCACTCGCGCGCTTCTCCGTGGTAGACCTCACCACGGTTCGCTCGGGCCCGACCTGTACGAAGATCCTCGGCGACTTCGGCGCCCGGGTCTTGCGCGTGGAGCGGCCGGGCGGCGAGGGGCGTGAGCGCGTCTTCTTTGACCCGGCGGACTTGCACCGCAACAAGAAGAGCGTTGCCGTCAACCTGCAGGACGAGCGCGGCGTCGCGATCCTCAAGCGGCTGGTGACGCGGGCGGACGTGGTGGTGGAGAACTATCGTCCCGACGTCAAGCGGCGGCTGGGCATTGACTACGAGACCCTGTCGCGCGAGAACCCGCGCCTGATCTACGCCAGCATCTCGGGCTTCGGCCAGGAGGGGCCGTACCGCGAGCGCCCCGGCTACGATCAGATCGTGCAGGGCATGTCGGGGCTCATGTGGCTCACCGGCACTGCCGAGACGGCGCCTCTGCGTGTGGGCATTCCAATCGGGGACTTGCTGGCGGGCTACTTCGCCGCCCTCGGGATCCTCGTGGCGCTTGTCGAGCGGGAGTCCTCGGGGCGCGGCCAGAAGGTAGAGACCTCGCTCCTGGAAGCACTCGCGGGCAGCCTGTCGTTCCAGGCCGCCAAGTACATCAACACCGGCGAGGTGCCTCCGCCCGTCGGCAACCACCATCCGCTCACCGCGCCCATGGGGGTCTATCGGGCCGCGGACGGTTACTTCAACCTTGCCGTGGGCAACGACGACATGTGGCGCCGCCTCTGCAAGGCCCTGGATCTGTCGTCTTTGGCCGAGGACCCTCGGTTTGCCGGCGCGCTGGCGCGGGTGAGGAACCGGAAGGAACTGGACGCGTTCCTCGAGGACGCGTTCAAGCGGCGCGCGGCGGGCGAGTGGGTGGAGACCCTCAATGCGGCAGGCGTGGCATGCGGTCCGATCTACACGCTCGACCAGGTGTTCGCCGACCCGCAGGTGAAGCTCGCCGGCCTGGTCTGCGAGGTCGCCAACGCCGCCTGGGGACGGCACAAGGTGCTGGCGCTGCCGGTACGGTTGTCGCGCACGCCGGCCGAGGTCGCGAGCGCGGCGCCGATGACCGGCGAGCACACCCGGGAGACCCTGGCCGCCCTCGGGTACGATGACGCCGCCATCGACATGCTCCTGGCCGAGGGCGTGATCCAGGAGTACCGGGGAGGGCACGCATGAGCGACCACATCCTGGTGGAGCAGGACGGGGCCATCGCCACCGTCGTCTTCAACCGCCCCAAGATGCGCAACGCCATCAGCCTCGACATGTGGGCCGAGATCGCCATGGCGACGGAGCGCCTGTCCAAGGACGACTCCGTCCGCGCCGTCGTCTACCGGGGCGCCGGGAAGGAAGCCTTCGCCTCCGGCGCCGACATCTCGGAGTTCCAGGAGCACCGCAGGGACACTCAGACCGCGCTCGCCTACGGCAAGCAGACCGATGCCGCGTACACCGCCATCCGTCTCTGCCCCAAGCCGACCGTGGCCATGATCTTCGGCTTCTGCATGGGCGGGGCCATGGCCATCGCCATGGGCTGCGATCTGCGCTTCGCCGCCGGCGGCTCCAAGTTCGGCATCCCGGCCGCCCGGCTCAGCATCATCTACGGGCTGGACGCCGTCCATCAGCTCGTCGATCTGGTCGGCCCGGCCTATGCCAAGGACATCCTCTACTCGGCGCGCGCGGTGGACGCCCAGGAGGCGCTGCGCATCGGCCTGATCCAGCGGCTCCTGCCCGCCTCGGAGCTCGAGGCCTACACCTACGACTACCTGCGCACCGTGGCGGCCAACGCGCCCTTGTCGGTGCGCGGCACCAAGGCCCAGGTCCAGGCCATCTTCGAGGGCATCACGGAGCCACACCGCGAGAAGCTGCGGGCGCTCGGCCTGGAGACATTCGACAGCGAGGACTATAGGGAGGGCACGCGCGCCTTCCTCGAGAAGAGGCCGCCCAAGTTCCAGGGGCGGTAGGAAACTCGGAAGGGGGCGAAGCCCCCCCCTTCCGAAGCCTCCCCCCAGGAGAATCGGAGGGGGCCTCGACGGCCCCTCCGAGGCCTCCCCCATGAAAAGGTTGCGCCGGCAAAGCCGGCGCTCGAAATGCCGGCGCCTCGCACGGGGTTTTCTCCGGCGCCCCCCATTACGCGGTGCGAGTTGCAGGACGCGGCAGGGGCCGGGGCCTCGCCGTCCGAGGCGAGCAATCCCAGAGGATTGCGCCGGCAAAGCCGGCGCTCGAGAGGTCGGGTAGGGCTCTGCGCATTGCCGTCCTCTCCTCCACCCCGCCGAACCCGCTGGAGGGCAGCGGCACGTTCGTGGGGATCGCCGGGCTCGCGCGCGGTCTCGCCGCTCTGGGCCATGAGGTCGAGCTGCGTCCGCTCGGCTGGCGCACGCGCTTTCACACCCTGGACCGCTGGCTCTACAACCTGGGCGTTGCCCTCTCGCCCCCGCGGGGCAGCGATCTCGTGATGGGCGTGGACCTCGACGGCTTCCTGTGGGCGCGGCGCCGCCGGACGCCCTTCGTCGCGAGCCTCAAGGGCATCATCGCCGACGAGCTCAAGAACGAGCGGGGATGGGTCCGCGTGCTGCTGGGGGTCCAGGCTCGCTGGGAACGGCTCAACGCCCGGCGGGCGGACCTGGTCATGGTCACCAGCCGCTACTGTGCCGAGGTCGCCCAGCGCGAGTACGGAGTCCCCGCGGACCGCATCGCCGTCGTGCCCGAGGCGATCGACCTCGCGGCATGGGACGATCAGTTCGCGCGCGCGCAACGCCGACCCCGCCAGGGCCCCGTGGTGCTGTCCGTCGCCCGGATGTACCCGCGCAAGCGCCTGGACGATCTCCTCCGGGCGGGCGCTATCCTGAGAGGCCGAATCGTCGACGCTCAAGTCCGCATCGTAGGACGGGGGCCCGAGTGGGGGCCACTCGGCCGCCTGCACGCGGAGCTGGGGCTCGGGGACTCGGCGCGGCTCCTGGGCGATCTGTCCCGCGAGCGGCTGGCGGAGGAATACGTCAACGCCGACCTCTTCTGCCTCCCCTCGGTCCAGGAGGGGTTCGGCATCGTCTTCCTCGAAGCGATGGCGGCCGGGCTGCCCGTGGTGGCATGCCGCGCCGCCGCCGTCCCCGAAGTCGTACTGGAGGGCGTCACCGGCGTGCTCACACCGCCGCGTGATCCGGCGGCGCTCGCCCTGGCGCTGGAAGGCCTCCTGCGCGCCCCCGGGCGGGCGGGGCGGCTGGGCGCGGAGGGGCGGCGGCGGGCGGCCGGCTTCACGCCACGGCACGTGGCGGAGCGCTTCCTGGACGCGGTAAGATCGACCATATTCGCCCGGTGCAACCGAAACTCGCTGGAGACTCATTAGAAGGCTGGTGGCTAGATGGGGATGGTATACGCGACGCGAAAGTTCACGTTTTCGGCGGCCCACCGCTACTGGCGCGACGAGTGGACCCCGGAGGAGAATGCCCGCGTCTTCAGGAACCTCACCGTGGCCCACGGGCACAACTACGTGCTCGAGGTGACCGTCCGGGGACCGGTGGACCCGCGGACGGGCATGGTGATGGATCTGGGCGAGCTCAAGCGGGTGGTCGGGGAGGCCGTGATCGCGCGCTTCGACCACGCGGACCTCAACCACGACGCGCTCTTCGCCTCGGGCAGCATTCCCACCACCGAGAACCTGGTGCGGGCCATCTGGGACCTCCTCGCGCCCAAGCTGGGCGCCGAGCGCCTGTACCGGCTCCGGTTGTGGGAGGACCCCACCTTCCACGTCGAGTACTTCGGCTGATGGGCGACCTAGGCGTGACGCGTTCCTACCACTTCAGCGCCGGCCACCGGCTGGAGAACGCGGCCCTTTCCGAGGAGGAGAACGCGCGCATCTACGGGCAGTGCTATCGCCAGCACGGGCACAACTACCTGCTCGAGGTCACCGTCGGCGGGGAACCCGATCCCGTCACCGGGATGTCGGCCGACCTCGCGACGGTGGACGCCGCGGTGCAGACGGCGGTGCTGGGCCGGGTGGACCACTACGACCTCTCGGCCACCGTCCCCGAGCTCTCCGGCGTGATCACGACGGGCGAGAGTCTCGCCCGTACCTTCTGGCAGTGGCTCGAGCCGGCTCTGCCGCCGGGACGGCTCCGGCGGGTGGTGGTGATCGAGACCGCCAACAACGTGTTCGAGTACCGCGGTGAGGACGGGAGAGGCCAGTGGTGAAACCCGCCGATGACGGGCACCCGGCGCTCGAACGGCTGGTCCGTGACCTGCTGAAGGAAATTGGCGAGGATCCCGCGCGCGAGGGACTCGAGCGGACGCCGGCGCGAGTGGCCAAGGCCTACAGGTACCTGACCTCCGGGTACGGCCAGGACGTCCACGATGTCCTCAACGAGGCCTTGTTCACCGAAGAGTACGACGAGATGGTGCTCGTCAAGGACATCGACTTCTATAGTCTCTGCGTCCCCGGTAAGCAGAGTGTCAATGCGGTTGGCGGAGCGAAGCCCGCGCGCGCCGTCAAGCCGGGAGACCGCCTCTGGGCGCTCGACCGCGGCCATCTGAAGGAGACGGTCGTCACCCGGGTGACTTCGCGAAAGACGCGCGAGGTGGTGGAGGTCTGGACCACGCGCGGGCGCTTCCGGCTCACCCCTGAGCACCCGGTGATGACCGGGTCGGGCTGGCGAGAGGCGAAGGATCTCGAGCCGGGGACCAAGGTCGAATGGATCAACCCGAGATCCCTCCGCCGTCGGCCTCACCCGCCGAAGCCGGGCTATGCGGCGGGCGATGTGCTGGAAGCCATCGCCGCTGACGGGAGCGTTCAGGACGGCCGCCGGATCACCCTCGTCGTGAAGAGCGCCCGGCTCGCCGAGAAGTTCATCGTGAGCGCCAACACGAAGGTCCTCGCCGCCCTGGCCGAGTATCTGGACACACCGCTCGCGTTGACCGGGACCGACGGCCCCTCCCGCATCTACGTTTCAAACCGATGGGCCCAAGCGGGATGGTACGGCAAGCACGGCTTCCGCCAGCAGAGCGAGTTCTACATTCCGCTGGACAGCACGTACACCACGGTGCTCGACGTGCGGCGGGTCCCTCAACCGGAGAAGCCCTACACCGTCTACAGCTTCACGTGTCACCCGTATCCCACGTTCCTGGTCGGTGGCCACCTGACGCACAACTGCGAACATCATTTGCTTCCATTCGTCGGCAGGTGTCACATCGCGTACATGCCGTCGCGGAAGATCGTCGGCCTCTCCAAGATCGCGCGGCTGGTGGAGATGTTCAGCCGCCGGCTGCAGGTGCAGGAGCGGCTCACTACCCAGATCGCCCAGACGATCAACGAGGTGCTCCAGCCGCGCGGGGTCGCGGTGGTGATGGAGGCGCTGCACCTGTGCATGGTCATGCGCGGCGTCGAGAAGCAGAACTCCAAGGCCGTGACCTCGGCGATGCTGGGCGCCTTCCGGGACAACCCGGAGACGCGGGCCGAGTTCATGGAGCTGATCAAGTCGCGCGGCGGGCTCAGCATTTGAAGCTCGGCGGGCGGGTGGCCATCGTCACGGGCGCGGGCCGCGGCATCGGCCGCGCCGTCGCCGGCGCCTTCGCGCGGGAGGGAGCGGCGGTCATCCTGGCCGCGCGCTCCGCCGGGGAGCTGGACCTGGTGGCGCGGCAGATCGCCGAGTCCGGCGGGCGGGCCTCCGCGGTGCCCGCGGATGTGAGCGACGAGTCGGCCGT
>WNGB01009570.1_pt1 | contig 14598 bp, 17 predicted proteins | sample 5400681 | NCBI WGS metagenome assembly WNGB01 (sample SAMN13153367, study PRJNA577476) | soil metagenome | isolation source: 115 cm soil or saprolite under grassland replicate 2 | place: USA:California | collected 2016-06-15 | reverse complement strand
CGCGGGCCAGGGATGCGCCGATGCGGAAGTCGGCGCCCTCTACCTGCGAGGCCTGATCGACGCGCGGGAGGCCTTTCGACAGGGCGCGCCTCCCGAGTCGCTCGTCACCGTGCACAAGGCGATCGCCTCGCTCGAGCAGCTCGGCCAGGGCCAGCCAGGCCCGGCCGAAATCGCGCGCCTGATGCTTCGCGCCGCCGCGGCGGCGGCGCAGAGCGAGCGCGACGAAATGGCGCTCTATCTTGAACACGCCGAGCGCATGGACGCGTTGTTGAGAGCAACGGGCCAGCCAGCCGCGCCGGTCCTGAGCGCGGCCGAAGTCAGCGGCGAGTTGTGGCTCCAGGTGCACCGGTACGAAGACGCTCACGCCGCGTTCACGAGGGCGGCGAGCCAGGTCGGCATGACACCGCGTGTCGTCGCGGGGCTCGCCCGTGCAGCCGCGGCGCGATGACGTACCGCTACCGCCAGGACGTACTCGATCAGCTCTGGTCACACGGTGTGCAGCCAAGGCCGACGACGGCACCAGAGCTCGTGCATGAATTCGTGAGCGATCTGTATCGGCACGAGCTGCGCCGGCTGCGCGATCGTCTCGTGCGGCGCGAGATCCCCAAGGAGGGCTACAGCGACCGCGTGATCGCCTTGCGCCGCAAATACCCGCTCATTTCCCTGAAGCCATTTCAATGGCTGGACTCACGGGTTTGCATATCATAGGAACACGTGGCTGGCATCCAGTCGGTTCAGTCGAAGCTTCCATCGAGCGGCGTCAGCATCTTCTCGGTGATGTCGCGCCTGGCCGAGGAGCATGGCGCGATCAACCTCTCGCAGGGCTTTCCCGACTTCGATACGTCGCCTGAGCTGATCGAGACCGTCGCGCGCTTCATGCGCGAGGGCTACAACCAGTACGCACCGATGACGGGCGTGTTCGCCCTGCGCGAAGCGGTGTCGCGCAAGATCGAACGGCTCTACGGCCGCCGCTACGATCCCGTCGACGAAATCACCGTGACATCCGGAGCCACGGAAGGCCTCTTCGCCACGCTCTGTTTCAGCCTGCGTACGACTCGTACGCTCCGGCCGTGCAGTTGAGCGGCGGCGTCCCGACCTACGTCACGCTGCGCCGGCCCGACTACCGGATCGATTGGGACGACGTGCGCAAGGCGATCACGCCGCGCACGCGCGTCATCCTGCTGAACGCGCCGCACAACCCGACGGGCATGGTGCTCGACCCGGACGATATCCGCGAGCTTGGCCGCGTGCTGCAGGACACCGACGCGGTGGTCGTGGCCGACGAAGTCTACGAGCACATCGTGTTCGACGGCGTGCGCCACGAGAGCCTCGCGCGCTATCCCGAGATCGCCGCGCGCGCCGTGGTGATCAGCTCGTTCGGCAAGACGTATCACGCCACCGGCTGGAAGGTCGGCTACTGCGTCGCACCGCAGGCGCTGAGCGCTGAGATCGCCCGCGTGCACCAGTGGGTGACCTTCGCGGTCAACGGCGCCATCCAGCGCGCGTACGCGGAATTCGTCAACAGAGATCCGGCGTGCGCGGCGCTGGCGGCGTTCTATCAGGCCAAGCGCGATCGATTTCTTGCGCTCATCAAAGGGTCGCGTTTTCGTCCGTTCGCCTGCCGCGGTACATATTTCCAGATGGTCGACTACTCGGCGATCAGCGACGAGCGCGACAGCGATTTCGCCGTGCGGCTGATCAAGGAGCACGGCGTCGCCGCCATTCCCATTACGCCGTTCCTCGCCGGCGTCGACCCGGGCCCCGTGCTCCGCTTCTGCTTTGCCAAGCGTGACGACACGTTGGAAAAGGCTGCGGAACGACTAGTCAAGATATGAAGGGGAAAGGGGGAAGGGTGCTGCCCCTGGTCTTCCTGGCAGTACTCAACCTGCGCGCGGCGCAGGACGCGCGGCCGCTGCCCGATACGCACGCGCTCTTCGTGGCCACGCGCGACAATCTCGCTCGTTCCGAGCGCGACCAGCGGTTTTTCGCGTACAAAGAGCGCCGGACAGAGATCCGCACTAACCCGTTCGGCCGCATCGGCACCGGTCCCGCCCGCGTCTACGACGTCGTGCCGCTCCCCGACGGCGCCGGGTTCACGCGTCGCATCCTCGAGCGCGACGGCACGCCGGTGCCAGACGGCGAAGTCGAGCGCCGTGAGCGGCGCAACCGAGGCACCGGCCGACCCAATCGCGCGGCGGCGCTCGATGACGCCGTGGCCGCGCTCGATTTCACGATCGAACGCCGCGAGCGGGCAGGCGGGCGCTCGCTCATCGTGGTCAAGTTCACGCCGCGTCCCGATGCGAAGCCTCAGACGCGCGAGGGCCGGCTCGCGCGCTACTTCGTCGGCGACATCTGGGTAGACGAAGACCTCCACGAGATTGTCCGCGTCGAGGCGACCGCCACCGACACCATCGCATACGGATACGGATTCATCGCGCGGCTGAACGAGGGGACGCGCATCACCGTGACGCGTGAGCAGGTCGAACCGAACCTGTGGCTGCCGGTATCGGTCCGATTCAAGGGCGAGGGACGCGCGCTGCTGTTCAGGAAGCTGAACGTGGATTACGCGGTGGATTGGTTTGACTATCGACGGGTCCTCTCAAACTCCCAACTCCCAAACGCCCAACTCCCAAACGCCCAACTTCCAAGTGCCCAACGCCCAAACTAACGCCTTGGGAGTTGGGAGTTGGCTTTTTGGGATTTGATCCGCGGGTATAGGGCCAAACCGGCTGCAGCCCATAAGAGCGCGCGGATTCGCCGCGTCAACGCGAGCGCGCCGCCGCCTCCAAGACCAAGCGCCGCGACAACCGCCGCGTTGGACGCTTCGAGCGCGCCGAGGTTGCCTGGAATCGCCGCGGACGCCACACTCGCCAGCCGCGCGAAGGTTTCAATCGTCAGCCCCTGCGTCACGCCGATCGGCGTGCCGATCGCCCAGAACACGAGCCACACCTCGATCCCCATCAGCGCGTAGCAGACAATGGCCAGCGTCACGAGGATGACGAGCCGGCGCTTGTCGCCACGCAGCAGCTGCAGCAGCACGTCTTCGACGTCGAGGATGAAACGGACGATGCGTGACTCCTCGAGCCGCCGTCCCGTGAGCCGATCCAGCTGGGCTACCAGTCGCCCGAGATAATCCTCGGTTCGGCGGCGCGCGATCACGACCACGAGAGCGAGCGCGATCACCGAACCGATCATCAGCGACCTGAACAGCGTGTCCCACGCTCCGGGCAGATCGAGCCGGGTTACCGCGGCCACCGAGATGAGCGCGGCGATGAAGATGCCGACGACGGCGAAGGTGAGCCGCTCGAGCGCGACGGAGGCTGTGGTGACCTGCGGGGCGACCCGGTCGTAGAGCAGCACGATCTTGAGGGGATCGCCGATCACGCCGCGGACGGTGAAGAAGCTGATCGCGTCGGCCGCCAGGCGGACGCGGAACAGGCGCGTGAACGCCGGCCGTGCATCATCGGGGAACGCCGCCGACCAGCCCCACGTGCGCAGCACCTGCCAGCAGGCGCCGGGCACCAGGATGACCGGCAGCGCGAGGCCGAGGCGGCTCGCGCTGTCGAGTGTTTCGTCGAGGTCGATGTAGAAGAGGGTAAGGACGAAGAGGGCGATGCCGATCGCGCCGGCCGCGATCGACACCAGCTGCGGAACCGAACGCTTCACTTAATCCTGGTCGTCGGTCTCGTCATCCTGTGCGGGCACCACGGCATCGTCAGGTTCGTCGTTCGGCGCCTTGGTCGCGACGTCGTCGATGTCGATTGCCGCATCATCCTCGAGGTCGTCGACGGCATAGATCCGTCCCGTGTTCTTTTCCTTGATCGGGCCGCGCGGCTTGTGTTCCTGCTGGGTGGTCTTCTTGCCACCGCGCAGGCGCTTCGGGGGAGCTGGTGGGCCGAAGTTGGCAGACCGGTCGCGGCCGCCAGGACTGCTGAACCCTCCGCCTCCGGGGCCGGGGCGCGGACTGAATCCGCCGCCGCCTCCGCCCGAGAAGCCGCCGCCACCTCCGCCGCCGAAGCCGCCGGGGCGCGGGCCGCTGAAGCCGCCTGGACGAGGACCGGGCGGCCGATCTTCGCGCGCGCGCGCTTCGCTGACGGCCAGGTTGCGTCCCTGGAAGGGCTGGGCGTCGAATTTGCGGATGACTTCTTCGGCCTTTTCGCGATCGATGAACTCCACGAACGCGAATCCACGCGGACGACCGGTCTCACGATCGACCGGCATGACGACGTGCGACGGCTCTGCGATCGCGGCGAAGTGGGCTTTCAGATCCGCTTCGGTAGCGCCGTAGGGCAAATTCCCGATGAACAGACGGACTGCCAAGGTTTCCTCTAGTCGGTAGGCGGCCTACGATTCTATCCCAAAGATCATCGGCTGGCTTCAAGGCTTGCGATGAAAGCGTCGAACGGCATTGCCAGGCGCCGTTCGAGGACGGCGGCGAAGATGTCGCCGCGGGCAAGGTCCTGGAGGATGCTGACGACCACCGGGGGGCCTCCCAGATCGAGGAGGGCTCGCACCACGGCAGCGCTTTGGGCGTAAGCAATCCGGGCGTCGGTGGTCGACAGGCCGGCAAAGCCCTTCCCAAGCTGCTCCAGGGTGAGGCGCTTATCGGATGCAGAGAGCTCCGAATCGGTCCACGACTCGCCCGCAGGCTCGAACATCACGGCGAGACCTTCGTTGAGCCATGCCGGCACCCCTTTGGGCGCCACGCTCTGCACCAGGGCGTGGGTGAATTCATGGGTCAGCACACGTTCGAGCTCGCGCTCGTTGCCGAGCGCCCCTCGCACGGGAATGCGGATGCGGCCGTCGTAGGCGCCGGCTGCCCACTGCGGTGACCTGGTGATGTCGCGGAACTGCTCCTGCGTATAAAGGACAACGGGGATCACGCGCTCGGGAAAGGTGGAGAGGGCGGTGCCGACACGCCAGTATGCGCCTTCGAGGATGTCGAGCGCGCGGGCCGCGAGCTGTTCGTCGGCCGGCCCCTCGAAGAGCACCGTGAAGTGCGCGCCCTGCGACTGGTAGAAGCCGTTGTGCAACTCGGCTTCCTTTCGTAATTTCCCGAGCCGCTCGTTGAGCATCGCATTGCCGGGCTCATGCGTCAGCGCGGCCTCGTACACCCGGATGGCCTCGTCGATGTCACCTTCCCGATACAGGATGTCGCCGAGCAGTAGCGATGCCGTCGTGAATCCGGGTGACATCGAGATCGCGTATTCGAGCGATTGCCGCGCGACGGTCGGCTTGCCAAGGAGATAAGCGGCGAGCCCCGCACCCAGGTGCATCGACGGATCGCGCGGCTCGGCGTCGATCGCCAGCGCGAAGGCTTCGGCCGCTTCCTGGTTGCGCCCTTCGCGTATGGCGTCCCAGCCGGCACGGCCCGCGACGTACGCGCGCGTTCCCGGGATGCCCTGCGCGAAGGCCGGCATCGATCCCATCGCCACGGCTACCACCAGCGCGGCAGCCGAGATCCACCTCATGTGCTCGTATGTTAGCAGGAAGGTCGTGATTGGACGCGGCGCGCCCCGCGCGCCGCGTCCCGTCGCACCGGCGGCTCTCCCAGGTACTGCATGTCCGCGGGCGCGAGATGAGGTGTGTCGAGCAAGGGCGGCGCCAGCCATCGTTTTTCCTATTAATGGCCCGATGTGCCCCGGCGTCTCCACGGCTGTGTTGTGTGAATGGACACTGGGCGCCGCGGACCGTAAAGGATCGAAAGGTCTTGAGTTTGCAACCCGACGAGGTGGAGAGAAGCGATGAAAACAGCTCAAGTGCTATGGGCCACCGTCGTGGTTGCCACTCTGCCGGTCATGGCGTGCAATCGCCCGGACGCGCGCGACAACGCGCGGGTCGCTGCTGCCGAGGTCAAGGATGTCGCCGGGCGCGCCAGCGAGAAGCTCGCCGACAGCTGGCTCGCCACCAAGATCCAGGCGCAGTACTTCGCGGACAACGACGTGAAGGCGCGAAACATCCTCGTGACGTCACATGACGGCGTCGTCACGCTCAGGGGACGCGTGGACACATCCAACGCGCACGAGCAGGCGTTGCAGATTGCGAAGAACACCGACGGCGTGCTGGGGGTGAATGATGAGCTCACGCTCGGGGCCGGACCGGCCGCACGTCCCGGCGAACGTGCCTCGTCGCCATCGTCCACCGAAGCCGTCGCGACCAGCGGCGTGACGTCGAGCCCGGCGGCGCCCGTCGCGGAGCGGCTGAATGACTCGGGGATCACCGCCAGCATCCAATCGAAATACTTCCTCGACAGCAACATCAAAGGACGGCGCATCGACGTCGACACGCACGACGGCGTCGTGACGCTGCGCGGTGAAGTGGCGAGCGATGACGAGCGTGCGCAGGCGTTGATCCTCGCGCGGACGACCGAGGGCGTTCAGCGCGTGGAAGACGGCCTGACCGTGAACCTCGCGGCGCAGTCCGCGCCTGCGGTGCAGGCGGCTGCAACCCCGCCCGCGCTCTCGCCGGTACCACCCGCCGTCGCGCCTGCCCAGGCGGAGGACGCGGCCCTGACGTCTCAGCTCGAATCGAAGTTTGCCGCCGACCGGCAGACCAAGGGCGCGGCGATCGATGTCATGGCCAAGGACGGTGTCGTGCTGCTGGAAGGCACCGTGCCAACCGCGGCGGCCAAGCAGCGCATGCTCGCACTCGCGCGTCAGACCAAGGGAGTGATTCAGGTCATCGATCGCGTGAAGGTCGGTCGGGCGCGCTGAGTAAAGACAACATGGATTCTTTGTGGGGCCGGCGCAGCGACGATCGGATGCCTGATGCGCTGTGGAACGCGACGATGACGCGCGTGCGAGCCGAGTTCGAGGAGATGCCCTGTCTGCGCGTCACGTGCGAGCAGGCGCGGGTGCTGTTCGGATTGCCAGACCCGATGTCGGACTGGGTGCTGCATTGCCTCGAGCGCGACGGTTTCCTCGACCGCACGCCGCGAGGCGAGTATCTGCGCCGAATCGGAGAGCCTTAGCTTTCACGTAGGGCAGGTCCTTTTGGACCCGCCGAATAGTTGGGAGACTTCGGACGCGGCGATCGGGCGCATGCGATCGATCAGGCCGGCCGCACGCGCGGCGCGGCCGATCACCTCTTCGGGCGACACACCACCCACGCGCAACTCTCGCACGCCGGTATCACCACTCGATTTGCTCATCTTCTCACCGGACGCGTTCAACAGAATCGAATGGTGCAGGAACTCGGGCGGCTGCGTACGGCCAAGCATCCGCGCAAGCTGCATTTGCCTCCCGGTCGACGAGAGCAGGTCAGCGCCGCGGATGACGAGGGTCACTCCGTCGCGGTAGTCGTCCACCGTGGTGGCGAACTGGTAGGTCCAGTGGCCATCGCGATCGCGAAGCAGCAGGTCGCCGCACTGGTCCGCAGGCGATTGTGCCTGAGGGCCGAGCAGTCCATCGACAAACCGCTCGACGCCTGGAGCCAGTTCCACGCGCAGCGCGCGTCCGGCGGTGTCGGCGAGACGTCGATCGCGACACGTACCCGGGTACCGTTCGCCGCCGATGTCCTTGCGCGAACAATCGCACGCATAGACGTGATGGGTTTGGCGTAACGTTGCCAGCGCGCGCCCATACACCTCAACATGATCGCTCTGTCTGTCGTAGTTCCGGGTTTGGCAGTCGGAGGCCTTTAGGCCTCCGGGAACGAACCCCAGCCACTCGAGGTCCTCGAGAAGTGCGGCTTCGAATTCAGGCCGGCTACGGATCCGGTCGTGGTCCTCGATCCGAAGGATCACGTGCGCGCCGCGCGCGCCCGCGATGCCCCACACGTAGATGGCGTTCACCACGTGACCGAGGTGCAGGTACCCTGTCGGAGAGGGGGCGAAGCGCGTCACCACGGCGTCAATGCTACTGTTCCACTTTTAGACTTTTCCACTTGTCAAGTTCTCGATCTTTCCATTACCGATGATCCCCTGGCTAACCCCGCTCGATCCGTTTCCTCCGGTCGAGGGGGCGATGACCGACCCGAACGGCCTGCTTGCCGCCGGAGCGGATTTATCCACCGAGCGTTTGCTCGACGCCTACCTGCGCGGGATCTTTCCCTGGTTTGGCGAAGAGGATCCCTTGCTCTGGTGGAGCCCCGATCCGCGGATGGTGCTGATGGTGAACGAGGTGCACGTGTCGCGCTCGCTGCGCCGCGTCATTCGCTCCGGGCGGTACCGCGTCACGCTCGACACCGCCTTCAGAGACGTCATGGCCGGATGCGCCGAGCCGCGCGATGATGAAGGGGGGACGTGGATTACGGCGGAGATGACCGCGGCCTACACGCGGCTCGCCACCCTCGGCTTCGCGCACTCGGTTGAAGTGTGGTTGGACGCCGAGCTCGTCGGCGGACTCTACGGCGTCGCCATCGGGCGGATGTTCTACGGCGAGTCGATGTTCAGCCGATACACCGACGCCTCGAAGGTGGCGCTGGTCACCCTGGCCCGGCAGCTCGAGCGGTGGGGATTCGAGATGATCGACTGCCAGATGGCCACCGGCCACCTCGCTTCGCTCGGCGCGTGCGAGATTCCCCGCGCGAAGTTCGTGGAAGCGCTTCAGCGGCTGGCGAAGCTCCCGCCGATCAAGTCTCCGTGGACCCTGGACCTCGACTTGTACAATAGAGACTAGGGATGGGCGCGCGGCCACTCAACAGCGAATCCACGATTACCGAGTCTCGCACCGAGCAGGAGCTCGAGCAGCCCCGGATGTGGCGCGTCCTGCTGCACAATGATGACTACACCACGCAGGACTTCGTGGTCTGGATTCTCGAGTCGATCTTCCACAAGCCACGGGGCGAGGCGTTCACGATCATGATGAGCGTGCATCGATCCGGCATGGGGGTCGCCGGCGTCTATACACATGACGTCGCCGAAACAAAGGTGAAGACCACCAAGCAGCTGGCAGAAGAACACGAATTCCCGTTGCTCGTCACGATGGAACCCGAAGTCAATGCCTGAAAGCCCCGTTCCGTTCGCCCCTGACACGCTGGAGACGATCCAGCGCGCGTTTCGTCTCGCCACCGATCTGCGCCACGACGCGGTGAGCCTCGAGCACCTGCTGCTGGCGATGACCGACGAAGCGCAGGTACGGCGGGTTCTCGCGGCGTGCGGCGTCAACGTCGACGTCCTCCGGAAGCAGCTGGAGGAGGTACTGGCCAGGGCGTTCACGCCCGTGCCGTCCTCCTCGGTCGATCCGGAGCCGACGCTTGGCTTCGACCGCGTGATTCAACAGGCAGTCGTGCATGCCGCCGTCTCCAGCGCGACGCAGGTCGACAGCGGAAGCCTGCTCGTCTTCATGCTCCAGGAAGATCAGAGCCACGCCGCCTATTTCCTTCGCAACCAGGGGCTGGAGCGCCTCACGCTGCTGCGCGTGCTGTCACACGGCGGCAAGGAAGCGCCTTCGCCTGCGGGCCCCGCGGACGGCGAGCCCGCTCCAAGACCGGTCGATCCACTCGAGGCGTTCGCTACCGATCTCATCGCGCGCGCCGCGGCGGGACAGATCGATCCGCTGATTGGCCGCGTCCTCGAGCTCGAGCGGATGATCCAGGTGCTGTGCCGGCGCCGGAAGAACAACCCGCTGCTCGTCGGCGAGCCGGGGGTGGGCAAGACGGCGCTGGCCGAAGGGCTCGCGCTGCGGATCCACCAGCGCGACGTCCCCGAGGTGTTGCAGGGCGCGAAAGTCTACGCGCTCGATCTCGGAGCGCTCATTGCCGGCACGCGCTATCGCGGCGATTTCGAGGAGCGCGTGAAGCAGGTGCTCGAGCGGCTGGGCAAAGAGCCCAACGCCATCCTCTTCATCGACGAGATTCATTCGCTCGTGGGCGCGGGCGCCGCGTCGGGCGGCGCCATGGACGCCGGCAACCTCCTCAAGCCCGCGCTCGCCAACGGCAGCCTGCGGTGCATCGGCTCGACGACCTTCAGCGACGTGAAGCAGTCATTCGACAAGGATCGCGCGCTGTCGCGGCGGTTCCAGAAGATCGACGTGCTCGAGCCGTCGGAGGACGAGACGCTCGAGATCCTGAAGGGGCTGCGGCCACACTACGAGGTGCACCACGGCGTGAAGTACACCGACGAGGCGCTCGAAGGTGCCGTGTCGCTGTCTGCGAGGCACCTCAAGGACCTGCATCTGCCCGACAAGGCCATTGACGTCCTCGACGAGGCGGGAGCCGCGCAGAAGTTACTGGCGGCCGACCAGCGCACCGGATCGATTGGGCGCGAGCAGGTCGAGCGGGTCGTGGCCAAGATGGCGCGCGTGCCCGTGCAGGCGGTGTCGAGCGACGACCGCCGCGCGCTCAGCACGCTCGACACGCAGCTCAAGCAGGTGATCTTCGGGCAGGAGAGTGCGATTGATGAAGTGGCGTCGGCCATCAAGCTCTCCCGCTCGGGATTGCGGTCGCCAGACAAGCCAATCGGCAACTTCCTGTTTGCCGGACCGACCGGTGTCGGCAAGACCGAGCTCGCCCGGCAGCTCGCGCGGATTCTCGGCGTCGAGTTCGTGCGCTACGACATGTCCGAGTACATGGAGAAGCATGCGGTCTCCCGCCTGATCGGCGCGCCGCCCGGATATGTCGGGTACGAGGAAGGCGGGCTGCTCATCGACGCGATTCGCAAGGCGCCCCACGCAGTGCTGCTGCTCGACGAGATCGAGAAGGCGCACCCGGACATGTTCAGCATCCTGCTGCAGGTGATGGACCATGCCACGCTGACTGACTCGCACGGCCGCAAGGCGGATTTCCGCCACGTCATCCTGATCATGACGACTAACGCCGGGGCGCGAGACCTCTCGGATCGCCGCATGGGCTTTGCCGAGACAGGCACTGGGGGCTCCCAGCGCGGCGCGCTGGAGCGCATGTTCACGCCGGAATTCCGCAACCGCCTCGACGCCATCGTCCATTTCAACGCACTTGGCGCGCCCGAGATCGAGCGTGTCGTCGACAAGCAGATCGACGAGCTGCGCGCGATGGTGGCGGCAAAGCAGGTCACGATCGAGCTCGATCCCGCCGCGCGCGCGTGGCTTGCGCTCAAAGGCTTCGACCGGTCCTTCGGCGCGCGTCCGATGGCGCGCCTCATCGAGCGCGTGATCAAGAAGCCGTTGTCGGAAGCGCTGTTGTTTGGATCGCTGACAAGCGGCGGCGCGGTGCAGGTCGTCGTAGAAAACGATGAAATCAAGATTCGCACGTAACCGATCAGACGTGGGGGCCGGCTTCAGCCGGTCCATCTCATGACGCTGGCTGATATTCGGCGCGAATACGAGGGCGAGCCGCTCGACGAGGCGCGTTCCGAGGCCGATCCGTGTGCCCAGTTCTCGTTGTGGTTCAAGCAGGTGCAGGACGTCGAACCAGACCCGACGGCGATGACGCTCGCGACCTGCACGCTCGACGGCCGGCCCTCTGCTCGCATCGTGCTGCTGAAGGGGATGGACGCGCGCGGGTTTGTCTTCTTCACCAACTACGACAGCCGCAAGGCGCGCGAGATCGCCGCCACCCTGCGCGCCAGCCTGCTCTTCTTCTGGCGGTCGGTCGAGCGCCAGGTACGCATCGACGGCTCGGTGATGAAGGTGAGTGCCGCCGAATCCGACGCGTACTTCGCGACTCGGCCACTCGAGAGCCGCCTGAGCGCCCACGCGTCATGGCAGAGCGAAATAATCGACAGCCGCGAGACGCTGGAGCTGCGCTACGAGGCGGCGCGGCAGACATATACAGACGGTCACGTGCCGCGTCCCTCATGGTGGGGTGGATACCGCGTGATTCCGGATGAATTCGAATTCTGGCAGGGCCGCACCAGCCGCCTGCACGACCGGCTGCAGTACCGGAAGCATCCCGATGGCCATTGGATACGCGTGCGTCTGGCTCCGTAGAGACACGGCCAGGGTGGCAAGAATTTCGATCGCGCCGCGTCCTCCTTGCTGCATTTTCTGCCTCTAAATTTTATCGCCCACCGGAATTCCTGACGTTCCCGACGGCACGTCGTTCGCTCATCCGATCACCATGTGCGGAATTCGACGATGGTAGGATTGACCAGAGAGCAGCGCCGGATGCTCATCGACAAACTTCCCGACGCAGCAAATCTCGCTCTGGCCGGTTTAGTCTTCGGGCAGTTTCTTGGTGACCGTCCGTTTTCGGCGGCGATCGCGGTTGTCGGCATCGTGACGTGGGCGGCTTTCCTGGGCGGCGCCTTTGTGCTTGGCGCGGAGAAGGATGCATGACCGGGCTGTACATCATCTTCGGCGGAATGCTTCTCTTCCTGACGATCGTCGTTGGGTACGATCTGCTTGCTCGCCGGCAGCATCGTCGTCGGCGCGAGCAGCAACACCGATCCGCGTGATCGCATCTGGAGTGCGATGAGATATCTCGTCACGGCCAGGCTGAAGGACGGCTGCCGGAACGCGCTGCGGCGAGCGATTGCGAATCGCTCGCTTGGGCGCGGCTCCGTCGCGGGCGATGAGTACCTCCGCGACATGGACCGCGCCCGCGAGCTGCCCGGCGGCCGCGTGAAATGGGTCGAGACCTGTTTCTGCGCGACGCCGCTCGCGGAAGAGCGGCCCTACTGGGAAGAATTCTTCCGCTTTGATTCCATCAAGGACGCCCACGCGCGCAGCACGTGCCGCGACGAGAACGGCACCGAGCCCTGGTCGTGCATCGATTGCGACTGCACGACGAAGCTGGACGACTGGCTTACCCGACAAGGGAAACGGTTTATTCCGTAGTTGTCAGTTGCGCGAGCTAGAGAGTTGATCACGTAAGGGGACTCGACATTCGCGCGGCGGGTCCTGTCGCCGGACAGCCCCACCCGTGCTCGGCGCCAAAAGCACGGGTCACGGGAGTGGCGCCTGCGGCGCGGGCGGGGCGGCCCCGTCCGGCGCCACCCGCGAGAGCGAATGTCGCCCGGCCTGCGCACGGGGATCGACTCGGCGATCGGGGTGTGATCTGATGGGCGCATGCCTACACCCATTCGCTGGCAGGTTCCGATTGAGCTGAGCCCTGAGGAAGCGCGTGTGGCGGCGGTGCTGCACCGCACGGGAAAGTTCTACGTGTTCCTCCGCAAGGTCCGCGCGGAGTTGTTTGACGACGCGTTCCAGGCGGAGCTGGCGGCGGTCTACCAGCCGCGGGGCACCGCGCCGTTACCGGGCGCCTTATTGGCCATGGTGACCCTGCTCCAGGCCTACACCCAAGTCAGCGATGCGGACGCGGTTGTGGCGGCGCAGGTCGATCGGCGCTGGCAGTTGGTGCTGGGGTGCCTGGGGGCGACCGAGGCGCCGTTTTCCCAGGGCGCACTGGTGAAATTCCGGGAGCGGATGATCGCGCACGACTTCGATCGGGCACTACTCGATCGCACCGTGACGCTGGCCAAACAGACCGGCCACTTCGGATGGCAAGCCTTACGGGCGGCCCTGGATTCGTCGCCCCTGGTCGGCCGCGGCCGCGTGGAGGATACGTGGAATCTCCTCGGGCGCGCGCTGCGGACCGTGGTGACGTGCGCGGCGACGACGCTCAAGATTCCGCGCGAGCAGGTCTTGGCCGGCGCGGGCGTGACCTTGTTGGGCGCGTCCAGCCTCAAAGCGGCGCTGGATATCGATTGGGGGGATCCTGCGGCGCAGGCGGATGCCCTGGCGCGCCTCTTAGCAGAAGTCGACCGCGTGGAGGCGTGGGTCGCGGCCCACGTGCCGGTGGCCGATGCACCGACCGTGCAGGCGGCACTGACCGCGCTCCGCCGCGTGTTGGCCCAAGACCTGGAGCCGGACCCGACGACCGGCCAGCGCCGCATCCGGCGTGGCGTCGCGCCGGATCGCATGCCCTCCCTCGGGGATCCCGAGATGCGCCATGGGCGCAAAACGCGGACGAAGCTGTTCACCGGCTACAAACGCCATGTGATGAAACTCGTCGACGCCGATTTGATCGTGGGGGCCGTGGTGCGCCCGGCCAACGAGCCCGAGCACCACGCGTTGGCGCTCTTGGAGCCCGATGTCGTCCAGCATGGACCGCTCGCGGAGGTCCAGATAGATCGCGGGTACTTAGGCAGTGCGCGCGTCGGGGCACTCGCCGCGCAGGGCGTCGCGATTCGCGCGAAGGCCTGGACCAGCACGAATCGCGGGCGGTTTCCCAAGCAGGCCTTCACGATTGATCTGGCGGCAGCCCACGTCGTGTGTCCGGCCCAGCAGGTCGCCACGATCCCCCTCGGCGCCACCACGGTCCATTTTCCCGCCGCCGTCTGCCAACCGTGTCAGCAACGCGCGGCGTGCACGACGGCCCGCGGGGGCCGATCGATCGGCATCCATGCGCAGGAGGCGCTCCTGCAAACCTTGCGGGCGCACCAACAGCATCCGGATGGCCGCGCGCGCCTCCGCGAACGCACCACCGTGGAGCACTCGCTCGCGCGTGTCGACCAGATCCAAGGGCAGAAGGCGCGCTACAAGGGCGTGCGCAAGAACACGTTCGACCTCCGACGCACCGCCGTCATCGCCAATCTCCAACGGCTCGCCCGGCTCCCGAAGGCCGCATGACGTTTACGTGTTCGGCGCTCTAGGACACCCAATCGGTGCGAGCGGAGCGAGGGTGTTAACGACGCTCCTGTATGCGCTTCGCGCAACTGGAGGACGGTATGGCGTTGCT
>WNGB01030550.1_pt1 | contig 14610 bp, 13 predicted proteins | sample 5400681 | NCBI WGS metagenome assembly WNGB01 (sample SAMN13153367, study PRJNA577476) | soil metagenome | isolation source: 115 cm soil or saprolite under grassland replicate 2 | place: USA:California | collected 2016-06-15 | reverse complement strand
TCGGCACTGAACGCCTCGTTCACATAGCCCATCGCCTTGCGGTGACGGATCTGCACACCATCAGAGGCCGCAATGCCGGCGCTTTCCTGTCCGCGATGCTGCAGCGCGTAGAGGCCCAGGTAAGCGAGCTTCGCGGCCTCGGCATGGCCGTAGATTCCAAAGACGCCGCACTCTTCGCGGAATTTGTCAAACATCTCAGTGTGCCTAATGTGCCTAACGTGCCTGGGGTGCCTCAGGCCCTTTGCATTATTCGTTCGATGGCTGTCGCCCACACCCGTTCTGCGTCGGCGACGCGCATCGCGATGACGCGCTCGTCGTTTACAGCCAGTTCAATGCGATCGCCGCCGGTTCGGCCAATAACGGCTGCGACTACACCGGCTTCGGCCGCCGCGTGAAGCAGCCGTTCGAGCCGGTCGCCGTCGCTCGACACGACCACGCGAGACGACGACTCACCAAAAAGCGTGGCGTTCGCTGACCAGGCGTCGTTTACATCGCGAACCGCAGGTATGTCGCAGTTGACGCCAATGCCGCCCGAATCGAAGCAGCACTCGGCGACGGTCACAGCCAGTCCGCCTTCGGCGCAGTCATGCGCCGAGTCGACGAGACCCACGCGAATGGCAGCGATGACGAGGCGCTGCAGAGCGCGCTCGCGATCCAGATCGAGAAGCGGTGGTTCGCCTTGAACATGGCCGTGCAATTGGACGAGATACTCGCTGCCTCCGAGCTCTCCCAAATTATCGCCCAGCAACACCACACTCGCGCCCGCGCGTTTGAATTGCCGCGTCACTGTCCGCGACGCATCCTCGAGCAGTCCAACCACACCGAGGACCGGCGTCGGATAAATCGGCTCACGATCGGTCTCGTTGTAGAGGCTCACATTGCCGCCGGTGATTGGGATCTCCAACGCGCGGCACGCGTCGCCAATTCCGCGCACCGCTTCGGCAAACTGCCTCATGATCTCGGGCCGCTCGGGATTGCCGAAATTGAGGTTGTTCGTGGCGCCCACAGGTTCAGCACCCGCGCAGGCGACGTTGCGCGCTGACTCGGCGACCGCGAGCATCGCACCACGATACGGATTGAGATAGCAGTAGCGGCCATTCCCGTCGACCGAGACCGCAAGCGCTTTGTTCGTTCCCTTGACTCGCACGACAGCAGCCGATGCGCCGGGCTCGGCAATCGTGTTCGTGCCGACGGTGTGATCGAATTGCCGGTACGCCCACCGTTTGCTCGCAATCACCGGCGACGCAATCAGCGTTTCAAATGCCTGTTGCGCAGACGCCGGCGCGCCAAGGGCTTCGAGAGCGACTCGCTCGACTCGCGGCTGCCATTCCGGCTCCCGCATGGGCCGGCGATAGAGCGGCGCCTCGTCGGTCAGCGCACGCGTCGGTACGTCGGCCACGAGCCGGCCGCGGTCGAAGACGCGTAAACACGTGCCGCTGGTAACTGTTCCAACTTGCACCGCGTGGAGATCCCATTTTTCGAAGACCTGCTCGACCTGGCGCTCTTCGCCCTTCTCGACCACGAGGAGCATCCGTTCCTGCGATTCGGAGAGCATGATTTCGTACGGCGCCATACCCGTCTCACGCTGTGGCACAAGGGCAACGTCCACGTCCATCCCACAGCCGCCGCGTGAGCTCATCTCGCTCGTCGCGCACGTCAATCCTGCTGCGCCCATGTCCTGGAGACCGACGACGGCGCCCGTCCTCATGACTTCGAGGCACGCCTCCATCAGGAGCTTCTCCATGAACGGATCGCCGACCTGCACGGCGGGCCGTTTCTCCGCCGATCGATCGTCGAACTCCGCCGAGGCCATCGTCGCGCCGTGAATGCCGTCGCGTCCGGTTTTTGCGCCAACGTAGAAAACCGGATTCCCCTCGCCCCGGGCCGCGCCTTTGACGATCTCGTCTCGACGCGCAATTCCCAGGCAAAGCACGTTCACCAACGGATTGCCGGCGTAGACCGAATCAAAGTAAATCTCGCCGCCGATGGTCGGTATGCCGATGCTGTTGCCGTAACCGCCGACGCCAGCGACGACGCCGGAAAAAATACGGCGGGCAAGCGCCGTGTCCAGCGATCCGAATCGCAACGAGTTGAGCAGCCCGATCGGGCGTGCGCCCATCGTGAAAATGTCGCGAATGATTCCGCCGACGCCGGTAGCGGCGCCTTGGTACGGTTCGATGAACGACGGATGATTGTGCGATTCGATCTTGAAAACCGCACAGAGACCGTCGCCGATGTCGACGGCGCCTGCGTTTTCACCGGGACCCTGGACCACGCGCGGTCCGGTGGTCGGGAGCGTCTTGAGATGAACGCGCGAGCTCTTGTAGCTGCAGTGCTCCGACCACATGACCGAGAACATGCCGAGCTCGAGCAGGTTGGGCTCCCGGCCGAGGATCTCTTGAATGCGCTCGTACTCCTCCGGCTTGAGACCGTGTCGTTCGAGAACCGTCTGATCGATGATGGCGCTCATCTGGCAATCAGCCTGTCAGCAAATGCTTTGACCACCGACCGCAACACGATCCGTCCGTCAGCGCTGCCCAGGCAGTCTTCGCACGCTCGCTCAGGGTGCGGCATCAAGCCGACGACGTTTCGATCGCGATTGCAGATGCCGGCAATGCTGTCGATCGAACCGTTCGGATTTGCGTTGGTTGTCACGTTCCCTCGATCGTCCGTATAACGAAAGATGACTTGCCGTCGCTTCTCGATATCCTCCAACGTTTCAGGATCGGCGAAATAGTTGCCTTCTCCATGCGCAACGGGGAGGCGCAGCAACTGGCCTTCGTAACACGCCGCGGTGAACGGAGTGTCCGTGCGCTCGACGCGGACGGTGATATGTCTCGAAACGAATTTCACCGATCGATTCCGCACCATTGCGCCGGGCAACAACCCGGCTTCCAGCAGGACCTGGAAGCCATTGCAGATGCCGAGGACGGGGCCTCCTTGGCTCGCGAACCGCGACACGGCGGTCATGATGGGCGAAAAACGGGCGATGGCGCCGGTACGCAAGTAATCCCCATGCGCGAAGCCGCCCGGAAGAATGACCGCATCGGCGCCGTCCAGATCGGTGTCCTTGTGCCAGACACGTTCCGCCTGCTCGCCAATCACGCTGACGGCATGCGCTGCGTCGCGATCGGAATTGGAACCGGGAAAACGGCTACCGGATCGCTCGACTCGAGCTCGACTTCGAAAAACTTGCCTTGCCGCACGTCCTGGACGTCTTGATATCCGAGCGATACGAGGGCGTCGGCGACGACACGCCCCTGGGGATCGAAAACCGATGGTTTCAGCGTTACGTAGACGCGGGCGTGCATGTCAGCTCCTCGTGGCTTCGGCGACTGGCTCTTCGACGCGCGATCTTCCGAACACGCGCTCGAACACGGCGTTGACGTTACGCAACTGCTCTTGGAGGTCGAACGCCTTCTCGAGGTCGTCGCGCGTCAGCACGCGCATCACGTCCATGTCTGCCAGCAGCAGCGCCTTGAAATCGGCCTGTTCCGCGAACGATCGCATCGCGTTTCGCTGCACCCATTCATATGCCTGTTCGCGCGAGACGCCGCGGCGCGCGAGCTCCAGCAGCACTTGGCCGGAAAAAATCACGCCGCGTGAGCGCTCCAGGTTCTCGCGCATCCGTTCGGGATGAACGACCATCCCGCTCGCGATTCTCTGAAAGCGCCTCAACATGTGATCGAGCGCGATGAAGCTGTCGGGCAAGATCACGCGCTCGACCGACGAGTGCGAGATATCGCGCTCGTGCCACAAAGCCACGTTTTCAAGGGCCGCCATTGCGTTGGCCCGCACCAGGCGGGCAAGCCCCACAATCTGCTCGCAACCAATCGGATTCCGCTTGTGCGGCATCGCAGATGAGCCCTTTTGCCCTTTGCCGAACGGCTCCTCGACTTCGCCGATTTCCGTCTTCTGCAACCCGCGAATCTCGAGCGCGAACTTTTCGAGCGATGCGGCCGTTATTGCGAGCGCACACAACAGCTCGGCATGGCGGTCGCGCTGGATGACCTGCGAAGAAATCGGCGCGGGTTCGAGACCCAACCGGCGGCAGACGTCCGCTTCAATCGAAGGATCCAGATGGGCAAACGTGCCAACCGCGCCCGAGATCTTGCCGACTCGAATGCGCTCGCGCGCACGCGTGATCCGCTCGCCGGCCCGGTCCAATTCAGCGTGCCAGAGCGCCAGCTTCAAGCCGAACGTCATTGGCTCCGCGTGCACGCCGTGTGTCCGGCCAATCATCGGCGTCAGTCGATGTTCGAACGCGCGCTCACGGACCGCGCGTTGGAGCGCCGACACGTCGGCGAGGATCAGATCGCACGCCTCCACCATCTGCAATGCTTGCGCAGTGTCGATCACGTCAGAGGAGGTCAGACCGAAGTGCAGCCACCGCGCCGCCGGTCCGACGTGCTCGCCGACGGCAGTCGTGAATGCGATCACGTCGTGCTGCGTGACCTGCTCGATTTCTTCGATGCGAGCGACGTCGAATCGCGCTGTTGCTTTCAGCTCGCGTGCGGCATCTGCGGGTACGATGCCGGCCGCCACCATGGCATCTGCGGCCGCCAGTTCCACCTGGAGCCACGTTTCGTACTTACGCTGGTCGCTCCAGATTCGACCCATCTCGGGATGCGTGTAGCGGGCAATCATCCGAGCGCGAGCTGCTCCTTCTCGACCAGAAGGTCGTTCACATTGCCCAGAACCGTCACGCCGAGCGATCCATTGCGGAAGAAGTCGTCCGCGAGGCGCGCGACGTCGTTTGCAGCAACCGCCTCGATTCCCGCGAGTATCTCGTCGAGACCGTCGGTGAAATCGTGATAAATCTCCTGCCGCGCGAGATGCGACATCCGGCTCGACGTGCTCTCCAAATTGAGCATCAGCGAGCCTTTGAGGTGATCCTTTGCCCGCCTGAGCTCGTCGGCGCCAAGAGACTCGCCCTTCAGTTGGCGAATCTCGGACACGACAACGTCGATCAACTCGCGAACCGCTTCGTTGGCGCAGCCGGCATAAATGCTGAACGAGCCCGCGTCGTGGTACGCACTCAAGCCCGAAAACACCGCGTAAGCCAAGCCGCGTTTCTCACGGACGTTCTGAAACAGCCGCGAGCTCATCGAGCCACCGAGCACGGTGTTGAGCGCGTACGCAGCGTACCGGTCCGGATGATTCTGCGGCAGCCCAGGCGTGCCGAAACAGACGTGACTTTGCTCGAGCTCTTTGTGGCGGACCTCGACGCCAGGCGACATCACCGGTTGCCGGTTGTCTATCGCCGAGCCGTCAACCGAGATCGTTGCAAACGCCCGCTCGACGAGCGCTCGCAGTCGATCGTGCTCGAGATTCCCGACGGCCACGACGACGAAATTTCGCGCGACGTAGACATCCTGGAAATAGTCGCGCAACGTCTGAGAATCGAGCGCGGACACGCTCTCCGGCGTTCCGAGAATTGGACGGCCGAGCGGATGTCCGTTCCAGAACCGCTCCGCAAAAAGTTCGTGAACGAGATCGTCGGGCGTATCCTCGACCATCTTGATCTCTTCGAGGATCACTTTCTTCTCGCGTTCGATCTCTTCGTCGGCGAACGTCGGATTGGAAACCAGATCGGAAAGCAAATCGATCGCGAGCGGGAGATGCTCGTCGAGGACTTTGATGTAGTAGCCCGCGTACTCCTTCGATGTGAAGGCGTCCAGCTGGCCGCCGATCGAGTCAACCTGCTGAGCAATGTCCTCAGCCGAGCGCGTTGTCGTGCCCTTGAACAGCATGTGCTCGACAAAGTGCGCAATGCCGGTATGCGCGTCCGGCTCATGACGCGAGCCACGAGTCAGCCAAACGCCGATCGACACCGATCGCACATGCGGCATCGCTTCGGTCACGAGACGAAGACCGTTCGCGAGAGTCTCGCGGCGAATGCTGGAAGCGCTCAAGATTGTCGGGGAATGCGCTGCTCTAACTCGTTGCAGCGCAAGGAATTAAAAGGGAATGATATCATGGCCACATGATCGGTGCAAGCTCCGCCTCCGCTCCCATCTCGGGCGAGGAGCTTCGGCGGCACAAGCCGATCGATCTCGGTCAATTGGACCTTGCCGAGATGGAAGCGCTGCTCCAGGGTCGCGGGTACCCGCGCTTCCACGCCCGTCAAATCTACCGCTGGATCTGGAAGCGGGGCGTCACTGACTTCGCCCAGATGACCGACCTCAGCCGGGCGCTTCGCGCGAGGCTCTCCGAGGAATTCATCGTCCGCACGCCCGAAATCGTCCGTCGCGATTTCTCATCCGATGGCACGCAGAAGTTCGTCCTGCGACTCGGCGATGGAAAGAAGATCGAATCGGTCTTCATTCCGGACACGCCGGCGCAGACGTTTTGCATTTCCACTCAAGTCGGCTGCGCCATGGGCTGCGCGTTCTGCTTGACCGGCAAGATGGGACTCCTGCGTCATTTGACGGCCGGGGAAATCGCGGGACAGGTGCGCGTGCTTGCGCACACGCTGGAATTCGGCGACGCGCCGTTCAATATCGTCCTGATGGGGATGGGTGAGCCGCTCCACAATTACGACCAGACGATGAAGGCGCTCAGAATGCTCAATGAGGAGCAGGGCCTGTCAGTAGGTCCGCGCCGCGTGACGCTCTCGACGGTGGGCCTCGTCCCGATGCTCGACCGGCTTGCGCAGGAAGAGCTCATGCCCAACCTCGCGATCTCGCTCCATGCGACGACCGAGGATCAGCGCGCGGCCATCGTTCCGCCGGCAAAGAAATATTCATTGCACGATGTGCTGGAGGTGTGCCGCCGGTTTCCACTGAAGAAGCGGAGTCGCATCACGTTTGAGTACGTCTTGCTCGAAGGCGTGAACGACACTCTCGATGACGCGAAGCGGCTGGCGCGGCTGCTCTCGGGAATCAAAGCGAAAGTGAATCTCATTCCGTTGAACGCCGCCGCCGGAATTCCCTTCAATCGCCCTTCGGATCAGCGTGTCGATGCGTTCGCGCAGGTCCTGGCGGATCGACATATCACCGTGTCAGTGCGCAAGAGCCGCGGACGCGACATCCGCGCCGCATGTGGACAGTTGATTGTCGAAGGCCAGAAGCGCACCGCCGGACAACGGCTCGCAGCGGCGTTGTAGTCGTCAGGCGAGCCGGGTCATCTCGGCGTGTTCGTCTTACGCCCAGCCGACGACGACAGCGTCGCGATGAGCTCGCGAATGCTTTTCAGCATCTCAACCGACTCGATCTGCGTCAGCGCCGTCCTGATTCGTTCCGGCGACAGCAGCAGGCTGGCGCAGTCGGTGAATTTCTCGTGCAGCTCCTCGCGCGTAAACGGCTTTTCGGGGCCGCCGCGGTACCGCTCGTCAGCCCGCTCCACGAGCGCGCGCCCGTCGACCAGATCGACTTCGACGATGCTGCGCATTTTGTCGAAACCCTGCGCCTCAATCTCTCGATCGAACACCCCGGTGACCTTCAGCATCATCTCTTGAACAGGCGCGCTCGACACGAATTCATCCGTGAATTCACGAATTCCGGCCTTGCGCCGCAGAATGAGCGCCGACAGCAGAAAAGGAATACAGAACTTCGCCTCGAGCTCCGTCTTTGCGGTCTTGTAGCGAAGCGGCTCGAGGATGTTGGAACCGGCGCGCAGCCGGACCGCCTTGATCTGTTCCGGCTTCAGGTCGTGTTCGACAATCAGCTTCAGCATGGCATCCATGCTTGGATGGCTCAACGAGCCGCACGGGTACGGCTTCACCGACACACCAGGATTCACGATCGTGTACGGCCGCCCCAGCGCCCCAATCAGCCGATCAGGCTCCGCGCCGCCGCCAAACACCTGGAAGAAGCCCCATTTGCCATCCAGACCTGCGTCTCCTCCGGTAAACCCTCGCGACGCGAGCTCCGCGGCAAAGACGCCATTCTCGGCAGCGCGACCGACGTGCAGCGGCTTGGTCATCGATCCGAAGTTGACACGAATCCCGGAGGATAAGCTTGCCGTGATCGCCAGCATGTTCGCGATGTTCGCGCGATTGAGGCCGAGCAGTCGGGCGGCGCTTGCCGCTGCGCCAAACGCACCAATCGTTCCAGACGAGTGGAACCCCCGCTGGTAATGATCGGGATCGATGGCCTCGGCGATTTTGCACTCGACTTCGAAACCCGTGACAAACGCGTCCAGAAACTGTGCGCCGGATCGGGAGTCGTCGACAGCTGCGTGTCGTCGTAGTCCATGGCGTGACCGCTCGCGCCGTTGGCCAGTGCGGCCTTTGCGGCAGCAACGCGGAGAGGCTCGGGGCCAACGACCGACGCTTCCTTCCCTTCAAAACCACTGACGTATTCGCGCACGATCGCGCTGCCGCGAAGCGTCGACCCGGCGAGGATGACCGCGAAGCCATCGATCAAGCAGCGCTTGGCTTCTCGGAGAACATCCGGTGGGAAGGCGGCTCGTTGGTCGGTAGCGATGAAGTCGGCGACGGCGTCCGTGCATCCTTTGAGATCGTCGCCGTGTTTGACCTTCGGATTAGCGGGCCGCGCCGCTTGCTCCCCCTGGGAAGGCATTGCGGACGGGGAGGACGGCGCGAGGGAACCTGCGGCACCGATGCCTAGCGTTTCCAAGAATTCCTTCCGGGTGATCTCCACGGACGCTCCTATCTTGTCGAGATATTCAACGACGCTGGCGAGGTGCGCGCCAAGACCGATCTACTACGAGCAGCTCGCGAAATCGGGATTGGCCGTGATGCGGTCACGCGGCTCAATCTCACAGCACCACCTGTACCCACTCGTTTCGTGCATGGCCCGGCGGCGCCGCGACACGGACGTAATTGTCGGTGATGGCAACAGAGCCGTCTTCGATGGTCAATGCCGGTCGACGCGTGCCGGCCAGAGACGCGCGGAAGCGCTCCTGGAGACGTCGCGCGATCTCGCGCACTCCCTCGCCACGCGCTCTCACGATGCTGCCATGCACCTTGTGCGGCAGCGAGGACGCCTCGGTGCCGGGTCGATCCGAATATGGAAACACGTGAATGTGCGTCACCGGTGAAGCTTCGAGATAGCGCACGAGTGTTTGGAAGTCCTCGTCGGTCTCACCGGGAAAACCGACGATGACGTCGGTGCCAATCGCGGCGTGTGGCACGCGCACGCGGATGTCGTCGACAATCCTTGAATACTGCTCGATCGTGTACGGCCGGCGCATCAATCGAAGAACTCGATTCGAGGCGTGCTGAAGCGGCAGATGAAAATGCGGTGCGACTCGATCGACGATCTCCGGAGGAAAATCCATCGGCTCGAGCGAGCTGACGCGGAACAGCACGCCGGGAATATCCGTCAGCACGCGCAGCAATGTGGCCAGCGTGAGTCGCGGTGAAAGGTCCCGTCCATACGATCCCAGATGCACTCCAGTAACCGCAATTTCTTTATAGCCTGCAGCGATGACCTGATGCACTTCGTTGAGTACGTCCTCGATGGTGCGGCTGCGGCTTCCGCCGCGCGTTGTCGGAATGATGCAGTAGCTGCATTTCTCCTCGCAGCCGGTCTGGACGCGCAGAGTCCACGCCGTGCGTCCCATCAGCCCCGGCGACCATCGCCTGCCGCAAGGACCGTCAGATGAAAGTGGCTGAAGCGCATGACCGCTGCTGTCGACCAGCGCAGCCACAAACGTCCGCGGATCTTTGTCGTTGTTACCGACGACGCGAATGACGCCGGGTAGTTCGGCGACTTCATTTGCGCAACGTGTCGCATAACAACCAGTGGCGATGATTTTGACGGCGGGATTGTCGCGAGCGATGCGACGAATTGTCTGGCGTGCGCCCTGGTCGGCGCTCGCCGTCACCGAGCAGGTATTCACAACCACCACGTCGGCGCGATCGGGCGAAACCGCTTCAGCACCACGCGAACACAACTCCGCTTCGATTGCGAGGGAGTCCGCTTGGTTGACACGACAGCCGAAAGTGACGATCGAGTACTTCATCGGATACGCCATGAACCAATAATCACGCGCTTCCGAAGCCACCGAGACACCGAGACACAGAGGAAAACTCTTCAATGGAATTCTCTGTGTCTCCGTGTCTCTGTGTTTCTGCGGCCCGTTCGTGGCGGCAGTTTACAGATGTGTAAGCGCTTTCCGCCCGATGTCTCGACGATACTGCATTCCTTCGAATCTCACTCGCCTGACCGCGTCGTATGCTCGCCTGATGGAGTCTTCGAGTCCGGCCGCGCGCGCAACAATCGTCAGGACACGTCCCCCAGAGGTTCTCAGCTTGCCCTCTCCATCAACCGGCGAGTCGTCGTCTGATGCGACACCACTGAAGAACACGAGCACGTCGGGACAATCCCTCGCGACAGAATCGAGGCCCTCTACAGGTTGGCCAACTTCAACGTCACCCGGATAACCCTTCGCGGCAAGAACGACGCCGACAGCCGCGCCGGTTTCGCCGCGCAAGCGGCCCGAGTGCAACGTGCCCGTCGCGGCAGCCCAAACGAGCGGCGTCAGCGGTTCGGCAATCAGCGGCAGCACGACCTGCGCTTCCGGATCCCCGAAGCGGACGTTGAATTCGATCACCTGTGGACCGTCGCGAGTAAGCATCAGGCCGCAGTACAGAACACCGCGATACGGAGAACCTTCCACGATCATGCCGTGGAGTACGGGTCGCACGATCTCGTTCAAGATGCGCTGCTGCAGCCGATCGTCAACAAGCGGACTGGGCGCAAGCGCTCCCATGCCGCCGGTGTTCGGTCCGCGATCGTCGTCGAAGATACGCTTGTGATCCTGCGCAGAGACGAGCGGGACAACGTGCTCACCGTCGGCAATGACGAAGAAAGAAACCTCAGGACCGGAAAGGCGCTCCTCCAGTACCACTCGTGATCCGGCGTCACCGTACGATCGGTCGAGCATCGCTGCACGGACGGCGTCTGCTGCTTGCCGGTGATCGTCGGCGACTACAACTCCCTTTCCACCAGCAAGCCCATCGGCTTTGACGACGACCTGATCCCCGAATTCGCCAGATCTGATTGCGGCAAGCGCTTTGTCAGCGTCGCCGCATACTCGATAACGCGCGGTCGGCACGCCGTGACGACGCATGAAATCTTTCGCGAACGCCTTGCTCGTTTCGAGTTGCGCCGCCAGCCGCCGGGGACCAAAGATGGCGCGGCCGCGAGCGCTGAACAAATCCGCGATGCCACGCGCGAGAGGTGCTTCGGGACCAATCACCGTCAAGTCGACGCGTTCCTGCTCAGCGAGCGCCAGCACCGCCTCAGGATCGCCGGCGTCAATTGGGAAGGTTCTGTAGTTTCGAGCGATACCGGCGTTTCCCGGCGCGCACAGGACCTCGTCAACGCCAGGATCCTCCGCGAGCCTCCAACAGAGCGCGTGCTCGCGCGCGCCGCTGCCGACAACGAGGATTCTCATGTAAGTGTCAGGAAATAAACGGCTTAGAGACCGTGCTGTCTTCCGGAAAGTGTGTGATAGCCTAACATACTCGGCAAGGGCTGAGGCAGACCGCCTAAAGTGTCTAGTGTGCCTAGTGTGCCTAAGGTGCCTAACGTGCCTATGGTGCTGGGTGCCTGACGTGCTGGGAATTGCCAACCGCTTGCGCCGGTATTTCATGCCTGAGCACTCTAGGCACTAAGCACCCTAGGCAGCACTAAGCACCCTAGGCACGTTAGGCACCCTAGGCACGCTCGGCACTCTAGGCAAATTGATTGGGAGGAGGTGATTGGCGATGGCCGAGGTGAAAGTGCAGGAGGGCGAGTCTATCGAAAGCGCGCTCCGGCGATTCAAACGCAAGGTTCAGCAGGAAGACATCATCAAGGACATCAAGAAACACTCCTTCTATCTGAAACCAGGCGATAAGCGCCGCGCCAAGCAAGCGCTGGCGCGCAAACGCAATCGTAAGAAGATGCGTCGAGAAGCTGAGTAGAGATAGGATACCCCGCATGGATATTGTCGAACGAACGGTGAGCGACATCACCGTCCTGGATTTGAAAGGCAAGATGACGCTTGGCGAAGGGGACGAGCTATTAAAGGACAAGATCAACGGCCTGCTTGCCGGCGGAAAGAAAAAGCTTCTTCTCAATCTCGAGGGTGTGCCGTACATCGATTCGGCGGGCCTTGGTGAAATCGTTCGCACGTTCACGACAGTCAGTCGTCAGGGAGGCAAGCTCAAGTTGCTGAATCTGACGAAGCGCATCGAGGACCTGCTGTCGATCACCAAGCTCCTGACGGTCTTCGAAACCTTCGACTCGGAGTCGGACGCGATTAAGAGCTTCTCCTAGCAGGCCGTGGCGAAACGCTTCACGGACTGCGCCGATAGAGAGAAGTCACTCCGCCTGCCCAAGACACGCAGAAGGCAGGCGAGTTTCCGCTTAGATCTGTGTTCCCTGATCGATACTCAGCTCTGTAATTCAAGTCCGTGGCCGTTTGGCCACGGGCTGACAATAAGGTTCCAAGGTTCCAACGCCGCAAAGTTCCAAGCGTTGGGGCCAAGGTGCCAACGGGAACCGTAAAGCTGCGAGGCTGAGTGGAGACCATCACGGTGCAGAGCCCGGAACATGCAGGCGCACACGTCGCCACGCCCGCCACGAGGGCTCGGTGGGCGCCGCGTGTTCTGGATCCCGCGGCTCTGGTCCGCTCGATGCGGCCGGAGCAGTGGACGAAGAATCTGATTCTGTTTGCGGCGCTGATTTTCGGGCGCCGTCTGTTCGATCCGGCCGCGGTGGGACGATCGCTGGCGGCCTTTTTGATTTTTTGCATCCTGTCGGGCGTCGTGTATCTCTTGAACGACGTCGCGGATCGGGAAGTCGATCGGCTGCACCCGGTGAAGTCGCGGCGGCCGATTGCATCCGGTGAGTTGAGTGCGACGAGCGCGAGGCTTGCCGCCTTGGTGCTCGGTATGGCCGCGCTGGCGGCGGCTTTATGGCTGCGGCTCGAGTTCGCGTTGATCGCTGCCGCGTACGTGGTCCTGTTGTCCGCGTACTCACATGCCCTGAAGCATGTCGTAATACTCGACGTGTTGGCGATTGCAATTGGATTTGTGCTGCGCGCGGCGGCGGGCGCAGCGGTTATCGCCGTGCCGATGAGCAATTGGCTGCTCGTCTGCACGATCCTGCTGGCGTTGTTCCTCGGCCTCAGCAAGCGGCGCCATGAATTGGTGGTGCTTGCGGGCACGGCAACGGAGCATCGCCGGATCCTGGAGGAGTACAACCCGTATTTGCTCGATCAGATGATTGGCGTGGTCACGGCGTCGACGCTGATGGCCTACATCATCTACTGTACGAGCCTCGAGACGATAGAGAAGTTCGGCACGCATCAACTCGTGCTGACGACACCGTTTCCAATCTACGGCATCTTCCGATACCTCTACCTCGTGCATCAACGGGGAACAGGCAATCCATCGGAAGTGCTGTTGACGGATCGCCCGCTCGTTCTCTGTATCGCCCTCTGGGGTCTCACAGTCGTCGCCATCATCTATCGACCTTTCGGGTTGTAACCTCGATCGAGGCGTGGAGCCGCGCAGTCGCGCGGCCGATACGCTGGAGGTTACATGGCACGAGCGAAGGTCGCGGTTCTCAAGACATCTCCCGCGACGGTCCTGCGCGACTATCACGAGCTGATGAACCTTGCGGGATATCAGGACGTCATCGCGAAGGACGTCGATACCGCGCTCAAAGTCAATATTTCCTGGCATTTCTTCTTCCCAGGTTCTTCGACGACTCCGTGGCAGCTCGATGGCGTCATCCGCGCCATGAAGACCGACGGCTACGATCCGCAGCTCCTTCATGCCTGCCACAACCGAACCGTCGTAATCGATGCGCACCTGGGTGAGGTCGAAAACAAGCAGCTGCCCGTCGTCGAAGCGCATGGTCTGCGAAATGTTCATCTGTATGAGGACGACGAGCCCTGGCTAAACATTCGCGATGCGGTCGGCGATCTCACCAAGGAGTTCCTGTGTTTGAACGAGGTCTATCCGAACGGCTTCATGATTCCGCGCCGTTTCATCGGCGAAAACATCGTTCATCTGCCGACGGTGAAGACCCACGTGTTCACGACGACGACGGGCGCCATGAAAAACGCGTTCGGCGGACTCCTGAACGAGCGGAGGCATTGGACGCATCCCGTCATTCACGAAACGCTCGTCGATCTCCTGATGATTCAGAAAAAGATTCACCGCGGCGTTTTCGCGGTGATGGACGGCACCTTCGCGGGTGACGGACCGGGCCCGCGCTGCATGGTGCCGTATGTGAAGGATGTGCTTCTGGCGAGCGCGGACCAGGTGGCCATCGATGCGGTAGCGGCACGCCTGATGGGCTTCGACCCGCTGACTATTAAGTACATCCGCCTGGCGCACGACGCCGGGCTGGGCTGTGGCGACCCGCGCGACATAGAGATCGTCGGAGACGAGCGCGCGGCTGCCGAGAATTGGCATTTCGTCGGCCCGTTCGAGCGCATGACGTTCGCGTCACGCATGCAGCACCTGATTTACTGGGGCCCGTTGCGCAAACCCGTTGAGTGGTCGCTCAAAACCGTGCTGGCGCCGTGGGCCTACATCGCCAGCGTCATCTATCACGACAGTTTCTGGTATCCGGCGAACGCTGAACGCCGCATGAAGCAGGTACTCGACAGTCCGTGGGGACGTTTGTTCGAGAACTG
>WNGB01008466.1_pt1 | contig 14613 bp, 10 predicted proteins | sample 5400681 | NCBI WGS metagenome assembly WNGB01 (sample SAMN13153367, study PRJNA577476) | soil metagenome | isolation source: 115 cm soil or saprolite under grassland replicate 2 | place: USA:California | collected 2016-06-15 | reverse complement strand
ATCCCGCCCGTCATCGCCGCCGCCGCGTCGGAGATGTAATCGCCGTTCAAGTTCGGCGTCGCAATGACGCTGTACTCGTCGGGCCGCAGCTGGATCTGCTGGAACATGCTGTCGGCGATGCGATCGTTGATCAGGACTTTACCAGGGGGCTTACGCCCCCCGCTCGCCTGAACTTCGTCCTCGGTGACGATCGCATCGCGGAACTCGGCCTTGGCGACTTCGTAGCCCCAATCCTTGAATGCCCCCTCGGTGAACTTCATGATGTTGCCCTTGTGCATCAGCGTCACGGTGGGCAACTTCTTGGCGACGGCGAAGCGGACGGCCATGCGCACGAGGCGTTTTGTGCCCTCGGGGCTGATCGGCTTGATGCCGATGCCGGCCGACGGTAGCACGTTGGTGTACCCCATCTCCTTGAGCAGATTGATGATCTTGGCGGCCCGCTCGCTGCCGCTCTTGAACTCGATGCCGCAGTACACGTCCTCGGTGTTTTCGCGGAAGATCACCATGTTGACCTTGTTGGCCCGCTTGTTCGGCGCCTCGACGCCCTTGAAGTAGCGGACGGGGCGGACGCAGGCGTACAGGTCGAAACGCATGCGGAGGTAGACGTTGATGCTCCGGAAGCCGCCGCCGATGGGGGTGGTCAGCGGCCCCTTCAGGCCGAGGCTGTAGTATTCAAACGCCTTGAGGGTATCGTCGGGCAGGTAGACTTTCCGCTGGTCTTCCTCGTTGCTGTTCTTGATCAGTTCGTCGGTGATGCCGGGGTTGTACAGCGCGCGGGCGGCGTCGCCGGCGTGGACGTCGAACCAGGAGATTGTGCGTTTGCCCTTGTAGGCTTTCGCGACGGCGGCATCGAGGACGCGGGCGGCGCAAGTGGTGATGCCGGGCACACCGCCGACGTCGGCGCCGATGCCGTCGCCGCGGAGCAGACAGACGATGGGGTCGTCGGGGATGTGCCAGCGGCCGCCGGCGTCAACGGTGACGCGCGTGCCTTGCTGCGGGGCGGTGAGCTTCTGGTAGGTGGGTGCCGCCATGAGAGTGAGTCCCTGATGAGCGCCGTGATGTTTGGGCAGGTGATGGAGGTGATTGCATCAAACGGAGGCGGCAACGTCAAGGAGGCGGCGGGACAAAAGCGACGGGCGGCGCGTACAATGACCGCAAGCCCACGGGTTGCAACCCGTGGGCTTTCTCAAGCGCAATTGTGGAGGAGCCATCATGCCGAAGGTGAACGTAGTCGATGTGGGCGAGTTCGAGGTGCCGCAGAACAAGCGCCTGGTGCTGGCGCTGGAGGATGAGGCGAAGGTCGATCAGCTGCACGCCTGCGGCGGGAATGCTCGCTGCACGACCTGCCGCGTCGAGTTCGTCGCGGGCGAGCCGGACCGCATGACCGATGCGGAGAAGAAGGTGCTGGCAGCGCGCGGCCTGACGGGCGTGCGGCTGAGTTGTCAGATTCCGTGCGACCACGACATGACCGTGAAGGCGATCAGCCGTCTGGCGGGCAGCGGGCGCAAAGACGTTGGACCGCGGCCGGCCGACGAGATTCAGCCGCAGCCAGTAACGTGGGTGGCAAAGTGACCAGAAGCTCAACGCGAGGAGCCGATGCGCGAAGCTGACATAACGATCCGGCTGACCGACGAGAGATCAATCCGGCTGACCGTCGCCGAAGCTCTCGTTCTTGATGAGTTCCTCGGCCGCTACAGCGACAAAGATCAGTTGAATATCGTGGATCAGGCGGAACAGCAGGCTTTGTGGAACCTGCAATGCCTTCTTGAACGCGTTGTCCTGCACGCGTACCCTTGGCCCACACTGGAGGAGGCGCGGTCCGCACTCCGAGATCCGGTGGAGTAACCGTCACCTCTTCGGAGCGTAACAACTTCGTAACAGGCGCGCGCCCTCTCCCTGCCCGGACCAATCTTTCCGACCCACGGTCACGTCTTGACAGTGGCCCGCTGTGCGACTCCTGACCCGCGGGCCTTCCACTCGGAGGACTTTGCGATGAAACGGCTCATGGTGTTGGTCGCCGCGGTGGCGCTATTCTGCAGCGCGGTGCGGGCGAACGCCCAGGAAGGCAAGGACAAGGGCAAGCCGGAAGACCTGACCAAGGCACTCGCCGCGGCACGCGAGAAGGGACTCGACTGGCTGACAAAGAACCAGGCCAAGGACGGCTCGTGGGGCAAGACCTACACCATCGCCGTCACCAGTTTTGCCTGCCTTTCCTATCTTTCCGTCAGCGACGAACCCTACACCGGCGAACGCGGCAAGGTTCTCATCAAGGGGCTGAACTACCTCCTCAATGCCCAGAAGGACGGTCAATGGACCGCGCAGGGGCATTCGTGGATTCACGGTCAGGGCTTCGCCACGCTGGCGCTTTCGGAAGCCTACGGCCGTTCGCTGTTCTGCAAGGTCAAACCGGATATCGATACGAAGAAACTCCGTGAAGTCGTCGCCGCGGGCATCAAGGTAATTGGCAACAATCAGTCGAACTCCGGCGGCTGGTGGTACACTCCCGGCAACAAGAACGGCCACGAAGGCTCGACCACGGTCTGTGCCGTGCAGGCGATCGTGTCCGCGTCCAACTTTGGCATCCCCATCGACGAGAAGGTGCTGGATAAAGGTTTTGAGTATCTCAAAAAGTGCCAAACGAAGGAGGGTGGTTTCAACTACCAGCTCGGCGACGGCCGCAACATGCACGAAGGCACCGCCGCGGCCGTCTCGACCCTCGGCCTGATGCAAAAGTTCGACTTTCAGGTGATGATCAATGGCTACAAGTACCTCCTGAAAATCACGCCGAAGACGATCAGCAACGAGCGTTTCCCCTATTACGGACATTTCTATGGGATCATGGGGATGCAACTGCTGGGGCAGGAGTACAAGGACGACAAGGCGTTTCGCGAGAACACGGGGAGTTACATCGCGGCCTCGCAGAAGGATCTCCTGTCGTGGCAGGAAAAGGAGGGCACCTGGCCGCTCAAGTCGTGGGTGAGAGACAGCAACGTCGAGGATGCACGCTACGCGACGGCCTACGCCGTGCTGGCGCTGGGAGTGTCGGAAGCGCGACTAAGCATCTACAACCGTACCCCGCCGAAACTGCCGAAGGAAGAGAAGAAGTAAGCGGCGGTTACAAACCTTCGTGGCACAGGCGTCTCGCCTATGCAGGACAGCTAAACAGCAGCAGGGAAAAGGGAAAGCGAACGAGCGGCGGGGTTTATCCCCGCCGTCCCAGCCGCAGACGGCGGGGATAAACCCCGCCGCTCGTTCAACTCACGTCGTCGCAAAGGCAATCTCGCTCAGCGTCTTTTCCATGTCGTGCGCTTCCCGCTCGTCCCAACCCCAGTACAGCGTCCGCTCCGGGAAGCCGTGAGCCTGAGTCAAGGCGACGAAAAACGAATCGCGCCAGATCACGAAATACCACCAGAGGACGCCAAACAGAATGCCCGCGAGGAACAGGGCGATGCAGGCGACCCAGTCCCAAAAGTCGGCGGCGCGGGCCTTGCCGCTGACGACTCCTTCATAGTCTCCCCGCCGGATCGTCTGCGCCGGTCGAGCGATAAAGCAAACCCGCCAAGTCTGTGTCAAGCGCACCTTGCCGCGCTCGGTGCGAGTCAGTTCGGTACAGGCGTAGGTGCCGAGGAGGAACGCTGTCAGGGCGGCGAAGACCAGCCACGGAGCCAGGAAGGCGCTCCACTCGTCCAGGATCCACGCCGCCAGCAGACCCAGCAGCAACGCCACGACCTGGCCGAGGACAAAGAGCCGGACGCGGCGCGACAGCGGCCAGCCCGCCTCCCAGCGGCGAGAGATCGGCTCGTAGGTTCTGCGTTTCCGGCGGCCTGTCTCCAGATCGAAGCCGCACGCGGGGCACAGCGCCGCATCTTCCGGGAGCGTATGAGCGCAGCCCGGACAGGATCGCACCGACGGGGCCTCGCACTGATACGGAGTGCTCTCCTCATGCGTTGACGGCGATGGGTCCGAGCGGCGAGGTTGGGACGGGGGGGATTTGGCGCGCGGCGCCGCGATAGCGTTTTTCGTGCCGCACTGCACGCACTGGACTTCCGCGCGAGGATCGTCGCTGCTGACAGCGAGCGGTTCGCCGCACTCAGAACAGGTGATTGAGATCCTCTTCATAGCGCTGATTCTAGCGGACAGGACTGCCCGCGGCGGCGCTGCCTGCAATTCTCGTCTGGCGGCCTTGCGGCCGCCATTCTACGATGATGCCTCCTGACACGGAGGTCTTCGCGATGAGAGCATGGTTGCGACGTTGGCTGCCTCTGCCGTGGCTGCTGCGAGCACGCCAGTTCTGTTATCTGCCCCTGGAGGTCGGCCGGCGGCTGCTGGGCCGTCACGACCCGTCTTTGCCGCCGCGCTGGCTACAGTTCGTCGGTGGCGGCGATTTCACCACTATTGGAGATCGTTTTCTTGGCCATTGCCGGCAACTGGCCCACTTGCTGCCCGACGAGGACGTGCTCGACGTCGGCTGCGGTGTCGGCCGGATTGCCCGGGCGCTGACCGGCTACCTCGGGCCGTACGGCAGCTATGAGGGCTTCGACATCGTCGCCGACGCGGTGCGCTGGTGTCGCCGGTCGATAACATCGCGGCATCCAAACTTCCGCTTTCGGCACGCCGACGTCCGCAACGGCGGCTACAACCCGCGCGGCCGTCACACTGCCGTCGAGTTCAACTTCCCGTATCCGGATGCCTCGTTCGATTTCGTCGTTGCCGCCTCGCTCTTCACTCACATGCTGCCGGCGGAGGTGGCCCACTATCTCGACGAGATTCGGCGCGTCCTCCGCCCGGGCGGGCGTTGCCTGACGACCTTCTTCGTGCTCAATGCGGAGTCGCTTGCCTCGACGGCCGAGGGGTGGGCCTCACTCCACTTTCCGTATGAAGGCCCCGGCTACCGCAGCAGCCGCGCCGACCATCCGGAAGATGCAATCGCTTATTTCGAGGAAGATGTGCGGCAGATGTTTCGGCAGGCCAGGCTGTGCATCCGCGAGCCGATCTATCCCGGCGGTTGGTGTGGGCGAGAGGGAGCTCTGGAGGGACAGGACATAATCATCGCTTACCGAGAAAGCGGCGAGCCGTGAGCGACCGGAGGACGCCTGGCGTCCTCCGGTCGTTCACGCTCCCGGCTCGCCATTTGGACCGCCTTTGACGGCTGTGCGGCCATCCACCCTTCGCCTGCGCCAACGTGAGCAATTCTTCTGTGCGGCCCCCGCGCAAATTCGTTATCCTGAACAAAGCACCATCCTCAGATAGTCACGAGGAGACGAATTGTGGGGAAGAAGCCCTCGAAAAAAGAGGCGCCTGCCCTGGAACTGGCCGACAAGTTGCTGCGCGTTCTCCAATCGCAGCGCGGCCTCGGTGCCGGCGCCTACCCGCTCGCGGTGCAGCGCCTCGTCGAACTAACCGATCCGGCGGCCCCGGCAGCGCTGGTCAAGAAGGTGCTCGCCAAACGCAACTTTCAGAAAGAAGTCGCGCTCGCCCATGCCAGGTTGCTCGATGCGCCGATCGCCCTCGCTGCCGACCTCGGCGTGCTGGCGGCCAGTCCGCTGACGCTGGAGTTCCTGCTGCGCCAGAACCGCACCCCCGCGACGCAGGCGTTTTCCGTCGCGGCGCTGAAGAAGAAGGCCCCCGGCAAGGTGCAGAAGCCGTTTCAGGATGCGGTCAACCGGCAGATCGCCGACGGCGCGCTGCCGCCGACGGTCGGCTGGATCAGTATCAAGGGCGGGAGGTTGCTGTTCTTGCTCAGCGATCTGCACCGGTCAGAAGCCGCTCGGCCGAAGGAACAACCCACGCCGACCGCGGCGCCCGCGACAGCCGTCGTCCCAACGGCGCTGCCGATCGATTTCGATGCGGCGTTCGACCGGCTCGATCGGCAAGGCGGCGGGCACAACTTCGTCAGCCTGGTCGCGCTGCGTCAGGCCCTGCCGATCGAGCGCGAGCAGTTCGATCAGCAATTGCGGCAACTCCGCCAGGCCGGTCGCTACACGCTGAGCGCCGCCGAGGGCCGCGACGGCATCAGCCCCGAGGAGCGCGCCGCCGGCATCCTTGAGGAAGGCTCCCTGCTGCTCTTCGTTTCCCGGAGCACACCATGACCATGCAGAACGGAACGCCCGGAGCCACGCTCGCCGACTTCTTCGCGGCGGTGCGCGCCGACAATCCCTTCCTTGTCAATCGCGTGGATCGAGCCATCGATCCCCGATGGGTGAATGTCGAGGCCATCCATGAGGCGGCTTTCAAGAAGATCGTGGCGCTCGGCGAGCAGGCGCAGCGCGACAACCGCGGCATCGGCGTGACGGTCTGGGGCGAGGCGGGCGTCGGCAAAAGCCACCTCCTGACACGGCTGGGACGCTGGGCACAGGCCGGGCAGAAGGCGGCGTATGTCTATCTCCATAATCTGCAGGCCAGTCCCGAACGGTTGCCGCGTTATGTTCTGCGGTCCGTACTCAGTGTCCTCACCACCGCCGGGGCCGGGCGGACAGAGCAGATGGCCCTATTTCGCCTCTTGAATATCGCCCTCAAGGCAGCGGTCGTCCGGGAAGGCAAGGCGCGTCCAACCTGGGAACAAGTCACAGCCATCTACCGGGGGTTGGTAAATGACCTCGCCGGTTGCGATCCCTCCGGAGGCGTGCTCTTTGACCGTACCGCTTACGAGGTGCTGTTGCGGTTCTTCTGTGCCAGCCATCCGTCGCGCGAAACCCATGATGACGCCCTTACGGCGCTGGCGATCCGTTGGCTCTCTGGCGATACCCTGGAGGAACCGGAGGCGCAGCAACTTGGGCTGAGTGGGTCGGCCGGCGTCGCCGTAGCCGACAACCAGCACATCAAGCAGGTGTTGGTGGCTCTGACGCAGGTGGCGCGGGCCGCTGGGCAGCTGGTTCTGCTCGGCTTCGACCAGGTCGACAACATAGAGGAAAGCCAGGTGAAGGCGCTCTCGCGCTTCCTGCACGATCTGCTCGACAGTGCCGGCAACCTGCTGATCGTGACGACGGGCGTGCAGAATACGCTCGTGGGATACAAGCAGCGCGGCGTCATCACCGAGACCTCCTGGGATCGCCTCGGACAGTTCGAGATCAGGCTGGGCCGGCTGCGGCGCGAGCAGGGCCAGGCGCTGCTGCGGGCGCGGCTGCAACCATTCCTCGCACCGTTCCGCGGTGTTCCCGAGGTGGAAGAACACCTGCGCGGCGACCCACTCTTTCCACTGAGTAGTTGGTGGTTCGACCAGCGCCTGCGCGACCTGCCCGATTTTCGTCCGCGCGACCTGATCGGCTGGGCCTGCGATCGTTGGCAACAGTTGCAAGAGCAACTGCAGGCCGCGCCCGGCGAGGAACTGCTGCAGCGCTGGGCAGATGCCGGTACTTCGACATTGGCCGACACGGTCACCGAGCCGCCGGTCCTGTCCGCGACGGAGCTGCAAGCGGCCCTCGACCAAGCGGTGACGCAGAAGATGGCCGAGCACAAGACACGCTGTCTGCGCGATCCCTCCCCGCTGACGGTGGACGAGGACCATCTCGTCGGCCTGCTCGATGCCTCGTTGCGGCAGTGTCTGGGACCGGGACGGGCGTACCTGCTTCAGGACTACCACCGCGATCCGAAACCCGCGTCTGGTCCGCAAGGGCCGTACCACCTGACCCTGGAGCAGCGCCTGGCGGCGGACGCACAGCTGTCACGGATCCGGGTATGCGTCCTGATCCGCGAGAACGCCACCAGCGCGACGGCGGTCCTGCGCCACCTGCCGGCGGACCAGGCACCGTCTCAGCGCGTGCTGTTGGTGACTGTGCGCGATCGCTTGCCCCTTGGACAGAAGGGTACTAACCTGCTGGAGCAACTGCGGCAGCGCGGGCCGGAACGTTTCCGGCACCTGGAGATCTCGTTGGCGGAGTACGCGGAACTCGACGCTTTGCAAGCCGTGGTTCTGCAGGCGGGCGCCGGCGACTTCGAGTTCGCGCCGGCACAGGGGCAGCGACGGGCGGCGACTGAGGAGGACGTGGTGGCTTCGCACCACCGCGCCGGGCGCTACCTGGCGCAGCCACTTCTTCGCGAACTGCTCGGCGGTGAAGTGGCGGCGAACCCTGTCGCGGACGGCGTCGTTCGCGGCAAGAGTGGGAGTCCTGCGTGAGCGCCGGTTGAGCAGCCCTTGGTCTTGCGCTAACGGCGCGCAGTCGCCTCAAGTTCCTCGATGCGGCGAAGCAACTCGGGTGGGATGGGCACCTTTTTCCCTCCGCGATAATCGTAGGTGACGACCGTTCCCTGGCCTTCTGTCGTCACCGCCTTCTGGGCGTGGCTGACGACCAGGTGCTCCAGCGTGAAGCGATCCTCGCCCAGCGAGGCGACGCGCGCCACGACCGAGATGTTGTCGGGATAGGTGAGCGGCTTGCGGAAACGCGCCTGCGTCGCCGCCAGGATCGGCCCAATCCCGGTTGCCTCCTCGTACTCGAACCAGCCCAGCCGCCGCACGTATTCCAGGCGCGCCGTCTCGAAGTAGCGGAAGTAGACCACGTTGTTGACGTGGCGATAGGAGTCCATCTCACCCCAGACCACCGGCAAATGGACCACGACCGGGTAGCCGGTGAGGAGAGGATGAATCCCGAGAGCATCAATCACGAAAACCTCCTGGAAGTTATCGTCCTCGTGGCGACAAGCGGCGCGCTTGTCGCCACGACCGAACCTCAACCGTTGCTGCGCTCCAGTTCCTTCAAATAGTCCAGTGCCTCATCGACCGTGCCGACGACGGCACCGGGAACACGGCCGGCGTCGTCGAGGCGGCGCAGCAGCAGCAAGTCCTCGAAATCCGGCGACGCCTCGAGCAGGCGCTTTAGCCGCGCCCCTAACTTGCCTGCGCGATAGTCGTGGGCATCCATGTGATGCTCGATGAAAAAGTGCGCTCGCTCCGTGATCAGACCTTCCAGCGCCGAGAGCCCGGCCCTCACATGATCGTACTTGTCGATGCCCTTGCCGACGTCGTGCAACAGCGCCGCCAGCAGGAACTCCTCATCGTAGGGGCGCTCGTCGCGGGCCAGCTCGAAGACCTGCAGCGAATGGTAGAGCACGTCTCCTTCGGGATGGTAGACCGGCGACTGCCGCACGTTCTCCAGCGGCAGCAGTAACATGCGATAAAGCGGATACGGATCCGGCGCCGCTTCGGCCGCGTCCAGTTCGCCTTCCAGGTCGAGATCGGGATATTCGCGCGCCAGTAACTCCTCCAGTTCGCGGATCGAGGCGCGCTCGATCGCCTTGCCGGTGATCGAACTCTTGAAGACGTAGTGCGCCTTGTCCTCGGCGTAGACGGTCAACTCGAAGTTGAAGCGCGCGGGGACATGGATGTGAGTGAAGACGCGCGCCTCATTGTGCTTGACAATCTGCTTGCGCTCGACGTCGAACTGGTAGCCCTCGCGTTCGAGCAGGTCGGTGACGAGACCAACCGTGTCGGTGAAGATGTGCAGATCGATGTCGCTGCCCTTGCGCACGTGCCCTGTCATCACGCTGCCGATGAGCCGCGGGCGAAAAGGACGCAGCAGACGCATCAGGCGCAGCGCCTCCAGGCGCATCTCGCGCAGATGCTGAGAACGTTTGTCGCCTTCGTGGATGCGGGCGAAGACTTGAATCTGGTCGCGGATTTCCGCGTTGGAAGGGAGGTCTTCCGGTTTGACGCCGCCGCGGCACAGGCGTTTGGCGGCCTTGCGCTTGGCGGTGTAGTATTCGGACTCGATCCGCTCGTACATCAGGCGGGCCGCTTCGAGAGCGATCGCCTGACGGAGTTTGACATCTCCATGTCCATGTTTCATAACTTCTGCAATCACAACGGATTGCGGCAAAAGAAAAACCGGCGTTGCACGCTAGAGAATGGCTTTGGTGTCCCGGCATTCACCAGCAGAGGAGACCACCAGGGCACGCAAACCCCAGGTCCGCTACTTCCCCAGTCGCGGCGGCTACTTCTTCCAGTATAGGGGAAACCAGCATAAGTTGGCCGAAGGACCGGACGATGCCCCCGGCGGACCGACCTTCCTGGCAGCCGTCAAAAAGTACGGGCGACCGCCAGGGACTTCGATGAGGAGAGCGAGGCGATTATTTACTACGCTGACCATCATCGTTAGGAAGGGGAGTTTTCCCACAACACCGGGAGGAAGAACAAGGATCGCTTCATCTTCCTAGACGGCGAAGCCCTGGAAGTGGTTCGGGCGCTGGTGAAGCAACGGTCGACGGGATTCCTGTTCCGCACACAACAGGGTCGGCCCTGGCACAAGAATGAGATCGGCCGGAGATTTGATGCAATCCGCAAACAGTGGATGGTGGATGGTGGATGGTGAAGAAGGACTGTTCCTCTTCACCTTCCACCATCCACTTATTGGACGGAGGTTCTGCAGCCACCTGGGGAATGACGTGGTCGGTTCTCCCTTTCCAGGTTGGTCTGCGAGCTACTGGCCCGGCACCGCCCCGGCGCTCGGTCTGCGCGCCGGGGCGGTGCCGGAGGGCGGCTCGTGCCGCCCGAAACACCCCCAGGGCCGGCGGGGGCTTGCTTGGCGGTAAGGGCCCCGCCGGCCGCTTTTTGCTTTCTCTGTTACTTCTTCCCGGCGCGGCGCACGAGGTCGCGCACCTCGCTCCACAGGTTCAGCCAGCGCTGCCGTTCTTCGTCCGGCAGCGCGGCCAGTTCCTTCGCGTCGCGGACACCGCTCAGGTCAGGAGTGTCCAGCCAGTGCTGCAGAGCTTTCTGAATCTCTCCGGCGGCCGCGGGATCGTCCGACAGGTGCTTTCCCCTGGCGGCGACAACGGCCAGCAACCAGTCCAGCGCCTGACTGCGTAAGCGGGCCTTGGCGGCGGCATCCAGCCTGTCCGCGCCGACTCCCATGCCGCCGGCCGCCAGGACAGCAGCGAGAGCCGCATTGTAGCGGTGATGTTGGTTCAGGCCGTTCGCGAGACTCGGTTCGGCCGCAAATGCCTTGCCATACAGCAGCGCCGCGTCGGCGTAGCGCTTCTTGTAACGCAGGCACAGGTCGGCCAGACTCCGTTGCTCGGCTGGACTGGCGGCCTTTCCCGCCAGGACGTCCGGGAGTTTCTTGTCCAGAGCGAGGAGGCGTTCGCATTCCTTCACCCAGAGGCCGGAGGGGTTACTCCAGCCCGGTTGCTGGCGACCGAGTTCGTGCCCTCTTTGCAGGGCTTCCAGCGCCTGCGCAAACTGACCGAGATCCCGGAGGATAAGACCGAGGTTGCAATGGGCTTCGGGATAACCGGGCCTCACCCCGGTGGCCTGGCGGTAGGCGGCCATGGCCTCGTCCAGCTTCCGCTGCGCAGTAAGGGCGTGGCCGAGGTCGTAGTACGCCTCGGCGTGATCGGGCCGGAGGGCGACAGCCTTGTGGAAGGCGGCGATGGCCTCGTCCACCGTCCCCTGCTGACGAAGGGCGACGCCGAGTCGGTAGTACGCCTCGGCGTAATCGGGCCGGAGGGCGATAGCCTTGCGGTAGGCGGCGATGGCCTCCGGCCACTGCTTCAGGTCACTCAGGGCGAGGCCGAGGTTGCGGTAGATTTCGGCGTTTTTCGGCTCGAATGCGACGACCTTCTTGAACTCGGCGACCGCCTCGTCCGGCTTCCCCTGCTGGGCAAGGGCGAGGCCGAGGTTGTGGTAGGCCGCGACGTATTTCGGGGCGAGTTCGATGGCCTTGCGGTAGGCGGCGATGGCCTCCGGCAACTTCTTCTGGGCACAAAGGGCGTTGCCGAGGTTGTTGTAGGCCGGGGCGGAGTTCGGGTCGAGTTTGATGGCCTTTTGGTAGGCGGCGACGGCATCGTCCAGCTTTACCTGCTGATGAAGGATGAGGCCGAGGACGCTGTAGGCCGGGGCGTGTTTCGGGGCGAGCTTGATGGCACTTTGGATGACTTTGAGGGCCTCGTCCAACTTCCGCTGGGAAAGAAGGACGAAGGCGAGTTCGCTGTGGGCCTTGGCGCATTTCGGGTCGAGGTCGATGGCCTTCTTGCAGGCGACGATGGCCTCATCAAACTTCCGATGCCTACTAAGGGCGAGAGCGAGGTTGTAGTGGTACGCGGCGACTTTCGGGTCGAGATCGATGGCCTTGCGGTAGGCGGCGACTGCCTCGTTCAGCTTCTGCAGTTCAACCAGGGAGCAGCCGAGGTTGTAATGGAGCGTTGCGTTGTTCGGGTCGAGCTTGATGCCCTCCTGGGAGGCGGCCGCGGCCGCTTCATGGTTCCCCTGCTCCAGAAGGACGGCGCCGAGGCTACAGTAGGCATTGACGAATTTCGGGTTGAGTTTGAGGGCCTTCTGGTAGGCGGCGATGGCGTCGTTCGGTTTCTGCTGCTTGGCGAAGACGTTGCCGAGGCAGCAGTAGGTAGAGGCTTTTTCCGGGCCGAGTTCGAGGGCCTTGTGGTAGGCGGCGGCCGACGCTTCGAGCTGCCCCTGCTCAAAAAGGACGTTGCCGAGGTTGTGGTAGGACTCGGCCTCTTTCGGGTAGAATTTGATGGCCTCCTGGAAGGCGGCGGCGTCATCGAACTTCCGCTGCTCTTGAAGGGCCTCGCCGAGTTCGAGGTAGCCCTGGGCGCATTTCGGGTCGATTTCGATGGCCTTGTGGCAGGCGGCGACGGCGTCCTCCAACTTCTTCTGGAGACGGAGGACTTGGCCCAGGGTGGCGTAGGCCGGCGCATCTCGCCCGTCGAGCTTGATCGCCTTGCGGCAGGCGGTGACAGCTTCATCGAGCTTCCGCTGCCCGACAAGGGCGAAGGCGAGGTTCACGTAGATCAGGGCGCGTTTCGCGTCGAGTTCGATGGCCTTGTGGTATGCGGCGCTGGCCTCCGGAAACTTTTTCTGGCGAAGAAGCGTGTTGCCGAGGCCGTTGTGGGCGAGGGCGTGTTTCGGGTCGAGTTCGATGGCCTTTTGGAAGGCGGCGAGGGCCTCCGAATATTTCTTCTGGGACTTAAGGGCGTTGCCGAGGTTGGAATAGGCCGTGGCGTTTGTTGGCCGGATCGCCAGGGCTACCCGATACCAGACCGTGGCTTCTGCCGGCTCGGTGGGTGCAAGCGCGTGGCCCAGGCCGAACGCCAGCCAGAAGTCGGTAGGGTACTGGGCCTGGGCCCGGCGCAGCCACGCGACGGCGCGTGGGGTATCAAACTTGTGCAAGCTCCCGATCAGGTCAGCGAACCGTGGCGACAATCCGGCGGGCGCTTCGGCCACGAGCCGGAACAGCGCCTCCCGATTGGTCCAGACTTCGACCTGCCGCAGCCGATCTCCCCAGTCGGGATCCGGCGCCGCTCGCCGCGCCACCGCGAGCAACTGCTCGAGCAGGTCGTTCCGCTTGGTCACCTCAGCCACCCAGGCCCAGTCGTCCAGGGCGGCCACGAGCTGTTCCTTGATCGGCGAGGCGGCCACACGGGCTGCCGCGGTTTCCGGATTCTGCGTCAGGATCCCGAAACCGACAAAAGCCCTGGAATACTCCGTGGCGGCGGTGCTGTAGTCGAACCCGCCCCTCACCCAGGTCGCCCTGTCCAGGCGGATCTTCTCCAGGCGCACGGCCAGGCGGTAATCCGCCTCATCACCGGCGAGCCGCTGCTCCAGCCGGGCCAGGGCCTGAGTTCCTTTCGCATCGAGCTTGCCCTCGGCACCAGCCAGCAACCGCCGAGCCTGCGTCAGCTCCGCCTGCGCTGTCCTGAGGAAAAGCTCCCAGCGGGCCGGCTGGTTGAGCAACTCTTGCACACCGCCTTTTTTCTTCAGCACGGTGCGCAGCTCGCCGAGGCTGTTGCCGGCCCGGTCCAGCGCCTGACGGATCCCTTCCTCGGTCAGACCCAGCTTGCGGGCGGATTCCAGTGCGGCCTTCTGTTCGCGCGCTGCTCGGTCGCGCAGGGCCCAACCGGCGACGGTGCCCAGGAGCACCAGGAAAGCCAGGACCAGACCGGCCACCGCCAGGCCCGTCTTGTTCCGCCGGGCGAACTTGCGCAGCCGATAGCCCACCGACGGCGGACAGGCCAGCACGGGCTCGTCGGCCAGGTAGCGTTGCACATCCATCGCGAAGCCATTGGCCGTCTCGTAGCGGCGGCTGCGGTCCTTCTCGAGCGCCTTCAGCACGATCCAGTCGAGCTCCCCGCGCACCAACTTGGTCAGCTTCGCCGGCTCCGTGCCGCGGTTCGCGGCCAGGGTCGGCAAGCCATCCGCGGTGCTCAGCTTCGTGCTCGGCTTCGTCGGCTCCTGCTCGCGGATCACGCGCAGCATCTCCAGCATGCCGCCCTGTTCCAGTTCCTTGCGGCTGAACGGCGGGCTGCCGGCCAGCAGTTCGTACAGGAGCACGCCCAGCGAATAGACGTCGCTGCGCGTGTCGATGTCCTGGTTGTCCAGCTCCGCCTGCTCCGGGGACATGTATTCCAGCGTGCCGACGATGTTGCCGAAGCCGGTGACCAGGGTCTTCTCGGTCAACGTCGGCCCGGCCGCCTTGGCCACGCCGAAGTCGATGACTTTCGGCACCGGCTGGCCGTCGTAGAGGGCGACGAGCACGTTGGACGGCTTCAGATCGCGGTGGATGACGCCCTTCTGATGCGCGTGCTGCACCGCCTGGCACACCGGGATAAAGAGTTCCAGCCGCTGCCGGGGCGTGAGGTGGTGCTCGTCGCAGTAGCGGGTGATCGGCA
>WNGB01029480.1_pt1 | contig 14618 bp, 12 predicted proteins | sample 5400681 | NCBI WGS metagenome assembly WNGB01 (sample SAMN13153367, study PRJNA577476) | soil metagenome | isolation source: 115 cm soil or saprolite under grassland replicate 2 | place: USA:California | collected 2016-06-15 | reverse complement strand
CCAGCGCGCGCACCGCTTCAGCTACGACCAGTCCTACCGGGTGCCGGGCGGAGTCCTCGTGGAGATCGGGCTGGCGCGGCGCACGATGGCGCACGAGCTGGAGAACGCCATCGGCGAGCGGACGGCCGGCGTCGTCCACCTCGTCTCTCCGTTCACGAGCCCGCCGGGGATCCTCCCGTTCGACGACGTGTGCCGGATCGCCCACGCGCGCCGCGTGCCGGTGCTCGTCGACGTGGCGTCGATGATCCCGCCTCGGGAGAACCTCTTCCGCTACCTCCGGGCCGGCGCGGATCTCGTGGTCGTGAGCGGCGGCAAGGGGATCCGGGGTCCGCAGAGCACGGGAATCCTCGCGGGTCGCCGCGACCTGATCCGCGCGGCGACGCTCAACGCGAGTCCGAACCAGGCCATCGGCCGGGCCGCGAAGACCTCCAAGGAAGAGATCGTCGGCCTCGTCACCGCCCTTGAGCTCTTCCTGGCTGAGGACGACAAGGCCGAGATGGAGCGCTATCGCGAGGTGTGCCAGCGCATCGTCGACGCGCTCGGCGAGATCCACGGCATTCGCGCCGTGGTCGAGCAAGATCCGGTCAACCGCGTCCTGCCCCACGCCGTGATCTACTTCGAGCCGTCGTGGACGGGGCCCTCGGGCCGCGCGGTGCAGCAGGCGCTCGCCGCGGGCGACCCGCACATCTACGTCCAGCAAGGTCCGCATCAGGGCGGGTATTTCGACGAGATCGCGGTCGACCCGATCAACCTCCAGCCGGGTGACGAGGCCATCGTGGCTCGGCGCCTCTCGGAGGAGCTCACGCGCCGGTAACCGACCCCGCCGCCGAGGCCGCTCAGGGCTGGCGAACGGACGTGGCGGCTACTACCTTCGCCGCGCGCCCGCGGGCGTCGAGCGACGCGGGGCGCTCCGGCGCGCGCGCTCCCGGACCACGTGGCGCCTCGATGCCGCCCACGAGCAGATCGGGCACTCGTCGAAGGCGTGGCTCCGCGCCGGGCAGTGCTCCCGTCCGAAGTAGATGATCTGCAGGTGAAGCGTGCTCCACGCGGCGGGCGGGTAGAGCCGCTTGAGATCCCGCTCTGTCGCCTCAACGCTCTGCCCCGACGAGAGCCCCCAACGCGCGGCCAGCCGGTGGATGTGGGTGTCGACCGGAAACGCCGGCTGGCCGAACGCCTGGGCCATGACCACGCTCGCCGTCTTGTGTCCCACGCCCGGCAGCGCCTCGAGCGCCTCGAAGCTCGCCGGCACCTGGCCGGCGTGCCGCTCGACGAGGATCCGGGACAGGCCGCGGATGTGCTTGGCCTTGGCGGGGGCGAGCCCGCAGGGTCGGATGATCGTCTCGATCTGACGGACGCCGAGGCGGGCCATGGCCTCGGGCGTCTCCGCCTGGGCGAAAAGGCGAGGCGCCACCTGGTTGACGCGCACGTCCGTGCACTGGGCCGAAAGGAGGACGGCGATCAGCAGGGTGTAGGGATCCCGGTGGTGCAGCGGGATGGGCGGCAGCGGATAGAGATCGGACAGGACCTTCTGGATGCGCACCGCCTTGTCCTTCCGGGTCATGGCCCTTGATGTCGCACTCCCGGCCGACCCATCACGACCGACGATTGCCGGGAACGCCCCACAGGGGACCGGGCTGAGGGCGCTCGTGCGGACGGCGATGGTTACTTGGCCTCGGGAAGGCCGACCGCCTTCCGGATCTTGCCGAGTTGGCCGGCGTGGTCGTTCCAGTGGTAGTCGAACATCGCGCCGACGAACATCGGGATCGGGATCTCATCAGTACCCATGAACTGCTTGAAGAGGGGGATGCGGGCCTTGCGCTGGAGGTCGGAATCACTCAGTCCATCGAGGTAGCCAAAGAGCTCCCGGCGCTGGCTGTCGAGGGCGCCCGCCAGCTCCTCGAGCGTCATCTGCTTGCGCTCGGGCGTCACGTTGGTGCTCCCCGGTGAGATGTCGATCATGGGCAGATCCCGTTCGGCGAACGTCTTGAGCAGGGCCGCGGGCTTCCAGCCCGGCTCGAACAGCAGATGGCACAGCACCTCGCGGGTCGTCCACTCCCCCGGCGCATCCGATCGCTCCAGATAGGGCTCCATGCCCTCCAGCTGGCGGTTGAGGTTTGCCGAGGCCGCGTCCGACTTCTTCTTGAGCTCCGTGACCGTCGCATTCGCCATGACGCTTCCCTCCGCTCTCGAGTGTGGCTTCGATCCAGATCCGCGAGTCTCAGGACGTTGGAGCCGTGTGCAGGTCATCCAGCCTGATACGCTGCCGGAGCTTCGGGCTGTCGAGATCGACGGTGACGCGGAGCGCCTGGAGACCCTGTACCCCCTGCAGCTCCCCGAGCGCGCATTGCTCGACGTCTCCGGTGAGATAGCCGAGGCTCTGCAGGTACTCGATGTAACTCCGGTACTCCTGCGCCTCGCCGGGCTGACTGTAGACGATGGCGATCTTCCCGGGTTGGGTTACGCGCTCGGTCGTACCCTCGACGACCGCCTTGTCGATTCGCTTCTTGACGATCTCGTAGCGGATGTCGTAGGCGCCGTCGACGTCGAAGCGCTTCTCGTCGAAGCGAAACCGGATCGAGAGCGGAGTGTGCTGGACGAGGATCAGGTGTGTCGTCTCGAGCGGCACCGGCAAGCTGTCGCGGAGCTGATGGGAGCGGACCGCGATCCCGCACGTGAGCATGAGCTGCCACATGCGCAGGTTCTTCAAGCAGATCGGGTCGAATCGGCCGTCCTCCAGCAGGCTGGCGCCGACGTACATCTGGTAATCGACCCCATCCGTCTTCTGCTTCTCGAAGTAGTGCGGGAACATCTCCTGGGCGGCTTGTTCCTCCCGGTCCAGCAGGGACGATATGGCCTCCGCGATGCGCGTGACGCTGTCCTCGAAGAGCCGGCGCTGGCGGTAGACGGTGCCCAGGCGCGCATCGAGCGCGCTCCGATACGCCTCGATGCGGGCGCGCACCTCGCGGCCGAAGTCGCCGAGGTAGTCGAACAGGCTCTCGACATGCGTGCGCAAGAAGGCGATGATCCGCACCTCGTCGCCCGAGTTGAGATTGCGCTCGATCTGGGCGATGTGCTTGTCGATGCGGTAGCCGAGCTCGTCGAGCGCGGGCAGAGACCGCGCCTGACCGGCCGCGTGGACGGCGGCGGCGGCGAGGCGGAGCTGGGTCAGCATATCGGCCTGGATGGCGAGGCCCCGCTGCACCGAAGAGCCACGGATATCGGCGAGCCCGTACAAGGGGTGTACGCCCTCGAAGACGATCGGCTCCATCTCGGTGTCGACGCTGAGAGTGCCTCCCCGGTCCCGTTCGAGGCCGTTGAGCACCGCCTTGCGGAAGCGCCACTCGACCGCCGGGTGGATCGCCGTGCACTTCTCCTTGATGAGGGTCTGGATGCGCGTGTTCAGCTCCTCCACGCTGCGCTGAACAGCCATGGAGAACAGCGGCAGCACTTCCTCGAGCTTGAGAAGATGCGTCGCGTTCAGGTCGCCGGCGTTGGGTGAGACCAGCTCCAGGGTGCCGATCACCTCGTCCTGGTAGTGAAGAGGCGCGGCGACCATGTTCCGGACGCCGTTGTCGATCAGCTCGTCCTCGATCCTCGTCCGGTCGGGCCAGGCCGTCAGATCGTCGATGATGACGGGCCGACCCTCGCGAACCGCCCGCTCGTAGAGCGACCCCGCGAACTCGGACGTCTTGTGGTGCGCTGAATCCGCGAAGATGCACGCATGCGCGTGGCTCGAGGCGTCGTTGAGGACGAGCACCCGGTCGCCCTGCACGGCAGCCAGCCCCAGGCCCAGCGCCGGTCGCCGGAAGAACGTCCGCAGCTTGGCCTGCAGGCTCTGGAAGCGGGCACTCGATACGATGGATTCCTTGTCGATGAGATCCCGCTTCAGCGAGGAAAGGACTTCCTGGTCGGTGACGTCGACGGCCTTCAGGATCATGAAGCCGCGCAGGACGAACATGTCCGGCGCAAACAAGTCGCGGAGGAAATCCACGTCGATGTGGCCGGTCTGGAGCCGTCGACGGACCGCGTCCGTGAGCGGTGCCACCGGCCCGCTGCGCTCGACCTCCACGAAGCGCCAGTCGAACTGCATCTGGAAGTGCCGGTCCAGGTTCGTGTCGGGATCCACCGTCGTGAAGATGACGGGGGCTTCGACGCCCAGGCCGATCCCGTACGTTCGCTGGAGAATCAATTCGTAGGCGAGCAGGATCTTGACGTCCGCCAGTCGCTGCGGGTCCAGATTCACCCGGCCCTGGAGCGTCCCGTCTTCCTTCATGAGCGAGCGGCGGAAAGCGGACGTGGCGTAGAAGGCGCGCATCTGGAACGGGAAGAGCGCCGCTCCGTACTCCTGCTCCCAGAATGCCGGCGGGAACATCGCGGTCATCATGAGGTCGACGAGCTCTTTGTGCTGCTCGATGATTGCCAGATCGTCGATGACCCTGGTCAGCCCGGGCGCTTGCCGGACCTTCTCCCGGACGATGCCGGGGAGCGGCCCGCGGCCGAACTCGCTGTAGGCGGAGGTCTGCGTCCAGAAGGTGATGAGCGGGGCCAGGCTCAGCTCGCAGCGGAAGGGAAACGCCTTGGCATCCGCTGCCGGCGCCGGCGGGGGATCGGCCGATCTCGCTTCGCGACCGCTGACGATGGCCACGTCCTCATTCTACCCTAGTCACCGCCGCCCCACGCCAGTATCGCCTCGAGCGTCTCACCCTGATGTACGATCGACTTGCCCACGGAGAACGCGATGTGAGAATCCCGATGACCGATCCCACGCGATCGTTCTGGCTCGATGGCGCGCCGTACCAGGACTACCGGAGCGCGCCCGACCTGCCCGCCCGCGCCGACGTCGTGGTGGTCGGCGGCGGCATCAGCGGCTATCGAGGATGTATGCTCCTACACATGCGTAGGACTCAGCTCCTCCTGACCGCCGACCTCCACCGGCGGGCCTCCGCGGCCGCCAGGGCTCGCCGGATGTCACTTGGCAAGCTGGTGCGGGAAGCCCTGAGCGAGTACCTCGCTCGATCGGGTGACACCGGCACCTCCTGCGAGACGTTGACCAGCCCGGCATTGGCGATCGAGGCGCCCGGGCCGAGGAAGCCCTTGCCGAGGAAGCCCTTCTCCACCAATGTGACGCCGACGCCGGCGCGCGCCAGGTAGTACGCGATGCACTCCCCGCGGATCCCGCCGCTCACCACCACCACGTCCGCTCCGTGGTCCGACGCCATCGTCATGGCTGGCCGTCGGTGTCGAGCACGACCAGGGTGTCGACGGCGAGCGCGCCCCGGCCCGGCTCCAGCACGATCAAGGGGTTGATGTCGAGCTCGCGGATCGCGCCGCCCGCGTCGGCGCCGAGACGCGAGACGGCGACCAGCACGTCGAGCAGGGCGTCGAGGTCGGCCCGCGGGCGTCCCCGGACACCATCGAGGATGCGGGCGCCCCGGAGCCCGCGCACCATCTCGAGCGCGTCCTCGCGGCAGAGCGGGGCAAGGCCAAAGGCCACGTCTTCCAGCACTTCGATGAACACCCCGCCGAGGCCGACCATGACCACCGGGCCGAACTGGGGATCCTGGTGGAGCCCCACGACCATCTCGGTGCCGCCTTGCACCATCTCCTGGACGAGGACGCCGTCGATCCGGGCCTGCGGGGCGTGGCGCCGGGCGGCGCCGACGACCTCGCCGAAGGCGCGCCGGGCCTGCGCGGCGCCGGCGACGCCGAGCCGCAGCGCGCCCGCTTCCGACTTGTGCAGGATGTCCGGCGACTCGACCTTGAGGGCGACGGGGGGACCGATCTCCGCCAGGAGCTCCGCCGCCTCCTCGGGTGAGCGCGCCCGGCGCGCTCGCGGGGCCGCCACGCCGTACGAGGCGAGAAGACCGAAGGCCTCTTCCGAGCCCAGCACGCGGCGCCCCTGGGTCCGCGCCCGCTCGATCATCGAGGCGAGCGTCGCGCGCGCCGCCGGCGGGAGCGGCGCCGGCGCCCGGTCCCGTTGCGCGTGAGTCCGGCGGCTCGCCGCGAAGGTCACGAGGCCGTGGACCGCGTCGACGGCGCGCGTCGCGCTCGGCAGCACGCAGATGCCGCCTTCCCGCAGCGCCTGCAGCCCCGCCGCCGGCGCCGCCGCCCAGGCGATCACGAGGGGCTTGCCGGTCCCGGCGGCGACCTCTTTCAGATCCTGTGCGATCTTGGTCGCCGCCCGCTCCATCAGCCCGAGGTAGAAGATCCCGGCGTCGACCTGCGGGTCTTCGAGAACCAGCCTCAGCGACCTCACCAGGAGCTCCGGATCGGCGATGAACTGCGCCGTGATGTCGACCGGGTTCCGGACCGCGCCGAACGCGGGCACGACTCGCCTCAGCGCGTCACGGGTCGCCTCGCCGAGCTCGGGGACGCGGAGGCCCAGCTCCTCGCAGCGATCGGCCATCAGGACGCCGGCGCCGCCGGACTGGGTGACGATCCCGACGCCCGGGCCCGCCGGCAGCGGGCAGCTCGCGAAGGCGGCGACGAGGTCGAGGAGCTGCTCGTCGTTCCGGGCCCGGATGATCCCGGCCTGGGCGAAGACGCCGCTGTACACGCGGTCCGCCCCGGCGAGCGATCCCGTGTGCGACGATGCCGCGCGAGCCCCCGCCCCCGAGCGCGCGACCTTCACCATCACGACCGGCTTGCCGAGGGCGAGCGCGCGCGCCGCGGCGGCCACGACCTTGCGGCCGTCCTTCACCCCCTCGAGGTACCCGGCCACCACCCGGATCCGCGCCCCGCTCTGGGTGACGAAGCCGACCGGTCCCGGCGACGCCTCGCCCTCGCCGGCCTGGCTGAAGGTCGCCATCACCCGGTCGAAGGTGTTCATGAAGCCCAGCGTGTTGGGGCCGAGGAGCCGGAAGCCGCCCTCGCGCGCGAGCGCCGCCGCCTGCCGCTCGAGCGCCCGCCCCTCCTCGCCCATCTCGCCGAATCCCGAGCTGAACACCACCACCGCCCGCACCTTGCGCCCCGCACAGTCCCGGAGCGCCGCCGCCACGCTCGAGGCCGGCACCGCCACGATCGCGAGGTCGACGGGCGCCGGGACCGCGCTCACGCTCGGATAGCACGGGAGGCCGGCGAGCGTTCCGTACTTCGGGTTCACGGGGAAGATCCCGCCCGTGTAGCCCTTGTCGAGGAGGAACTTGAGCGGTCGCCCGTTGATCTTCACGAAGTCCTCGGAGGCCCCGACGATGGCGATGGAGCGCGGGCGGAACAGCGAGTCGAGCGCGGGGACCCCGGTCATCGCCCTCGAATGAGCCTGACGGACGCGATGCGAGGGCGGGCGGCCAGCTCCCTGATCAGCGCGAGGAGCGGGGCGCTGCCCGCCCGGCGCTCCGTCCTGATGGGCCGGGCCGCGACGAGCCGCCCGTACTCCTCCGGCCCGTAGAAGACGGCGAGGAGCAGGTCGTCGTCCGACGCGAAGGGTCCGCGCTCCGCGCGCACGCGGCCGAGGGCGGGAGGAATCAGCTCGCCCGGCCGGGCGGTCACCGGCTGCTCGCGCCCGGCCACGCGGTCGAGCACGTTCGGCTCGATGGGGGCGGCCAGCCGGCCGTAGTAGCCGAGGGCGTACTTGCGCACCTCGTCCGGGACGGTGGCGTACCGCTCGCCCTGGACGACGTTGAGGACGGCCTGGGTGACGACGAACTGCGCGAAGGGGCTCACGACGATCGGGTAGCCCAGCTCGGCGCGGACGCGCGCCGCCTCCTCCAGGATCTCGTCGAGGCGGTGCGCGAGGCCGATGTCCCGGAGCTGGCTCCGGAGATTGCTGATCATCCCGCCCGGCACCTGGTGCTCGTAGTGGAACGGATCGTACTCGGCGATCTCGCCGAGCGGCTTCCCCTCGCGGGCGGCCACCGACCGGAGGTGGCGCGCCACGGGCTCGAGACCGTCGACGTCGAGCGTCACCTCGAACCCGAGGCGGCGAGCGTTCAGGGCGACCCACTCCGTCGGCGGCTGGGAAGCCCCGTGCGCGAGCGGTGAGGTGGCGGTGTGGACCGTGTTGACGCCGGCCTGGATCGCCTCGAGCGCGCAGAGCGGCCCGAGGCCGGTGAGGCAGTGGGTGTGGAGCTGCAGCGGCGTCGGCCCCAGCGCCCCCTTGAGGGTGGGCACGAGCGTGCGGACCCGCTCGGGAGTGAGCAGGCCGCTCGGATCCTTGAGGAACACGGCGTCCACGCCGAGGGCGGCCAGCTCCCTGGCCCGGTCGGCGTAGTACGCGTCGGTGTGGACGGGGCTGAGCGTGTAGACGACGCCGCCGGCGACGTGGAGCCCGGCCGCCTTCGAGGCGCGCACGGGCACCTCCATGTTCCGCATGTCGTTCAGCGCGTCGTACGGCGTCACGTAGCGGATGCCGTTCGCGGCGATGCGCCGCGCCGTCAGCTCGACGACGTCGTCGGGGAAGAACTCGAAGGTGAACAGGCTCTGGGCGCGCGTCATCACGATCAGCGGTGTGCGCGTCACGGCCCGGCTCATGATGCGCATCCGCTCCCAGGGGTCCTCGCGGAGGTAGCGGACGCAGACGTCGAAGACGGCGCCGCCGACGAGGTCGATCGCCTCGAAGCCGAGGCGGTCGAGGATCGGCCCGATCGGCAGCATCATCGCGGTGGTCATCCGGGTCGACCAGAGCGACTGGTGGGCGTCCCGCAGCGTGGTGTCGATGAACGACACGCCGCTCATCTCGCTAGCAGCTCCTCTTCCACCCAGCGGGTGTGGACGCGGCTGGCGATGAAGTCCGGATGCTCGAGGATCCGCCGGTGGAGAGGGATGGTGGTGCGGATCCCCTCCACCCTCAGCTCGTCGAGCGCCCGGCGCATCCGCTCCGTGGCGACGGCCCGGTCCGCGCCGTGGACGATCACCTTCGCCACCAGCGAGTCGTAGAAGGGCGGGATCGCCGCGCCCTCGAAGACGTGGGTGTCGAGGCGCAGGTGCGGCGCCGCCGGCGGCGGCGTCCAGCCACGGATGACCCCGGGCGAGGGCCGGAACCCGTCATCGGGGGACTCCGCGTTGATGCGGCACTCGAGCGCGTGGCCCGCGAGCTCGACGTCTCCATCGGTCAGGTGGAGCGGCTCGCCGGCGGCGATCCGGAGCTGCTGGGCGACCAGGTCGATGCCGGTCAGCATCTCGGTCACCGGGTGCTCGACCTGGATGCGGGTGTTCATCTCGATGAAGTGGAAGCGGCCGGCTTCGGGCTCGAGCACGAACTCCACCGTCCCCGCGCCCTCGTAGCGGATGTGGCGGGCGAGCGCGACCGCGGCCTCGCTCATCGCCCTGCGCACCTCCGGCGTGACCGCGGGGGACGGGGCCTCCTCGAGGAGCTTCTGCTGGCGGCGCTGGATCGAGCAGTCGCGCTCGCCGAGCGCGAGGCAGCGCCCGTCGCGGTCGCCCAGCACCTGGACCTCCACGTGCCGCACGCGCTCGAGGAGCCGCTCGGCGTAGAGCCGGCCGTCGCCGAAGGCGGCGTGGGCCTCCGCGCCCGCCGCCGCGAAGGCCTCGGCGAGCTCCGCCGCCGCGCGGATCACCCGCATCCCGCGGCCGCCCCCGCCCGCGGCCGCCTTGAGGAGGAGCGGGTAGCCGAGTCTCCGGCCGGCCTCCTCCGTGTCGGCGAGGGAAGCGAGCGTGCCGCGCGAGCCCGGCACCACGGGCACTCCGACCGCCGCCGCCACGTCCCGGGCGCGAAGCTTGTCGCCCATGGCCCGGATGACTGCCGGCGAGGGACCGACGAACACCAGCCCGGCGTCCGCGCAGGCGGCGGCGAAGTCGGCGTTCTCGGCGAGGAAGCCGTAGCCGGGATGGACGGCGTCCGCGCGAGTCCCGAGCGCGCAGGCGAGGATCGCGGGCGCGTTCAGATAGCTCTCGGCCGCCCGCGGCGGGCCGATGCACACGGCGCGGTCCGCGAGGGTGGTCGCCAGCGACCCGCGATCCGCCTCCGAGTACACGGCGACCGTCTCGAGGCCGAGCGTGCGGCAGGCCCGGATGATCCGCACCGCGATCTCTCCGCGGTTGGCGACGAGCACGCGCTTCAGGGCCGGCCTCACTCGATGGGCTCGATGACGATCAGGGGCTGACCGTACTCGACCAGCTCGGCGTTCTCGGCGAGGATCTCGACCACCCGGCCCCGCCGGCCGGCGCGGATCGAGTTCATGAGCTTCATGACCTCGATGATGCAGACCACGTCGTCCGGCTCGACCTTCGCCCCCACCTCGACGAAGGGCGGCGCCCCCGGCGCCGGCGCCCGGTAGAACGTCCCCACCATCGGGGCCCGCACCTCGATCATGCCGTCGCGCTGGACGCGCGGTGAGGGCCGACCGGCGGGCGACGCGGTGGGGAGCGGCTCCGGGCGGGCCGCGGCAGGCGACAGCTCCCGCGCCGCCTCGCCGGCGATCTGGTCGTCGGGGCGCCCCACGCGCTTTCTCACGACGAGCTTGAACTCGCCGATCTCGAGGTGCAGCTCCTCGAGCGACGACGCGTCGATGATCTTGAGGATGTTCTGCACGTCGTCATAGCTCAGGTCCATGCAAACTCCTTGCGGGGCTCACTCGCGGTACTGCGCGCCCAGCTCCTCCGCGGCCGCCAGCAGGTCGGGAATGTGGGCGCGCGCCCGCGCGAGGTTGAAGCGCGCCGAGGGCGCCGAGACGGCGAGCCCGGCGACGATCCGCCGCCGGTCCCGAACCGGGACGGCCAGACAGCACACACCCGCCAGGAACTCCTCGTCGTCCTCCGAGTAGCCACAGCGACGGATGCGGGTCAGCTCGCGCTCCAGCGCCGGACGGTCCACGATCGTGCGCGGCGTCTGCGCCGTCAGCGTGAGCGACCGGAGCAGCTTCTCGCGCGCGGCCGCCGGCGCGTGGGCGAGCAGGAGCTTGCCGTTGGCCGTGCAGTGCAGCGGGACGCGGCTGCCGGGCTTGAAGTCCATGCGCAGCGGCCACGAGGCCTCGACCCGGTCGAGATACACGATCTCGTCTCCGCCGAGCACGGCGAGGTTGACCGTCTCTCCCAGCTTCTCCGACAGGCGCTCGAGGATGAGCCGGCGGCTCCGCCGCCCCGGCGCGTTGCGGATTGCCTCGAACCCGAGCTCCACCAGCGCCGCGCCCACCACGTACCGGCGGGTCAGCGCGTCCTTGGCGACGAGCCCCGCGCGCTCCAGGCGGGCGGCGAGGCGGTGGGTCGTGGGCTTCGGAAGCCGCGCCGCGGCGCTCAGCTCCGCGAGGGTGATGGGCTCCACGGCGCGCGCGACGTGCTCGAGGAGGCTCACCGCCTTCAGCACCGGCGACGACCCCTCCCGTGATTTCATTGGATGAAACGATTTGGGCGGTTCGCGCTCCCCACACCCTCCTATTACGCGAGAAGTCGGCGACGTGTCAAGGTGGCGGGCGGCGCTCTCCATCGCGTTTACCGAGACGCGTATTGACAACACTCCGGCTCTCCCTTAACACTAACGCCGGGTCCAGTGAGTGGAATGACCGATTCGTCCGAGCTAGGTCGAGGGGGCGCCATGGACTCTTCCCATGCGGGTCAGATCTGGTCTGGAACGTCAGCTTCGCCGTCTCGCGGTCTCGGCCGCCGGCAGTTCCTCGCGTTCGCGGCCAAGGCGACCGGCGGGTTCCTCGCCGCCGATCTTGCCGCGGCCCGCGCCGGGCGCGCGCAAGCCCCGGCCGCGACCACGCGGCGCTTCACGGACTGGGGCTGGCCCCTGCCCTACGAGCAGATCTCCAGCAAGTCCAAGCAGTGGCTCCAGGGCAAGGGGTGGTGGCCCATCAACGCCGGGTGGATCGTCGTCTGGTCGAGCGAGGAGATGATCGGCACCATCCTGCAGACGGAGAAACTCCTCGAGAAGCGCGGCATCGAGACCGCGTGGCACACCTTCGTGGCCGCCGGCTTCTCGAACGAGGCGTTCATCCCCGGCCGCATCCAGCTCGCCAACACCGGCGCCCTCGGCGTCCTCGCCCTCCTGAGCAACAAGGTGCCGGTGCGGGCGCTGGCGGTCCATTCCCCGGGCCTCACCCATGCCGCCACCGTGCCTCTGGACTCGCCGCTCAAGAGCCTGGCCGATCTCAAGGACGCCAAGGTGCTCAAGCGGCCGGCGGTGGTCGGGACGACGACAGGCTCGACGAACCACTTCGGCTTCATTGCTGCCGCTCACTACCTCGGCTTGAAGGAGAACCAGGACTACACCCTCCGCAGCAGCCCGCCCGGCGATCTCGCCGCGGGGCCCAAGGGGATCGACGTGTTCACGATCTGGGAGCCGCACGTGTCCAACTCGACGGAGATCCTGAAGGTCACCCGGGTGCTCGAGCCGCTCGACCCGTACTATCTCTACAGCGGCTACTGCTACACGCGACGGGAGATCGAGGACAACGCGCCCGACGTCGTGCAGGCGATGACCGACGCCTTCATCGAGGCGATCCTCTGGGGCAAGGCGAACCCGGACAAGGCCTTCAGCGCCCTGATGAGCCAGCCGGCCTACGCGCACCAGAACCGCGAGCTGATCAAGAAGATGTCCGACCGCTACTTCTTCTGGCCGAAGCCGACCGCGTACTACCCCTTCGACGATCCCAACGGCATCTGGCCGAAGGAGGAGTCCCGGATCAGCGAGTGGGCGTTCGAGACCGGCGCCTCGAAGAACAAGGTCACCGTCAAGGACTGGCAGGACGTGCGCCGGACCAGCTACATGGCGGCGACCTTCGACAAGCTCGGCTGGAGGGTGCCGGACAAGCCGCCGTTCCTCCCGAAGGACTGGGCGGGCGTCGGCAACCTGCCCTACAAGCCGTACTCGGCCGCGCTCCTCAAGGGACCGGCGTCGTTCCCGGAGCCCGGAGAGCTCAGCAAGCCCTGGACGTTCATGGGCAAGACCTACCAGCCATGAGCGGCGTCGATTGCGGTTCTCTCTCCCCCATCGAGGGGGAGAGGGTAGGGTGAGGGGGCCCTCCGCGTTCCCGGATGGACGGGGATCTGGGCGTCGGACTCGAAGTGGACACGAGGGCGCCGGGCGGGACGCGCGAGGACACTGCCCCGCGGGAATCGCTCGCTCAAATCACCGCGTCCATGGCCCCGCCCTCCCCGCCCGCTTGGCGCCGCGCCCTCGCCCAGCTCTTGCACCTCTGGCTCCTGGTGCTGTTCGTGGTCGTCTGGGAGCTGGCCAGCGTTCTCGGCGAGCGGCTCAACCCCCAGCTCAGCATCATGCTGCCTCCCCCCACGGCGGTCTTCTCCGCTGCCCAGGACCTGATCGGTCGCGGGGTCCTCCTCACACACATCGCGGACAGCCTGCGCCGCGTGCCGCTGGCCTGGATCCCGCTGAGCATCCTCTGGTTCGGGATCGGCGATACGCAGAACGAGTACATCATCTTCCTCGCCGCCTTCTTCCCCATCGTGCTGAACTCGATGGCGGGCGCGCGGGACGTCGACACCTACCTGGTCCGGGCCGGGCTCAGCCTCGGCGCCCGGCGGCGCGACCTCTTCCTGACCGTCGTGCTCCCCGCCTCGCTGCCGAACATCTTCACGGGACTGCGGGTGGGCCTCGGCATCGGCTGGATGGCGCTGGTGGCCGGCGAGCTCGTCGCCGCCCCGACCGGCCTCGGCTACATGATCAACAACGCCCGGACCCTCTTCCGCAGCGACTACATCCTGCTCGGCATGGTCCTGATCGGCCTGCTCGGTCTCGTGCTCGACTTCCTGATGCGCCAGGTGGCGCGGCTGACCATGCCCTGGTACCAGGGGCGGTAACGGGCCCCAGGGATGGCGCAGGTCAGCGTCAAGGACGTCAGCAAGGTCCACGTCTCGATCAAGGGCGAGCCCGTCCTGGCGCTGCACGAGGTGAGCTTCCAGGTCGAGAACAACGAGTTCTTCTCCATCGTCGGCCCGAGCGGGTGCGGCAAGACCACGCTGCTCAACCTCCTGGCGGGCTTCGAGCGCCCCACCCGCGGCGAGCTCCGGGTGGGCGGCGCGCTGATCGCCGAGCCCGGCTGGGAGCGCGCCGTCGTCTTCCAGGAGTACGCGCTCTTTCCCTGGTACACCGTCGCCCAGAACATCGCCTATGGCTTGAAGCGCAAGAAGCTCCCGGAAGCCGAGCAGCGACGGCTGCTCGATCACTACGTCGGCCTGGTCGGCCTCCGCGGCTTCGAGAAGCGCTATCCGCGGGAGCTGTCCGGTGGCATGCGCCAGCGCGTCAGCATCGCGCGCGCCCTCGCCGTCGATCCCGCCATCCTCCTCATGGACGAGCCGTTCGCGTCGCTCGATATCCTGACGCGGGAGTACATGCAGGACGAGCTGTTGAAGATCTGGGAGCGGGAGCGGAAGACCGTCATCTTCGTCACCCACAGCATCGACGAGGCGATCAAGCTCTCCGATCGCGTCGCCATCATGACCCCGCGCCCCGGGCGGGTGGAGGAGATCAAGCTCGTCGAGTCCCCCCGCCCGCGCGATCCCACCAACCCCGCGATGGTCCGCCTCGCCGCCGAGGTCAAGCAGTGGCTCCGCCAGCAGGTGTTCGAGAGCGCATCCCCGTGACCGACGCGACCGCCTGGTCCCGCTTCTCACCTTCAAGGGCAATACCAATGAGCTAAGCGCTTCTGCTTCTTTCCCTAGTAAGCCCTTCCGCAATCCACATTCTCATGAGCGTCTGGTAA
>WNGB01014744.1_pt1 | contig 14618 bp, 11 predicted proteins | sample 5400681 | NCBI WGS metagenome assembly WNGB01 (sample SAMN13153367, study PRJNA577476) | soil metagenome | isolation source: 115 cm soil or saprolite under grassland replicate 2 | place: USA:California | collected 2016-06-15 | reverse complement strand
TCGGGTGACTGGGTGTCCATGAGCAGGGCGCGGTTGGCCTGCACGCCGCCGAGATCGAGCAGCGCCAGGGCGCGGCCGCCGGGCAGGACCGCGATAAGCAGCAGCGCGAGCGCCGCTAGCAGCGCCACTACGCCGCTGCCGCGCAGCAGCCACCGTGTGACTTGACCGAGCGCGGGCGATGGGAGCGACACGAGCGTCGCAGCCAAGCCCAGCAGGAGCAGCCCAGTGCCGACGTTGGTGGTTACGACCTGGTCGGTCAGGCCATGGGCCGAGAGGCCGCCGACGATGCCCAGGCCGGCGATCAGCAGCGTCCGCTGACGGTCGACGATGCCGTGCCGCCGCGCGAGCAGCGCAGCTGCCAACGCGAGGAGCGGAATCAGCAGCATGCCGAGAAAACCGAGCGGTCCCTGCTCCAGGTAGGCCTGCACGAACGTGTTGTGCGCGTACGCGATCCGCTCCGGATCGGGATTGATCTCGTACAGCAGCGTGACGCGATTCGCGGTATCGACCCCGAGCCCCACGCCAGTAAGCGGGTACTCAGCAAGGAGCCGGGCCAGATCGGACCAGTAGGCCACGCGGCCAGCGGTCGAGCTGAACTCCAGGCCTTTGTCGAGCGCGCCGATCATCAGCGCCACCGCCGCCACCGGAGCAGCCACGAGCACCAGCAGCGCATAGCGGCGCGGCCACGCATACAGGCCGATCGCGCAGATGCCCGCGGCCAGGCCAGTCAAGCCACCGCGGGCGCCGGTGCCGACGAGAAGCACGAGCGCGATCAGAACCAGCGCGAGCGGCGCTGCGCGACGGGGACCTCGCAACAGCATGGCGCCGGCTGAAAAGATCGCGACGAGGCACAGATCGGCCAGGCCGTTGTAGCCGACGATGAAGCGGGTATTGGCCACCTCGACCGAGTCGGTCACCCGCACCACGCCGAACAGCGGACGGAACACGAAGCTCAGCACGCTGCCGACGGGTCCGCGGAACACATCGGGACCGGTGGCCGCAATGACCCACACGCCACCCAACAGCGCCAGGACCGCGACAGTCAGCAGCGGCTGCGTCCGCTGCAGCGCGTACACCGCGAGCACCGACAGCAGCGCGGCCACGATCAGACCAATCAGTCGCTCCTGGGCCACCTGTGGATCGAGCGTGCCAAGGAAGCCGATGGTGCTCCCGAGGAGCAGCAGCACGCTCGGAGCGAGCACGGTCAACGCCGCCCGCGCGGACCTGTCGAGAGTGCCGCTGCGCACCGAAGCGAGGCGCGACGCACGTGGGAGCGTGGCGGTGCTCACCGGGTGAGACTATTCGCCACCGCTATACTCGCCCGCAAGTGAGCGACGGAGCGCCGATTCGCATCCTGCGTGCGATCACGCGACTCAACATCGGCGGTCCCGCCATCCACGCCATCCTCCTCACTCGCGACCTCAACGACGGCGCCGACTTCCGCTCGATCCTCGTCACGGGCACGCCAGCGGCGCACGAGGGCGATTTCGCTGACCTGGCACGAGCCAACGCGGTCGAGCCGGTACTCATGGCGGAGCTTGGCCGCGAGATTAACCCCCTCGACGATCTGGTGGCGCTGGCGCGCATGATACGGCTGGTGCGCCAGGTCCGCCCCGACGTGGTGCACACACACATGGCCAAGGCGGGGACGGTCGGGCGACTGGCAGCCCAGATCTGCCGCGTCCCGCTCATCGTGCACACCTACCACGGCCATGTCTTTCACAGCTACTTTGGACCACTGAAGACGCGACTGTTCCTGACCATCGAGCGCGCACTCGGACGCGGGACGCACCGCATCATTGTGGTCGGCGACGGTCAGCGGGCCGAGATCGCGGGCTATCGCGTCGCGCCGCTCGACAAGCTGGTGACCGTGCGGCTTGGCCTGGAGCTCGCGCCGTTGTTACAGGTGGAGCAACTGCGCGGCGAGCTGCGCAGCGAGCTGGGCATCGGACCTGACACGCCCCTGGTGGGCATCGTCGGTCGCTTGGCGCCGATCAAGGCGCACGAGGTGTTCCTGGAGGCCGCTCGACACATCGGGCAGGCGTTGCCCGACGCGTGCTTCCTCGTTATCGGTGATGGTGAGCGGCGCGCGGAGCTCGAATCGATGGCGCAGCGGCTGGGTCTGGAGGCGCGCGTGCGCTTCCTCGGCTGGCGCCGCGACCTGGGCCGCGTGTACGCCGACCTCGACGTGGTAGCGCTGTGCTCGCGCAACGAGGGTTCGCCAGTAGTGCTGATCGAGGCGCTGGCAGCGGCTCGGCCGGCGGTAGCGACGGCCGTCGGCGGGGTGCCCGAGGTGGTGCTGGATGGCGAGACCGGACTCACCGTGCCGCCGAACGATCCGCTCGCGCTGGCCGAGGGCGTGCGCAGGTTGCTCGGCGATCGCGTGCTGGCAGCGCAACTCGGACAAGCGGGACGGCGACACGTGTACCCACGCTACGATTCCAGTCGATTGGTCGACGACATGCGCAGCCTGTACCGGCGAGAGCTTGCCGCGCGCGGCCGGCCATTGCCCCGCGTCGGAGCCACCGCCTGGTGACGCGAGCGCTGGTCACTGGCGGAGCCGGCTTCATCGGCTCGCACCTGGTGGAACGGCTCGTTCGGCGCGGCGAGCAGGTCACGGTGCTGGACGATCTGTCGACGGGGCGGCGCGAGAACCTGGCGGGGGTCGACTGCACGTTTGTCGAGGGCTCAGTGCTCGATCCGGCCGCGGTGGACGAGCTGGTCGGCGGCTGCGACGTCGTCTACCACCTGGCCGCGGCGGTGGGTGTGCAGTACGTCATCCAGCATCCGCTGGCCTCGCTGGAAACCAATATCCGTGGCACCGAGAACGTTCTTCGCGCGTGCTCCGCGGCGATGCGGCGAGTACTGATCGCATCTACCTCCGAGGTGTATGGCAAAAACGTCAAGGATGCGCTCAGTGAGGACGACGATCGGTTGCTCGGGTCGGCGCGGGTGGCGCGGTGGTTTTATGCCGCGGCCAAGTCGATCGACGAGGCATTTGCGCTCGCGTATCACCAGGAACGCGGGCTGCCGGTCGTGGTGGTGCGGCTATTCAACACTGTCGGGCCGCGGCAGACGGGGCGGTACGGGATGGTGGTGCCGCGGTTCGTGCGCTGGGCGCTGCGGGGGGAGCCGTTGCGGGTCTACGGCGATGGCCAGCAGACGCGGTGCTTCACCAATGTTGCCGACGTGGTACGGGCGCTGGTGCTGTTGATGGATGCGCCTTCGGCGGCTGGCGAGATTTTTAACATTGGCCAGCCGTCTGAGATTCGGATTATCGATCTGGCGGAGCGGGTTGTTGCGCTGACCGAAAGCGAGTCGGAAGTGAAGCTGGTGCCGTACGACGATGAGGAGGCGTACGGTCCGCGGGCGGGGTATGAGGACATGCGGCGGCGGGTGCCCGACGTCTCCAAATTGGAGCAGCTCACGGGGTTCCGGCCGGCGATTCCGCTGGAGCAGACGCTGCGCGAGGTCATCGACTACTTCATGGCCCAGAGTGATATTGACGGGGCAAAGCCCCCTTCCCCCTCAACACCCCTGGTGGGACGGTAGCGCTAGCCCGTGTGTGGCATCTGCGGCGTGGTGAGCTGGCGGGAGCCCGTGGTGCAGGACGATCTGCGGGCGATGGCGCAGACCATGGTTCACCGCGGGCCCGATGCTGACGGCTTCCACATCTCCGATGACCGACGCACGGGGTTGGGCTTCCGGCGGCTAAGCATCGTCGACCTCGACACCGGCGATCAGCCCATGAGCAACGAGGACGACTCGATCTGGCTGATCTTCAACGGCGAGATCTACAACCACGCAGACATCCGCTCGCGTCTCGAGGCGAAGGGACACCGCTACCGCTCGAAGTGCGACGCCGAGGCGGTGGTCCACCTGTACGAGGAGTACGGCCCCGACTGCGTTCACCACCTGCGCGGGATGTTCGCGTTCGCGATCTGGGATAGCCGTAAACGCGTGCTGCTGCTCGCGCGCGACCGCATCGGCGTCAAGCCGCTGTATTTCGCCGCGTCGTCCGACCGCTTCCTCTTCGGCTCGGAGATCAAAGCTCTGCTAGCGCACCCGCGAATGTCGACGCGGCTGAACGAGCAGGCGCTCTCGCTGTACCTCACGTTCGCGGCCACCCCAGCGCCGGGCACCTTGTTCGAGGGTGTACAGAAATTGCCGCCTGGGCATCGGCTCGTGCTGGACACCCAGACCGGGCAGCACAGAGTGGAGCGCTACTGGCAGCCGCTGCCCGATCCCGATGAGCTCGGACGACGCCGCCAGCCCGAGGAATACGTCGAGCGCCTCGACGCACTTATCCGCGAGTCGATCGGCTTGCGCATGATGAGCGATGTCCCGTACGGAGCCTTCCTGTCGGGTGGGGTCGACTCGAGCCTGAACGTGGCGCTGATGGTCGAGCTCGCCGACCGGCCGGTGAGCACGTTCTCGGTCGCGATCGAGGGCGATCAGGCTTCGGACGAGCTGGCGTTCGCGCAGCGGGTCGCCGAGCGCTACGGCACGCGGCATCACCAGATCCTCATGCAGGAACACGAGTTCCTGGACTATCTGCCGCAGCTTGTGTGGCACCAGGACGAGCCATTGGCCGACCCCGTGTGTGTGCCGCTGCACGTGATCTCAGAGGCGGCTCGCGCGAGTGGCACGCGGGTGATCCAGGTCGGCGAGGGCTCGGACGAGCTTTTTGCCGGCTACACCAGCTACGCGTTCTTCGCCGATTTTTTCCAGCGCGTGTGGCGGCCGTATCAGGCCTTGCCAGGCAAGATCCGCCGGGCAGTGGCCGCGGGCGCTGGGCCATTCTTGAAAACCGATCGAGCCGATGTGCTCCAGCGCGCGGGCCGCGACGGCGAGCTGTACTGGGGCGGCGCCATCGCGTTCTACGACGCCCACAAACGGGCGCTCCTGGGCGACGATGACGCCACGGGCAGGCGCGCGGTCGAGGCGCTGTACGAGGACGTCGATCGCGCGCTGCCGCACGCGAGCCAGCTCGACCGCATGATCGGCATCGAGCTGCGCCAGCGCTTGCCCGAATTGCTGCTGATGCGGGTGGACAAGGTCACGATGGGCTCGTCGATCGAGGCGCGGGTGCCGTACCTCGACCACAAACTGGTCGAGTTCGCGCTGGCCATCCCGTCGGACGTGAAGTACCGCGGCGGTGTCACCAAATGGGTGCTCAAGCGGGTCGCCGAGCGAGTGGGCCTCGACCGCGAGCTGATTTATCGACCCAAGCGCGGGTTCTGCGGCTCGGCCTCGAACATGCTCAGTCCATGGCTGCTGCGGCACGCCGAAGCGGACATCCTGGCGTCCCCGTTGGCGCGGGAGCGGTTCAACCTGGCCTACGTGCGGCGCATGCTGGCCGAGCAGCGCACCGGCCGCGCCGATCATCAGTTCCGTCTGTGGAACCTGTGGAACCTGGTCGCGTGGCACGCGCACTGGTTCGAAGGCGGGAATGCACGTCATCCTGAGGCGAGCCTGAAGGATGCCGAAGGATCTCGGCTAGCAACCAGAGATCCTTCGCTGCGCTCAGGATGACATGTATACCCGCCTCAGGATGACCTAGCGCGCCGCGCCAGGCAGATAAGGTTCTCGGTCCAGATCGCCTGGCGCTTGCCAGTCTCGACTGCTCGGACCGTATTCGCGGCGACCTTGATGAGCGACCACAGGGCGACGTTGAGCTTGCCGCGCAGTCGAATCGGGATCGGGCCTGTCTCGTAGAACTCGAAGCTCGCGAAACCGCAGGGCCGCAGGAGTTGCGCGAGCGATTCGGGCGTGAAGATGGTCAGGTGGGTGAGATCGCCGAAGATGACCTGGCGCGGCAGAAGCCCCGCTCCGTTCGCCGTCTGAACGAGCAGTCGTCCGCCAGGCTCGAGGGCCTGGTAGAGCAGCGGCGCCAGGCGCAGTAATTCCTCGCGGGTGAAGTGTTCCAGAACGTCGACGGCGATGATGGCCGCATAGCGCTGGTCCTGGCGCAGGAGGTCGAAGACATCGCCAAGCTCGACGCGGACGCCGCGCTGCTGCGCTCGCTGAACCTGCTCGGCGGAGATGTCCACGCCGCGGGCACTGAGAAAACCCTGTTGCGCAAGGAAGGTCAGCAGCTCGCCCGAGCCGCAGCCGATCTCCATGATGGGCGCGTCACGCGGCAGATCGCGCAGCAATGGCAGGTACTTGTGCTCCCACCACACGCCCGACGGCTGGCCGCGCTGTACCTGGAAGGTCGAGGCGTAACGTTCGTACAGCGAGTCACGGAAGGCCATTCGACGAACGGCAATGCTAGCCTGTGCGACGGTGACGTTCGCGCGGCAGAGCCTGGGCAGCCTCGCGGCGTTGGCGTTCGGACTTCTGGTCAGCATCGTGCTGCCGCGTGTGCTCGGCGCGGAGGCGCGCGGCGAGTACCAGCTCGCGGTCAAGCTGGCGGCGCTCGTGCTGGCCGTGGCGCAGTGGGGTATTCCCGAGGTGCTGCTGCAGTTCATGGCTGAGCACAAGGCGGAGGTCGGCGAGCTGATCGGCACGTCGTTAGGGCTGGGGCTCGCAGGCGCCACCGTCGTAGCGGTGCTCATGGGCGTGGCCAGCCCGCTGTTCAAGGACAATCTGCTGCGCGGTGTGGAGCCTGGTCTGCTGGTGCTCACGCTCGGCGGAAGTGTGGCGGCGATCGTCGGATTGCTCGCGCGACGCTTCATCCAGCTCCAGGGCGGACTGGCGGTCTACAACGGGCTGGACGTGGCTCGGACGCTGCTGTTCCTGGCGCTGGTGCTCATAGGCGGCGCGCTGGCGCCGCGGCAGGCGATCGTGCCCGTGTGGGCCTGGCTGATCGCCGAGGTGGCTCTAGCGTTCGCGGCGGCATTTTGGCTGCGCAGTCTCAGGTGGACCTTCAAGCCACAGCTTGTGAGGCAGCTCGCGACGGCGGGCGCGCCCATACAGCTTGGTCTGGTGGCGATGTTCATCGGCAGCGAAGGCGGCGCATTCGTCCTCAATGCCAACCTCGACGTCGCGACGGTCGGCATCTACGCCGTCGCGCTGTCGATCGCGCGGCTCATCCTGCAGGTCTCGACAGCGCTGCGAACGGCGCTGCAGCCGCGATTGATCCCGGCGGACAGTGATTCGGCCGCGGTGACGGTACGCGTCACCCGCCACGGCCTGATGTGGATGCTGCTCATGGCGCTCGTGCTGGCCGTCGGCGCGCCGCTGGTGCCGCTGATCTTCACCAGCGAGTTCAGCGCGGCGGTGCCCGCGCTGGTGGTGCTGCTGCCAGGGATGGTCGCGTACGGCGTGTGGCAACTCCTGGCCAGTCATCTGCTGCGCATCGGACAGCGGGGTTTTCTAGCGCTGACGGCGTGGCTCTTCGCCATCGCGTCGATCGCGCTGCAGCTGATCGGCATCGCAGCACTCGGACTCGTCGGCGCGGCGCTCGGCCTGAGCCTGGCGTATCTGCTCGCCACGGCCGTGGTGCTGGTCGGGTTCGCGCGGTCCAGCGGACGACCCGCGCGCGAGCTGGTGCCGGTAGCGAGTGACCTGGACTTCTACGTCGGCTTGACGCGCAGCGCGCTCGCAACGCGCGGGTAGTCCAGCGTCGGTGCGCACGCTGCTGCTGGCCACCAGCTTCTCACCAGCAGTCGGCGGCATGGAGACGCTGCTGTACCAGACGGTGCGCCGCCTGGAAGAGCCACCGCTGGTCGTAGCGCCCGCGCAAGCGCCGCCGCCCGACGTACCCGTGCGCGGCGTCCGCACTACACTCGCCGCGCGTGCAATCTATCGCCCGACCTGGTTCCTGCATCCGTCGCTGTACTACGCGAGCGCCTGGCTGCCGGTGGCGGAGCGAGCTGCGCGCGAGTGGCGCCCGCGGGTGGTGCAGATAGGGCACATCTACCTGGCGCCACTAGGCTGGCTGCTGGCGCGGCGGCTCGGCGTGCCGTGGCTCGTGTACACGTACGGCCAGGAGGTCTGGCGTGGCGGCGCCCCGATGGGCCAGCAGCGGCTCGATCGGGTGCTGCGCGGCCGCGCGTTACAACAGGCCGACGCGGTGCTGTCACCGGGCACCTTCACCAGTGGCTTACTCGCCGAATGGGGCGTGCGCCGCGAGCGCATCACGTGCGTGCCGTACGGCGCGGAGCCGCGGCCACCGAGTCGGCCGCCAGTCGGTCAGACGGTCCTCTCGGTAGCCCGACTGGTGCCCCGCAAAGGGATCGACACGCTGATCCGCGCGCTCGCGCGGCTGCCCGCGGTCCAGTATCGGATCGTGGGCAGCGGGCCCGAAGAGGCACGGCTGCGGTTGCTGGCGCACTCGGAAGGCGTCGCGGATCGGGTCACGTTCCTCGGCCGCATCGACGATGCGCGGCTGGCCGAGGAGTACCAGCGCTGCGCGCTGTTCGCGCTGCCCGCGCGGCGCACCGCCGATGGCCAGCTCGAAGGCTATGGGCTGGTGCACTTCGAGGCCGCGGCGTGGGGTCGCGCGGTGGTCGCCGGCCGCTCGGGCGGCGAAGTCGACGCGGTCGTGGATGGCGAGACTGGTGTGCTGGTCGACGGCGAATCGGTCGAGGCGGTCGCGGAGGCGATTGGGGGACTGCTGGCCGACCCCGAACGCTTGCGGCGCATGGGCGAAGCGGGTCGGCGGCGGGTCGAGATTTCTCATAACTGGAGCCGTGCGGCAGATGTCGTCGACCGCGTACTCGAAGGTCTTGGGTGATGCGATTGCTGGCGGTGCACCAGGGCGGCGGGCTGGGCGGAGCGCCCGTGTCGCTGCTCAAGCTTCTCTCAAAGCTGGAACTAGAGTCATCGGTTGTGTTCACCGAGGCCGGCCCACTCATCGAGTTTGCGCGTGAGCTCAACGTGACCGCCAGCGTAGTGCCGACGGGCGGCGCGCTGTATTACTCGGCGCACGCGCGACTGGGGGTGCGCGGCATCGCGCGCTTCGTTCGCACCTTTCCGGCGGCGGTGCGCAGGGCCCGCCAAGAGCTGCGCGCGCGGCGGCCAGATGTGGTTCACCTGAACACCAGCGTCCTGCTGGCGTGGGCGGCCGCGGCACGTCGCGAGCGAGTGCCCGTTGTCTGGGTGGTGCGCGAAGTGCTCGGCGCCAGGTGGCAGGCACGGTTCATCCAGCGCCACGCCACGCGACTGGTCGTGGTCTCGAATGCTGTTCGCAAGTGCTTCCCAACGGAAGCCGATGTGCGCGTCATATACAACGCCGTCGACCTCGCGGAGTTCGCGCCGCACGACGGAGCCGCCGCGCGGGCCGAGCTCGGGCTGGAACCGAGTGAGCGGGTGCTGATGGTGCTCGGGTCTGTGCAGCGCGCAAAGGGCCACTGGCTGATGCTGGAAGCGGTCACACACATGAACACGCGGCCGCGGCTCGTGTTGGTCACCGGCGGCGTGGACGCAGACTACGCGCGGAGCACACGCGGTCGGCTGAAAGGGCTGCTGAGACAGCCGATGGACAATCTGGATGCGTTGCTGCGCGATGCCGCGGCGAAAAGCCTGCAGCAGCAGATCATGGTGACCGGCTGGCGGCGCGACGTTCCGCGGGTGCTGGCGGCCGCCGACGTGGTGGTGTTCCCGAGCATCGCGCCCGAAGGCTTTGGCCGACCTATCATCGAGGCGATGGCCATGGCGCGGCCGGTGGTCGCCACGGACATTGGGCCGAGCCTTGAGCTGCTGGGCGGCGAGGCTGGCGCGCTCGTTCCGCCCGAGCCAGGTGCACTGGCCGACGCGATCGACAGCCTGCTCGGAGATCCGGAGCGGCGCGAGCAGATGGGTCAGGCTGGCCGTGCCCGAGCAGAGGCGCTGTTTGGCATCGAGCGACAGGTGATGGCGATGTCGGCGATCTACCGCGAGGCGGCAGGGAGTGCGTGAGCGCAATGACGTCGTGCTGCTGTATGCGCCACCGTGGGCAGGCCCAACCCGCTTCAGCAAGCACCACCTGGCGCGGCTGTTCGCCGAGCATGGCCATCGCGTGCTGTACGTCGAGGCGCCACTGACCCCGCTCGGGTTGCGCCGCGGGCAGGCTTTTCTTCGTGAGTTGCGCGAAACGCTGCAGCCGCCGCGGCAGGTACTTGATCGAGTGTGGGTGCGGCGGCACCTGCTGCTCGTGCCGTACCACGCGGTGTCCCGCCTGACCGAGACGCGAGCCGCAAGTCGGATCGGGCAGCGGCTGCTGGCGCCCCAGCTTCGGCGCGACCTGCGGAGGCTCGGTTTTCTCAGACCTTTGGTCATCGCCGGCTTGCCGCCACTGCTCGGACGATTTTTCGTCCGTACGCGGTTTTCCCAAGAGCTTGCCCGCGCTGGAAGCGGAGCTATGCAGGCAGGCCGATCTGGTCATTACGACATCTGAGACGCTGGCGGCCGAACGCTTGCGCTTCAACGCACGGACGCACTGGGTGCCGAATGGCGCCGATGTGGAGCACTTTGGCCAGCCGACGACGCCGAGCGCTGAGCTGCGCACCTTGCCGAGGCCCGTGATCGGGTTCGTGGGCGGGCTGTCGCAGTGGGTCGACCTGGAGCTGATCGGCTCTTTGGCACGCGCGCGACGCCAGTGGACTTTCGTGTTGATCGGGCCGGTGGGGATCGATGCCGCGCCGGTGCGGGAGCTCGGCAACGTGCGGCTGCTAGGTGCGCGGCCGTATGAATCGTTACCGAGCTATATGGAGGCAATGGATGTTGGGCTGATCCCGTTCCGCGACGAGCCCGTCACGTACCATGCCGATCCCATCAAGGCCTACGAGTACCTGGCCGCTGGTCTGCCGGTAGTCTCGACCGACCTGCCGGCGCTGCGGCGCCTGGCACACGTCGTCCGCCTGGCGCGCTCGCCGAACGAGTTCCTGGCCGAATTGGACGCGGCGGTGGCAGAGGGTCGCGCAGCGCGAGCCGAGGAACGCCGCGCCGAAGCGGCCACGCACAGCTGGGACGCGCGCTTCGCGGAGGTCACGCGGCTCATCGAGCAGACATGCGCATCCTGATCTATGCGCCGGCGGCGCGGATGGGCGGGGCGCGCGCGCACCTGGTCGGCCTGGTTCCGGAGCTGGCGGCGATCGCGCCCGAGGACGAAGTGCTGCTGCTGGCGCAGCCCGATCTCCTGGCCGACCTGCCCGATCTTCCGCCAGGGTGGGAATTGCGCGTGGAGCGCGCCCACACGCGAGGTTTCCTGGGTCGGCTGGCCTGGGAGCAGCGCACCTTGCCGCGCATTGCCGAACGCTGGCGGGCCGACGTTCTGCTGTCGTTTGGCAGCTTCGTGCCACTGCAATCCGCCTGTCCGACGGTGCTCGAGGCGGGCAACGCGTTGCACTTCACGCACGCGTACTGGCATGCCCTGCGAAGCGAGTCGGCGCGTATGCAAATCGAGGAATACGCCCGCTGGGCGCTGCTGCGCGCGTCGCTGCGCGCGGCCGAGCGCATCCTGGCGCCTACCCGCGCCATGCGCCAGGACGTGGTCATGCGGCTGCCCGAGCTGGCCGATCGGATCGACGTGGCGCTGTGGGGCGTGGCCTCCGTCTTTCACTCGCGGCGCTGGACACCGCCGCTCGGCACGACGGTGCTCGGCGTTTCAAAGCATGGCATCAACAAAGAGTTCGACGTGCTGATCGAGGCGCTGTGGCACCTGCCACCCAACGTTCAGCTCCGACTCACCGGGACCCAGGAGGAATCGCGCTGGTCGCGCCGCAGTGCCTCGCTAGTTGCCAGGCTGGGACTGCAGGAGCGGGTGTGCTTCGTCGGCGACGTGCCCAATCCGCGCGTGCCCGACCTGATCGGCGAGGCGCGGCTGCTGGTCTTTCCAACCTGGTGCGAGTCATTCGGCCTGCCGTTGGCGGAGGCACTGGCGATGGGCGCGCCAGCGATCGCCGGCGACATCCCCGCGTGTCGCGAAGTGGGTGGCGAAGCGGCGTGCTACTACCGGCCGGGCGATGCGCAGGCGCTCGCGGAAGCGATTGGCTCGCTGCTGAACGATCCCGCGCGCAGCGAAGGTCTGGCGCAGGCTGCATTCGAGCGCGGGCAGAAATTCCGGTGGCGTGACAACGCGGTCGCGGTGCGGGCCACGCTGGAGCGGGCTGTGTCGGGGCGCGGATGACCCTTCGACAGGCTCAGGTGACCCGTCGACAGGCTCAGGGTGAGCGGGCGCCGTTGTCGGTGCTGGTGCCGACCCTCGACGAGGAGCTCAATCTGTCCGAGTGCCTGGACAGCGTGTGCTGGGCCGAGCAGGTCTTTGTCGTCGACTCCTACAGCGCAGATCGAACCGTGGAGATCGCCCGAGCGCATGGCGCGGAAGTGGTGCAGCATCCGTTCGAAAGCTATTCGCGGCAGAAGAACTGGGCGCTCGAGACCTTGCCGTTCAAGCACGAGTGGGTGCTGATCGTCGACGCCGACGAGCGGGTCACGCCCGAGCTGCGCGCGGAGATCGAAGCACTGCTGACCCGGGACGGTTCCGCGTGCGTGGGGTACTACGTCAATCGCCGGTTCATCTTCCTGGGCACGTGGATTCGCCACGCGGGCTGGTATCCGAGCTGGAACCTGCGGTTATTTCGTCATCGGCTCGGACGCTATGACGACCGCGAGGTGCACGAGCACGTTGTGCTCAACGGTCCCGCTGGGTATCTGCGGCACGATTTGCTGCACCTCGATCGCCGCCCACTCGAAGCCTTCGTCGCGCGCCACAACCGCTACTCGACACTCGAGGCGCTTGCCCGCTACAAGGCCGAGACGGGTGCCCCCGAAGGGGCGCGCCTGCCGCTCAAACTGCTCGGATCACCGGTCGAGCGCAAGCGCCTGCTTCGCGAACGGGTGTGGCCCCGGGTGCCAGCGAAGCCACTGGCGCTCTTCGTGTATATGTACCTGCTTCGGCGCGGCTTCCTGGATGGTCGCGCCGGACTGGCGCTGTGCGTGTTCCACGCGTTCCAGGAGTTCATGGTCGGGCTCAAATTGGCCGAACTACGTTGGGGTCAGCGAAAGGCCTCCTCCTGAGGCGAAGCCGAACGGATCTGCGGTCGCGTTCGTAGATCCTTCGCAAGTTCAGGATGAAGCGAGCCGGGTCGGGGGTCGGGGGTCGCTAGTGGTGTTACGCTACTTGCCGTTTATGGCCCCTGGCCCCCGTCCCCCGGCCCCCGAATGAAGCAGGTGCTGCAGTTCCGCCGCTCGGGCGCCACCCGTGTCGTCGACGTACCCGCGCCTGTCGTGCCCAGAGGCGGCTTGCTGGTGCATAACCGCTGCTCGCTGATCAGTCCGGGCACGGAGCGGATGTTGGTCGAAGCAGGTGGCGCCAATCTGCTCAACACGGCTCGCCAGCGACCCGACCTGGTACGCCAGGTGGTCGACAAAGCCATGCGTGACGGCGTGCCCGCGACGCTGGAGACCATCCGCGGCCGACTCGACGTCGCCATCCCGCTCGGCTACAGCTGCGCCGGGGTGGTGCTGGACGTCGGCGATCAGGTCGACATCTTCAAAGCAGGCGAGCGGGTCGCGTGCGCGGGCGCCGGACAGGCGAACCACGCCGAATATGTGGCGGTCGCCAAGAACCTCAGCGTGCGCATCCCCGACGAAGTGAGCTTCGAGGACGCCGCATTCGTGACCGTGGGCGCGATCGCGCTGCACGCGGTGCGGCAGGCGCAGGTGCAGCTGGGCGAAAGCTGCGTGGTCATCGGCCTGGGGCTGGTCGGACAGCTCACCGTGCAGCTGCTGCAGGCAGCCGGCTGTCGCGTGTTTGGCATCGACATCGGCGATGACAAGGTTGCGCTGGCGCTGGCGTCGGGAGCAGACGCGGCGTGTGTCCGCGCCGACGGAGAGCTGCTCGAGCGGGTGCGCGAGTTCACCCTGGGGCGTGGGGCCGATGCCATCCTGATCACCGCCGCGACTAGTAGCAGCGATCCGGTGCAGCTCGCGCCGAAGCTCGCGCGCGATCGCGCGAGGGTGGTCGCCGTCGGCATGATCGGCATGGACGTGCCGCGCAACGCGTACTTCGAGAAGGAGCTGGAGCTGCGGCAGTCGCGCTCCTATGGACCGGGCCGCTACGACCGCACGTACGAAGAGCAGGGCGTCGACTACCCGCTCGGGTACGTGCGCTGGACCGAGCAGCGAAACATGCAGGCCTTCCTCGACCTCGTGGCGCAGGGCAAGGTGCGGCCGGGGCAGCTGGTTACCCATCGGTTGCCCATCGATCAAGCCGAACACGCGTACCGCATCGTGACCGGTGAGGTGACGGAGCCGTCCCTGGGCATCTTGCTCGAGTACCCCGCCGACGCGCCGCCGCCGCACGCTCGCGTCGAGCTGCGCGCCGCGCCGCCGCTGGCCGCGTCGACCGTTCGGCTGGGGGTGGTCGGCGCGGGTAGCTTCGCGCGCTCGGTGCTGCTGCCCCGCCTGCGTGGTCTGGACGTGGAGCTGCGCGGTGTCGCCACCGCGTCGGGTCCGAGCGCCCAACAAACAGCCTCGCGGTTCGGGTTCACGTTCGCGACCACCGACTGGCGGCAGGTGCTCGAGGAGTGTGACGCGGTGCTGATCGCCACCCGCCACAACCTGCACGCGACGGTCGCGGCGGCCGCGCTGGGCGCTGGCAAGGCGGTGTTCCTCGAGAAGCCGATGGCCCTCGCCGAACCCGAGCTGGCGGACCTGCTCGATGCCTGGCGGCATAGCGGCCAGGTGCT
>WNGB01018470.1_pt1 | contig 14621 bp, 9 predicted proteins | sample 5400681 | NCBI WGS metagenome assembly WNGB01 (sample SAMN13153367, study PRJNA577476) | soil metagenome | isolation source: 115 cm soil or saprolite under grassland replicate 2 | place: USA:California | collected 2016-06-15 | reverse complement strand
CGTGTCGCAGCTGTGTACCGCGTTTTCAAACGGGAACGGGTTCCTGACGCGATCCCAGGGTTCTGCCGCGTGGGCACGACAGATCAAATTCAGGCCGATCGGTACGCATTGTCGCCTGGCCGCTACGTAGGATCGCGTGAGGCTGACGACAATGAAGTGTCATTCGAAGAGATATTGCCAGGTCTCGTTGAACGCATACGTGCACAGATCTCGCGGGGCCAGCAGATCGAGGCGAAGGTGTTATCCGTGCTCTCCGGTATCGACTCGGCCTCGCAGCAATGAACACGGTTACGTTTCAGGATCTGATTCGATCCGGCGATCTGGAAATCGGAGATGGCTATCGTGCCAAGAACTCAGAACTGGGTGGCAGTGGTCTCATATTCCTGCGCGCCGGTCATCTCACGGATGCTGGCTTCGATTTCGAGAACGTTGAGCGATTCCGCGAAGACATCGTACGTCTCGACGGAAAAGTTGCCAAGGCCGGCGATACCGTAATTACGACGAAGGGCAACAGTACCGGACGAGTGGGCTACGTCGAGTCCGACTATCCGCCGTTCGTGTACTCCCCTCATCTAAGCTTCTGGCGCTGCACGGGAGAAGCTGTCGCGCCGCAGTTCCTGAGATACTGGTCTCGAGGAGATGAGTTCCGATGCCAACTCGAGGCCATGAAGACATCGACCGACATGGCTCCGTACCTGAGTCTCACAGATCAGCGACGGCTCCGAATCACTCTTCCGGACCATCAAGAGCAGATTCTGATCGGCGACGCGTTGAAGGTACTGGATGACAGGATCGCCAACAAAAAGGCGATCAACCGCTCATTGGAAGTACTGGCATCTGGGCTCTTCAAGTCTTGGTTCATCGACTTCGATCCTGTTGCGGCGAAGCGCGACGGACGGCGCCCGGTCGGCGTGCCGACGGAGGCGCTCCTTCTCTTTCCGAGTCACTTTGAAGAGTCCGAGATCGGCCCGATTCCGCAAGGCTGGATCACCTACCGCGTCGAGGAGGTTTTCGACCTGAATCCGAGGAGGGAACTACGGAGCGGCGACGTGGCACCTTACGTCGAGATGGCGCTGATGCCAACAGTTGGACACGCGCCAGAACATTGTGTGTCGCGGTCGGCTGGTTCAGGCATGCGGTTCATTAATGGCGATACGTTGATTGCGCGCATTACACCTTGCTTGGAGAACGGGAAGACAGCATTCGTCGACTTCCTGCAGCAGGGCGAAGTGGCATGGGGCTCAACCGAGTACATCGTACTTCGCGCAAAACCGCCGATCCCGCTTGTGACTTCGTACTTGCTTGCGCGAAGCGAAGACTTCCGGGCCTTCGCAATCCAAGGGATGACGGGTTCCAGTGGACGCCAAAGGGTCGGGTCAGAGCTGCTCGGACGATATAAGTTGGCGCTCCCATCTGATGCGCGGTTTTGGCAGGCGTTCGCCGCGATCGTCGAACCACTCTTCCGAATGGCTGGTGCCAATTCTAGGGAATCCCGCGCGCTCGCTGAGCTTCGCGACAGGCTCCTCGGCCCGCTTCTCTCGGGCGAGTTGACCACCAAGTCCGCCGAGAAGGCCGTGGGAGCCGCGCTCTAACATGGCGGGCGGTTGGGGCACCGAGACCGAGTTCGAGCTGACGACGTTGCAGCGGCTGCGGGCGCTGGGGTACACGCACGCCATCGGCGCGGAAATCGCGGAGAAACATCGCGAGTCCGGCTCGGAGGTTGTGTTCCGCAAGATTCTTCGTGAACACCTGACCAAGCGCTATTCACACCTGCCGGCCGAGTCCATCGACGAGGCTGTCCGTCTGTTCGCACGACCTGACGGGGTCGACGCGCTCCGCCGTAACATGGCCTTCCACTCGATGCTCAGGACGGGTGTCGAAGTGCGCGTCGAGCGGCCGGACGGGACGCACAAGGTCGAGCACGTCTACGCCATCGACTGGGACTATCCCGAGGACAACATCTTTCTCGCAGTGAACCAGTTGCCAATAAGCGGCGGGAATAACCGCCGGCCTGACATCCTCATCTACGTCAACGGCCTGCCGCTCGTCCTCTTCGAGCTGAAGAACCCGTACTCCATTGCGCCATCCGAGGAAGAGGCACTCAACCAGATCCAGAATTACACGGTCGACATCCCCCAGGTCTTCGAGTTCAACGCGCTCTGCATCGTGAGCGACGGCGTGAGCACGCGCCACGGAGTCTGGACGTCGGCATCCGAGTGGTACGCACCGTGGAAGTCGATTGACGGCGAGCACATCGAGCCAGGCACCACGGGCTCAATGCGCGCTCTTGTCGAAGGACTGTTTCCGAAAGAACGTCTCCTCTCTTACCTCCGCGACTTCATCGCGTTCGAGATTGCCAACGAGAAAATCACCAAGAAGGGCGCGAAATACCACCAGTTCTTCGCCGTCCGCAAGGCCGCGGCGAAGGCGGTCGAGACCCACCGCGCCGGGACCGACCGGCGACTCGGGGTCATTTGGCACACCACCGGCTCTGGCAAGTCGCTGTCGATGGCCTTCCTCGTCGGCCTGCTGCGCCGGCATCCGGCGCTCGAGAATCCGTCGTTCGTCATCCAGGTGGATCGTACTGACCTCGACGACCAGCTCTTCGATCATTTCGTCGCTGTGCGCTCGCTCGTGGGCGACGTCAAGCATGCCGACAGTGTCGAGCAGTTGCGCGACATGCTCGCGACGAGCGGTGGCGAAGTGATCTTCACGACGATCGAGAAGTTCCGCCTGCGTACCGACCTCGGTGAAGTTGCGCACCCGGTTCTGTCCCAGCGATCGAACATCATCGTCATCGCCGACGAGGCGCACCGCTCGCAGTACGGCTTTCTCAAGGGTTTCGCCCGCTACCTCGCCGACGCGCTACCGAATGCGCGACGGCTCGGTTTCACGGGAACTCCCGTCAGCTTTGGCAGCGCCGACACTGTGGAAGTGTTCGGCGACCTGATTCACACCTACGACATCCGACAGTCACAGGACGACAAGGCGACAGTCCCCATCTTCTATGAGCCTCGCCAAATTCGGCTGCATCTGAGCGCGGAGGATATCGACGCGTCTCTGAAGGACATCACCGACGGCTTGGAAGAGGCCGAAGAATCGGAGCTCGAGCGGCGCAAGTCGCGTTGGGCGGCGCTCGCCGAAGCTGCGGGCGCGAAAAAGCGCGTCGAACAGCTCGCCGCTGATCTGCTCGCGCATTTCACAGATCGCACGGCCACGCTAAACGGCAAGGCGATGGCCGTGTGCATGAAACGGGCGAACGCGGTCCGTCTGTACGAGGAGCTGAAAAAGCTCCCCGGCTGTCCGGAGATCAAGGTCGTGATGACGGGCAACCTTGGCAAAGATCCAAAGGCCTGGAGCGAAGCTGGCCACCTGACGACGAAGCCGCAGCGCGACACGATCAAGAAGCGCATGGTCGATCCCGACGACCCGCTCAAGATCGTCATCGTCGTCGACATGTGGCTCACGGGGACAGACATCCCATGTCTGCACACGCTCTACATTGACAAGCCGATGCACGGCCATACGATCATTCAGGCTATCTCCCGTGTGAACCGGGTATTCCGCGACAAGCCGCACGGTCTAGTCGTGGATTACATCGGGATCGGCGACGAACTGCGCGAAGCCACGAACACATACACGCGCGACGGCGGACGCGGCGAGCCGGCGCCCGACATCAGCGACGCCGCCCGGCCCGTTTTCCTGAAGACCCTCGACGAAATCAGAACGATCCTGCCCGCCGGCCATAACTACGGCGCGTGGAGGGCGATGAACGGGCCGCAGATCGAGGATCTGTATTCATTGGTTTACGGCGTCATGGCCGAAGATGAGATGCGCCGTGACGACTTCCTCGATGCGGAGGTCCGGCTCACGACTGCCTTCCTCCTCGTCAAGCACCTCGACGACTGCCGGCAGCACGCCGACGAAATCATCTTCTGCCAGCGAGTGAGGAATCAGCTGCGAAAGGCGCTCCCCGGGCGCAAGAAGAAGGGCGCGATCGAACAGGCGGTCCGCGACCTCGTGGACGATGCTGTCGACTCGGAGGGCGTGGTGGACATTTTTTCTGCCGCAGGCCTCCCGCACGCCGACATCTCGGTACTGGACGAACAGTTCCTCCAGACCTTCAAGGACAAGCCGCAGCAGAACCTGCGGTTGATGCTGCTCGAGCAGCTCCTGGCGGACGAGATCCGGCAGCGGCAGCCTCGAAATGTCGCGCAGGCGAAGTCGTTCCGGGAGCTCCTCGAGAAGACACTACAGCGTTACCATAATCGCCTCATCGACGCGGCAACGGTCGTCGCCGAAATGCTGCGTATGAAGCAGGAAATGGACGCGAGCGACGCCCGCGCGCGGGAGCTCGGTCTCGCGGAGGAGGAGGTCGCCTTCTACGACGCCATCGCCGAGAATGCCGAGAGCGTGTACGACGAGGCGTTCCTTCGCGACCTGGTCCACGACGTCGTCCAGACAATCAAGCGCAACCTCAAGGTGGACTGGACGGAACCGCATCGCGACCAGGTCCGCGCCGAGATTCGCGCGGCCGTGAAACGCGTTCTTCGCAAACGAGGCGTTCGCGAGGCCGACTTCGAACCGTTCATCGCACGGTTCATACAACAGGCCGAGGCGCAGTACGCCGGGTGGCCGCTAGTCGCTTAGGTTGAGAACGTGAGCACTGGCATGGTGGCGTATCGCAAGTTGTTTGGTGAACGTAGCCGTAGTATTCGGCTTCCGCACGCTGCGCGCTAGAACGGAATTATCGATGGCCCAACGTTCTTGGGATGACATTCTTCGTTCGGCAATCGACGGCGACGTACCGGCTGCCGACGTTCTCCGAGGCCTGCTCGATCGCTCCACGGGGATAGCGGCTGTAAAGGAAGGGACGACAGTCGATTTCAAGGTTAGGCTAGACGCCACCGACGTGGGGAGTGCCGGAGAGATTGCGCGAGATATTCTGGCCTTCTCCAACACTGAAGGCGGTTTGCTCATCGGCGGTGTCGATGATTCTGGGCGGGCCGTCGGCCACACCTCCTTGGACGTTCGCCAGCTTCGACAGAGCCTCGGTCCGTATCTCGGTACGCGCGTGGATTACGACTACAGCGAGGCGAGCATCGGCGTCGGCGGTCGCGAACTGAGAATCGTCGCGTTGCTCGTTCCACGTTCGAAGGCGTCGACCCCGGCACTGCTCCGGAAGATGATTCAACAGGGCGGCCTACTCAGAAAGGTGAAATACCTCCCTGGTTCACTGTTCTATCGGTCGGGCGACCAAACGATAGTCGAGCCGCCAGGCGAAGCGGCGGACGACAGGGCACAGGCGCTCGGGTTTTCATGGGCGGCACCTCGAACGCGGAGCTCGTTCATCCTCAAGGAAGATCGCCCTCTGCTTAGGTTGTACGACAGCATCAATGATCGCGTGTTCGGCCGTGACTCAGAGCTTGCGGAAATGCGCTCTCTATTCGATGACCCCAGGGGCCGAGGGATCTCTATCGCCGGTCTCGGGGGTATTGGCAAGACTGAGCTCGCCATACGTCTTGTGCAGGCTCTCCACGACCGGCGCAAGTTCGAGCACATATATTCCGCTTCCGCGAAGGAGTCGGTTCTCGGTGCTGGCGGTGTTCGCGATTTTGCCTCGTTTCTTCGTGACTTGGCCTCGTGGTTAGGTCTGCAACCGACTGACGCCGGCGAAGATGAACTGGCGAAGCAGTGCCTCGACGAACTAAAGCGAGTAGGCCGAGTGTTGTTGTTCGTTGATAACCTTGAGACCATCACCGATCGACGGGTCACGGATTTTCTGGAGAATCGTCTCCCGTCCAACGTGTGGCTCGTTCTGACCGGGCGAATTCACCGCGTACGTAGCTTCGTTGCCGCACGAGAGCTGCAGCCCCTTGGCAAGCGCGCGGCAGCTCAGCTTCTCCGACACGAATCTAAACGCCAGGGCCTGGCGAACCTAGCGGATCTACCGATCCAACAGCTTGAGCAGCAAGCCGAACGTTTGTACTTGCATCCGCTCGCCTTACGCTGGTTCGCTTGGGCGTGCAAGATTCGGCCGGACACATGGAATGAGCGGCTGAACGTCCAGCTAAAGGATGTCGAGTCGTTCTGCATTGCGCACACGCTGAGCAACCTGCCGGAGGCAGCATCCAGGGCATTGTGCGCCCTTCTCGCAATGAAAGACATCGTTGAGCCGACTGAAAGCAACATCGCCAAGGTGGCAGACAGGGGCGGTGAGGACCTTGAAGCGGCTCTTTACGAGTTGGAATGCGCCGGTTTACTGGCTGTCGCTGTTCGCGACGATGGAACGGCCACCTACACGACCTCGGCGCTATCAGAGGCCCCCGCAGCCGAGTTGTCGCGCCGGAAAGGTTGGGAACGTGAGTTTGCCACCGCCATTCGCGGTCTGACGCGGAACGTTCCGGCCGGGGAGGCTCTCTCTCCCGTGGTGTTGGACCTGCTTGGTCTCTCACTGTGGCAGATAAAAGGGTTCACTCCTCGTGAACGGCAGGACCTGATCGATCGGGTCCAGCGGACGTTGCCCAAGTGTCCAGAAGGGCTTCGCCCCAAGCTCCTAGCATTGCGCGCCGAGTGCGAACGGCACCAGGGGAACGCAGTGACCGCAGATGACCTGTATCGCAGTGCAGCAGAAGGTTGCCTCACTAGCACAGATCCCCGCCTAGAACGCGACAAGGCCGCCATCCTTGTGGAAGCTGCCACTATGGCGCTCAGCAGAGGGCATACGCCAGCCCAAGCCGAGCGCGCGATCAAGTACCTCGAACCGATTCAGGAGGGAAACTGGTCGACCGCGCGGGTGCTTGGCATGCTAGCCGAGGCCGCCTCGATTGCGGGTGATGTGGCGAAGACGAACAAGTATCGTGAGCGGGCGGAGAACTACTTGAAAATGCATCAGAAAGAGATGGCAGCTGGTCAGGTAGCGCAGATGCGAGCTGCTCTTGCGCGCGCTGCAGAACGGATGGCGCCGCGACGTCAATGAAGACGCCGTTCTTCACGTGTAATCGTGTCACCCAGATGAAGTGCAAAGCACGAAAGGGCGCGGTAGCGCAGTAGGCGCAACGCGGTTGATCGAATGGATCTTCGAACCTGCTGATTGAGTCGCTCCTGATAGGTGGTGCACATGTCCGTTCCAGACTTCCAGACGCTCATGCTTCCGCTCCTCAAACTCGCTGCTGACGGAGAGGAGCATACCAGTGCAGAAGCGGTCGAGGTCCTCGCGCAGCAGTTTCAGCTGTCCGCGGAAGAACGGGCGCAACTTCTACAGAATGGCCAGCCGCGATTCAATAATCGTGTCGGTTGGGCGACGACCTATCTCAAGAAAGCGGGTCTCCTTCAGTCTGTTGGGCGGGGGCGTTTCCAGTTGACAAATCGGGGGCGCGACCTTCTAGCTGCACCGCCCAACGCTATTGACATCTCATTCTTGGAAAGCCGCTTCCCGGAGGTAGTGGAATTCCGTAAGGCTCGCTCCAAGACCGGCGTCGACGGTGAGGATTCGCCTGCCGAGTACAACGCAGACGGCACTTGGAAAAATCGAGAGGGGATCCAGGACAGAGTCCGACAGATGATGGAACTTTCGATCCCCGATGAACTGATGCGGCGCGAGTCCATTAGCTTTCTTGCGGCGGCAATCGAGAACGCGGACGAGGAACGCAGCGACGCCTGGTATCTCCGCGAGACAGGCAAGGGACTTCGCCTAATGACGGGTCGTCTATTGGCGTGCGAGGTTGACCGGTCCAAGATGCGGGTGAGCATTATAGGCCCCGTCACCGATGAAGTGCGCACCGCGCTAGGTTCTGATCCCGAGTCGGACGACGAATTCAAGAAGCTGCCCGGAGCGCTGCTACTCACGTTCCCTGTCGAGCACGCGTCGAAGGCGCAAGAGCTCTTGAGCGATGGCTTCAACAGCTTCGTTGACCTCGCCATGGCACGGGTCCGAAGGCGGGTCAGTCTTGAAGACCATGTTCCTGAGGCAATCACCTACATCGCGAGCGTCGTGCGTCGAGATTTGCCTCAACCAGATCCGCTCGGCGGTTCAGAGGTATCTACCGATTCAGACGATGACGTGGACGAAGACGACGCCGCAGTATCACGAGAGCCGCGACTTCGCGGACGGGCGCCAATCTTCGAGCACGGCCAGCGGTCGATTGCGTCGCTCGTGAGCGACATCGAACGGGAAGTGATCGCACTGCCAGATTTGCAGCGCCCTTTCGTGTGGGAAGACACCAAGGTGAGGGATCTTTTGGACTCTCTGTTTCTCGGATTCCCAGTCGGCACCCTGGTCCTGTGGCATACATCGACAGACAGGGAAGCACGTGCACTCGGTGGCGACCGACCAGGTCTTCGTGCCACTGCCCTGGTGATAGATGGCCAGCAACGTCTGACGTCGCTTTATGCCGTCATGCGAGGCGTGGAAGTCATCGACAAAGACGGATCGCCGAGAAGGATCTCAATCGCGTTTCGCCCGCGCGACGGACGATTCGAGGTGGCGGATGCAGCCATTCGCAGGGACCCTGAGTTTCTCCCGAACGTGACTGAGCTCTGGAGCGGTACCCGTCCGAAGCCACAGGTGCGACGTGACATCCTCACCGCGCTCCGGGACAAAGGCCGGGCCGTCGATGAGAAGTACGAGGATGCCGTTGAGCGCAACCTCGATCGCGCGCATTCCATCGCCGACTACCGCTTCCCAACGGTTGACATTCGAAAGACGGCAACAACGGACGCTGAGGAGGCCACAGAAGAAGACGTTGCGGAAATCTTCGTCCGTATTAACAACCAAGGGACGCGACTTGGCCAGGCTGACTTCGTGTTGACACTGTTGTCTGTGTATCACGGCGAGCTACGCGATCGGATCGAAGAACGCTCGCGAGCAATGTCTGAAGGGACGGTAGTGTCACTCGATACGCAGCAGCTTCTTCGTGCGATATGCGGTGTCGCGTTCGGTCGAGCCCGAATGTCGGCTGTCTACCGCTATCTACGCGGCGTTGATCCGACGACCGGCGAGGCCGACGCGGCCGGTCGGCTGGAGCGACTAACTCAGCTCGACGATGCGGCCAAAGAGTGCATGGAACCAACGCCTTGGCGGGACTTCCTGCTTCGCGTGCAGCACGCTGGATTCGTGAACCCGGCGCTCATCGGATCCAAGAACGCAATCGTGAACGCCTATGCGTTCTACGTCAGGGGCCGAAAAACGAGCGTTCCAAAGAACAGGCTCGACGAGCTAACCGCGCGTTGGGTATTCGGAACGCTACTTACGGCTCGCTATTCTGGGTCCTCCGAAACGATCTTTGAGCAGGATCTGGCGCACGTTTCTAGGCTCGCGCCCAACGATGGAGACGGTTTCGTCCGCGCTCTGGACGATGCGCTGAGCGAGACCCTTACGAACGATTACTGGAGCCAAACGTTGGTCGCGACTCTCGAAACGCAGAAGGCCAGGTCTCCTGCTGCGCTTGCCTTCCGGGCAGCACAAGTCGTCCTTGGGACACGGGCGCTCTTTTCAGATCAGTCTCTTCGGAACTTGTTCAATCCACCGGCGCAGGGCTTGCGTGCCGCCAGCGAAGTACACCACCTCTTTCCGGAGGCGTGGCTCCACAGCCGGGGTATTCGCGATCGACGCGTTGTGAACCAGGTTGCCAACTTGGCTGACACGGGTTGGTACGAGAACAGCGCAATTGGAGCTCGCCGTCCCGCCGATTATGTGCCCCGTCTACGAGAAAAGTTGAACATCGATGACCATCGTTGGGGTCGGCTTTGCGCAGAGCATGCCCTTCCGTTGGGGTGGGAGTCGATGGAGTATGAGCAGTTTCTGCGCGAACGCCGCCGCCGGATGGCAGAAATCATCCACGTCGCGTTCCGTCAGCTTGGAGGCGAGCAAGACGCTCCGCCACTGACGCCTCCTTGGTTCCTTCCTGGGGCGGAGTCCGTCTGGCAAAGGATCGCCGAGACAGAGCGCGCATTGCGTGCGATTGTCCGTGAGGTCTACGTCGCACGGTTCGGGGATTCGGCGGCAGCAAGAATCGAAGCTGCAGTGCCTGAAGGTGAACGCCAGACACTTGCACGGAACCTGGCGCGGCGCCCCGCGGGTGCGGAGCCGCTCAGCGTGGTCGACTACCTCTACCTCGGACAGCTAACGCCGATTCTGTTTGCCCCAGACGTCCAGCAAGAGGCGCGGAGCCGGTTCAGCGGTGCACAAGATCCGAAGCAGCGACTCTTAGCTGCCGTCGGCCAGATCGCTCCGGTCCGGAATGAGATCGCTCACGTGCGCGAAATCGACCCGGATCGTCTCCTTCGCGCGAGTGTGGCCTGCGCTGATGTCTTGGACACGTTAAAGGGTTCTCAAGTGCGAAAGGACGCCACGAATGGCTGAAGATCTGATCGTCGCCGATCCGCAGATCCTGGGCGGCAAGCCCTGTGTTCGCGGCACACGCCTGAGCGTTGAGTTCCTCCTCGAGCTCGCAGCGAGCGGCGCGACGCAGGAGCAAATTCTCGCCCAGTATCCACAGCTCACACCCGAAGGCCTGGCCGCGGCGTTTCGTTACGCCGCCGAGGCATTGAAGGGCGAGCACACTTGGGCGCTGAAAATCAGAGCGTGAAGCCGCTCGACTTTGCGCTGCTGGCAGACGAAAACATCGCTTCCGATGTCGTGGCAGGACTTCGGGCGCGGAGTTGCGATGTACGTACCGCGTGGGACGAGCACCTAATTGGCTGTTCGGACGCTGACGTGCTCGAACACGCAACCAGCCAGCGCCGGGTCGTCGTGACGCATGACGTAGCCTTCGGCCGTTCCGCCATCCGCACCGGAACGTCGTTTGTCGGGATCATCTATCTGCGACCGGGACACATCTCTGCGGCGTTCGTGCTCGCAGTGATTGACGCCCTGCGCGAGTCCACCGTGGAGGTTCAACCGCCGTTCATTGTCGTCGCCGAACGGCAACAATCTGCGGTCCGAGTGCGCGCGCGAACTGCGCCGCCGTGGTAGCACACGCCTGAAGGCGTGCTCCTTCAAGGCAGCGAGCATTGTACGTAACCGTGACGTGACCCTGTCGATTCCGCGAGATCTATCGAGGTTTACGGCAATCGATCGAGTAGACGCGATCGCCGCTAAGTGGTTGGCTTCGCAACGGTAATCGAAATCCGAAGCACGCCATCACAGATTGCCAGAGCAATTTCCAAGCGTGCTCCTTCAACCACTCGGACATCTCTCCATTTAGAATCAACGATTTGCGAGCGGCCTGGAATTAGATTATCGCACGTCTGCTGCGACTCAGATCATTCTGCGATGCCCTTTCGATTCTACAATTTGGCCAACGACCGATGGGGACGGAGATTGTGTCAGACCTCCGAATGACGCAGCAATCGGTTTCGCACACGGACGGCGATGGTTATCCTCGGTCAATGGATCACTCCGGCGGGAACCCCCGCGGGTGAACCACCCGGATTGTTCGCCACGATCAACGACGCCGCGCCGAGGGTGAGCGCGACGAGGGCAGCGATGATCAACCACACGAATGTCGTTCGAGTCATGGCGCGGTCCTTTCAATGGAGGTCTCGTAACCCTAGCGATTCAACAATGCCGGCTGTCCGCCTGCGATCGTCCACACTGCGGGAACCGACGCGAAGTGGCCGCTGCCCGCTGGTTTGGTGAGCACTCCAGCGGTACCGTCGTAGCTGCGCAGATTACGAAGATAGACGGCCGGGTTCTGGCCTGCCTCAAAGGCGCGGACAATCATATTCACCGAGTCATACGCATACGGCATCATGTGCGTGGCGAATCGAGTCCCCGGATACTTCTCTTCGAATCGCCGCTTGAACGCGATGTCCTTCAGGTTGCTGTCGGTGTACCACGCGCCCTCAAACAGCGCCGGATTGTCGCTGAGGGATGGGGCGACGACGGCCGAGACGTTGTGAATCCCGGCGCTGGCAAGCTGTCGGCCCAGCAGATCGAGCCCAGGTTCCAATGCTTCGACGTAATACACGTCCGGGTGCGATGACGCGGCCTTCGCGATGATCGAGCGAAAGTCTCTGACGGAGCCGTCGAACCGCTGCTCATCCGTCACCGAAATCCCAAGGCGCGCGACCTCGATCCTGAGCGCCGTCACGTGGTTGTTGATGCTCGGGTAGTCCTGCGTGACCAGCGCCACACGCTTGATGCCGCGACGCTGCGCTTCGCGGGCCCACAGCTCCCCTTCGGCCTCCGGCGACGGAATGTTCGTGAAGTTGTAGGCGCCGTCCCCAATCCAGCTGACGGTGCACACGCACAGGTGCGGAATGCGCGCCGCCGTGGTGTACGGCTTCGTTTCCTGGCCGATGAGTGAAATGCCGCCAACGATGGCGTCGACTCTGTCGTCGGTCACGACTCGGCGAATCACTTGTTTGGCCTTTTCGGGATCCGGTCCGCTGTCCCTGATCACCAACTCGTACCGATACTTCGTGCCGTTGAGATCGTCCTTGGCCATCTGGACGGCCTTCACGAATGAGTTGCCGAGCATCGCGTACGGGCCGGCAGTCGGCACGATCACGCCGATCTTGACGACACCTTGCGCCGGCGGCGTCCACACGTCACGGTCGAGCACGATGAAGGCGAAAAGAATTGCGGCAATGCCGACGGCCGCAACGCGTGAGAGGGCCGCACGCCGTCCGGCACTGGGAATCAGCTGCAGGCCGTAGTAGAGAACAAAAAGGCTGCTGAGGAACATCGCGACGCCGCTGATCTCGAAGACGAAGCCGCCGAACACGGGCTGTGGGTACGCAGTCGATACCGAGGCGAGAAAGGTTCCCGCGAAGATCGGAAGCGTGATGTCCCACAATCCCTTGATCAAACCGAAGCCGACGACTATCCAGGCATTCAGGACACCGTAGGCAGCGAGCGCCCACATGTTTCCGGTTCTGCGGAACCAGATCCACAGCGCCGGCGGGACGGCGAGCAGAACGGCACCCAGCAGAAACGCGCCGCTGCCGAGAGTGAAGACATGGTTGACCGTGATCACGACGGCTGCGAGTGCGACGGCGATCACCGACGCCTGACCGACACGTTGAATTTCGCTCTGCGACTCCATCGCTACCCTCCTTGCGCGCGAACGACATGTTCCTGATGGATAGACGTTCGTTTCAGAACATAATGTTCACTTTCTAAGGAGCCGGCTCAAACACTGGGCGGCGTGGTGTCCGTTACTGAACAATCGACGGCCGGTTGTTCGGGAATGTGAGGGTGCGGTGAAGGCGAGAACCGTCGATCGACGCATTCAGCGAACGCGCCAGTTGCTGCACGGCTCGCTGATGGCCCTGATTCAGGAGAAGGGGTTTGAAGCGCTGTCGGTGCAGGACATCATCGATCGCGCGAACGTCGGTCGCGCGACGTTCTACGCTCACTTCGACAGCAAAGAAGATCTCCTCGCGAGCGGTATCGAAAACCTGCGCGAATCGCTCAAGCAACGGCAGCGGCAGGCGCAATCAACACGCGGATCGGACGAGGGCCTCTTTGCGTTCAGCCGCGAACTGTTCACTCACGCAAACGAGCACAGAACTGTCTTTCAAGCCATGGTCGGGAAGCGAAGCGGCGCCGTCGTGCAGCAGATGCTGCAAAAGATGCTTGTCGATCTCGTCCGGGAGGAAGTAAGAGCGACATGGGCGGAGCGGGCAAATGACACGCCTGTCGAGGCGGTCTCGCAATTCATCGGCGGCGGTCTCTTCGGGCTGCTGATCTGGTGGGGCAACGGTAAGATGCGGATGGCCGTCGAGGAGGTCGACGCAATGTTCCGACGGCTCGCGATTCCTTCACTCAGGGCTGCGGCTCGATAAGCCTATCGGACCGCCGCCGTCGGAGCGAGTCGAAGACGTACGAAGATGTAGTGGGTGAGACGCGGCCAAGTGGATTCAGTTTTGTGTCAGAACGGTGTCAGATACCCCCTGAAACCCCGGTCAAACACCGCGATTTACGGGGACCTTCCGATCCACATCGTTGTTGCGGGAAGTCGTTGATGGAGAGTGCGTTGGTGCGTGTCGGTACGCGTTACTGAGGGCGCCCGGATTCACTTTCCAAGCGTGCTCCTTCAACCACTCGGACATCTCTCCGTATCTTTAGAATCAGCAGTTTACAGCGGCTCGATCACCCGAAATTGTGATAGAAATTGTGAGACATCTCCTAATTTGCTGCGATCACTTACGCGCTTTGGAGTGGCGTGAAGCGCGACTGCCCCGGCGACGTGACTGCGTCCCTGACTCCTCGCCCGGTCGCCGCTCGACCGAAACTCCATTCAGTATAACCGTCCACGCGGACGCGACGGGCCACTTCACCGGGACCGCCAGAGCAGCCATCGGTCGCGTCTAGGTGCGCCGCATCTGCCCATAATGCAGCTTGCTCACGCGAACGGCGAGTCGCTAGGAGCCTCCGTTCGGCGCTGCCCGCGCGCGCGTCAGACGCCTGAAGAGCCACGCCCGCGCGGCCTGCCAGTCGCGCATCGTCGTTGCGAGGGAGGTGCCGAGCACCTGACCAGTCTCTTCGAGCGACAGCCCGCCGAAGAACCGCAGTTCCGCGACGCGGGCCTTTCTAGGGTCAAGGGAGGAGAGCTCATCGAGGGCTATATCCAGATCGAGCACGTCAACCTCCCGCGGTTCGCGGCGAGCGG